>Ga0210405_10003905_pt1 | contig 14277 bp, 9 predicted proteins | sample IncBWH11MmetaG_FD_155492 | JGI IMG/M metagenome (GOLD analysis project Ga0210405, IMG submission 155492) | Forest soil microbial communities from Barre Woods Harvard Forest LTER site, Petersham, Massachusetts, United States - Inc-BW-H-11-M | ecosystem: Environmental > Terrestrial > Soil >... | reverse complement strand
ACCATACATTTTTATGTACCCGACAAAACCAGGGGATCTGTCATGTCCGGCACTGGGCGGTACTTACGCAAATCCTCAGACTTAGCGATGCCGAACATCAGATGCTCAGTACTGGAAATGGCGAAGTCACGAACCAGACTATATGGTCAGATCCCGCATTCGGCCAAGGGCGCCGGTGCGAGGTGCTCTTCCGATGATGAGCGCGTCAGCGGCGGACTGGCGGGCCGCGTCCAGCAGCGCCTCTTTGACCGGACCGAAGGCGATGTGGACCGCCGCCTTGGAGCCCGTGGTCTCCACAAGTTCATCCAGGCGACGCCGCGCGGCCTTCTCGCCCTCTTCGCGAGTGGCGTGTATCACCGAGAGCTTCGCGCCCGCCGCTGCCGCCGCACGGCTGGCCAAGCACAGCACACGCTCCGAGTCCTGGCTCAGCCCGACGGCGCAAACCCACACGCGGTGCTCGAGCGGCCGCGGGGTTTCCATCTCCGCGTGTTCGGTCGTCAGGACGGGGCAGTCGGCGTCGTTCAGCACCTTTGCCGTGGTCGATCCGAGGAGCATGCGCCGGAATCGGCCGGCGTGCGTCGGCATCACGATGAGATCGAATCTGCCCCTCCTGGCTACCTCCGAGATCTGGGCCGCCGCTTCGCCGGAGCACAGGATTCTCTGACACGTAGACGCCGGGAATTCGGATTCGAGAAACGACTGGAGTTGCTCTCCGGCAGCGCTCTGGTGGTCGTCGGCGATCTCTTGCGGCACTCGCACCAGGAGTTCGAATCCATTGTGGCTTGCGAGATCGCAGACGTGGACCCACCTGGGCGTAAAACATCTCCGCGGCCCGTTTCACGTAAGGGGCCATGGCCGCGCAGGATGGGGAGAAGTCCACCGGAAACAGGATTTTTTCGATCATCGGCATTGCGCGACTCAAAATTGCAGCTTCAGGGCCAGTTGCGCCGAGCGCGGTCCGCCGATTTGATACAGCGGATTAAGGCCGCCGTTCTGGCCGCCGCTTCCGAGCGATGCTCCCAGCATCTGAGTCGATTGCCCGAATAGAGGAGAGCTCAGGTAGTTGATGGGCGGGCCAAAATTGGGGTGGTTGAAGATGTTGAAAAAATCGGCTCGCGCCTGAAGAGAAAGCCGCTCCCGGAGTTTGAACTGCCTGCGCAGCGTCAAATCGACTTGCGTCGCGCCGAAGCCGCGCAGGGCGTTGCGTCCCAGATTTCCTTGGACCGGTCCGGTGGGTGTGATGAAGGCCGCCTTGTTGATTCTCTCTCCGCCGGCTGCGTTCGGGTCGGCGATCCAGAGCGGGACTCCGGAAACCAGATTCGGACGCTGCACGCTGGAGGCTCCCGACAAGTAGCCGCCGAAGGGATTCTGTCCGGTGACTACATTCACCGGGGGCGCGGTGCGAGCGTAAACGATCGAATCCGTCGACCAGTTTCCAAAGATCGACTTCCAGATTCCGCTGCCGGGCGAGGGGATGTTATAGGAAATTGCGCCGGAGAATGTGTGCCGGATGTCGTAGTCGGAGGAACCGCGCTCCGAAGAGGAAACTCCCGGCGGCACGTTCAGGTAATAGGCATCGGAGGAAGCATTGTCGATCGAATGCGCCCAGGTATAAGACAAGAGCGTCTGGAGGCCGTGCGAGAACCGATGGCGGAACTGGGCTTGTAGCGCCTGATAGCTGGAGTCCGCGCCATTCCGCGTTAAATCAAACTCGCCGGTAAAGTTGGCGTTCGGTGCAGTGTAAAGATCCTGCCGCATCAGCTTTCGGCCCGCTGCGCCGAGGTAGGTGACCGTGAGGACGTCCGCCCTTCCCACTGTTCTTTCCGCCGCCGCGTTCCACTCATACGTTCTGGGTAATACGTGATTCGGATCTACCACGGCGAGGTACGAGACCGGGGGGGTCGTCGTAAAAGGAACCGGAGCCGCATTGGCAACGCTCAGTGGGAACGAGGTATTGAGAATGGTCCTGGTCTGAACGTATGGGAAAGCGCCCATCGCATTGGCCACAGTGGAGTATCCGAGATCGTAAAAGATGCCGGCGCCTGCCCTGAGGACAAGATTGGGAAGAGGCTGCCAGGCCACACCGAGCCGCGGAGCGAAATCGTCTTTTTGCGGATGCCACAAGGGCGTGCCCTGCGGAGCCAGTGTCATAGTTGCGAAACTATTCACCTGAGTGACGGTAAACGGAAGAGTGCCATTAGGCGATGAAGGCGCGGCATTGTACTCCCACCGTACTCCGTAGGTAATCGTCAACGTTCGCCTGGCCTTCCAGGTATCCTGGGCGAACAGGCTCCAGTTTGAGAAGATTAGCTCACCGGGGGTTCTTGAACCTACTGCCGCCTGAGGCACTGTGTTAGCAAGGATGTTTGACAAAGAACCGAAGACATATTGCACCTGATAGGGTACAAATGTGGTCTCCGGACCAAGGCGGCGATAGTCAAACCCGAACTTCATCTGGTGCGCTCCAACGATATGGGAAATGCTGTCGACTACGTTGATCTGTTGCTGCAAGTTGTCTCCCTGCTTGCCAGTGATGAATTTAAGCCCATAGGGACTAAAATCCCCGAAAAAAGCAAAACTGGAGTTCTGCGGAAGAGCACCCGATGGGTATAGCGCTGACTGGGGAGGAGGCACTGCTCCCCCGAAATTGTCGAGCGTCAAGGAAATCGCCGCTCGGTTCCGGCTGTAATTGAAGCGGAACTCATTGGTCGAGCGGGGGCTAAGCGCTTGGCTGGTGCCGAGGATCAGGCTCCGGGTGTGATACTTTAAATTCGAAACGTTGCTGTAGGTCGCTCTATAAGCACCGCCGGCACGCTGGTCTAGGGTCGACGGAGCGTCGCTGTACCTTCCGAAGATAGTCACTCTTCGCCATGGCAGATAATCGATGCGAATGCCGGAAGAGTTCAGCGTGGAGGGATCGGAGTAGCTCGCCGAAAATGCCGCCGTTCCATTTCCCAAGTCCGGTCCGTTGGGTAATGGGAAGGCGTTGAGCAGCGGCTGGACCGCCGCGGGCGCAGTCTGGCGCGACGCAAGCGAAGGCACGTATGTCTGCGCAACATGGGGCTGGCGTACCCTCAGCCCCTCGTACGATCCAAAGAAGAAGAGCTTGTCTTTGACGATCGGCCCTCCCAAAACGCCGCCGAAATCGTTCTGCCGGAGTTGCGGCCTTGACAGAGCGTTGCGGTTGGCGAACCAATCGTTGGCATCGAGCTTGTCATTGCGAAAGTACTCGAACGCAGTGCCGTGAAATGTATTAGTGCCGGACTTGGTCACCACCGATATCTGAGCGCCTGGAGTTCGCCCATATTCCGGCGCAAACGTGGAAGTCTGAATACGGAACTCTTCGAGCGCATCCAGCGACACCAGGTTGCTGGTCCCTCCAAATGCGCTGGTTGCTGGAAGCTGGCCGGCCCCGCTCTGGCCCATATTGGTGCCACTTCCTGCATTCCCCAGGTTGACGCTCACTCCATCCACCAGGAAATAATTTGCGTCCGGCCGCTGGCCATTCACACTGAACTGCCCCCCCTCGTACTGGTTGGAGGGGATCAGCACCACACCCGGTGCCAGATCGATGAGGGAGCTGAAGCTGCGCCCGTTCAAGGGCATATTTTCCACAAACCGGTTGCCGATCAACGTACTCACCGATGCGTCGGAGGTGTTGAGCAGCGGCGCATTCCCCTCCACCGTGATGCTTTCTGTGGTGCTGCCGATCGTCAGCGCGAAATCCAGCCGTGCGCGTTGATCGACCTCGACTGTAATCCCATTCTGGTGGATTGCTTTGAACCCCATTGCCTCAACGGTGAGGTTGTATGGGCCGGGTAGAAGGGCTGGTACGCTATATTCGCCGTGCGCGTTGGAGGAGACGGTGCGGGTTGCCGCAGTGTTTGAATTCTCCACAATGACTCGTGCGCCAGGCACCGTCCGTCCGGAGGGATCGGTGATTGAGCCCGAGATTTCGGCGTTCTGGGCGAGCAGGGGAACCGCCAGCCACAAATAAACGCAAAAGAACGCGGATAACAACCCCTTGGATATCAAGATCGGCCTCGATGTGTCCTCAGATCATAACCCAACGTAACGCCGCAGCAATCCCTCTAAAGGGGTACAATTTCTCGCCCGATCGGGTTCGCAGAAAGATGCCGTAAGGGCTGGATCGGGTGCAAACTATATGGATACGGGATAATTGTGCCTGCCATGGAGAGAGCGGATCGAAATCGGCGAGCCGTGGTCGGAACACAGGCTAAAGCCTGTGCCACCATGATCCTGCTGGCGTGCTGCCCTTGTGCTTCCGCCTTAAACCCGTCTCTCGACATCAATCAATACGCCCACAAGAAATGGACGGTGCGCGACGGCTTTTTCAAAGGCATCATCACCTCAATTGCTCAGACGCCCGACGGTTATTTGTTGCTGGGCACGGAATTCGGTTTGCTTCGCTTCGACGGTGTTCGGACCACCTCATGGCAGCCGCAAGCCGGTGAGCATCTCCCCAGCAGCTTTATTCGAAACCTGCTCGCTGCGCGCGATGGGCGTCTCTGGATCGGCACCGACAAAGGGCTTGCCAGTTGGAAGGACGGCAAGCTGACTCACTATCCCGAACTTGCTGGACAGGCTGTTCAATCTCTCCTTGAGGATCGCGAAGGAACGGTATGGGCCGGCGGGGGGGCGCCGACCGCGAGGCTCTGCGCGATTCAAAGCGCCAGCGTCCAGTGCCGTGGAGAGGACGGCAGTTTCGGCAGCGGGGTGCTCTCATTATATGAGGATCGCAGTGGCAATCTCTGGGCTGGAGCGGTGACCGGGCTGTGGCGATGGAAGCCTGGTCCGCCGAAGTTCTATCCGACGCCCGACCGGACGCCCGAAATTTACGCTGCAATCGAAGGCGACCGGGCCGCACTCTGGATCGCCATGCGTGGCGGAATCAGAAGCCTCGTTGGCGGGAAAGCCGAGGCCTATCCGCTTCCAGTCGCGGGGCGGCAGTTCACGCCTTATAGGATGCTCCGGGATCGAAATGGCGGTCTGTGGATCGGAACGACCGAACGGGGCCTTTTGCATGTACGCGAGGGAAGGACGGATGTGTTTGCTCAGTCCGACGGCCTCTCGGGCGATGACATTGCAAATCTCTTTGAGGATCGTGAAGGCAATATTTGGGTAGCCACTCTTGAGGGTCTGGACAGCTTTCGCGATCTCGCCGTCCCGACGATTTCTGTCAAGCAAGGTTTGTCTAAGGCCCGCGTCGGGGCCGTCCTAGCTGCCGGGGACGGCAGCGTTTGGCTCGGCACGTCTGATGGCTTGAACAGATGGAATGACGGGCAAGTCACGATTTATCGTCAGCGAAGCAGTGGATTACCGGATGATGCCGTGGAGTCCCTCCTTCAGGACGGTCACGGACGAATTTGGGTCTCCACGCGCCGCGGAATCGCGTACTTCGAGAATGGCCGGTTTATTCCCTTAAGCGCGGTGCCCGGCGGGTTCGTTCACTCCATCGCCGAAGACTCGGCCGGGAATCTGTGGATCAACGATCAGGCCCAGGGTCTTTTTCATCTGATTGGGGGGAGTGTGGTCGAACGGATTCCTTGGCCCAGGCTGGGACGTAAGGATGCTGCGACTACTCTACTCCCCGATCCTGTGCAGGGTGGTCTATGGCTCGGATTTTTTCAGGGTGGACTATCGTATTTCAAGAACGGTCGGGTGCGCGCATTGTACGGTGGCGCCGAAGGGTTAGGCGAGGGCGGCGTCAGCGGCCTTCACTTCGATCGGGATGGTACGCTATGGGCCGCAACCGCGGGCGGGCTAAGCCGAGTGAAAGACGGCCGTGTTGCCACTCTTACCAGCAGGAACGGACTGCCCTGCGATACAGTTCACTGGGTGATAGAAGACGACGACCATTCGTTATGGCTGGGCATGGCCTGCGGCCTGCTGCGCATTTCACGGACGGAGTTGGACGCGTGGGTCACTGATTCGAGGCGCGTGATCCAGGCCCCGGTTTTCGACAGCTCCGACGGAGTCACGAGTCATGCGTTTTCCAACGGCTACAACCCAAGTGTCGCCAAATCCGTGGACGGAAGATTGTGGTTCGTGACTGGCGACGGCGTCAGCTTCATCGATCCGCGGCACCTTCCCTTCAACAAACTCACGCCGCCGGTGCACATCGAGCAAATCACCGCTGACCGTAGAACATACTGGCACAACTCAGCCGGCGAGACATCTTCGAGCCTGCACCTGCCCAAGCTGAGTCGCGATCTGGTGATCGACTACACCGCTCTCAGCTTCGTGGCACCGGAGAAGGTCCGTTTTCGCGTCAAGCTGGAAGGCCATGATCCCGACTGGAAGGACGCCGGCACTGACCGGAAGGCGTTCTATAACGATCTTCCTCCACGCCACTACCGCTTCCGGGTCATCGCCTCGAATAACAGCGGCGTGTGGAACGAGGCCGGCGACTCGCTCGATTTCTCCGTCGACCCGGCATACTATCAGACCACCTGGTTCCGCGCGTCATGCGTCGCCGCCTTTTTCGCATTGCTGTGGGCGCTCTACCAGTACCGCCTTCATCAGATCAAGCACGAATTCAACGCGCGCCTGGAAGAGCGGGTCGGCGAGCGCGCGCGCATTGCCGGCGAATTGCACGACACGCTGTTGCAGAGCTTTCAGGGTTCGCTGCTGGTCATGGGGGCGGCTCGCAGCCTTCTCTCCCAGCGTCCCGAACAAGCAGGGCAAACTCTCGATCGGGCGATGAAGATGGCGGCGGGCGCAGTCGCCGAAGGCCGGGATGCGATTCAGGACTTGCGTTGCCAGCCGGCAGCTCACAGCGATTTGGCGCAGTTGCTGACGGCAACGGGTCAAGATCTAGCGCAATCTGAGGATGCGAACGGAATTCGAGTGATCTTCCGTGTGGCCGTAGAAGGGGAGCGGCAAGCTTTGGATCCGATCATCCAGGACGAGACTTACCGCATCGCCCGCGAATTGCTGCGAAATGCTTTCCGGCACGCACGGGCTAGCCAGATTGAAGCTGAGATACGGTACGAGGATCGCCTGCTTCGGGTGTTGATTCGCGACGATGGAAAAGGCATCGAGCCGGAAATCGTCAAGGCAGGTGGCCGCGAGGGACACTGGGGGTTGCAGGGGATGCGGGAGCGCGCGAAGCGAATCGGCGCCCGATTGGAATTCTGGAGTGAGGCGGGTGCGGGCACGGAAGTGGAGCTCAGCATCCCATCTTCAATCGCCTATACTACAGCCGACAATGGCCGCCGCTTTCCGTTCTTGCGTAAGAAGAAGGCAAACCCGTGAGCACCGATTCCAATCCGAAAATTGGGCCGATCCGGATTCTTGCCGCCGACGACCATCATCTTCTTCGATACGGCCTAGCGGCGCTGGTCGGCGCCGAACCGGATATGGAGCTGGTCGCGCAAGCTTCCACCGGACAGGAAGCAATCGAGCAATTCCGGCTACATCAGCCAGACGTCACCTTAATGGATCTGCAGATGCCCGGTATGAACGGCATCGAGGCGATGATCGGCATTCGGAGCGAATTTCCCAACGCCCGGATTATTGTGTTGACAACGTACGCCGGCGACGTCCAAGTAACGCGGGCTCTTAAGGCTGGTGCGCGGGCCTACATCTTGAAAGGCCGCCTGGCGGGTGAGCTTTTGGAGACCATCCGCGCGGTACATGCCGGTCGAAAGCGAATCCCTCCGGAGGTCGCGGCCGACTTGGTTGAGCACGCCGGCGAAAGCGGCCTGACGGAGCGCGAGATGGAGGTTCTCCGGCTGATCGCGGCTGGGAATGCGAATAAGGAGATCGCGGCTCAGCTCTCTATCACAGAGGAGACGGTCAAGAGCCGCGTCTCGAACATCCTCTCCAAGCTTGGCGCCAATGACCGGACCCATGCCGTCACGATAGGGCTGAAGCGCGGGATTATCGAATTGTAGGACCCTCGAAAGTAGGAAAAAGCAATCGACTATCGAGTGTTTCGCTTTTGTTGTAACACTCTTACCATATGAATGGGACAGTTTTTTGCAACGCTTATTTTCGCATTTCGCGGGCGGTTGGCCCGGTAGAGGCCTACTGCTCCAACGGCTGGTGACCGGCGCCACCCTTCTTCATTGTGGGATGACCTATCTTAGGACAGCACCTCAGGTTGCGCCCATCGCGCCGCAAATCATCGGAATCGGCGCGGGGACTCTGGTTCTTGTGGGTTTGTGGACCCCGCTGGCGGGATGTCTACTAACGATCGCTGAGTTGTGGATCGCTTTCTCGTACCCGGGCGATCCATGGATTCCCATCATGCTGGCCGCCTTTGGCGCGAGCTTGGCGATGGTGGGACCGGGCAGATGGTCGATCGATGCCCGGCTCTTCGGCCGGAAACACATCCACACTCCGGACCTTTCCAGGGGTTCTTCGAGTCCCACCAGAAACACTCCACGCGACTGAGCGAAGCTGCGGGGAACCGATTGAGCCGAATCGCTCGGCCGCTCTCGGCAAGCGGCAGCACCAACGGGGGGCGGAGCGCAGCTCATGTAGGATTATGCCAACAACACTGGCAAAACAGTAGAAAAGTTCGAAATGCGTCCAGACTGGGGACCCAACATCATATTTTGAGATGTATCGCTTGGGTGTCCGAGCAGAACATCGAAACAGAGAATCGTCGGCCCACATTTGAGCCTGTTTCCACGTCGCTTATTTTACCGAGGTGGTTATCGATTCAGTGGTTTGCGGACTCTCTGTTCACACACCTCGATTTCCATTTCTTGTAATGTAGCTCTCGGGGAGCCAAACTAACTCTCACGTTTAACAGTCCGTGACAAGCAATTCATCCGAGGATGGGGCGGTAAAGGGAGGGGCCATCTACGGCGCGACCGACGACTTCGGCTTCAAGGCGATCGAGAATTCGCGAAATGTTCCGAAATGTTCAATGAGGGCGCATGCGAACCGATCTACCGCGAGGCCGACGATGCTTTTCGCCTCGGTCCACTGCCACAATGGACGGTTCAGTGTGAGCAATTTCGAAGACAACTCGGAGAATGGCCCCAAAGGCCTGGTGCACGGTGGCGATGGCGACCGCCATATTGACCACGATGCCGAAGGTGGCGATCCGGTTAAGGAAGCCCACAATGAGTCCCAGGCCGCCGAAGAACTCAGCTGCGATTGCCGGGAAAGCGAACAGGGTCGGAATATACATCGTGCCCGTAAAATACCTCATGGTTCCAGAAAATCCGAAACCACCAAACCAGCCCAACATCTTCTGTGCGCCATGTGCAAAGAAGACGATTCCCAGCACGAGCCTCAGAAGCGCCGTTGCGGTGCTGTCGTCTGTACTGAGCAGCTTGCGAATTCGTGCTGCGGTCCCCTTTCTTTCTAACGGCTTAACGTTGGTGTTCGATCCTTCCGCTTATTTAGTGCAATAACGCGTAAAGCCCGCTAGAGCGGACAGCGCCGCCGATCTTCTTCGTGACGCAGTGCAGTACTATGACCGGCCGTTTTGGCATGTTGCCCTGGGTGCGTCTGCCTGGCGGAACAAGAGCCAAATATCTGTAATTCGGCACCTTCCGCAATCACGATGGCGTCACGGACCACGATTGCATATTCCCACGTCGCTCGGACTGTGGGAAGGTGAGCAACAGCTAGCTCACAGTGATCCGCCAACTCACGCTGTACCGCGATCTCAAACCAGCAAGCCGGGATGAACGACAACTCACGAAGTTAAACAGGGCGAAATTGCGACGTCTCTCGCAATCTCGCATGCGAGCGAGTTTGTCAGGCCGTCTAGACCGTGCAGGAGGGTGATGAACGATTGGGCGCGTCCGGGAGGTAGCTGTCCAGAGTCTTGACCCTGGATTGCTTCTACCGTCTTGTTTAGAAGCTCATGAGAAGCTCCGACGCTATTTGCCGCGGGCGGCGTCTTCTGCTCGATCAGGTCGGCCATTTCCTCGAGCATCCGAGCTGAATGTTGATCGTAAGCTTGCTGTCGAAGACGAACACTTTCCGGCAATTCGAATCCTGGCAACTGGAGATGGTATTTCAGGAACGAAATCCGCATGATAAAAAGCGTGCGCAATTGCGGTTGCCACTGGCGGATGTAGCTCCTCAATTCGAGATCCGTGCTACGTGATGGGCCGAACTCGAAAAGTACACCATCGGCCAGAGCCCTTACCTCATCCAGATTTGCGTTGATCGTCTCGCGAAGCGCAAGGCTCTGGCCGAGCGCACTCTTCAGGTCCTTGGAAACCGGCAGTGTTGCAAACCGCGCCACTAGCCGGAGATTGGAAATGAAGGTTCGCCTCATCTCAACCGAGGCGGGTAAGCTCCCCAGCCGATCGACGACGAACCACATCATGAAGAGACCCAGCAGAATCCCAACCACGCGATCTCGGGCAATTCCAAGAGAGGTCTGTATTTTGAATTCCTGCACGTTAACCAGGTAAAAGGCCAGAGCGGCCTGTACCCCGAAGTAGGACAGCCGAGGGCTGGATGTCAGGATCCACGAAGACAGCGCGGTGACAACGACGAAAAGAACCAAAAAGCCGGCAATCGAATCGATCTGCGGCAGAATGAAGATTTGCGCGCCCATACCGAGCACAAACCCGCCAAACATTGCTCCCGAAATACGAAGCACCTGCTTCTGGCGAGATGCACCGATTGTGGAGAGCGCGGTCAGCAGACACGTGGTCACGGCGGTGCTGATGCCCTGCCAGGCCACTGCGTTGTAGATCACATAGCAAAGGCTCGCAGCTAGGCCGCCTTTTAGCGCGAAACGAAAGTGCTCAGAGTTAACAAATGCATCTCGGGCAAGGATCGACGGCTGCTCTAGATGGTCTGGTGAAGGCACGTATTCACCTGCCGAACTGGTACCGGCAAACACCTCCGTCATCAGGCTCCCGGTACGCTCCATCTCGCCCAGTAGCGGAGCCGCAGCGGCTGATTGTGTCTCTGTGTTGAACTGAATTAGCGCCGGAATTTCCCGATTTGTAAGAGCATTGCGAATACTGGCCAGAGCCGAGGCCAAGTCGCGGAATCGGTTCCGATTATCAGCGGAATACTCGAAGTTGAGCGGCGTCAGAGAAGCTGCAAGATCGACGAGTCTTCCGATGAGGACAGCAATGCCGCCCATGGTAGCCGAGTATTGAGGCGGAACGTTTGAGCGCCTTAAGATCCGCCGCATCAAGGATGTTCCGAGCATCGCGAGACGTTGTATTTTATGTTCGGTTGCGACATCGGGAGCGCGGCCGTCTGCGTAGCTAACCAACACAGCTTCGACTGCCGACAATCGCTCCGCCATGGGTAGGAGGACTTCGTCGCCAGGCCGTTGTCGTGCAAATGCCAGCTCCACTACCCCCGTAACCACGACTCCGATCAATACTGCCAGGCACAGCCAAAGCGTATCCTCCACGTTGGTTTCGGCCGAGACATGACGATCCCACAACGGAATTCCAAGCGAGTTTGTAACCACAAAGGCGACCGCCGCTAGGTAGTTTGTCAGGGTGCTGATGAAATAAAACGCCAGGAACAAAGTGCCAATGACCCAGAGGAAATGAAGCGGGACAATATTGAGAACGAACCTCATGGAGAGGATGAGGTAGGCGGCTCCGATCCCAGTAACGAGGAGTAGCGTTGCGGCGGATTTTAGCGTAGCTCGTGGGTTTTCACGTGAAACCAGAAGCGCGTAGACCACGCCTTGCCAGGCGTACGGGATGCGAAAGGTCATGCAGATGACTACAATCAGAGTCGCCGCGATGACCATCCGCGCGACCAGCGCTAGTCTGCCGGGATACGGAGCCAGCTCATCTCTGAGCCACCCGCGGACCCAAGTAAGCAGGGCGTTCGAATCCGGGAGGGTCTGCGCAATGGACCCCATCTCAGCGCCCGCGAATCACTACCACCGCTGACTCACTCACCCGAAACACATCAGGCGGAGGATTCTCGACGCGCACCCGAACTGGATAGCGTGACGCAAGATGCACCCAGTTCAGCGTCCTCTGCACATCCGGCAGGCCCTGTCCGAAACGGCCGATAACGTCTGCGTCCGGCGTCACGCCAAATCCAATACTGTCCACCACGCCCGAAAAGCGCACGTTCGGTTTGGACAGGACGTAGACGTCGGCCCGCATTCCGGGCACGATGTGCTGCAGCTGTCCTTCGCGGAAGTTAGCCACCGCCCACCACGTGCGCGCGTCAATGAGCACGAACATCTGCTGGCCGATGTGCGCGTACGCTCCTTCCGAAATCGTGAGATTCGTGACCAGGGCATCGAAGGGCGCGTACACCCGGCAGTTGTTGAAGTTATAGCGGGCAGTCTCTATCGCTGACGTTTTCGCGCCGCGCTGGTCGATGAGCGGCTCGAGCGTTGTCACCGCATTCCGCGCTTGTTCATGCTGAGCCTTGCTCTGAGTCAGCATCGCTTTGGAGCGTTGCTCCTGCGCCATCGTGACCCCCAGTCCTGCCTGCGCCTGGAGCAGTTGAGATTCCGCCTGCTTCAGCGCTTGCGCTTGCGAAACCTCTGACGTCCGCGCCCGATCCACCTGATCCACGGTGACAAACTGCTTGACCAGCAGCGGCTCGATGCGATGCAGGTTATTGTTCGCGTAACTCCATTCGGCTCTCGCCCGGCCGACCGCCTCCTGCGCATTCTCGACGTCGGCCTTGGCCTGATCGACGGCCGCCACCCATCGGGTTACATCCGCCTCCGTGCTATGGATGTTCGATTCCGCAACGGATACGCCGCTGACCAGAGCCGCGATTCTTCTGCGCTCGTCCGAAATCTGCCCTTCGAGCGTCGCCTGGTCGGACATGGCTTTCTCCAGCGCGAACCGGTATGGTCTCTCGTCGATTTCGAACAGGGGTTCTCCTTTCCTCACGAACTGGTTATCGCGTACATTTAGGCGGACGAGTGGGCCTTCGACTTGCGGCGCGATTCCGATATAGTTCGCAAGAATCTCGGAGTCGTCAGTGCGCGGATCGTAGTTCGTACGGTGAAGCACCACAAGCCCTAATACCGTTGCGCCTGTCACGATCAGAGCGCTGAGAACGCGGCCAACCCAAATTCCGATCTTGTAATTGCTGGTGGGCGCCATGGACTTTCCTCGCTATCGAAACAACGCGAGCCAGAGCGCGAAGGTGAACAGCGCAGTCAGGCTTGGATAGGTCAATATGGGAAGCGCGAGTACAACGCGAGCTCCCAAGAGCAGCCAACGGGTTGCAACCGTGAGCAGGAGGCTCAACGCCAGGCAGACGAGCCATGCCGGAAAGAACGAGCCGAAAAGCTCAAACGACGGGGCTCGATTGCAACCGGCGCAAGACATTACCGCGAGCAACAACCCGTAAGTCGCCAGCCGCCGGAACTCGTCGGTGATGATCATGGGCCCGTCCTCCTGGCATTGGCTTGAATCGCATCGCCGGTTCGGAATGCGAGATCCGCAAGTGCCGCCAGCACCTGGGTGCGCGCCAGAATCTCGGTCGAGCGCGCCTGGGCGAGCACCTTCTGCGCGTTGGTGACGTCGAGCAGATTACGCACACCGTAGTTGTAGGATTCCAGCGCGGCGCTATACGACTGCGTCGCGGCGTTCACCAATGCGGTTGCGGCCTCCCGCTGCCGGAAAGCGGTGTTCAAGTTCGAATATGCCGTCCAAACCTGGTCTTCAATGTGATCGCGTGTGGCGCTGACCCGCGCCTCCGCCTTCCGGATATGAGCCTCTGCCTCCGCGAGGCGGCTTCGTCGCGCACCTCCGTCAAACACCGTCCAGTTCAGGCTCGCTGTCAGGCCGCCAGCCAAACCGGCCGTGTGGCCCCAGGGAAGATTCTGTTGCACGATATAGAGCGATTGTGCGCTTGAGCTGGCGCTCAGGCTCAGGCTAGGATAAAACGGCGCCCGCGCCTGTTGCCGCTCCGCTTTCGCCAGGCGGAGCTCAGCGATCTGCGCTTCAAGATCGGGGCGTTGTTCCAGCGCGCGCTGAATCGCCTGCTCTACGGGGTCCGCGACCGATTCAGGCGTCGGTACTTCACTGAGGGGCTGGACGCGAATCCGTGTGGTAGCGGATGCTCCCAAAGCAGTGGCAAGGTCGCCGCGCGCGATTTGCTCCGTTCCCAAAACCGACTGTAGATCGTATTGCGCCTGGGCGGTGGCGCTACGCGCTTCGAGAACGTCGGGAAGCGTCGCCAGGCCGTTATGCAGGCGTTCTTCCGAGGCCTGCTGCACAGCCTGCGCGTTCACCAGACTCGCTCCGGCGGCTTCTTCCTGACCTGCTGCATTCAGCAGCCGATAGTAGGCCTCTGAAACGTCATAGATGAGTTGCC
>Ga0210405_10003903_pt1 | contig 14280 bp, 8 predicted proteins | sample IncBWH11MmetaG_FD_155492 | JGI IMG/M metagenome (GOLD analysis project Ga0210405, IMG submission 155492) | Forest soil microbial communities from Barre Woods Harvard Forest LTER site, Petersham, Massachusetts, United States - Inc-BW-H-11-M | ecosystem: Environmental > Terrestrial > Soil >... | reverse complement strand
TTCACTCCGCGGCGTGTGAACACCGTTTGTTGAACGGCCGTCTCGTCCTCGGTGCCTTCATAGAGACGGCCGCCGATGTTGGAGTATTCGCCTTCGTTGTTTTCGCGCACGATCGTGAATTCGATTTGCCCGGGCTTCCAGTTTTTCAGCGGCGAGTCGATGCCTTCAAACAACCGCACCGGGCGAAGATTGACATACTGCCGAAACACGCGACGGATCGGAATCAGCAGACCCCAAAGCGAAACGTGATCCGCAACGCTGGGGTGTCCAACGGCGCCCAGAAAAATGGCGTCGAATGGCCGCAATTGCTGCAGGCCGTCCTCCGGCATCATTTTCCCCGTTTGGAAGTACGTCTCGCAACTCCAGTCAAATGCTTGCCAATGGAAGCCGAAGCCATAACGTTTTCCCGCGGCTTCCAGCACACGGATACCTTCCGGAACCACTTCTTTTCCGATGCCGTCCCCGGCGATCACCGCAATGCGAAATGTTTTCATAGATTTGGGATCATCCATCGGTCGCAGAAAGCAGGGGCGTCAGGGCCGCCATATCGGCTAGTGTCTCCATCGTGCGGACAAACGCGATAATTCTTTCCGTTTTTGCCTCCGGCCAGTCCACGTATTCCGCGCAACCCCGGAATTTTGAGGCGGCCTCATCAAAGGTCATCGGGTCGGAAGGGCTCCCTTTTCCGAATGCCGCCCGGCCGGTGATTACCTTTCCATCCTTCAGCGTGATTTTAAGGAGCGAAGTCATCTTATCGAACCCGGCGCTTTCCGCTTCGGGGTCAACGTAGAAATTGATCCTCCGCATCATTGCCTGGACGTCGGGCCGCTGAACGACCTTATCGGAAAATTGGCCCAGGCCCGCTTTGCGTTCAATCAGCAGGATGGCCAGGCAGAACTCCATACTGAATTTTGCTTCCAGTCCGGTCTTCGGATCGTGGTGGAGAAGCGTGCTGGTCATATTGTGATTCGCGCCGATATCTACTTTCTCGACTTGGGACGCCTGAATGTTATTCACCGCAATCAGTCGCGCCAGTTCGGTCATACCCGGATGAGTGAGAGATCCCGAGGGATACGGCTTCAGCGAAACGCCGGGCGATGCAAACGTCCAGGGGTCCCCCAGGCGATTTATGATGGCAGAGGGATCAAAGGAACCGCCAGCTGCGTGAAAGAAGCCCCGGTCCGCTTCCAGAATTTGCTCCGCCGCTGTCCAGCCTAGTGCAACGAACTCCGCGGAAACCAAGCCGCTCTGGGCTGCGTGCCCAGCCTGGTAAGGCTTTGTCATGGTGCCGAAGTTCTCCCGCAAACCGCCGGAATTGCTGGCCGCCAGCCCGAAAGCGATGAGCGTCTCGGATAGATCGAACTGGAGCAATTTTGCGCAAGCGGCAGCGGAGCCAAATGGCCCGCAGGTGCCGGTGGTGTGAAAACCATCCTGATAGTGCCGCGGCGCGATGGCCTCCGCGATCTTGCATTCCACTTCGACGCCCAGATGATACGCCAGCATCCATTCCTTGCCGCTCACCGTGCGCTGCTCCGCCAGCGCAAAAGCAGCGGGCAGGACCGGCACGGTTGGATGCATCAGCAGTCCGTACACGCGGTCTTTTGCCGCGGCGAGTTGCGTGTCGTCGAAGTCATCCGCATGGATCGAAATCCCGTTCACCAGCGCGGCGAACTGCGGAGCAGTCTTTTGCGTGGTACCGATCACCGTGGCTTTGCCGAGGCACGCTCCGGCTTGCTCGATATACTTTCGGGAAATCGGCCCGCTTTCCGCGCGCGAGCCCGCCAGCGCCAGCCCCAGCCCGTCCAGGATTGACTTCTTCCCAAGCTCAATCACATCCGCAGGAATGTTTTCGTATTTTGTCTGGACGACAAACGTCCCCACGTATTTTGTGAGGCCCGGAGCCTTGGGGAAATCGCCCGTGACCGCAAGGCTCGCACTTTCCCCCGGGTTTACAAATACAGAAGCGCCGATTAAACCCAAAGAGGACTTGCCGAAATCACGCCGCCGCATATTTCACCATGGAATTGTACATTCTATGGCTGAATCTCATAGACACGAACCTCCGCCTCCTTGCCCTCGTGATGGGGAACGGCAAGATAGTAGCGGTTGAGCTCCGGAACAAGGATTCCGGTCTTCGCGCGAAAAGCGCCGGGGATTCTCGCGAGCAGCGCGTAATGGTCCGAGTCTTTCTGTTCGAAAACATCCAGAAACTGATCGCCAGCCAGGTAAATCCGCTTGTGTTGAGGATCGTATGCGGCGTCGTCCACCAGCCCGACCGCCGGCAGATCCGCGATCACTTCTCCATTATCGGAATTAAGAACAATCAGCTTGCCGGGAGTCCGGGTAACCACAAAAAGACGATGATTGGCCTCATCGAAAGCCATGGCCACATTCAGCTTATCGCCGGCGGGCAGGGGCCACGTTGCGCTGAGTTCCGATCTATTGCGGTCCATCACGCCAACGCTATCCTTGCCAGTAATGTTTATGAACATGCGCGGGCCGTTCTTTTCCAGAACGATTGCTTCCACGTGGTTCGAAGGTATTTTGATATCACGTAATTTCTTCGCATGGTCGGTGTCCACTACGGTGATTAAGGAGTACGGTGTGTGTGCCTCGCGGCCACCGTTTTCCACGTATAAGTAGTGGGTGGCAGGATCATAGGCGATGGAGTCCGCATCGATAGTGAGTTTCACTTCCCCGACCGGCTTATATGTGTCGCTGTCGTAGATTTTCAATGCCGAAGCGGCACCTTCCACAACAAACAATCTTTTCAGGTCGGCGCGGTATAGAACGGCATGCGGCGCCTTCACATTCTCCATGGTGTGGATGCGTCGATTCTTGTTGGTGTCCAGAATCTCGAGCTTGTCATTTTCCTCCGCGGTCAGGAAGAGACGGTGGCCATCGACATCGGGCGCAAAGTGGTCAAAGTCCCCATCCTTGAGTCCGGGAAGCGAAATCGTTGCCACCAGCTTCAACGGGGGTTTTTCTTGCGCGCGTATGGCAAAGGGAAGACAAACCGCGAAGGTTAACAGGGCTGAAAGAGTGCGCTTCATGCATTCCTCTCTGATTGAACAAGCAATTGCAGTGTTGGCGGATATCCACCAACCGGCAAATCCACGCGGATGCTACGTCACGCTCCATAGTGCGTCAACGGCGCTGGGTATTTGTCGAAACGCGATCAGGCTTCGGAATTCGTAGATTCACTGGATATGAAAGGAAATTTGCTGCTCTTCCGGAATGGCGGCTAAATATAAATTAATGTTGCCTTAAGTTCGTATCGAACCGGATAGACATTATTCTCAATTAGACTGAATGGTGCCGTTGATGCTTGCCGGAAACGCTGCCATCCGCAAATCGATGGATTCGATCCTCAGGGGGAAAAATGAAAAGAACGTTTGTGATTCTGTTTGTGATGCTTGGGTTGTTCGCCGGAAAAATGCAGGGCCAGGAATCCGCGTCCCTCAAACTTGTGCAAACTTTCAAGCTTTCCGCAGATGTGAAAGGGAATTTTGATCATTTCGCAATTGATCTGGCCGGCAATCGGTTGTTCGCAACGCCGGAGGCTTACAAAGCCGTGCTGGTGTTCGACCTGAAGACCGGCAATCTGATTCACAAAATTTCCGGGATCGAAAAGCCTCACGCCATCCTTTTCCGTCCGGATCTGAAGCGACTCTACGTGACAGATGGAGAGGCGGGCGACGTAAAAATCGTGGACAGCGAGTCCTACGCGATTCTCTCGACCGTCAGACTGCTCGAGGATGCCGATTCCATCGGCTACGACCCCGCCACAAAGTTCCTCTACATTGACAACGGCGGCGGCGACGTTCACCAGACTTACTCGATGCTCAGCGTCGTGGATACCACCGCCGGGAAAAAAGTGGCTGACATTAAAATTGACGGGGACACTCTGGAAGCCATGGTGCTCGAGAAGGGGAGCTCCCGGATATTTGTAAACAACAAGGCCAAGGGCCAGGTTGACGTGATTGACCGGGAAAAGCGCACGTTGCTTGCGAGCTGGCCGATCACCCTGGCGAAAACAAACGTGGCCATAGCCTACGACGAAGCAAATCATCGTCTTTTCGTGGCGTGCCGCAGCGGTGGCATCGTAGTGCTCGATACGCAATCCGGGAAAGAGATCACCGCCTTGCCGATTACGAAGGGCGTGGATGACCTTGTTTTTGATCCCACCAGCAAGCGCATGTACGCCTCCTGCGACGGTGATGTTTCGGTTTACGAACAAACCTCTCCCGACAATTACAAATTGCTCGACAAAGTGCCTACGGGACCTCTCGCTCGAACTGCTCTTCTCGTGCCGCAGTTGAACCGCTATTTCGTCGCCGTGCCGCAACACGGAACCACAAACGCCGAAGTTCTGGTATTTGAAGTGCGCTAGCCGCTTCAAAGTCCGAGGAGATGGTGGGCAGTCCGCCCATGCCCACCATCTCCGCGATTCTTTGGCCCGGGTGGCGATGCGATGCGCAACATTTCGAGAGTCAAGCAGTGATCTTCATGGAATGCCGGAGGAACGCGTGAAATTATCAACCTGGTTTGCCGTAGGTCTCTTTGCCCTTTTCGCTGCTTGCTGCATGGCCCAAACGCAATCGGCGGGAGTGGTTGCGATTCGCGCAGGCCACTTGTTTGACAGCAAGTCGGGCAAGTTGCAAGACAATCAGATCATCCTGATCAAGGAGGACAAGATCTCCGCGGTAGGGTCCTCCGACACCGTCCAGATACCTCTGGACGCACTAGTGATCGACCTGAGCAACTCGACCGTGCTGCCTGGCCTGATTGATGGCCACACGCACGTTTTTGGATTCGGTCTGGATGGAATCAAGCCTGGGGGCCCCCCTTTTGCTAGCCCGATCAACGACACGCGCGAGTATCGGACGCTTTTAGCTCTTGCCAACGCCCAGAAAGACCTCCGGGCAGGATTCACCACTCTCCGGGACTTGATGAGTCATGGCGGCGGATACGCGGATGTGGACATCAAGAAGGCGATTAACCGGGGCTATTTTCAAGGGCCTCGCATGCAGGTTTCCACCATGGGCCTGGTGGCCACGGGGGAAGGAATCTTGGGCTCCCCGGAGGTGAACCTGCCAAGAAATTATCAGACGGTTGACGGACCGTGGGAAGCTCGCCAAGCCGTTCGCGAGCAGATCCACTACGGAGCCGACTGGATAAAATTCCATTCCACTGCGGACTACGAATTCGAGCCCAATGGCGAACTGAACAGCGATCCCACGTTCACAAAAGAAGAAGTCGAGGCCATTGTGGACGAGGCCCACCGACATGGAAAAAAGGCCGCGTGCCATGCTTTCGGAGGCGAAGGGCTGCGCAATTGTGTTGAAGCCGGAGTAGATACGGTCGAACACGCCATCGAACTGGACGAAGCAACGGCAGACCTCATGAAGAAAAAGGGCATCTACCTGGAACTGACCGCGTACCACTATTCTCTGAGCGAGTACACGACGCGGGATGCGAAATCTACCGGCGGAAAGTACAGCCTGGAGGCCCTGCGCGAGAAGAGCGGACGTCTTGCCATTGCCCGTGGAGTCAAAATCGCCTTTGGGAGCGGCGTTGGCCCCTTCCCTCACGGCACGCAAGCGGCCGAGTTTGCTTACCTGGTCAAATTCGGGATGTCCCCGAGCCAGGCCATCCAGTCTGCGACCACCGTCGCCGCGGAGATGATGGGTTGGCAGGATCGCATCGGTTCGATTGAGAAAGCCAAGTTCGCCGACATCATTGCCGTCTCGGGTGACCCTTTGAAGGACATTACCGAACTCCAGCGAGTGAAGTTCGTCATGAAGGGTGGCCAGGTGATTTGCAACGATGCCAAATGAGCGTCCACCTCTGGGGGGTTTCCTGCGGTGTGGTGTTAAGATGCGGGTTTGTAGCATTAACGGGAATGGCCGATCATGCGCATCCTGCTGGTTGAAGACGAGCGGAAAGTGGCAAGTTTCATTGCCCGGGCCCTGCGGGAAAACTCCTATGCAGTGGATATTGCAGAGAATGGGGAGAAGGCCCTGGAATTGAGCACCGACGTTACCTACGACGCGATCCTTCTCGATGTGCGCTTGCCCGGGATGAGCGGCGTTCAAGTTTGCCGTGAATTGCGGCAACAAGGCGTGGAAGCGCCGGTGATGATGTTGACGGCACGCGGTCTGGTTGAGCAGCGCGTAGAAGGCCTGGACGCTGGGGCAGACGACTACCTCACCAAGCCGTTTGTACTTGCCGAACTACTGGCGCGGGTGCGCGCGCTGGTGCGCCGGGGGCTGCATAGCGGAAATGCGAGGCTCCACTATGCCGATCTGGAGCTCGACCGGCACCGCCGCCGCGCCACACGTGGCAAGGTGGCAATTCCTCTGACTTCCAAAGAATTCGCCCTTCTCGAACTTTTTCTTTTGCATGCCCCTGACCTCGTGACCCGAAGCGAAATTGTCGAGCACGTCTGGGATCGCCATTTTGACAGCGAAACCAACCTGGTTGAGGTTTATGTGAACCGGCTCCGCCAGAAAATCGATCAGAATCGCCCGGTAAAGTTGATTCACACGATACGGGGGATTGGTTACCGGTTAGGGCCGTTGGAGCAATGAAGTTCAAATCCCTGCGCTTCCGGATGATGTTGCTGTTCTGCACGGTCGTCAGCGTTTTGCTCGCGGCATCCTACCTGGCGTTCCTGGGCTTGCTGGCCCACGAAATCCCCACCCAGCTGAATCATCAATTATTGGAAACTGCCTGGCCTTTGGTCGCGGATATTTCCGCGGAACCCCAGGCACACGATGTGGAGCGCCTGGATATTCCGGGTGAATTTTTCGAGGTGTTGGACTCCCAGGGACACCTCCTGCAGAAGTCAAAGAATCTGCCTGCGCTGATTCCGCTGCAGCAGATTGATCCCACCGGTAATCGTCCAACATTTCAGCTGGTAAATTTTGGCGCAGGGCAAACTCTTCGCGTTGCGATAATTCCTTTTCAGCAGGCCGAGCAGGCCCGCTACCTGGCTGTGGCCATTCCCACGAACGGCACCAATCGGGTGATGGATAGTTTCGCAAGAATTGTCCTCTTCCTGTTTCCCCTCAGTCTCCTGATCACCGCCGGGATTTCCGCATTTTACGTGGGACGCGCTCTCGCGCCCATCACCGATCTCACGAAACATGCCGCCTCCATGGCCAAGCGTGTGACAAATTCCCTGGGATTTTGGGAACCCTTGCCGGTGCGCACGCCGCGGGACGAACTCGGCCAGTTGGCGCAAACGTTTAACGAGCTGTTTCGGGGAGTAGATTCCGCAGTTCGCCAGTTGCGCCAGTTCGTCACCGATGCCTCTCATGAACTGCGCACCCCGATCGCCGTTCTCCACGGAGAAACCGAACTTCTGTTGTCCAAGCCTCGGACTGCCGAGGAATACCAGAAGACACTGTTCGTATTTGACGATGAATTAAAGAAACTGACGCGTATGCTCGAAGGTCTTTTCACGCTCTCTATGGCCGATGCCGGGCAATTGCAGCTGGAGTCCGAACCGCTATACATCAATGAAGTTCTCGAAGAGACCTGCGCGCTGGTCGCCTCGCGAGCGCGGAAAAAGAATATATCGATAGTTCGTCAATTGGATCAGGAGTTTCCCTACACTGGCGACGAGGCCTTTCTTCACCAGCTTTTCCTGATCTTTCTCGACAACGCGATCAAATACTCACCGGAAGCCAGCGTCATCCAAGTCAGCTTAGAACAGAGGGACGGCATGATTTGCGCTTCCTTCCGGGATCAGGGCGTTGGCATTCCGGCCGAACACTTGCCTTTTATCTTTGAACGCTTTTATCGCGCGGCGCCTTTCTCCTCGGGCGACTCGCACAGCGGGGGCCTTGGATTAGCGATCGCCCAAGCCATTGCCCGTGCACACAACGGCTCCATCGAATGCAGCAGCAACCTGGGCGTAGGCTCGATTTTTACCGTGGTTCTTTCTTTGGTTCCCACCGGCAAAAATGTGGCTCCTGGATAGTCTAAACAGAAATTAATCATGGGTTAAGGCATCCATCCGGCTCATACACTAGTCTCCGCCACAACGGGGGAGGTGGGTCTGTGTTCATCCAAAAAACTTCTAGAACGCATTCGCTCGGCCGCACTACCGCTATTTTTCTGATACTTGTGATCGTTTTTGCCGCACCAACGTTCGCACAGGTGGCGGGCGGGACTCTCTCTGGGACGATTACCGACCCTTCCGGAGCGGGCATTCCTCAAGCCAAAGTGATCATCAAGAACGTGGCTACAGGCGTCGAACGCACGGCCACTACCGACTCCGACGGCTTTTATACGTCGGTCAATCTGTTCCCAGGATCGTATCAGATCACCATTTCTGCCACCGGTTTCAGCACCGAAACTAGTCATGGCGTCACCATGTCGGTGGGCGCACAGGTGAACTACAATACGACTCTCCACGTCGGCACGGTGTCAAGTCGCGTCGAAGTCACCACCCAGGTGCCCGATGTGCAACTAACGAGCTCTGACATCAGCGCCGTTGTTGGCGCCACGACGGTGCGTGAACTTCCGTTGAATGGCCGCAGTTGGACTGACTTGGCGGCGCTCCAGCCCGGTGTTTCGACAATTCAAACCCAGCCGAGTTTCGCAACGGGATCAGACCGCGGCAACCGCGGATTTGGGCAGCAGTTGACCATCTCCGGGGCACGGCCGCAGCAGAATAACTACCGCCTCGATGGCGTCAGTTTGAACGACTACGCGAATGGCGCGCCTGGAAGTGTGCTGGGCGGCAACCTCGGTGTGGATGCCATTCAGGAATTCTCGGTCCTCACCAGCAACTATTCCGCGGAGTATGGAAAAACCTCCGGCGGCGTCGTGAATGCCATCACCCGTTCCGGCACCAATGACTTCCACGGCAGCGTTTACGAGTTCGTCAGGAACAGTGCTTTGGACGCGAAGAACTACTTTGAGCCGGCGAATGCGTCAAAGGCATACTTCAGTCGTAACCAGTTCGGCGGGGACATCGGTGGTCCGATCGTCAAGAACAAAACCTTCTTTTTTGCAGACTACGAAGGAATCCGCCAGTCAAAAGGCATCGCCAACGTCAATTTCGTACCGTCGCCGGCGGCGCGGCTGGGCAACATCCATGACTCGAACGGAAATCCCGTTACGGTCACCGTGGACCCCGAAGTTCAGAAGTACCTCAGACTTTATCCCGTCCCTGCGGCATCGGCGTGTGCCGACGGTGCCGACGTTTGCCAAACCGTGTTCAGCGGAAATCAGGTCGTGACCGAGAATTACTTCACCACCCGCATCGACCATAAATTCTCCGATAATGACAACTTGTATGGCACTTACTTGTACGATAAGACGCCGTACAACTCTCCCGACCCCTTCGGAAACGTCGGCCTTTCGACGCTCTCTTCGAGGCAAATCGTTGCCGTGGAAGAAACCCACAATTTCACACCCACCGTCGTCAATGCAGTTCGTTTCGGGTATAACCACGAACGGGTTGACAACGATGCGAGCGTAACCGCAATCAATCCCGTGGCGGCAGACACTTCACTTGCCGCGTTTGAGGGAAGAAATGCCGCGGTTATCAATGTCAATGGTGTCCTCAGCCAAATGACTGGAGGGGTGGGGGGCCTTCCGACTTACCTGTATCGGTGGAACTCCTATCAGCTCTACGACGACGCCTTCCTGGCTCGCGGCAAGCACAGTATCAAGTTCGGCGGAGCCTATGAGCGTATGCAATTGCAGGTCACCGCACTCACGGACGCGAACGGAATTTGGTTTTTTAATGATTTGCAGTCGTTTCTGACCAACATTCCAAACAAATTCCAGGGCGGTGTAGCGAGTTCGCTGACTCCGCGCAATCTGCGACAGTCCATTTTTGGAGCTTATGTTCAAGATGATTGGCGCTGGAAATCTAATCTAACGTTGAATCTTGGCCTGCGCTATGAAATGTCCACCGTGCCCACGGAAACCGCCGGAAAACTGGCCAATCTCCGCAACCTGTCCGATCCTCTTCCGGTTTGCGGCACCATGGTGCCCGGAAGTTGCTCCGGCACTGGCCCTTTTTTCTACAATCCCACCTATCACAACTTTGAGCCGCGTGTCGGCTTTTCGTGGGATCCTCTCAAGACCGGAAAAATGGCGGTGCGTGGCGGGATAGGATTATTTGATGTACTCCCGCTGCCTTACCAATTCATCTTGCTTACAACGCAGTCGGCCCCTTTCTTCGAGTACACTTCGTTAAAGTCAGGGGCAACCGACCCGAGTTGTAATCCACCAGCGACGACCCTCACGTTCCCCCTGGTCGCCCCCTGTCTCATCAGCCCCAACAAATTGCGTTCCACCTACGTCGAATCGCATCCTAATCGCAATTACGTTACCCAATGGAACCTCAATCTTCAGTACCAGCTCACCCCGAACCTGGCGGCCATGGTTGCATACGTAGGATCCCGCGGTGTTCACCAGCCATTCCGCGTCGACGAATCGGACCTGGTGCTGCCGGCAAAGACGCCCGCAGGTTATCTTTGGCCGAAGGTGGATGTGCTTGGAAACGTCTATACACCGCAATGCAACCAGACGGACCCGAATGGCGCCGATCCATCGCAATGCGCGCCTCCGAACCCCGTCAACCCTGCCTACAGTTCCGTTCGAGGGATGTTCTATGATGGCGTCTCCTATTACAATGCCTTGGAATTGCAACTGGCAAAACGCATGAGCCATGGCTTCCAGGTGCAGGGTACTTTTACCTGGGGCAAGAGCATGGATACAAGTTCTGCCACTGTCGCCGGCGACGCGTTCGGAAATTCCATTTCTAGCCTGGATTATTTCGACACCAAGCTCACACGTGGCTTAGCGGATTTCAACGTCGGCCGCACACTAGTTGTAAATGGCACGTGGGAGATTCCCACTGCCAAGTCGTTCACGGGGCCCAAGCGCTGGCTAACCGATGGCTGGCAACTCGGGCTCATCTTCACGGTCGGCGACGGCGTGCCCTTCACCCCGACTTGGGGTACAGGTGGTGATCCAGCCGGGACTCTGAGCAGCGATGACTTTGCCTATCCAAACCGTTTGGCTGGTCCGGGTTGTGGCACAGCTACCAATCCAGGCAATCCCACAAACTACATTCGGACCCAGTGCTTCGGTGTTCCGGTGGCACCAAGCCAGGCATTTTTTGACGCTAATTGTGATCCGGCCCCTCCTACGCTGGGAGGACCCCTCGCTCCAGGCGATCTACGGTGTTTCAACCTACGCGGCAACGCCGGGCGCAACATCATGAATGGCCCTGGAGTCACCAGCCTTGATTTTTCCATCTTCAAGAACAACCGGATTCCGCGCATCTCGGAGAGTTTTAACATCCAATTCCGCGTCGAGATGTTCAATATCATGAACCATCCCAACTTCGCTCCTCCAGGGCCCGGCGATGGGAATACTGACATCTTTGACCCGAGTGGGGCATCGCTTGCCCCTCCAGCTGGCATCTCCGGTGCCTTGGTCAGAACTACTGTCCCGGAAAGACAGATTCAGTTTGCAATAAAGGTCAGTTTCTAAAAGAAGACAGAAAACTGACCTCAGAATGGCGACTGCATCCGGCGGCAATTGAAACCGCTCATCGCGGGAGCAAATGGGCAGTCATCAAAACTAGCGATTGAGTGGAGGATTGCGTATGGCAGTCTCACGTCTACAGCTGATGTTTTGGAGTGCAATCATTCTCTGCTCCGCGCCGGTGGTGGTGCGGCCTCCGGATGGCGGCTATCACCTCCTGAAGAAGTACGACCTCGGCGCCGCGCCCGGCGGCAAGGAGTATTGGGACTACATCACTTTCGACCCAGCCACCCGTCGTTTGTATGTTTCGCACAACACGGAAGTGAAGGTCGTTAATGCCGACACGGGAGCAATCATCGGTAGTATCTCGGACTTGAAGCGGGTCCATGGGATCGCGCTCGTCAGCGAACTCGGCCGGGGATTCCTGAGCGATGGCGGAGCGGATGAAGCGGTCGTGTTTGACATGAAAACTCTGAAGGTAACAGGGCATATCAAAACGGGTGGCAACCCGGATTGCATTATTTATGACCCCACGTCGAAACATATCTTCACCATGAACGGCAAAACGAACGATGCCTCAGTGATCGATCCGGCCACGACCACAGTCGTTGCCACAATTCCTATCGGAGGCCGTCCGGAATATGCCGTCGCCGACGGCCACGGCACGATCTACGACAACGTCGAGGACAAAAGCGAAGTCGTGGCCATCGATTCCATGGCCAATACGGTGAAAACGCATTGGCCGATCGCGCCCGCGGAGGGCGCCACGGCCATTGACCTGGACGTCAAGCATCACCGCCTTTTCATCGGTGGCCGCAACAAAGTGCAAGCGATCATGAATGTGGAAAATGGAAAAATCATCCAGACCTTTCCCATCGGCGCCGGTGTGGACACGAATATTTTCGACCCTGAAACCGGCACGCTGTTCGTCGCCGTCCGCGAAGGAATTCTGCATGTGTTCCATGAGGACACTCCCGACCAGTTCAGCGTGGTGGAATCCGTCAAAACGGAATTTGGCGCCCGCAACATGGCCTTCGATCCGAAGACGCATCAGCTTTTCAGTGACACCGCTGACTTCGCTCCTGCTCCCGAGCCCACTGCGGATCAGCCACATCCCCAACCGACACCGGTGTCCGGTACATTCCGCTTGTTGGTCTACGGCCGCTGACGCCAAACCCTGGTTCTAAGGAAGTGCTCATGCCACTCAACGCAAATGCCAAACTGCATGCCTCTCTCGCGTGTTTGCTCCTCGCCCTGTGCGGTGCAGTATCATGGACCTCAGCAATGCCGAAGCGCGCCCCCTCCCGCTCGGCCGACAATGGCGGGGCAACGCTCGATTTTGAGGTCTACCGTACTCGCATCGAACCGATATTCCTGAAGCAACGCGACAGCGGCGCGCGCTGCTACGATTGCCACTCCGTCCTGACCACCCGCCTCCGACTGGAACCTCTGTCCGCCGGTGCCACTTCCTGGACCGAAGCGCAGTCTCAGAAAAACTTCGCTGTTGTTTTGCAGTTGGTGCAGCCCGGCGACCCAACGAAAAGCCGCTTGCTCCTGCATCCCCTCGCTCCGGAGGCCGGGGGCGATCCGGCGCACACCGGTGGCAAGTTCTGGAAATCGCAAAACGACCCGGAATGGCAGATGTTGTCAGACTGGGTGCGGCATTCCGTTGCTGCGACCCCCTCTGCAACACCGGTGCACGATGCCGCACCCGCTGGCACGCTGGATTTTCAACTATATATGGAAACGGTGCAGCCCATTTTTCTCAAGGAACGCCCCGGCCATGCGCGTTGTTACGGCTGCCACGGCGCTTCCAACCGGGTTTTTCACCTTACCGCGCTTTCGCCGGGGCTTACCGATTGGACGGCAGAGCAGTCGCGGCAGAATTTTCAAAGCGCTTCGCGGTTGGTGATTCCGGGTCAGCCCCTCTCGAGCACACTTCTGCTTCATCCGCTTGCTCCGGAATCTGGCGGCGACGCATTTCACTCTGGCGGACGGCAATTCACATCACAGGAAGATCCTGATTGGCTGGTCATAGCCAACTGGGTGCGTTCAGCGGCTCCGCCCGTTTCCAGACCCACGGCCCTCATCTACATAACCAACAGCGCCGGCAACACGGTGGACGTCATCGATTCTTCTGTTAACCAGGTCGTCCAGGTCATTCACGGCATCGAACTTCCCCATGGCGTGGTCTTCTCGCCTGACGGAAAACGCGTTTACATCAGCAACGAGTCGGAGAGCATCGTGGATGTCGTCGACCGCGAGTCCGCCAAAATTCTCGAGAAAATCCCTCTCAGCGGCCATCCGAATAATCTAACCATCACCAAAGACGGCGGCCGCATCCTTGCGGGCATTCGTGAAAACCCTGGCTCAGTCGACATCATCAGCACCACTACGCTCGAGCGCACCAAAACGGTTCCTGTGGATGGGAGTGTGCACAACATATTCGTAACGCCCGATGGCAAATATGCGGTTAGTGGGTCAATCGAAAATAAGGCCGCCACGGTGATTGACTTGAGCACGGAAAAAGCCGTCTGGGGGGTGAAGTTCGATCATCCGGTGCGGCCCATGGCGTTCGAGGCCAACGCGGACGGCTCGACTCGCCGGATATTCGTCCAGCTTTCCGAAGTGAACGGTTTCGCGGTTGTGGATTTTGAAACTCACAAAGAGGTCGCCCGTATTCTCTTGCCATCAAGTCCCGGCGGCTTTGGCGCAACAGAAGTTCGGCTGGGCACGCCTTCCCACGGCATCGGCGTT
>Ga0210405_10003902_pt1 | contig 14282 bp, 11 predicted proteins | sample IncBWH11MmetaG_FD_155492 | JGI IMG/M metagenome (GOLD analysis project Ga0210405, IMG submission 155492) | Forest soil microbial communities from Barre Woods Harvard Forest LTER site, Petersham, Massachusetts, United States - Inc-BW-H-11-M | ecosystem: Environmental > Terrestrial > Soil >... | reverse complement strand
GTTCGTGATTCTGATGACGGGATTCTATGCAGTGGACTCGGCGATCGAGGCGATCAAGCACGGCGCTTACGATTATTTGTGCAAGCCGATTGATTACACGCGGCTGCTGAAGACATTGGATGATCTGACAGATTCTTTTACGCGCGGGCTGCAGATTCGGGACCTCGAAGATAAGCTGCTGGACAATCTCTTGTTCCACGGAATCGTGGGGCGCAGCCCGGCAATGCTGGAGGTTTTCGAACTGGCGAAAAAAATCGCGCGGCACTATACCAACGCACTGATCACCGGACCGACGGGTTCAGGGAAGGAACTGGTGGCGCACGCGCTGCACCAGATGAGCCCCGTGTCGCAGGAGCGCTTTGCGGTGTGCAATTGCTCGGCGCTGGTGGATACGCTGCTGGAAAGCCAGCTTTTCGGGCACGTGCGCGGGTCGTTTACGGGCGCGACGGAAACGCGGCCCGGACTATTTGAATATGCGAATGGCGGGACGGTTTTTCTGGATGAGATCGGCGAGACGTCGCTGCAGATGCAGGCAAAACTGCTGCGAGTGATCCAGAACCGCGAGATTCAGCGAGTAGGTTCGCCGGAAGTGCGCAAAGTGGATGTTCGGCTGATCGCGGCGACGAATCGCGATCTGCGCGCGGAAGTGCTGGCTGGACGTTTTCGCGAAGATTTATTTTACAGGCTGAGCAGCATCGAACTGCGCGTGCCGGGGCTGGCGGAGCGTCCTGGGGACATTCCGATTTTGGTGCAGCACTTCGTGAAAAAGTATGGCGAGACGTACGGAAAACCGTTCCAGGGACTGACGCGGCGGGCGCACATCGTACTGCTGCAGCATGATTGGCCGGGCAATGTGCGCGAACTGGAAAACGTGATTGCCAGCGCGGCGATCACCGCGAACTCCGATTTTATTGACGTGGGCGATTTGCCGGAGCATCTGCAACGCTCGCGGCGTCAGTCTTCTTCGGCGGCTACAGTGTGGAGTCCGCTGCCGTTGGACGAAGTCCGCAGTGTGCACATTCAGCGCGTGCTGGAGATGTGCAATGGCAACCGGGTGCGCACGGCACAGGTGCTGGGGATTGGACGCACCAGCCTGTATCGTTTCTTGAAGCGCTCCGACCGGCCGTCGAAATCTGTTGCGGCTCGGGGGGCGGCCTGACGATGCAGCGAAAGTTGTTAGCGCGCGGCGGCCAGTGAACGGGCCGCGGTGAAATAAATTCGGATGAGCGGGAACGCTTCGGACAGGACGGGATCATGAGCAGACAGACCGTGCCGTCGAATTTATCCACAGCACCTGCAGAATTCGGCTCGCAGCGGGCGGAGCGGATCGCGTCGCAGTTGTCCATAGAAGTGTGCGGGTTCGACCGCTGCGGGCGCTTTTTCACGGAACGCTCGGAAACCTGCGACGTGAGCGATGCGGGATGCAAATTCTATTTGCGCACGGAAGTTGAGCGCGAGGCGGTTGTGGCTCTGCGGGTAATGGACCGTTCTGACCCACGCGGGAGCGTGGCTGCACCGGTGCTGTTTCAGGTGGCGCGCATGGAGCGCGGATCGAGCGGATGGACTTTGGCAGCATGGAAGCTGCGTGCTGAAGATTCGTGGCCGATGCCTGAGGTCCAGGCGCGGGATGGAGCGGCATCGATCGAATGATTTTTTGCGGAGTTGTTCGGCAATCACAAAAGCACTAGCGGTACTTTAGCGGCTGGAGCCGCACGTGTCCGCTTAGGTTTATGTCGCGGCCCTTCGATCCTGCCACAGACAGAACTTTAGGATAAACTGAGGCCGCGACCTACAACGATTCTCGAGTCGCCACACAGGCTCTGACCGTGGCCGCCACAGCTTCAGCTACGAGTTCAATTCCGGACGGAACGATTCGCCACGATTTACAGGCGGTGCTTCCCCACACCGCCCCGGTCGCGCGCTATTCGTCCATCTCTGTTCGGCCGTGTTAGTTGCCGGCGGATTCTGACGTGGTGGTTGCTGCGCTGTGCAGCAGTGCTGGTGGCAGCGTGATCGTGGAGTCCATGCGAACCAACATTCCGGTTTGCGCCGGGAGTTCGACGTCCTTGCCTTTTTTCGCGCAGATGTAGGCCGAGGTGCCGACCAGCCCGAAGATTGTTCCGCGGGTGACGTTGCTGAACAGCGCGCCCACCAGAGCGCCGCCCCCGGTGCCCAAGCTACCCAGCATAATGTCGCCCTTGATGTCGCGCTTTTGTTCGATCACCACGCCTTCGACGGTTTTCAGGTCTTTGCGCTTTTTGGTGTCCTCGGGGCTGCCGGTATAGAGCGAAAGAATGCTCATCTGCACCGGGAAAATGCGGCTCTGCACTTCGACGGAATTGAAGACCAGGTTCATGGAAGCGCCGCCGCGTTCCATGGCGAACCATTTGGGACGCGTTACGCTCGTGATGGTGCCGTGGACTTTGGATCCGGCGGGCAGAATCAATTGGTTGCCGGAAAATACGGGCTCGGCAACGATTGCGGTGAACGGATCGCCATCGTGCGCGACCGAAGTGGTGAGGCCTGAGACCAGGGTGAGGCGAACCTGCGTTCCGGGTTGAACTACTGCGGTGGACTGCGCGTGTACGGCGGGAGTCAGCCACAGCATAGCTGACAACAAGGCTGAAACTGATACAAGACGCTTCATGGATCCTCCGTGACCTTTGCGGGAACCGGGAAACGTTCCCGTGAAGGAGGGCTCGGACATGCCGAGCCATCCCCGTTTCGTGGGGGTGCCGCTGGCGCTGCGGTGGAGTGCGGAGGATGCACTCGCTGGATAAGATACTCCAGGCTATGGAAAGATTTCCAACAAATGGGGTGGGGTGTTCCTGAACGGTACCTGTGGGTGCGAGGTGTGACGAGGGCGACGGCATCGGATTACCGCAGAGAAGCGGAGGGCGCAGAGAGACGCAACGGCAAACTCGCTTGCAGCGGCGAAAGAGCGGCGAATGTTGTGTAGTGGAGAAAATTGGCACTACGAGTTTACTGGCGCGACACTTCACCGGCAAATCCGCGGCTCACGATTTTCCTGAAATGCTATTTTGTAAGCAGGCGAATTCCTGAAAATCAGAAAAATAGGTAAGAGTGCCATGCGAAACCGCTTACTGATTATCTGCGTGCTGGTGTTGAGCGTCGCGTCGGTCGCGTTCGGGACCGACTACGCGATTGTGGTGAATCCTGCCAATCCCCTGCGGGCGCTGAGCCTCGTGGAACTGGGGAAGATTTTCAAAGCCAAGACCACCATCTGGCCGGACGGTAAGGGCATCACGCTGGTGCTGCGCGAGCCGAATTCGCCGGCGACGAAATTCATCCTGGAGAAAGTGTTGGGCGGGAGCTTCGACGAAGAGAAGGCCGTGCTGAGCGATCCGGGCCGCAAGAACGCGGTGCCGGTGGTTTTCGCCGAGAGCGATGAGGAAGTGATGAGAATTGTCGGCGGGAACGCCGGAGCGGTCGGAGTGATTGACGTGTACAACATCACCGGCGGCGTGAAGGTAATCAAGATTGATGACAAGCAGCCCTTTGATCCCGGTTACGTTCTGAAGGGCCGTTAGCGGGCACTGCAAAATCCCATGCGAGGAAAACCGTGAAAACCCGAAACTTCTTTCCCTGGATGGTTATCGCTCTTTTGACGTGCGGTACTGCCGTGCAGGCGCAGGACGCTGCGCCGGCAGCCAGCGCGGCGAGCACCGTGCCGGTGACGACGCAGTCCACAGTCGCGGCGAAAGCCTACGAGATGGGGCTGGTGCAGCGCGAAGACCGGCTGTTCGTGGACGAAGGGCTGGAATTTTTCCGCCAAGCGGTGAAGGCGGACCCACAATTTGCGCTGGGGCATGCGGCGCTGGGCTATTTCACGGCGGATCCCAAAGAGGCGAAGGACGAAAGCGCGCTGGCGTTGAAATATATTGCCAATGCGGCGCCTGACGAGCAACTGCTGATCCACTGGATGAACGACACGAAGAACGGCGAAACGGTCGAGGCGATTTCCGCGCTGAACGATTTGCTGGCGAAGTATCCGACCGACAAGCGGCTGGCGAACATGGCCGCGGAATGGCTGTGCGCGAACCAGGGCGCGTTTGAGCACGGCGAAGCGATATTGGTGCGCCTGCTGAAATACGATCCGCACTATTACCCGGCGACGAACAATCTGGCGTATTGCTATGCGTTGAACGGACAGGCGCAACTGGCGCCGCCGTTAATGGAGCAGTACGTAGCGGCATTGCCAAACGAGCCGAACCCGCAGGATTCCTACGGCGAAATCATGCGCATGCTGGGCGACTATCCGGCGGCGCTGGAACATTACAACAGCGCGCTGAAGATTAACCCGCATTTTAACGCTTCACAGGTGGGCGTGGCTTCGACATACGCCTTGATGGGAGATGAAACAAAGGCGCGCGCGCAATATCTAGTGGCAATCAAGGGAACGAAAGAACGGTCCACGCAGATCAATTATCGAATACTGTGGGCGATGACTTACTACCGTGAAAATAAGCCGCGGCTGGCGCGTGAGGCTTTTGAGAAAGTGGACACGGAAGCGCACGCCGCGGGATTGACGGTGCAGGAAGCGGAAATTCATCGCGCGATGGCTCTTTTTAATCCGGACGCGGCGAGCGCGCTGAAGGATTTGGACGACGCGCGGGAGGATCTTTCAGACACGCGCAAGAGCAATTTGCTGCCCGGTGACCGCGAAAACGAGCTGGCTTTGATTCTACAGGCGCGCGCGTTCATCGCGGTGAATGCCGGAAAGATTGACGCGGCACAGGCCACGGAGAAACTGCTGGAGAATATGGCGCAGACGAACCGCAGCACTCCGGTGCAGCAAGCGTATCACTCGGCGAATGGGGCCGTGCTGTTCGCACAGGGAGACTATGCCGGGGCGATCGCAGAGCTGCAGGAAGATCCGCAGAATCCTTTGTCGCTGCAATTGCTGAGCGCGGCGCAAACGAAGGCGGGGCAAACGGCCGATGCGCGCATAACGCTGGAGACTCTGGCGGCGATTAGCGACGAGCGCGTGGAGACGGCCGTTGCGGCGCCACCGGCACGATTGGCATTGAAGCATGATGCGACGCACCCGGTGCAAGGCGGGGCGAACTAAGACCCGCTGCGTAGTTTTTCGGCTGCGGTGGAAATGCCCGGCTTCAGGTGCTAAAGCCCTTCTCGTTCGGGCGGCTTTATGGCGGAGCCCTTCGATTCTCCCACACGCAGAATCTCAGGATTAACTGAAGCCCCGCCCTTCCGACTTCCTCGTTTCTGAGATCACCACTGCGGCTACAATTCCGACAGTTCTTCAGCGCGTCTGCTAACGGCGCTACGGCGGCAAGGCCCGGCCGCGAGTTTCTTCGCCGAGCGGCGTTAGCAGCAGTCCGATGGCGAAGGCGATGCCGGTCAAGGCCACGGGCGTGCCTAGCGAACCGAAGTGGCGTACGCCGGCTCCTACCAGGAACGTGATTCCAGCTCCGATGAAGCGCGCGAAGGATGTGGAGAAGGCGAACGCGCTGGCGCGACATTCGGTGGGATATTGCTCGGGAAGCCAGAGAGTGTACACGGAGAAGTTGGCTCCGCCGAGTCCCAGGAAAAACAGGCAGAGGAAGAACCACGGTAGCGCGCTGCTTGTCAGATAGAAAACCTTACCGAAAGTCAGCACGATAAAAACGAACATCAGAGCGAAGAACATCCCCAGTGTGGCGCGGCGGCCGAAGCGTTCGGCTAGAGTGGGCATGGCGAGGCAGCCGAGAATCGTCGCGAAAGCTACGAGCATGGTGGCGTAAGAGGCCAGATGTGCGGCTTGCTGCCCGACGCGACCGCTGGCTTCGGCTAAAGTCGTGACGGCGGTGGGAACGTACACGGTACCGGCCCACAATCCGCAGATAGAGGCGAGCATGAACAACGAATTCAGAATGGTGCGACGGCGCCAGGTGGGATTGAAGAGAGTTGCAAGGGGCCGCCACCAGGGCAAGGTTTGGATTACTTTTTCTTTTTGTTGCCAGCGCGCTGGTTCGGCGACGCCATAACGGATCCACGCGAGCAGCAGCGCGGGCAATCCGCCGAATAAAAACATTTGCCGCCAGCCGAAATGGCTTCCGATGCTTAGGTTGGCAAGCGCTGCCAGCAGGAAGCCGACGTAGTAGCCGGTGTGCATGTATCCCGCGCCACGGACGCGCCAACTTTCGGGCCAGTCTTCCGCGACGAATGTGCCGCCCATGGCCCATTCGCCGCCGATGCCGATGCCGGCGAGCAGGCGCAGAATGGCGAGTTGCCAGACGTTGCCCACGAACGCGCTGAGCAGGGTGAACGTGGAATACCACAGGATCGTGAACATCAGGGTGCGGACGCGGCCGAATTTATCTCCGATCGGACCCCAGACGAAGGCGAGACCCCAGCCGAGCAGAAAGAGCGCGAAGAGCAGGGCGCCGTAGTAGCCGATGTTGCCTTTCGTGGCGGCGATGCCAGAGCGCGGGAGCAGATCGCGCAATGATGGAACGAGGACCAGCGCGTAGATGAAGGAGTCCATGCCGTCGAGAGTCCAGCCACCCCAGGCGGCCCAGAAGCCGCGGATTTGATTGCGCGTGAGGGGCGGGATGAGTTCGGTTTGGCCGGGTTGGGATCGGCCCGGTGACGCCTGCGAATTCATCGGCGTTGCAAACCCCTCGGGAAATTGTTTCTGGCGCGGCAGGATACTCTGGTTGGAGATTGGAAGTCGAGCGCGACGCCAGCACGAAACGGCAGCGCGATCAGTCGATGAGCGACGGCGCGAAACGGTGGTGGGTCAGCCTCCGACAATCGCGTCAATCAGGGGTCCCCACTAGGTGTTCGTTCTGAAACTACCTCGTGCGCTCACACGTCGGAAGGGAGACACTAGTGCGATGCGCGACTCGTGGAAGACTGTCGCCGCTTTTGCCGTACTCGGATTCGCGATCACGGCCTGCTTTTATATGCTCTGGACCTATCACGACTACGCAAAAGCCTTTGGGCTCCTTGACTTTGTGTTGTATGCGGCAAACGTGATTCTCTGTCCTCCGATACTTCTATTCAGTTGGTGCATTGACTGTGAATACGGAACGCCTGCAGGTGTTCAGACAAATCTAATAATCGTCGGTCTGCTAAACGCTGCACTTTACGCGGCGATTGGAACAGCAGTAGCTCGGCACAGAAAGAGAAAAATGTCTCGAGCGATGAACGGTCGCGGAGTGACCGACTAAGTCGATGCACTACCCGCAAAGCGGACGGCTTTCGTGCGATGGGGCGCTGTGCTAGACTTCGCGGAGCAGTTTTGTGCGCGTATTTTTTTTGCGCTGTGACTGCCGATGGGTGGAACTTCGGGCTCTGTGCAACGATTCCCCGCAAACCCCGCCAGGCCCGGAAGGGAGCAACGGTAGCGGGTCAGTCTCGTGTGCCGCGGAGTACCCGAAGTTCCTCTAGTCGCGGCGAGTGGGTGGGTCTTACAACGATTCCATGACATACAAGGTTATTGCGCGGAAACACCGGCCGCAAACATTCAGCGAGATTGTGGGGCAGCAGCACGTTACGCGGACGCTTGCGAATGCGATCAATTCGAATCGCGTGGCGCACGCGTACATTTTTTCCGGCGTGCGCGGCGTGGGAAAAACCACCAGCGCGCGGATTCTGGCCAAGGCCTTGAACTGCGTAAAGGGGCCGACGGCTGAGCCGGACGGGACCTGCGATTCTTGCCGGGAAATTTCGGCGGGCACTTCGCTGGACGTGCTGGAGATTGACGCGGCGTCGAACCGCGGCATTGATCAGATACGCGAACTACGGGAGATGGTGCGTTACGCGCCAGCTTCCAGCCGCTACAAAGTAGTGATCCTCGACGAAGCCCACCAGCTGACCGACGAAGCGTCGAACGCGCTGCTGAAAACTTTGGAAGAGCCGCCGGAGCGGGTGGTGTTTATTCTGGCGACGACGCGCGCGGAAGATCTGGTGGAGACGATCAAGTCGCGGGCGCAGCTTTTCCAATTTCGGGCGCTCTCGTTCAAGGAGATTGCCGAGGAGATCGAGCGGATCGCGCGCGAGGAAAAACTGACGATCGAGCCGGGAGCGGTGGCGGTGCTGGCGCGGGCGGCAGAAGGCAGTTTGCGCGACGGGCTTTCGTTGCTGGAGCAGGCGATTGCTTACAGCGGCGAGGCGATTACCGACGCACAGGTGCGCGAACTTTTGGGAGTGGTTGCGGAGAGCGTGCTGGATGCGCTGGTGGATGCGATTTCCGAGCAGTCGGCGGAGTTGGCTTTGAGTCTGGTGCATCGGCTGATTGGCGACGGACAAAATTTGCAGCACTTCTGCCGCGAAGCGATTCGGCACTTCCGGAATTTGCTGGTGACGCGCGTCTGCGGCGCGGATTCGGAGTTAGTGGCGGCGCCGGAGGATGAGCGGCCGCGTTTGGCGGAGCAGGCGGCACGATTCAGCGAGGAGGATCTGACGCGGTTTTTTAATGCTTTGCTGGCGACGGACGCGGAACTGCGGAGGGCGCCGGACCCGCGATTGCATTTGGAATTGGGGCTGCTGAAATTGATAAATGCGCGGAGATTGGCGCCGATTGAGGAAGTGCTCGCGGGTCTCCGTGGGGAAGTTCGTGGTGAGACTCGCGGTAGTGGCGGCGGAGATATTCGCGGAGGTGGAGCGCGAACGGCGAATTCTGCGGCAAGTCCCCTTCCGCATCGTGCGACTCCGGCTGTGTCTGCTGCCCAGCCCGTCTCTTCTTCTGGCGCGGCGGTGCGCATGGCGCCGGTGACGAATTCTTCTGCAAATTCAACTGCAGGCGCAGTTGGCGTTTCTCCCGCGATTCAGCCCGCATCAATAGCAAGACCTGCGGCGTCTGATGCGAGTAGTGACGTTGAATCTGGAAATGGGAGTGGACCAGCGCCGGGTGTAGCGAGCGTTTCGATTTCCGCGCCAGCGTCTGCTCCGGCCAGCGCTGCGGTAGGCGCGCCGACAGCCGCTCCGGTTGTTGAGTCGGGCATTGCGACACGCACAGCGGAAGTGCCGACGAATGGAATTGGTTCCGCGCAGGTGGACGCGATCAAGGCTGCGCTGCAGGGGCAGAAATTTTTGTGGTCCATGCTGGACGCGGTGACGCGCTGGGAAGTCGAGAATGGCGAGTTGCGCCTTTTCTTCCCCAGCGAAAGCCGGTCACTGGCGGAAATGTTGCAAGCGCGCGACCCGATGGAACGATTGCGCACAGTTCTGAATCAAGTGGTGGGCCAGCCGCTGCGCGTCTGTGTTAAACTGGATTCCAGCCGGGCAACAGCGCCGGCGGGGCGCAGTTCGGAATTACGCGCCCGATTTGAAGAGGATCCGATCGTTAGGGCCATGCTTGAAAAGTTCGGCGGCCAGATTTCCAACGTCAAGCGCCCAGGCGAGGAATAACCATGGAAGTGAAAGCGCTACAGCAAATGCTTTCGCAGTTCCGCCAAGTGCAGGAGAAGCTCGAGAAGCAGATTGACGAGCTTTCGGTGGAAGCGTCGGCGGGCGGTGGCATGGTTACCGTGAAGATGAACGGCCAGAAGCAGTTGACGGAAGTGCGCATCGAGCCGGACATTTTCAAAAGCAAGGATCAGGAAATGCTGCAGGATCTGATTCAAGGCGCGGTGAACGAAGCGACGCGCCGCGTGGACGAAGAGCTGTCCAAGCAAGTGAAGGAAATTTCCGGCGGCTTGCCCGGAGTCGCAGGGCTGAAAATTCCCGGATTATTCTGACCGGCGGTTTGTGCCGATTTGTAGTGGTTGAATTTTTGCGGGTCTTACCGGTTATAGCAGCGGTGAATGTTCCGATTCCCTTCTACTTCAGATTTCTTTCGGTGAATGGAGTTCCATGCCTGATTTTGCCCCTTCGGTCACCCGACTTATAGATGAATTGAAGCGCCTTCCCGGAATTGGCCAGAAAACCGCGCAGCGGCTGGCATTTTATTTGTTGCGCGTGGATCCGGAGCAGGCGTTTGCGCTTTCGGATGCGATACGCGACGCGAAGGAGAAGGTGCGCGAGTGTTCGATCTGCAACAACATCACGGACGCCGACCCTTGTCTTTTTTGCACGGGGCCTTCGCGGAGTAAGAAAATCATCTGCGTGGTGGAAGAGGCTACGAACATTCAGGCGGTGGAGAAGACGCGCGGGTTCGATGGGCTTTATCACGTGTTGGGCGGAGCGCTATCGCCTTTGCAAGGGATTGGGCCGGATCAGCTGAAGATCAAGAGTCTGATTGAGCGCTTGAAGGGCGGGACCGTGGAGGAAATTATTGTGGCGACTTCGCCGACCGCGGAGGGCGAGGCTACGGCGGTTTATTTGTCGAAGCTGATCAAGCCGCTAGGTGTGCATGTGACGAGGATTGCGATGGGGATACCGGTGGGATCGGACTTGGAGTATGCGGATGAAGTGACGATGAGCAAGGCGATGGAAGGGCGGCGGGATTTGTAGCGAGATTGCGGAAGGCGCTGCAGGATGGCTCGTCTTGCGTCACTGACCTCGAGGGGGTATATACGGGCTTAGGCTGGGAGGTGGACGATGCCGGGTTTGGATAAATATATGGCGCAGTATGACCACGAGCATACGAACCTTTGGAACAAGGTGATGCATGGAATCGGGATTCCGATCATCATCGTGGGGATTCTGCTGGCGATTTTGACGTACTGGAAGATCGGGCTGGCGCTGTTCGTTCTCGGGTGGGTTTTGCTGCTGGCGGGACACCGCATTGAAGGCAATAAGCCGGCATTTTTCCAGGGGTTGATCTACTTTTTGGTAGGCCCGGTATGGGTGGCCAAAGAGATCAAGGACGCAATCTTCGGGACATCCCACCGGTCAACCGCAGCTCATTGACGTGGAGCAGAGCCGTCGGTCGCGGCAATCCGATTATTCTTGAGGCCCCGAAAAATGCCCCGAAGCGGGGCAGTTTCGCGTTGAATACGAGTAACCCTTTCGCACATTTGCACGCAGCCTAGAGACGCCGGTGCGCTGTGATGCTACCCTAAGAAATCGCCCTTGGGAGGAGTTTGTGACCGATTCCCTACAATCCGCCGATCCCGGCACACAGAAGCGCCGCAGCACGCGCATTGTGCAGGCCGTACCGATAACTGTGACCGGCACCGACGCGCTCGGGCAGCCTTTCAAAGAGCGTACCACGACGGTGATGGTGAATTGCCACGGGTGTAAGTACCAATCGAAGCATTACGTTCCGAAGAATTCGATGGTAACGCTGGATATTCCGCGGCCGGAAGGCGGGCCGTTCCATACGCAGGGGCGGGTGGTGTGGGTGCAGCGGCCGCGCACGGTACGCGAGCTTTTCCAGATCGGATTGGAGTTTGAAGTTCCCGGGAATTTCTGGGGGATTGCGTTTCCACCGGAAGATTGGGCCTCGGGCGTGGACATTCCGACCGGCGACCTAACCGGGATCCTGGACGCGACGACAGCAACCGAACCGGTGGCTGGGATATCGCCGCAGCCGCTGCCTCCGATTGGGCCTCCGCCGATGCCGATTCCGACGACGCCGGAAAAGAGGATTGAGGCGCCGCCATTTCAGGTTCCCGTGACACCGCCCGCGAAACCGACTCCAGTGAACGTGCCGGCTGCGCCTCCTTTGATGGCCGCGAAGCCCGCGGCTCCTATTGCCCCGCCTGTGATTCCTCCTGCGGCACCTTCTGTGCCGGCCGCGAGTCCTGCGGCTGACAACAAAATACACGTGGTGCCGGCTCCTCCGGCTGCTGTTGTGACCGCGGATACTCAGGCAGCGCTCGCGAAGCAAATGGCGCGAATGGTAGCCGAAGCCAAAGAAAGCCTGGACAAGACTTTGCGGCGCGGAGCGGAAGAAGCCATCACCGAAGAGATGACGGTGGTGCGCCAGCAGCTGGATGTGCAGCTGCACGATACCGTCGAGAAAGCAATCAAGGTTTCGATGGACCGCGTATCGGAATCGGCGGTGAAGAAAGTAGTGCAGCAGGCCGCGGACCGCACCAAAGAAATTGTGGAGGAAGCGCGCAAGGCGAGCGAGACGTCCGCTTCGCAGTTGGATGAAAAAGTGCGCAACGCCGTGCAGCAGGCGGTGAGCCATGCCGCGGAGCAGGCCGCGCAACAGGCGGCGCAACAAGCGGCGGCGCTGACTTTGAAGCAGTCGGTGGAAGAGGTGGTGGAGCGAGCGCTGCGGGAACGCGAAGCTTCCACACCATCGCTGGAAATTCTTTCTTCGCCCGAGGCTGCGCAAAATCATTTGGAGCAATGGCGCAAGAACCTGGAAGACACGGCGCAGTCGGTGCGCAGCAAGAGCATCGAGCAGACGCAGGCGGATGCTTTGATTGCTTCGCAGCAGTGGAATGCGGAATTTGAGGCGGCGCTCACCGGAGCATCTCAGAAACTGGGCGACAAACTGACGGAAGTGTCGCGCGAGGCGTTGACGCAGGCTGAACACGAAGCTGTGGCACGCGCGGCGGGCTTGCGGGCGTCGTTGGATGAAGCAGCGCGCGGAGTGCTGGCACGGAGCGAGCAGGCTCAGCAGGAAGCCGCGGCGCACGCGGAAGCGTTGCGGGCATCGCTGGATGAAGCGGCGCGCGGAGTGCTGGCGCAAACCGGGCGCGAGGCAAGCGCGCAGGCGGAGACGCTGCGCTCGTCCTTGGATGAAGCGATTAACACGGCTGCTTCAACGATTGAAACGCTTGGCGCGGGTTTGCAGCAGGAGCGCCATCGCGCGGAAGAGACCAGGTCGCAGCTGCAGGAAGCTGCACAGAACGCTTTGCGCCAGACGCGTCAGCAGTTTGATGAGCTGCTGGCGGCGCAGCAGCAGGAAATGAGCCGCAAGGCGGACCACGTAATCGCCGACCGGGTGCAGCAGATCGAGCCGGCGCTGCAAGAATCCGCGCAAAAGATCTTGGATCGCGCGGTGGGTGAGCTCGAACAGAAGTTGATGCCGCGGATGGATCATGCGCAACGCGTGGCGGCGGAATTGCAGCAGGCCGAGCAGCAGGCGGCGCACACGCAGAGGCAATTCCACGAACAGGCGCGGCAGGCTTCCGAGCGCGTGGGTGAATTGCAGCACAGCGTGCAGGCGCAGGTGCGCGAAGCTGCCGAGCGCGTGGCGCATTTGCAGAATTCGATCCTCGAGCAGGTGCAGCAAGCGACAGACCACGCCGACCGGCTGCACGATACGGTGCGCGAGCAGACGATTCACGCTTCAGAGCTGGCGATACAGGAATCGGTGGCACGGCTGCGCACGGAAGCCGAAAAAGTGCCGGCGGAAATCGAGAAGTCGGTGCGTGAGACTGCTGCGAAAATCGAGGAGGAGATCCAACAGCGCAGCACGGAGACGCAACACGCGACTTATGAAGCGCTGCTGAAGGCTTCGGAGTGGTATCAGAAAAAAGCGCACAGCACGATGCAGAGTTCTATGGAGAAGATGGTCGAACAGTCTTCGACCTCGCTGCGCGACCGGGCGGCGGAAGTTTCGAGTTTGCTGGCTTCGGAGCTGGATCATTACCGGCGGACCTATGTGGAGCACAGCACGGCGCAGATTGACGAGTCGGCGAAAGAAATCGTAACGCGCGAGCGCGACAAAATGAGCGAAACGGCGCAGATGGCCAGTGCCGGATTTACGGACCAGGTGCATCGCGTGACCGCCGATTCGCTGAAGCGGTTCGAGCAGGTTTCGCGCGAGGCGCTGGAAAAAGCGCGCGCGGATATGGAGTTCGGGCGCGAGGGCTCGCTGCTGGAATATCAGAAGACGATTGACGAGCGCATGATGCAGGGCGTGGAGCAGGCTACTGTGCATCTGCAATCGGAACTGGGGCCGCTGCTGGAGCAGTGGGAAGCGCAGCGTGAATCCGAGAAAAAAGTGTGGATGGAGCAGCTGAAGAAATCGAACGACGAGGCGATTGAGCTATACAAGACGCGGCTGGAAAATGCTTCAAATTCCTGGCTGCTGGCTTCGGCGACGACTCTAGGCCAACATTCGCAGGCCGTGCTGGATACGATTGCCAAGGCCGCGGAAAAGCGCTTGCGCGAGACTTGCTCGGAAGTGCTGGGGAGCATGGGTGACACTTTGAAAGCGCGGCTGCTGGGGCTTTCCACGGATTTTAGCCCGGAGCCGGACGACGAATTTCCTCCCAAGAAGAAGTAACACCGCCTGCTGCTGACGTCCTTTTCGCTTCGCGGCTTTTCCCATCTGCGTTTTCCCACTCCGGTATAATGGCGGCATGGCGAATCAGGCTTACTTGAGCATTTGGCTGAAAGAATTTCGTGAAGAGAACATGCTGCAGCAGTTCTGCGATTTTCTGGGGACAGTTCCCTTCTCCGAG
>Ga0210405_10003900_pt1 | contig 14288 bp, 9 predicted proteins | sample IncBWH11MmetaG_FD_155492 | JGI IMG/M metagenome (GOLD analysis project Ga0210405, IMG submission 155492) | Forest soil microbial communities from Barre Woods Harvard Forest LTER site, Petersham, Massachusetts, United States - Inc-BW-H-11-M | ecosystem: Environmental > Terrestrial > Soil >... | reverse complement strand
TTTTATTTGATTCAGCATAACTATTAATTTGACTCATTTACTTCCCCGCCGCATGCTGTTCCTTTGATGGCGAACACCTATGTCAAGCCTCGTCATCGCGGTTGATCGGATTCTCGCGAAGGACAAAAACTGCCCGAATCGGATACTCAATGGTTGTGGAAATTATTCCCGTTCCTGTAAGGGAAACGACAGGCGGATGATGGCGGCCTAGTACAGCATCAGCGGAAGCTTTCCGGCCATCATCCAAACCTGGATGATGGCCTTGTTTTTTAGCGGTTGCGTTTTTCAGGAGCGGATGTGCCCTGGCCATCCAAGGAACTCTGCAGTGACTGACTCTTTGCCGAAGCCGCGCAGCCACACCCTGACGGACGGGGCCCATCGTGCTCCCGCGCGCGCCATGCTGCGTGCTTCCGGCCTTCGCGATGAGGACTTCAAGAAACCTCTCGTTGGCGTGGCCAATACGTGGATTGAAATCGGCCCTTGCAACTATCACCTTCGCGAGTTGGCACGGCACGTCAAGGAAGGAATTCGCGCCGCAGGCGGCACTCCGCTGGAGTTCAACACCGTATCTATCTCCGACGGCATCACCATGGGTACGGAGGGCATGCGCACGTCTCTAGTCAGCCGCGAAGTCATTGCCGATTCCATCGAACTAGTCACCCGCGGCAATCTTTTCGATGCCCTGATTGTTCTCGTCGGCTGCGACAAAACCATTCCCGGCGGCATCATGGCCCTCGCCCGGTTGAATATTCCCGGACTGATTCTATATGGCGGCTCGATCGCACCAGGCCAATTCGAGGGCCATTCCGTCACCATTCAGGACGTCTTCGAGGCTGTCGGTACGCACGCCCGCGGCGGAATGACGGATGCGCAGCTCAAGTCGCTGGAAGGCGCCGCATGCCCCGGAGCCGGCGCCTGCGGCGGACAATTCACCGCCAACACCATGGCACTGGTCTGCGAGTTTCTGGGCATCGCACCCATGGGACTTTCGAGTGTTCCCGCCACGAATGCCGCAAAAGAAAACGCCGGTTATCGCGCGGGCGAATTGGTTCTTGATCTTCTGCGGCGCGACGTCACGCCTTCGAAAATAATCACCAAGACGGCGATCGAGAATGCCATCGCCGGTGTGGCCGCAACCGGCGGCTCGACGAATGCCGTGCTGCATTTGCTGGCCATTGCCAGCGAAGCAAAGCTCGCGCTTTCAATCGACGATTTCGATCGCATCAGTTCCAAAGTTCCGATTATCGCGGATCTCAAGCCCGGAGGACGTTTTGTTGCCACCGATCTCTACGCAGCAGGCGGCACTGCGCTCGTCGCAAAGCGCCTCCTTGAAGCTGGATTGCTTCGCGGCGATTCCATCACCGTTACCGGGCGCACGCTCGCCGAAGAAGCGGCCGCGGCCAAGGAAGCGCCCGCGCAGCAAGTTGTCCGCAAGCTCGGCGCACCGCTCAAACCGACCGGCGGGCTCGTCATCCTCAAAGGAAATCTCGCGCCGGATGGCTGTGTCCTAAAAGTGGCGGGGCACGATGTGCAGAACTTCCGCGGCCCGGCTCGCGTGTTTGACAACGAAGAAGCCGCTTTCGCCGCCGTCGAAAAAAACATCATCAAGGCCGGGGATGTGATCGTCATTCGTTATGAAGGTCCGAAAGGCGGCCCCGGCATGCGGGAAATGCTCGCTGTTACCGCCGCTCTGGTGGGCGCCGGTCTCGGCGATTCCGTCGCGCTCCTCACCGACGGCCGTTTCTCCGGCGCGACCCACGGGCTCATGGCTGGACACGTTGCGCCCGAAGCCGCCGACGGAGGCGCGATAGCGGCGGTGGAAGACGGCGACATCATCGTATTCGACATTCCCAGCCGGCAATTGAACGTCGAACTTAGCGCCGCGGAAATCCAGAAGCGTCTCTCCACCTGGAAACCACCTGCCCCGCGCTACGCGAGTGGTGTTATGGCCAAGTACGCGTTGCTGGTTTCTTCTGCTTCTCTCGGAGCCGTCACCGCCGTACCTGCTTCTTTTTCGGGAACGGCTCAACCGGTCTTGAACGCGTCGACCGCTTTGCGGTCGCCTGAAGCGAGGACTCTATGAAGCTCACTGGAGCGGAAATTCTTTGCGAATCGCTCACGCGTCTTGGCGTGCACGAAATCTTCGGCTATCCCGGCGGCGCCATACTTCCGGTTTACGACGCGCTGGGTAAGTCGAAGCTGCACCACGTGCTCGTCCGCCACGAACAGGGCGCTACACACATGGCCGATGGCTACGCCCGCGCCAGCGGCGGCATCGGCGTCGCCATGGCCACCTCTGGTCCAGGCGCAACGAACATGGTCACCGGCATCGCCACCGCCATGCTGGACTCTTCTCCGGTCGTTTGCATTACCGGCCAGGTCAGCAGCAAAGTTCTGGGCTCCGACGCGTTTCAGGAGATCGACATCACCGGCATCACCATGCCGATCACCAAGCACAACGTGGTGGTGACGAAAGCGGAGGACGTCGCACGCACTCTCCGTGAAGCGTTTCTGATCGCCAGCAGCGGACGTCCCGGCCCGGTCCTGGTCGACATCACCAAAGACGCGCAACAGGCTTCCGCGGAATTCAACTGGGAAGCATCTGCGCCGAATCTTCCACCTAAGCGCCGGCGCAACAATCACGACCAAGCCGAATTCGACCGCGCCGTCGAGATGCTCAACACCGCCAAGCGCCCCATCATTCTCGCCGGCCACGGCATCATGGTGTCCGGCGCGATGCGCGCCTTCGAGCAATTCGTCCGCGCCGGCAATTATCCCGTCGCCATGACGCTGCTCGGCATCGGCTGCTTCCCGGCCAATGATCCGCTGAACCTCGGGATGATGGGCATGCACGGCGAAGCCTGGGTGAACAACGCCATTCAGGAAGCCGACCTTCTCATTGCCGTCGGAATGCGCTTTGACGATCGCGTCACGGGCGACCTGCGCGCTTACGCCAAGAGCGCCCGCAAAATCCACATTGAGATCGACCGCGCCGAAATCAACAAGAATGTAAAGGTTGATGCCGCTCTGGTCGGCGATGCGCGCGAGGTGCTTGAACGGCTTACCCCGCATATCGAAACCCGCGAGCATACTTCATGGATTCGCCATATCACCGAATTAAAAGGTGATTCGGCGGTCCGCGACATTCAGAGCCTACCCGATAGCGGCCACCTCTACGCCGCCCATGTCATCAACGACATCTGGAAAGAGACTCGCGGCGAAGCCATCGTCGTCACCGACGTCGGCCAGCACCAGATGTGGGAAGCGCAGTATTACCACCACAATCGCCCGCGCACACTGATCACTTCCGGTGGACTCGGCACCATGGGCTTTGCCCTTCCGGCGGCCATTGGGGCGAAGTTCGCGAAACCCGATGCCGAAGTCTGGGTCGTCGCCGGCGATGGCGGATTCCAAATGACCATGAGCGAACTGGCCACCATCGTCCAGGAAAAAATCAACATCAAGATCGCCATCATCAACAACGGCTTTCTAGGGATGGTCCGCCAGTGGCAGGAGTTTTTCTACGACAAGCGCTACGTGGCCACTCCGCTCGTGGCGCCGGATTTTGCGGCGCTCGCCAACGCCTTCGGCATTCGCGGCGAACGCATCACCAAGCGCGCTGAAGTGGTGCCGGCTATTCGCTCCGCCCGCGAATCGGCCGAAACCGTGCTGTTCGACTTCCGTGTCGAACAGGAAGATTCCGTCTATCCCATGGTCGCGGCCGGCGCTTCTTTGAGCGACATGATCCGCCGCCCGAACAACCCGCTCGTGGAAACGGCGACGGAGCCATAGGAGAAATCGAGAAAACATGCAAACACTTGTCGCCTATGTCGAAAACAAGCCCGGAGTGCTGAATCGCGTCTCTTCTCTTGCGCGGCGATTGGCCATCAATATCGATTCGCTCACGGTCGGGCCGACGGAGAATGAAGAAATCGCGCGCATGACCATCGTGGCGCACACGGATGAAAGAGGCGCGCACCGCCTCGAAGCCAGCCTTGAAAAGCTCGTCGACGTCCTGCTGGCGGAAAATATCTCGACTCGCGCGCTTCTTGAGCGTGACCTGGCCTTGATCAAAGTGTCCGCCGATCAGCAGAATCGCCCTCACCTGATGGAATTAATCAAGGTTTTCCGCGCGCGCGTCGTGGATGTCGCTCCGGAATCGCTTATCATCGAAGTTTCGGGCGCCGTCGACAAGATCGATGGCCTTCTGGAAGTGCTTCGGCCGTTCGGCGTGCTGGAAATGGCCCGCACCGGCCGTATTTCCATGACCCGCGGCAGCGATTTATTGCAGCCGCCGGCTCCGGAACCTGCTAACGCCGAACTCGAATCTACTGCTTCGCAGGTAAAGTGATTGGCTTTGCCCAGAAACGAAAGTTGCGAATATCCGGACGCCTGGCGCGGGCGTCTATAAATTAATCCCGCGCGATTCGAAGCGACTGTTCGGCCGCTTGGCGGCCGGCGAGAGGAAAAGAATGGCAAATCTCTATTACGATAATTCCGCGGATCTTTCCCTGATCCAGGCAAAGAAAGTCGCCATCATCGGCTACGGCTCGCAGGGTCATGCGCACGCTCTCAATCTCCGCGATAGCGGCGTCTCCGTCCGCGTTGGCCTCCACGAAGGGAGCGCCTCGCGCGCCAAGGCGGAAAAGGAAGGCTTGACGGTCAACTCGCCCGCGGAAGCCGCTGCCTGGGCCGACGTCATTATGATCTTGGTTCCGGACACCAAGCAGCCCAAGCTCTATCGCGACGCCATCGAGCCAAATCTCGAGCCCGGCAAGACGCTGATGTTCGCGCATGGGTTCAACATCCGCTTCGGCACAATCAAGCCGCCGGCTGCCGTCGATGTCTCCATGATTGCTCCAAAAGCTCCCGGCCACCGCGTTCGCGAAGTCTTCACCGAAGGTGGCGGCACACCCGCGCTTCTCGCCGTCGAACAGGATGCCAGCGGGACGGCGAAAGCGCTTGCTCTCGCTTACGCCAGGGGACTCGGCTGCACGCGCGCCGGCGTTCTGGAAACCACTTTTACCGAAGAGACCGAAACTGATTTATTTGGCGAGCAGGCCGTGCTTTGCGGCGGCGTGAGTGAATTGATCAAAGCGGGTTTCGAAACGCTCACGGAAGCAGGCTACCAGCCCGAGGTCGCTTATTTCGAATGCCTCCACGAACTCAAGCTCATTGTTGACTTGATTTACCGCGGCGGCCTCAGCTACATGCGCTACTCCGTCAGCGATACTGCAGAGCAGGGCGATTATTCCGCGGGGCCGCGCATCATCACCAAGCAGACGCGCGAAGAAATGCGCAAGATCCTCGCTGAGATCCGCAACGGCAGTTTCGCAAAAGCCTGGATCGAAGAAAATGAAAAAGGCTGCCCCAATTTCCTCGCGACGCGCCAGCGCGAGCAGCAACACTCCATCGAGCAACTCGGCCCCAAGTTGCGCGCCATGATGCCCTTCTTGCAGCCGGTGATCGCGCCGGGGCTCGAAAACAAAGCGGCCGCCTCGAAGAAGTAAATCTTCGAATCTTCCGCCCGAGATTTGTTCTTTTGCCGCACCTTGCTCCGGTTGACACCCGGCTGGAAATGGGCAATCCTCTCGCCTGATGAAACGCAAAGAGGGCCCGTCCCAGGCAGCCACTCCGAACCTCGTTGAGCGCATCGATCAGCTCAGCATCAAGCGCCAGGAAATTATCCGCCCGATCCTGGAGCACCCGCGGGAGTACGTGCTCCTTAGCGTGCGCGCCATGGCCGTGCGTCTTCAGACGGATCCCGCAACGATCGTTCGCATCGTCCGTGGGCTCGGCTTCGGTAGCTACCGCGAGTTTCAGCGTCATTTGCACGAACTTTCCCTCGCCTATGCGACCTCGCTGGACACCATGCAATCCGGCGCACGTGATGGGAGTATGCCGTCGCACGTGCGCGACTCGCTGGAGCAGGACCTGAAAAACCTGCAGGGCCTCAAAAACAGCCTCGATGCGCAGCGTCTCGTCGCGTTGGCAAAGCGCTTTTACGAGGCTCGCCGCATCGTTTTGCTCGCCGGCGACCTGGCAATCCAGCTCGCGCACTACCTCGAATACCAGATCAGCCTTCTGGGGCTGCCGATTTTTGCCGCTACTTCCGCGGGCCGGGTCTTGCATCTGGTTCGGTCCGTCAATAAGCAGGATTTGGTCATTGCCATCAGCTTTCGCCGGGGACTCCGGCAGACCATCGAAGGGGCCCAGCAGGCGCGCGCTCGCGGCGCTTATAGCGTCGGAATCTCCGACACCTATGTTTCTCCTCTGGCACGCGAATGTGACGAAGTTTTCCTGGCCTCTATCGAATCGACTTCCTTCGGCGCCTCTTACACTGCTCCCGTCGCCTTGTTGAATACCATCCTCGCCGCTGTCGGCCATTACCGTCGAGCGCAAACGCTCGCCCTCGCCAAGGAAATCGCCGAAGAACAGCGCAAGGGATTCCGCTGGTACGCTTCCTGACAATGGCCTGTTCCTCGTACCTGTAACAAATATTTCACTATCGGTTCGCGTTGCCACTTTTTTTGGTTTCAACGCCTTGACAAGCCCCATTGAGCTACTTACTGTTGAGGAGCAGCAATTTGTTTCGGTCTGCAACGTTTGTTACAGAAGTCCCCTTAACTCTCTTCCTGGAGCCCCATGCGGATCGAATCCATCACCCTGCGCAAGCTCAAGATGCGTCTGAAGTCTCCCTTTGAAACTAGTTTTGGTATCGCCCATGACCGCACCATCGTCCTCGTTGAACTCCAAGCCGACGGTCTCACCGGCTGGTCCGAAGTGACTGCCTGGGAGGGTCCGTTCTTCAACTCCGAAACGGTGGACACGGCATGGCTGGTCATTCGTGGATTTCTCGTCCCCCTGATTCTTGGCCGGGAAGTTGGCTCTGCCGCGGAAATTCCGAGTATTTTTGCCACCATCCGCGGCCACGAGATGGCCCGTTCAGGAATCGAAAATGCCCTCTGGGACGTGGAAGCCCAGCAAAAGAAGCGCTCTCTCGCCCAATTGCTCGGCGGTACGCAATCGGAAATCAAGTGCGGTGTCTCCCTGGGGCTGCAAGCTACTCCTGAAGTGCTTCTCAAAAAAGTCGCCGTCGAGCTTCGCGCCGGCTATCAACGCATCAAACTCAAGATCAAACCGGGTATGGACCTCACCCTTGTAAGCGCCGTCCGCAACGTGCATCCGGGGATTCTTCTGTCCGTCGATGCCAATTCCGCATACACGCTCGCGGACATGGACCATCTCAAACGCTTCGATGAATTTGGCTTGCTGATGATGGAGCAGCCTCTCTGGTGGGACGACATCTCCAATCACGCGAAGCTCCAAAGACATTTGCAAACTCCCATTTGCCTTGACGAGTCCATCCGCCACCTCCGCGATGCGGAAACCGCTCTGGAACTCAGCGCCGCGCGCATCATTAACATCAAGCTGGGCCGTGTCGGCGGCCACACTAGCGCTCGCGAAATCCAGGCTCTCTGCCTCGCCCGCGGCGTCCCCGCGTGGTGCGGCGGCATGCTCGAATCCGGTGTTGGCCGGGCTCACAACATCGCCACGTCTTCCTTGCCCGGTTACACCCTGCCCGGCGATGTCTCCGCCAGCAAGCGCTATTGGGAAGAGGACATCATCGACCCGCCTGTCGAAGTTTCCTCACGAGGAACAATTCAGGTCCCCACTTCTCCTGGACTCGGCTATCATGTTCGCCGCGATCTGATCGAGCGCTGGACCACGGAAAAGGAGACCTGGCGTGCCCGGTGAGATGAATTCACGGTTTCTTGCCTCAAAACCATCTTCACGTTTCCACGTCAGGAGAGGCGCTGCACGGGGTTGCATCATCTTATGGAGGATTCTGCTTTGAAAAAGCGTTCGCGAGTCCGCCTTCTTTGCTACGCTCTAATCTCCATACTGTCTTTCGGGCTCCAGACTTCCCCGGCTTATGACACGAACCTGGATGCCTCTTCAATTGCCGGCGGCTACGATCTCATCATCCGCAACGGTCACATCATCGACGGCACCGGCAATCCCTGGTATGCCGCCGATGTCGCTGTCAATGGGGATCGCATCGCCGCCATCGGCGATTTGCACGAAGCCCACGGCAAACGCGAAATCGATACGAAGGGTCGCGTCGTCGCCCCTGGCTTCATTGACATGCTCGGCCAGTCCGAAACCTCTCTCCTCGTCGACAATCGCTCGCTGAGTAAACTCTCGCAAGGCATTACCACGGAGATCACCGGCGAAGGCGGCTCCATCGCCCCGCAAAATGAAAAGACCATCGCGCCTCAAAAGCCGTTTCTGGACAAATATAAGCTCACCATCGATTGGACTACTCTCGACGGCTATTTCCGCCGCCTCGAAAAGCAGGGCACACCGCTCAACTTCGGCACCTATGTCGGCTCCGCGCAAGTCCGCGAGGCCGTGATTGGCGACGACAACCGCCCTCCCACGCCCGCCGAACTCGAGCAAATGAAATCTCTGGTCGAGCAGGCCATGAAGGACGGCGCCCTCGGCCTCTCCAGTGCGCTCATCTACCCGCCCAACATCTATGCGAAGACCGATGAGCTTATCGCGCTCGCACAGGTCGCCTCGAAATACGGCGGACTCTACGCCACGCACATGCGCAGCGAAGGCGCTTCGGAGATGCCCGCGCTCGCCGAAGCCATCCGCATCGGCCGCGAAGCAAACCTGCCCGTGGAAATCTTCCATCTGAAAGTCAGCGGCAAGCCTCGCTGGGGCGGCATGAAAAACGTCGTCGCCGCCATCCAACTCGCCCGCGATTCCGGACTCGATATTGCAGCGGACATGTATCCCTATACCGCTGGCGCTACGGCGCTGGCCTCCGCGCTTCCGCCCTGGGCCGCCGATGGCGGAGTCCAGAAATTACTCGAGCGCTTGAAAGACCCCGACACTCGCGCGCGCATCAAGAAGGAGCTCGCCGGCGATCATCCCGATTGGGAGAATCTTTTCTACGATTGCGGAGGTGCGGCAGGCGTTCTCATCTCTTCCGTCCAGAATCCCGAGTTGAAATCATTCGAAGGCAAGACCGTGGAAGACGTCGCCAAGTCCTGGAAAAAATCGCCGGAAGACACCCTGATGGATTTCGTCCTCGCGGACAACGCGCAGACCGGCGCCATCTATTTCATGGCCAGCGAAGAAGACCTCCGCACCGGTCTCAGCCAACCCTGGACCAGCATCGGCCTCGATGCCGGCGAAATGTCGCTCGACGGTCCCCTCTACGAACCGCACGCCCATCCGCGCGCCATGGGTTCCATGCCCCGCCTCCTCGGCCACTATGTCCGCGACGAACATCTCTTACCCCTCGAAGCCGCCATTCGCAAAATCACTTCTCTTCCCGCCCAGCGCGAGCACTTTGAGAGCCGCGGCCTCCTCAAACCGGGCTACTTCGCCGACATCACTATCTTTGATCCCGCAACCGTAATCGACCATGCCAGCTTTACAAAACCCGACCAGCTCTCCGACGGCATCGACTACACCATTGTGAATGGCCAGGTCGAATTCGAGCACGGGAAGCTGACCGGCTCCATGGCAGGCCGCGTCTTGCGTGGCCGCGGCTGGCATGCGGAAGCTCCTTGAATTTGGCGATTGTATAAAGAAAATCTACGCCGGGTGTTTCAAGGCTGAGCTCAAAATGGTGATGTATGTATTATGCGCTTCAAATACGAAGAAACCCCTGAAGGCATTTTCCGCGCGGAAGAATTGCTCTAAATGGTGAACATGCAAATTGCGGGAACTGCTGCAAACTTCTCAACTCAGCGCCGTTTTCCCCATCTCCGCCACGCGCCGTTCGTAAGTCATTTCCACCAAGCCGTGCTTTCCGTAATAGCGCAGCACGATCTTATGTCCCGGTTCGATCTTCGCCCGCGTCTTAATCAGCGAGTCCGAAAGCTCCACCCACTCCCCGTTCACCAGATAGCTTCCTTCCCAGCCGCGCAACTCGAATCGCCCGTCGTTTTTCAAGATGAGCGGCGCCGCCTTGCACGGGATCACCTTCCCGTGAACTTTCGCCTGCGCACACTGGTAGCGCCCCGAAACATCCACGGTTTGCGCCTTGCTCTGCGGCGTGTGGAAAAACATGAGGGCCGCCGTGGCGATGCCGCGCGCCAGCGTAAAGCCCACCCGGTCACACCCCATCGGGATCTCCACTTCCAGGTCGCTTAGCTGCGGGCGGCGGTGCCTGGCCATTGGTACAGGTGCAATTCACAAACCATCCGGCCTTGCACTAACAGCTTTATTTACAATCATTTACAGACTGGTCGACTGGCCACGATGGCTCTTAGGAGCACAATTCTTCCCCTCCAGCCTATATGGATGGAACTCTTTTACACTCTCCAGGAGCCCCCTCTTATGCCAAAATCTCAGCCCGCAGCCTCACTCAAAAGGCAATTCCGCCACCGCTTGGCCATCCTTCCGTGGGTCCGAAGCCCCGTAATTCACTCCCACCGCAAAGTCCCTCATCACCGCCTGCCCTCCGCCCATGCCACTGGAAAATGTCCCCTTCAAATCAATCTTGTGGCCCTTGCTCGTCAACTCATTCCGCACGTTCTGCCCAAAGCGATTTTCCATCATCACATCGCAACCGCTGAAGGTATGCTTGCTGAATCGCGGCGCCTCCAGCGCTGCCTGGATATTCATTTTGAAGTCCACCAGGTTGGCCACGAACTGCGCGTGCGCCTGCGACTGATTCCAGCCGCCCATGATCCCGAACGCCACGCGCATATCCCCCTTTTGTGCAAACGCTGGAATGATCGTATGCAGCGGCCTCTTTCGTCCTGCCAGCGCATTGGGTGAACTTGGATCCATGCTGAAGAGCCCGCCACGATCGTGGAGAGCAAATCCGGTCCCGGCCGCCACGATGCCAGACCCAAATGCTTGATAGTTGCTCTGGATCAGCGACACCATGTTTCCCTCGCGGTCCACGACACTCAGATAGGTCGTGTCGTTTCCCACAGATATGTACCCCGCCGCCGATTCGCAGTCCGCCTTGTCGGGATCAATCAATTTGGCCCTTTGCGCGGCCCATTCTTTCGAAAGCAGTGTGGCTACCGGCAATTTCTGTTTCCTGGGGTCGCCGATATATTTCGCAAGATCCGCATACGCCAGCTTTTTCGCCTCGATCATGGCATGCAGCGCTTTCGTCGAACCAAAGCCCCAATCTTTCTGCCCCAGCGGGAACGTCTCCATAATGTTCAGCATTTCCAGCGCCGCCAGGCCCTGCACGTTGGGCGGCAATTCATAAATCGTCCAATCGCGATAGGTAGTGGAAATCGGCTCCACGAATTCGCTCGAATATTCCGCCAGGTCCTGCGCGGTCATCGGTCCGTTGTGCCGCTTCATCGAGTCCAAAATCTTCGCGGCAATTTCGCCTTTGTAAAACGCTTCCCTGCCCTGTTGCGCAATCTGCTCGAGCGACCAGGCCAACTCGGGATTGCGAAACACCTCTCCCACTCTCGGCGCGCGGTCTCCGGGAAGAAAAGTCTTCGCCGCCGTCTCATCGGTCCGCAGGTAATCCACTTCGCCTGCCCAGTACGCAGCCGTCCATTCTGGAACGGGAAATCCGTCCTGCGCCGTTCGAATCGCCGCCGCCAAATCCTCCGCCAGCTTCTTTCTCCCAAACTTATCCGCCAGCTTCTGCCATCCATCCACCGAGCCCGGCACGGTAATCGCATTCACTCCTTGCTGTGGCATGCTCCGGATCCCCTGCTTCTGCAAATACTCGATCGTCAGTCCCTTTGGCGCCCAGCCGCTCGCATTCAATCCGTACAACTTGTTCGCTTTCGCATCGTAAACAATGGCGAACAAATCCCCGCCGATGCCATCCATCATCGGCTCGACAACCCCCATCATCGCGTTCGTCGCGATGGCCGCATCCACCGCATTTCCCCCGCGCTCCAATATCCGCGCCCCCGCCTGCGCGGCCAGCGGCGACTCCGCCGCCACAATCCCATTCCGGGAGATCACCATCGACCGCCCCTGCGAGCGATCCTGCGCATCAACGCTTTGTGCTGCCAGCGTCATCGCGACGGCTAAGTACACGCAAGCTCGTACCTTGGCAAGGTTTTTCATGGTTTGTAATTACACTTAGTGGATTTACTGCTCGTTGAGGATATCCTGCTCTTGCGCGTTCAAGAAGCGAATTATGCGTTTCCGCCCTTTGACCGAAAGACTCTCATAGAGGAAAACAATCTTCTGCATCGCCTCTTTCTCGGTGATTGGCGTTGCCGCCAGCGCGGGAGAGGAAGCATCTTTCTTGGCGTGCGCCAGCCGCTTATGCGAGGCGAGATAACTCTGACTGAATATTCCGTTACAGACATCGCATCTGACAGTCGCCATTCGGAAGCCCCCAGCCGCAGCTCATAAATGAGTGCCAAACGGTCATTCCAGAAGCGCACCCTTCTCTCGGTATTTCGGCCACCCTTCGCCATGGAGTTGGCATTTCCCCGCCAACGCCCTAGAATTCAAGGGACGTGGGTCAGGATTAGGGCTAAGCTCATCTGTCCGTCCCGCGCTTGCCAGGTCTTGGAGACCATCAACTTGTCTGAGCTCCGCCGATCCTTGCAGCACCCCGCACCGATTGCTTCCCGCGATCCGCGCCTCGATGCGCAGATCGACGCTGTTCTTGCCGCCCGCCATGCCGATCCCTTCTCATTCCTTGGCCCGCATCCCCTCGACGGCAATTGGACGGTGCGATTCTTCTTGCCCTGGGCGGCGGAAGCTTGCATTTCTTTGACGCCTCCCGCCATCGAAGGGGGTACGCTCGCCCCCGCGAAAGTCACCGATGCCGTGAAGCTCCGCCCCGAAGGCTTCTTCGAAGCCACCTGGCCTTCCAAACAGTCCGCTCCGCCTGCTCCACGCAGCTACAAGATTCAGGGGCGCACGCACTACGGCGAATCCTTCGAAATCTTCGATCCCTATTCGTTTCCCATCGTGCTCAGCGAGTTCGATCTCTACCTCATGGGCGAGGGCCGTCATTACGACACTTACGAAAAGCTAGGCGCCCACGTGATCACTCTCGAAGGCGTACAAGGCGTTCACTTCGCCGTATGGGCCCCTAGCGCTAAACGCGTCAGTGTCGTTGGCGACTTCAATCGATGGGACGGCCGCGTCCATCCCATGCGCGCCCGCGGCTCCTCCGGGCTTTGGGAAATCTTCCTCCCCGAGCTTCCCGAAGGCGCCATCTACAAATACGAAATCGTCGGCCCCAGCGGCAACATTCTTCCCCTCAAAGCCGATCCCTACGCCTTCCGCTCCGAACTCCGCCCCAATACCGGTTCTGTCGTAACAAGGCTTGACCACTACAAATGGAACGACGCCGATTGGATCGCCCACCGCGCGCAGAAAAACTGGTTCGAATCACCCATCTCCGTCTACGAAGCTCATCTCGGTTCCTGGCGCCGCGTCCCAGAAGAACACAATCGCTGGCTCACCTACCGCGAGCTAGGCGACCAACTCATCCCCTATGTGAAGGATCTCGGCTACACCCACATCGAGGTGCTCCCTATCATGGAGCATCCTTTCGACGGCTCCTGGGGCTACCAGACTCTTGGCTACTTCGCCGCCACCAGCCGCTACGGCACGCCCGCCGAGTTCATGGAATTTGTCGAGCGCTGCCACCAGGCTGGCATCGGCGTCCTGCTCGATTGGACCCCGGCTCACTTCCCACGCGACACTCACGGCCTAGCGCAGTTCGACGGCACCCACCTCTACGAGCACTCCGACCCGCGCCAAGGCGCCCATCCCGACTGGGGCACGCTGGTCTATAATTACGGCCGCAACGAAGTTCAAAATTATTTAATTTCCAATGCCCTCTTCTGGCTCGACAAGTACCACATCGACGGCCTGCGCGTCGACGCCGTCGCCTCCATGCTCTACCTCGACTATTCCCGCAAACCTGGCGAATGGGTCCCCAATCAATTCGGGGGCCGCGAAAATCTCCACGCCATCGATTTCCTCAAGCGCATGAACGAAGTCGCCCACGGCAAGTTCCCCGGCATTCTCACTATTGCTGAAGAGTCCACTTCCTGGCCCGCCGTCTCCCGCCCCACCTATCTTGGCGGCCTGGGCTTCAGCCTCAAATGGAACATGGGCTGGATGAACGACACGCTAAAATATTTTTCCCATGACCCCATCCATCGCAAATACGAGCACAATAAACTCACCTTCTCACTCCTCTACGCCTTCACCGAGAATTTCCTTCTGCCCTTCTCCCACGACGAAGTCGTCCATGGCAAAAACTCGCTTCTCCACAAAATGCCCGGCGACCTGTGGCAGCA
>Ga0210405_10003897_pt1 | contig 14295 bp, 13 predicted proteins | sample IncBWH11MmetaG_FD_155492 | JGI IMG/M metagenome (GOLD analysis project Ga0210405, IMG submission 155492) | Forest soil microbial communities from Barre Woods Harvard Forest LTER site, Petersham, Massachusetts, United States - Inc-BW-H-11-M | ecosystem: Environmental > Terrestrial > Soil >... | reverse complement strand
CGGCTACGTGTTGTGCTTCCAGTTCTACTGGGGGGCGGTCGGGCTGTGGGTTGGGTTGTGCCTGGCGCTGATTGCGATCGGGTCGGTGCTGGGGGTGGTGTGGTGGAGGAAGGTGAGGTCGCTCGCGCGCGGGGCGGTGGTGGCCGAAGGTCTATTCAACCGGATCTCCGCCGAGAACTAAGTTCTCGGGCCCGCCAGCAAGCCGTTTGTTTTCAATGGTGATTTGGCAAATTGGAGAACTCCAGTTCTCGGGGCGGCCAAAAATCGGCGAGATTATAGTCGCCTGGCGATCCCGGTCTGCGAACCGTTATTGTTCCCGCCGTTGTTTCCACCGTTGTTTCCACCGCCGCCGTTCCCACCGCCGCCGTTCCCACCACCGCTCTGAAGCAATAAAATCCCGGCGCCGCTGTCGGTGATGACTGTTGCTATTGTCAGGGTCCCACTCCCATCATTAGCCGTGAGATTCAACGTGCCGATTCCATTGGAATTGCCGGAATAGGTTCCTGTCGCTGTCCCGCTGGTCAAGCTGCCGTTGTCCACGCTGTTATAAGTCACGGCCACGTTTCCTGCGCCGTCGAAGTTCAAGACGCCTATTGTGTTGCTCAGTTGGAACCCGAACGAGCCGACGGGGGAATTACTCTGAGTCTGAGAATGACTATTCATCACGACGGCCAACAAACAAACTACGATAGTGCTGATGGTTGTGCGCATTTCGGCTTCTCCCTTCTTTTAGGTTGGAGTAATCGGCAGAATGTGACGATTGCTACACAGCCGTGAGGAAGAATTGCTACTTAGAGCCAACTATCGGCGACCGAAACTAGTAGCCCTTTCGTTTATCGATCACATTGATGAGCGGTTTGCCGTCGCAGAAGCGAATGATGTTATCCCGAATGGTTCCGACCATGCGAGCATTGTCTTTATCGGAGCGGCCGGCGATGTGCGGAGTGACCACCGCGTTCTTGAACTTCCGCATGGCATGGTCGGCCGGCAGCGGCTCGGGATCGGTGACGTCGACGCCCGCGCCCGCCAGCTTCCCGCTATCGAGCCCCTTGACCAGCGACGGGAGATCGTAAATGCCGCCGCGGCTCACGGCGATGAAGTAGGCGCCCTGCTTCATCAGCTCAAATTGCGCCGGGCCCACCATTTTATGGCTCTTCTCGGTGTGTGGCGCCGAAATGAAGACCACGTCCGCCAGCGGCAGGACCTCATCGAGCTGGTCCGGCTTCACTACTCTCTTAATCACCGGCATGAAGGGGATATCCGCCGGGTCGACACCAATCACGTCCATCCCAAACGCCCAGCAGCGAAAGGCAATTTGCGTGCCGATGCCGCCGACTCCAATCACCACCGCGGTGCGTCCCCGCAGCTCGATTCCAGGAAAGGCGCCGGGCGGCCTGCCGGCGGTAGTCCATGCCGGATCGTACAGGCGCCGCGTCAGGTAAAGCAGCATGGCCAAGGCGTGATCGGCGATTTCCGGGCCTTGCACGATGCGGTTGTTGGTGACCACGATATCGTCGCGGTCGCGCAGGTCATTGCCGCCAGACAGGAAAAGCACATTCTCCACGCCCGCGCTCATCACGGCCACCCACTTCAGCTTCTTTCCGGCGCGCACCTGCTCCGGAGTAATAGAACCGATGAAGGCGTCCGCATCAACGATCTCCTTCATGACCGTGGCCTTCGTCACGGCAATCACGTTGGCCTTCGGCGTGGCGCTCTGATATTCCTGAAGCATGGCGGGATTCGATCCCATAACGATAATTTTCTTCGTCTGGGCGAAAACGGCGCAAGCGGAAATGGCGAGAAATAAAGTTAAACGACGCATCATTGAATCTCCTTTAAAGAAACGGATTGTATCACGCGATATGGGCGCCCTGGGTCTCGACGTAGACGGCGTAGAGCGATTGACTGGCGCACATGAACAGGCGGTTGCGCTTGGTTCCGCCGAAGCAGATGTTGGCGCACATTTCCGGCAGCAGGATCATGCCGATCCGCTCGCCGCCGGGTGAGAAGATGTGGACGCCGTCGTAGCCTTCGCCCACCCAGCCCGCGCCGACCCAGATGTTGCCGTCTTTGTCGGCGCGAATACCGTCGGCCTGGCCTGCGCCCTTGCCGGGCAGATCCATGGAAATGTATTGGCGGCCGTTCTTAATACTCTTGCTGTCAACGACGTCATAGACGCGGATGTTCTTGGGGGCTTCCGCATAGTGAGTAGAGCCGGTATCACAGATGTAAAGCTTTTTGTAATCGGGCGAAAAGCACAGGCCGTTGGGCTTGTACATCTCGTCGGTGACCTTGTCCATCTTGCCGGTCTTTCCATCGATGCGGTAGACGGCCTCTTTCAATTCGAGCGGCGCAACGCCGTTGCCTTCGTAGACACCGGTGATGCCATAGCCGGGATCGGTAAACCAGATGTCGCCATCGGGGTGCACGACGATGTCGTTGGGTGCGTTGAGGCGCTTAGCTTGGAACTTGTCGGCCAGCACGGTGAGCTTGCCGTTGTGCTCGTAGCGGGTGACGCGGCGAGTCCCGTGCTCGCAGGAAAGCTGGCGGCCTTCGTAGTCGAAGGTGTTGCCGTTGCTGTAATGGGACGGCTTGCGGAATTCGGCTACGTGGCCATCCTCTTCCAGCCAGCGCATCTGGCGGTTGTTGGGGATGTCGCTCCAGACGAGGTAATTTCCCTCGCCGCTCCACGCTGGGCCCTCGGCCCAGAACGCGCCGGTCCAGAGGCGCTGAATCGGCGTGTTGCCGACCTTATACTTGGCGAAGCGCTTGTCCAGGACGACGATGTCGGGGTCGGGATAGCGCGTGGGACTCTTGCCGCTCCAGTCGCGTTGGGCGTTGGCGGCCGTTGGCAGCAGGGCGGCGGTCGCGAGGAAGGAGCGGCGGTTCATATCTGGTTTCATAAAGCCTCAGAGAAAGGCTATGGTATCAGAATGTAGAACGAGCCTCCACATGGCCCTTGACGTGTACGGTATAACCGTACATACTGGAAACATGAAAGGATGAGATGCTACTCGTTAGCTTTAGCCATAAAGGGCTGCGGCAGCTCCATGAACGTGGCAACCCCAAGGGTGTGCAGCCCTCGATGGCCGATAAGCTCCAGAAGCTACTGTTCGCCCTCGAAACCGCCGAGGCCCTCGATCAACTCGGTCGGTTCCCGGGATGGAAGCTGCACCCGCTCAAAGGCGACATGAAGGGATTCTGGAGCCTGACGCTTACTGGAAACTGGCGTCTGATTTTCCGATACAGCGAAGGGACGAACACTGCCAGCGAAATTGACTGATCGACTATCATTAGGAGGCCTGCAATGCCTATGAAGAACCCGCCCCATCCGGGCGACCTGATCAGAACCGAGATCATTGAAGCCCTCGGGCTTAACGTGTCGAAAGCGGCGGAGATTCTTAAAGTGCGCCGCGCCACCCTCTCCGATCTTCTCCACGGCAAGGCCACGCTAACACCGGAAATGGCCTTACGCATCGAAAAGGCGTTCGGTCCCGACATGAACCACCTTCTCCGCATGCAACTCGCCTATGACGTGGCGAAAACGCGGCAGCATACAAGGGACATTGCGGTCAAGCGTTATGTTCCGGCTTAAATTCATCCTCTTCGGTCATGCCATAATCGGGATCGAAAGAGAGGCATTTCGACTAATCGAATCGTTGCTAATGGATATACCAGTTCATGGCGGCCCACTCAGGGTCGATGACAATAGCCCGCCGATCGAACACATCGAAATTGCAGCCAAACGGGCTTCCGCAACAGCCAAACCGCGCAGGGTTTTCGGCCACCGCCAGGAACCTGGGACACTGTTTTGCGCCGGGCTCCATCTTCGGTCGTTGCATATACGCGGCTACGCCGGGCTGGTTTCCGTGCGCCGCTGGAAATGTTGCAATGCAGAAGTTTAAGATCGACAATTTTCTTCGGGAAAATCCGGGAATGGCACCCCCGTCCTTTGTGCCACTAACAGACGCTGCAGTGAATGAGCTTGTGGAGACCTTGCTCATCAACGCGGGCTGCCCGGCAGGTGTTCCCAAAGACGTCCTTCGGGAGCTATCGGCCAACGCCACACCGGTCACCGGAGTAAATCTTGAGCAGGAAGAACTGGAACTCCAGGTGTTGTTCGGGAAATCCGGCATAAATCCCGGACCGGTCTTGTACGTGGAATGGGGAGCGATGCGTGAGATTGATCGTTTCCAGACTGCCGATCTTAACAGGCACTTCTACCATGTGTGGTACCCAGGCGCCGACGATATCGAGATCTTCGACGATAGTCTGACATGGCTGATGTTTGTCCGGCACTACGGAAGTGTGCATGTGTGGCGTCCGTCCGTGTGAACGCGCCTGTGGCGATTCTACGCCGCCAAGGGGGTTGAGCTTTTCGGCACTACGCAGATTTGCCGAAAGGACACTCCGGGTTGCACTTCTTTGGAGTGGCGAAAGTCAGGTTAGCAATCCTGGGAAACTACGAATTGCGATCCCTGCATTGTGGCAGCGGGATAATGCGAGAACCATTAAGAGAAGGGGTTTACGACTCTCACTTGTCCATATCTCTGTCCATCGCTCAGATCTTCGGAGTAGACCGTGTCGGTTCCAAGCGCTTCGGCGGCTACCAGGATGGCGGCGTCCCAATAAGAAATCGCGAATCGCTCAGATTTCTCGATCGCGATACGCACTAATTGATGGTCAATGGTCTGACAAGGAAATGCCGTCCACTGCTCAATCCACTCCAAGGCTTGTGCTGCAGAGAGCGGACGTGACGCCTTCTTTACCACTGTCACAAAGAATTCCTGCAAGACTTGAGCCGAAGTGCCAAAATCCTCCGATTCAATCAGCTCGATAGCGCGAATCCTCTTAGGTTCGTCCTTGCCCTTTCCTACCGCCGCGTAGACGAGCAAGTTGGTGTCGAAGAACACCCTAACGGCCATGCAAATCCTCCCGGGACCATGTCTTCTTGCCAAGCCGCCCTTGAGATTGCGCGCTCAACTGCCGCAATCGCACGCGGGCGCGCTTTGCCCGATCCTGGTGCGCGGCGAGATTTGTTAGAAAGTCACGGACCAAAGCGTTGACGGTGGAGTCGCGTTCGGCGGCGTGGCGGCGAACGGTAGCCAGGACATTCTCGTCTACGCTGAGGGTAATATTCTTCACAACCACAGTATATGTGTAACTGTGCAAACCTGCAATGGACGCAGAAACATCAGCCGATCAGTTGTTTGGTGAACTCGTTCTGGCCGTGGACGTCGGTGAGGCGTTGATCGCGGCCTTGATACAAGTACGTTAGCTTTTCGTGATCGAGTCCCAGCAGGCGAAGCAGCGTGGCGTTTACGTCGTGCGCATCCACGCGCATTTCCGACGCCTGTACGCCGAACTCATCGGTTGCGCCTAGCGCTCGGCCACCTTTCACGCCGCCGCCGGCCATCCAGGTAGTGAATCCGTAGGGATGATGATCCCGGCCATTCTGGCCCTGCGAAAGCGGAGTACGGCCGAACTCGCCGCTCCACACTATCAGCGTTGAATCGAGCAGGCCAAGAGCTTTCAAGTCCTGAAGCAAGCCGGCGATGGGGCGGTCGATTTTGCCGGCCATGCGCGTGTGCGAGGCGATCAAGTCCGTGTGCGCGCTGTCCCAGTCATCGCCGACATTGGTTCCGGAATAGATTTGAATGAAGCGAACGCCGCGTTCTACCAGACGGCGGGCAAGCAGGCACTTGCGGCCGAAGTCAGCCGTGAGCTGGTCATCGAGGCCGTAGAGCGCCTGAGTGGCGGCGGACTCCTTGTTGAAATCCACCACTTCCGGCGCGGCGCCTTGCATACGATACGCAAGCTCGTAGGAAGCGATTCTGGCGTCAAGAGTGGAATCGCCGGCCCGCGTTTGCTCGTGCAAGCGGTCCACCTGATCGATGAAGTGCAGCGTATCCTGCTGCGCCACGCCGGAAACGCCTGGGGGGTTTTTCAGATACAGAATCGGATTCTGGCCGCCTCGGAAGACCGTGCCCTGGTAGACGGCCGGCAAGTAGCCTGCGCTATACGCCGGAGGGCCGGACTTGGTGGAGCCGTCGGACATCACCACGAACGCGGGCAGATTCTGGTTCTCCGATCCCAGGCCGTAGGTGACCCAGGAGCCCAGGCATGGCCGTCCGGGGAACTGCGAGCCGGTGTTGCGCAGGTAGATCGCCGGCGCGTGGTCGAAGGCGTCGCCATAGCAGCCGCGGATCACGGCGATGTCGTCCATGCGGTCTCGCACGTGCGGAAACAGGTCGGACACGGGAGTGCCGCAACTGCCGCCGGGCCGGAATTGCCAGGGGCTGCCACGCAGAATTGCTTTGGTGGGATCGTGAATGAAGCTGGTCTTGATTGTTTTCGCTAGTTCGACGGAGAGGGGCTGGCCGCTGCGGCGCGTCAATTCGGGCTTGGGATCGAAGGTGTCCACGTGGCTCGCGCCGCCGTGCATGAACAGGTAGATGACGCTCTTGGCTTTGGCGGGCAGCGGTGGGGCTTTGGGGGCGAGCGGGTTCGAGGCTGCGGCTTCCAGCAGGCTGGAGAGAGCCACGGCGCCGAAGCCACAGCCTGCTTTGCATAACATGTCTCTGCGGGTCATCTTGGATATCCTTCAGTCGACATACAGGAATTCGTTCAGGTTCATCAGGCCTCTCGCTAGCTCGGCATAAGCCGCTGAGGCGGATCCCAAAGTCGCGCGCTGGCGCTCGACGAAGGTCGCGGCCGCGCTACGCTCTTCCGGGCTCGGGTCGCGGCCCAATACGCGATGCCAGGCGTCTTCAACCGACTTCACGCCGCGCGCCAACGCCTGCGCCTCCTCCATCATGAAGTGGCTGTTTAACAGCGCGAGCGATTGCGGAGCGGTGGTGCTCTCATTCCGGCGCGAGCAGGAGAGCACGCCATCAGGCGCGTCGAAGGCTTCGAACATGGGATTCTGAAATGTGCGGCGCTGCAACATATATATGCTGCGTCGCGTGTGCTCCTGCGGGTTCGGCGTCACGGCCCAGGCGACCTCCGGTTTGCCGATGATGCCGAACAACTCTTCTTTCTCCAGCGGCGGAACCACCGGCGCGCCGCCCATCTTGAGATTCAGATTTCCGCTGACCTGCAAAACAGCGTCGCGAATTTCCTCGGCTTGCAAGCGCCGCCGATTGTAATGGGAAAGCAGCGTGTTGGCCGGGTCCTTCTGGCGCGCGGATTCAAGAGCGTTCGGGCTGCGCCGGTACGCCTCAGACGTCATGATCAGCCTGTGCATCGATTTGATCGACCACTTGCGCTCCACGAATTCGGCTGCCAGCCAATCGAGCAGCTCGGGGTGAGACGGCCTGCCGGCGCGCGTCCCGAAGTCGCTGGGGGTCACCAACAGACCGGAGCCGAAATGAAATTGCCAGATGCGGTTTGCCATCACGCGCGCAAACAGCGGATTGTCAGGGCTCGCCATCCATTGGGCGAGCGCCTTGCGGCGTCCGGTGCTCTTGGCTTCGATCGGTGGGTCGGATATTTCGCCCCCGCCGAGCGCCGACAGAAATCCGGCTTTCACTTCTTCGCCGCGCGCCTCCGGGTTGCCGCGCAGCGCAATATAAGTACGCGGCGCCTCTCGGCCCACGTCGATCACACCGGGGGCCATCGGCGGCGGACCGTATCCGGTGAAAATGGACACCAGTTTTTTCTCGATCGCATGCAGACGCTCGGCGTCGCCCTGTGTAAGCGCGGCGCGGACGTCGTCATCCCCTACCTTGACGGCCTCCTCGGATTGCGTTGCTAGCGCCTGCTGGTCGGGCGTGCGCGCCTCGGGCTTCATCTTCAGCACAGCCTGCACATCAGGCGCGAGCTTGGCTATCCTGGCTGCCCGCAGTTGCTGGCGATAGGGCTTCTCAATATCGGCGATCTGTTGGCCAATCTGGCGCAACCGGAACTCCCGGCTGTTGGCCTGCAGATCGTAGAAATGGGCTTCGTTATATTCGAGGAAGACGCGGTCGTTGACGGCGGGCGCGAAGATGGCTTGCATGCGGTAGAAATCGCGCTGCGGAATCGGATCGAACTTATGATCGTGGCAGCGCGCGCAGCCGACCGTCAGCCCCAGGAAAACTTGCGAAGTGGTGTCGACATAATCGGTTAGTTTCTCCACGATATTGACGTCTTCCACCTTGAAGAGCATGTCGCGGTTGGTTCCCACGCGATAGTAACCAGTGCCCACGCGGGCTTGGGGCTCATCGGGATAAAGCTCGTCGGCCGCAAGCTGCTCTTTGGCAAAGCGGTCATACGGCTTGTCATCATTAAAAGATTTGATGACGTAATCGCGATAGCGCCAGGCTTCGAGAGTATAAGGATCCTGCTCGAAACCGGCGGTGTCGCCGTAGCGCACAAGATCGAGCCAGTGGCGGCCCCATTTTTCGCCATAGCGCGGCGAAGCGAGCAGCGCATCGATCAGGCGCTCCCAGGCGTTCGGCGATTTGTCGTTGAGGAATTCGCGCGTCTGCTCGGGGGTGGGCGGCAGGCCGTGCAGATCGTAGCAGGCGCGCCGCAGCAGCGTCAGGCGGTCGGCTTCGGAGGAGGGCTCGATACCGGCGGCTTTCATTTTTTCCAGCAGGAAGGCGTCGATCGGATTCTTGGCGCCCGCTATTTCCGGTACGGCCGGGCGACGCGCCTGATGGAACGCCCACCAGTCCGAGCTCTTGATGGCCACAGAATCGCGCGGCCACTCGGCGCCCTTGTCAATCCAGGCTCGCAGCGTCTCAATCTCGTCGTTAGGAAGCTTCGCGCCCGGCGGCATGGCGACTTTGCCGATATGCGAGACAGCTTGAAACAGAAGACTGTCATTGGCCTGGCCGGGCTTGATGGCCGGACCGCGGTTGCCGCCAAGCAGGGCATGCTCCCGATCGGTTAGCCGGAGATCGGACATGGCCGTCTTCTCCCCGTGGCAAGTAAGGCAGCGCTGCTGGAGTATCGCGGTGGCTCTGGCGCCGAGCGGCTCAGCGGAATCGGCGCGCTGCGATGCCAACGCGAACACGGCGGCGGTCACTATGGTCCAACGAGGATTCATGACTACATAATAAGATTACCGCATAGCACCGTTCCCTAAGGAAAGTGCTTGATGAAAAAATCGACCATCTCAGCGGTGAAGGGACGCGCCTCGCCAGCCGGATAGTCCTTCGGCGTACGAAACAGGCATGCGACGCCGAGCTTATCCATGCTCTCTTTGAGAAGCAAACCGAAGCGAGGGTTGTGGATCATCTCACTTTGATTGGCGGGAGGCAGAGGCTTAACATTCTGGGTGTAGTAGAGGAAGGCCGGCGGGGCATCCGCTTTGAGGTAGGTGATGGGAGAGCCGGCGGCAAAGATGGCACGCGACTTTTCCGTTTTCATATCCTCGCCTGCGATACCGTATAGCGCCCGTATTATCGGGGATTGCAAGATCTTTTCATCAATCAGCTTGGCTATTACCCAGGGATCGTATGAGGCTTGCCCATCGACGCTACCGATCGCGCTGATACGGGTGGATTGGCGTTGAACCGGGTCAGCGTTGGTGGGGTCGGCGAGATCGTCGTGGAAGCCAATCCACAGCGAGATTCCGGCTCCGGAAGAGCCGCCCGCGGCTACTACAGCTTGGGGATTGAGATTCCACTCCTTGGCATGCAAGCGCAGAAACTGGATTGCCCTGGCGCCATCGAGCATCGGGGCGGGCAGATGGAGTTGGGCGTTACAGTAGCGGTAGTTGGCGGTCGCCACGGAAATACCGCGCTTCAGGCACAACTCCAGCAGCGGTTTATCGAGCCACTCAATCCAGGTCTTATCGCCATGACTGAATCCGCCGGGATGAAAGTAGACCACTATCGGGGTGGGCCGATCCGATTTCGCTTGCCAAAGATCGAACACATAGCGCTCGTGGGGACCGTAGGAGACATTCTTTAAGTCCGGCTGGCGAGTATAAGCCATCGGACCGGTTGGAGCGGGATCCAGTTGAGCATGGAGACTGGCCGCAACCAGAAGCGCCGCGCAGCTCGAGCAAGCGAGGGTGGTCATAATCTAAAAATACAGCTTCAACGATGAATCTTTGCTGCCGTTCCAGCCTTAATGGGAACCGCACGAAGCTCGAGGCGCCGGTTCAACGCTGTAGCAATTCGCCGCACCATCGCTATGGTGTGGCCCTCATAATCGGCATCTTCGAGACGGTTGATCGCCGACGCAGATGTTCCTACCCTCCTGGCAAGCTCACATTGGCTAAGTCCGGCTTTGGTTCTCATGGCATGGATCAGTTGAGCCGCCTCGATGTTGACGAGTCCTACTTCAAACTCTTCCTGCGCGGCTGCATCATCGCCAACCAGCTCCTCATACAGTTCTTGAATCGCAGCGGACTTGAATTTTCGCTTTGTCGGCATCTTCGACTCCTGAATCGGCGTCCACTTTCGCGGACGAATATCATTCGATGTTCTATTTCCCCGGCTTGTAGGTGTGCGTCTTGGGATCAGCTTCAAATTTTTTCCTACGCTCGATCGCTCTATCGATCTCCGTAGCGGGAACCGCGCCTTCCTTCGTGATTCCGTGAGAAAGCACCACCACATCCCTTCCCATGAAAAAGTAAAGGATGCGGTAGTTCACGCCTTGATATGAAGGTCGAAGCTCATAAATGCCGTCCCGAAGGAAGTCCGCAACCGGACGGCGTAAGTCGTGACCCTGCATTTCGAGTTGTGCGATGTACGTCAAGCATTTCTTCTGGACCTTCGTTGGAAGTTTTCCCAGCCACTCCCGAACCAACACCGACTCATCTTCTTTATAGAAGATGACCTCCGGTTGCGGCATGATTCATGTTCTCATATATGAGAACAACCGACAAGGAAACTTAAGAACAAGCTAAAGCATGTTCCACTCAGAACGAAAGGCGCAGCGCGAAACGCAACTGGCGCTCGCCGCTGGCCGACGTGATTTCGGTATAGCCGTTCAACGCCTTGATCGAGCCGTCGGCGTTGCGGGTTACCGAGGAAACCGTCGCTCCGGGATTTCCGAACTGAGGCGTGTTGCTGAAATTGAAAGCCTCGGCGCGGAACTGGAGCTTGAACCGCTCGGTCAGCGTAAAACTGCGGAACAAGCTCAGGTCCGTATTGAACAGGCCCGGTCCGCGCAGGATGTCTCTACCGCTCGAACCGAAGCGGACCGCGGTCACCGCCGCAAAAGCATTGGGGTCGAAGTAGGGATTGCCGGGACCATGACCACCGAGGGTCGCCACGTTGGCAAGGACCTGGTCTGCGGTTTGCGTGTTGCCCGGGGAATTTACAGAAGTACCCGAGGTACCGACGGTGAACGGCGTTCCGCTGGTCCGGCTCAAGAGGGCGTTGAGCTGCCAGCCACCGGCCACCACGGCCGCCATGCCCTGGGATGCCCACTGCTTACCGTGGCCGAACGGAAGCTCATAGTTGGCGTAAGCCTGGAAATTGTGCGTCCGGTCAAAGCCCGCCACCGCCCTGTTGCGACTGAACATCGGAACCCAGGCCCAGGTGAGGCCGGAGTCGTCGTTGTCGCCGTAGTCGATCGCTTTCGAGAAAGTGTAAGTTATACCGAACAAGCCGGCCCCTAACCGCCGGGTTAACTGGGTCTGTAGCGCATCATACTTCGCCGTATTGAAGGGCATGATCTCGGTGATATCGGTAGTTCTTCCCGTGATTGGAAACAAAGCGCGTCCGGCGTTGCCGCCGCCAGGGCCGGCCGCGTTGACGTTGACCTGATCGGTATGGCGGATCGCCCGCGTGCCGACATAAGCAGCCTGAAGGTTGAAGCCGGCGCCTATCTCGCGCTGCAGCGTCAAATTGAATGACTCGATATAACCGCGATTGAAATCCTTCGGGAACGTCGTGGTCGAGATGTTATTCGGCAACAGAATCGTTCCTTGCGAGATGTCCGGACGGGGCACAGCCGGAATTCCCGTCACGAAGTTTCCCGCCTCCTGGTACGAGGTTGAGCCCACCACCGATAGAGCGATGATGGCCGGATAGGCGTCCCGCATAGCCCGGAAGTTGTTCGGATCGACGCTGATGCCGAATCCGGCGCGAACCACGGTCTTCTCGTCCAGCCGATAGGCGATTCCCACCCGAGGCGCGATCTGCCCATTGCCGACATTGACGCCGGTGTCATAGGGCACCCCGCCCAGTCCGCCCAGGAATACCTGGTTGGTGTTGGGATCGAAGAGGTCGCCGCCGAAGTGGTCCCGGCTGGCGAACGGAAAATATTCGTAGCGCATCCCGTAGCTCAGAGTCAGCTTCCGGCTCACTTGCCATTGATCGCGCGCGTAGAAAGCGTAGGACGACTCGCGAACCGTCGCCGGGTTGATATTCTCGACGGCCGTACCCAACTGCTGCGGCAGGCCCAGCAGGAAATCCGCCCAACCATTATAGAGAGTGGTCGCCGGGCCCCCGTTCAACGTCGTCAGCCCACCTGTGAAAGTGAAGCCGCCGCGCGGCCCGTACGACGTCTGCGGCTGGAAGTGGTTGATGCCGAAGTGTTGGAACTCACCGCCAAACCGCAGCGAATGGGATCCTTTGACCCAACCCAGATTCACCGCCGCAACATACTCGTTGTCGCGAAACAGAAACGGATTGGAATTGTTCTGATTGCCCAGGTTGGTGAAGGCGCCTGCCGCGGCGGCGCTGCCCGCTCCGGTGGAGGCCGCAAACAGGAAAGCGGGGTAGCCGCCGTCCAACTTGTCGGAACCGTTGGTGCCTGGAATATTGAGCGTGTCCAGACCATAGTTTTTGTTGATGTCGACGTTCTGCGCTCCGAGACGCAGCCGCGTGTACCCGACGGTTCCGTCAATCAGAATCGTGGGGGAGACGGTGTAAGTACCGCCGACGACGGCGCTCTGGACCCTGCCGGGCGCTGTGCCGGGCTGTCCATTGTCAATGGCCGGACCTCCAGCCTGTCCCAGCGCCTGGGGGTCAACGATGTTGGTCGGCGAAATGCTATAACGGCCAAACACCGACGCTTTGTCAGTCGGATTGTAGTTGATCTTGATATCCACGTTGTCGCGGGTAAAGGCATATCCGCCGCTGGCGAAGTAGTCGTTGTTGGGCGTTGAGGAGACCGTGGCTTGATTGGGCTCAGGAAGCAGCGCGGACATCTTGGCCGCGGCCGAAGCGATGCGGTTCATCGGAATCTGATTATTGGGGAAGAGCTGGCGGCCGGTTCCATCGGCGGCGCCGGTGGCCGGATCGTAGATCAGCCCGCCCGTGCCCGCGAAGTTCCCGCTCTTGAGCGCGTCGGTGGGGACGGTCTCAAGACCGGAGACACTCTGGCGGCGCAGCGTGCGTTCCCAGCTCCCGAAAAAGAAAAGCTTGTTTTTCTTGATGGGACCGCCCACGTTTGCGCCGAACTGGTTTCCGATGTTTTTAGGATTATTGGCGCCGTAATAGAAGTAGTTCCTGGCTTTCAGATCGCTGTTGGTGTTGTATTCCCAGGCTGCGCCGTGGAACTGATTAGTCCCGGATTTGATACCCACGTTGATGACCGAGCCGCCGGCCATTCCCTGCTCGGCGTCGAAGCTGGCGGTCACGACGTTGACGGTTTGAATCGAATCGACGGGCGGCACGTAGGCGGCAATCTCCGGAAGCCAGGGATAAGTGTCGAGCGCGCCATCCAACCGCGTCGCGTTGTTGTTATAAGACGCGCCGTTGACATTCATGGCCAGGGCGCCTTGCGGATTTCCGGCCTCGGAGTGCGAGGCGCCCGGAGGGCTAAAGCCCGGCACGAGCTTGAACAGATTCTGGAAATTACGGCTGCCACTTTCGGGGAGGTCGGTAATTTGCGCGGTTCGGAGCTGGGTGTTGACGTCGGCGCGGTCCGTCTGCAGCGTGACGATGGAAGCGTCGACGGTCAAGCTCTGATTGACTTGCGAAACGCTGAGCTGAGCGTCGGCGCGGCGCACGGTGTTGGCATCCACGGCGACGCCTTCCTGAACCAGGGGGCCGAACGCGGGAGCACTGATAGTCACGGTGTATTTGCCGGGCTGGAGATCGTTGATGAGGTAGGCGCCACGCTCGTCGGAGAGCGCCTGCCTGGTGATTCCAGTCGCGGCGTTCAAGGCCTCGATCTTGGCGTTGGGCACGGCTGCGCCCGTGGCATCGCTGATGTTGCCGGTCAGAGAACCGTAGAGCACTTGACCGCGTGCGACGCTGGGTTGAAACGCCGCAAGGAGAACCGCCAGCGCCATGGCGCCGATCGGTGAAATTCTGGGAACAAGCAAGGTCCGGAGCGACATAGCTCGGTTCGATAACATAGACACCTCTTAGGTGGCTCCTATTCTATATCGAAAAACTG
>Ga0210405_10003896_pt1 | contig 14296 bp, 12 predicted proteins | sample IncBWH11MmetaG_FD_155492 | JGI IMG/M metagenome (GOLD analysis project Ga0210405, IMG submission 155492) | Forest soil microbial communities from Barre Woods Harvard Forest LTER site, Petersham, Massachusetts, United States - Inc-BW-H-11-M | ecosystem: Environmental > Terrestrial > Soil >... | reverse complement strand
CTTTGCAATGACAGCAGGCTCGCAACGATTTGCAAACCGTTGACGAGCCGGTGCTCGAATTCCGCCGCCAACATTTCTTGGCGTTGCAGCAGCTCGCTCTTCTCGCGCAGCAATTCCTGTTCGCGCGCACGAGGGCGGCCGCTAATTGCGCCTTTGTTGCCGCATAACCCCTCCAGACGCGCGTTTCGCACGACGCCACGCGTCGGTTCGAGTGCCGAGATACGGCTTTGGTCGCTGTGATCGGAATAGTCATGGATCTCCACCGAAACCACTTGTTGCGGGAGCGAAGATCAGCTTTGTTGATTGGAGGCGGTTGCGCCCGAGCGCGCACCGACTATTTCAACCATGCGCCCTTTTTGGCTCGATGTCGAGAACAATGTGCAGCATGCGACCTATAGAACCAGCCTGCCCCTGGGCTCGCTATTCGAGCTTCTCATCCCCACATGTCAGTATAGCTTCGAAAAACGATCAAGGCCGATCCAGATCAATGGAGTTGTTAGGAAAAGGGCGCCTTCATGTTCACATCCAAGCAATATCGCGCAAAGGCGACCGAATATGGCGACTTGGCCGAGACATCGGCCGGTTCAAACCAGCGCCGCGATTTTCAAAAGCTTGAGCGCAGATTCGCGGCGCTCGCGCACAATGAGCAAGTGCTCGCAGAGAATTATCAAAGCAACGTGAGCAGTGCAGAACAGGGCCGGTCACACGGCGTCACCCTCGCAGACGAAGAGGAGCACGTCCTGCGATGCCTAGGAGCCGCGCTTATCATGCAGTGGAATGCGTTGCCCACAAAGCTGCAAAGAGAGCTCTTCGACAACGCCGGGAGCATGGGTGAGCTCATGGAGACTGCCGCCCTCAGAGGACAAATCGCTCGCTTTCTGCACAGGTATAAGAATGACGACAACCCAACGGCGGCGATCGGAACAGAAGCTGCTGACGGCGATGCGAGTCTACACGCGGCTTCTATGGCGCGGTGGGATGATGAGGGAGGCGCTTGCCAAATGCCCGAACAACGAGGGATGGAGAAGCGTCTAAGGGAGGACTCCTCATGCCGCTGACAGGACTTGCCGTCGATGAAGGGCCTCACAGCATGGATGGATTGCTGCTTCATGGCTGGGAGGGGCCTGCGAGAGTGGAGGCATTCATAAGCAGGCGAGTGATTGATAGCTGGGTCGATCCGAGAGAGCCCCATGGTGGCCGGAGAAGTCTGCTCCGGGCACAATACAACGCCCTCGGCAAGTTCAATCTTGCGGCGATTGAACGGATTGTTGCCTCAAAGTACCAGCGCGGTCGGGAGTTCAACCGCCAGCATCCGTTCGTGGATATTCTGCTGTCCGACATCGTGGAAAGCGAAGAGGTGCTGGACGTTAGCGAACTGGTGCGCGAGCCGCCGCCTGCCACTTTCCAACGGATGTCCCGTTAGGATCGTCGCGATCCGTTTCGCGCGAGCGGCCGTCGTATTTTTTCGCGAGGCCGGAGGCCCGAGCTGAAAGTAGGGCCCCGGCCCTAATCTACGCACTTGCTCAGATCGACCGGGACCCGGACGATGCGCGACCGATGCAAGCGCCAGCTTCCCGATCGGGTCGTTAGAGCGGGCGGCCGACGCTTCGGTCGCGGCCCGACCACGCCAGGCAATCGAACCGGGCCGCCGCATTCATTTTTCGATCCGCTGTTGTGCCTTGTGTTCCGAGGCCCCGAGGGTTGCACGAAATCGGCGACGTACCGAAGTCCCCGGTTCCCGTATTGACAGCCCTGGTGCACGTCAGTGAAGACAAATCCGACATGCGCGGCATCAAGGCCGCTGGTCGCCGTCTTGACCGTGCTCTCGATCGCCTTCTATCTCGCGGATGGGTCCGTCAGATGAACTCGTTCGGGGCGGCGCATTGATGGCCTTGGCCTGCACGAATCGTTGCGATCCGGTTTTCTCTAGCGGAGCATGTTGCCGCCGGAAGGCGGTGCCCATCCTTTTCCGATCGTGCTCGAGGCGCCATGTCCCTTCGCCCGCGTCAGCTCGCGCTCGCGCTTGATCACGCTGAAAGCTACGCGCGCGATGATTTTCTCGCCGGACCGGGCAACGAAGCCGCGCTCCGCCTGATCGAGAGCTGGCCGGACTGGCCGGCGAACGCTATCGCCCTGATCGGGCCGGAGGGCTCCGGAAAATCCCATCTCGCGACGATCTGGGCGGGGGCGGCGGGAGCGCGCGTCATTTCCGGCCGTGCGCTCGGCGCGGCCGAGTTGCCGCATTCGCTCGCGACCGGGGCGCTCGTTGTCGAGGATGCCGCCACGGCCCGAGACGAGCGTGCGCTGTTTCATCTCCTCAACCTCGCCCGCGAGGAGAGCGCGTCGCTGCTGCTCACCGCGCGCGCCGCACCGGCGACCTGGCCGGTCGCCATCCCCGATCTTGCGTCGCGGCTGCGGGCGGTGCCGGTGGCGACGCTGCACGCGCCCGACGACGCCATGCTGCGGGCGGTGATCGTCAAGCTCGCCGCCGACCGCCAGCTCGTGCTCGACGAGAGCGTCGTGGGCTATGTCGCGGCGCGCATCGAGCGTTCGTTCGCGGCCGCGCGTACCGCGGTGATTACGCTCGACAACGAAGCGCTGCGGCAAAGGCGTCCGGCGACGCGCGCGCTTGCAGCGGAACTCTTCCGTGAGGGGTAGAGCGGGGTTCGCTCGCACGCGGCTGGCCGAGCCGCGGCCGCAGGAGGCTTGACGGGACCATTGGGCGCCGCCTTATCTCCCGACACGCAGCCATCGAATCGTTACGAAGATCAGCGATCGTAAGGTTGAAGGCTCAGGGAGAACCATGGTCGACCGCGCCCAAGCGACTGTCGTTGCGCTCGAATCCGACCCGGAGCGGCGGCTGGAGGCGCCCCCGCGCCTCGCCGAGCCGGCGGGGCGCCACGCCGAGGCCCCTATCTCCACGAGTCCGGAACGCTTCATTAACCGCGAGCTCTCCTGGCTCAATTTCAACCGGCGCGTGCTCGAGGAATCCGCCAACCGCGGCCACCCGCCGCTGGAGCGGCTGCGGTTCCTGTCGATCTCGGCGAACAACCTCGATGAGTTTTTCATGGTGCGCGTCGCCGGTCTCAGGGCGCAGGTCCGGGCCGGCATCAGCACCAAGAGCCCCGATGGCTTGACCCCGGCCGAGCAGCTTACGCGCATTGCCGAGGCGGTCGTGCTCCTGGTCGAGGACCAGCAGGCGCAATGGCTCGAGCTGCGCGCGGGACTGGCACAAGCCGGAATCGCGCTCGTCGATGGCCCCGAAGTGGGCAAAGCCGAGAAGGCCTGGCTCGAAGATTATTTTCTCGCCCACGTCTTTCCGCTGCTCACGCCGCTCGCCGTCGACCCGGCGCATCCCTTCCCGTTCATTCCCAATCTCGGCTTCTCGATCGCCCTGCAGCTTGCACGCGCCAAGGACGGCAAGGCGATGAACGCGCTCATCCGCATGCCGAACCGCATAGAGCGTTTCGTGCGGTTGCCGCAGGCCGGGGAGGGTGGCGCGGTGCGGCTGATCTCGATCGAGGGCGCGACGAGTCTGTTCATCGGCAAGCTCTTCCCCGGCTACAAGGTGAATGGCGTGGGCGCGTTCCGCGTCATCCGCGACTCGGAGCTGGAAATCCTCGAAGAGGCGGAGGACCTGGTGCGGTTGTTCGAGACCGCGCTCAAGCGCCGCCGCCGCGGGTCGGTGATCAGGCTCGACATCGAGGCGTTGATGCCGCCCGAACTGCAGCGCTTCGTTCAGCGCGCCCTCGGCGCCACCGACGACAGCGTGTTCAAGGTCGACGGCGTGCTTGCGCTCAACGAGATGGCGCAGATCGCGAGCCTCGATCGGCCCGATCTCGAATTCGTGCCCTACACGCCGCGTTATCCCGGCCGCATCCGCGACCATGGCGGCGACTGCTTCGCCGCCATCCGCCAGAAGGACCTGATCGTCCACCATCCCTACGAGTCCTTCGACGTCGTCGTCGACTTCCTGCATCAGGCGACGCGCGATCCGGACGTGGTGGCGATCAAGCAGACGCTCTACCGCACCTCGGCCGATTCGCCGATCATCCGTGCGCTCGCCGAAGCCGCCGAAGCCGGCAAGTCGGTCACGGCGGTAGTGGAGCTCAAGGCCCGCTTCGACGAGGAGGCGAACATCCGCTGGGCGCGCGACCTGGAACGCGCCGGCGTGCAGGTCGTCTATGGGTTCATCGAGCTCAAGACCCATGCCAAGCTCTCGCTGGTCGTCCGCCGGGAAGGCGCTGCGCTGGCCTCCTACGTGCATGTCGGTACCGGCAACTACCATCCGGTGACGGCGCGCATCTACACCGACCTGTCGTTCTTCACCGCCGATCCGAACATCGCCCGCGATGTTGCCCACGTGTTCAACTACGTGACCGGCTATGCGGAACCGGCCGAGCTCGAGCGCATGGCGGTGTCGCCGTTGACGCTGCGCCAGTGCATCCATGAGCATATCGAAGAGGAGATCGCGCACGCCAAGGCCGGCCGTCCAGCGGCGGTGTGGATGAAAATGAATTCGCTGGTCGATCCCGACATCATCGACGCGCTCTACCGGGCGTCGAGCGCGGGCGTTGCGATCGAGCTTGTGGTGCGCGGCATCTGCTGCCTGCGGCCGGGTGTCCCCGGCCTCTCCGAAAATATCCGCGTCAAATCCATTGTCGGCCGCTTCCTCGAACACGGCCGCATCTTTTGTTTCGGCTCCGGTCACCCTCTGCCGCACCCCAAGGCTGCGCTTTACATTTCCTCCGCCGATTTGATGCCGCGCAATCTCGACCGCCGCGTCGAGGTCATCTGTCCAATCCTCAACCCGACCGTTCACGAGCAGGTGCTCGATCAGATCATGGTGGCGAACCTGAAGGACAACGAGCAGAGCTGGCAGTTCCTCGCCGACGGTTCCTCCTTGCGCATCAAACCGGCGGCCGGTGAAGAGGTCTTCAACGCCCACACCTACTTCATGACCAATCCAAGCCTGTCAGGGCGCGGAAAGTCGCCAAAGGAATCCATTCCCCGGCTGCGCCACAAGTCTCAGCGGGTGTGAGCGGCGCGAAGAGGCGAGTGCCGCCCGGTAGCGATTGCAAACAAAAACTGACCGCAGACGATGAGCCGAGACCCGATCGTCGCACACGGACGCCTCGACCACGGTCCCCCGGTCGGCGTCATCGACATCGGCTCGAATTCGGTGCGCGTTGTTGTCTACGAGGGGCTCACACGCAGCCCGACCTCCCTGTTCAATGAGAAGGCGCTGTGCGGACTCGGCCGCGAAGTGCAATCGACCGGATTGCTCGCGGTCGAGGCCGTGGAGCAGGCGCTCTCCGCCCTCAAGCGTTACCGCGCGCTCTGCGACACGATGGGCGTGAAGAAGGTGATCGCCATCGCGACTGCCGCCTGCCGTGACGCCAAGAACGGGCGCGGCTTCATCAAGCTCGCCGAGCGCACGATCGGGACGGAGATCGACGTGCTCTCCGGCGCGCGCGAGGCGGAATTGACCGCGCTCGGCGTCGTCTCCGGCGTGCACCTGCCCGACGGCGTGGTCGGCGACCTCGGCGGCGGCTCGCTCGAGCTTATCGACGTCCACGGCAGGCGCGTGCGGCACGGCCTGACCCGGCCGCTCGGCGGCCTTGCCTTGGCAGACATCTCGGCAAAATCGCTGAAGAAGGCGGAAAAATACGTCAAGCGGACGCTTGGCGGCCTGCCGGTGCTCAGGCGTTGCGAGGACCGCAGCTTCTACGCCGTCGGCGGCACCTGGCGGGCGCTGGCGCGGCTGCACATGTGGCAGACCGGCTATCCGCTGCACGTGATGCACGGCTACGCCATTGCCGCCGACGAGGCGCTGGAATTCGCCCGCCTGCTGCATCGCGTCGACGTCGAGACGCTTTCCAAGATCGAAGTGGTCGCCAGCGCGCGGCGGCCATTGCTCTCGTACGCGGCGCTGGTGCTCGAACATATTTTGCGCATCGGCAGACCGCGCCAAGTGGTATTTTCCGCGCTCGGGGTACGCGAAGGGCTGCTCTATTCGCTGCTCAAGCAGAAGGACAAGGAGAAGGACGCACTCATCGAGGCCGCGCGCGGTCTCAATCAGCTGCGCTCGCGCTCGCCGCGCCACGGCGAAGAGCTGATCGAATGGTCCGACCGTTTCATGGCTTCCTCGGGCCTCGATGAGACCGCCGACGAACGCCGCCTGCGTCATGCCGCGTGCCTGCTCGCCGACATCGGTTGGCGGGCGCATCCCGACTACCGCGGCGAGCAATCGCTCAACATCATCGCCCACGGCGGCTTCACCGCGATCGATCATCCCGGCCGCGCCTATCTGGCGCTTGCCGTGTTCTATCGCCACGTCGGGCTGGTCATGGACGACGCGCTGTCGCCGCGGCTGCGCGAACTTGCTTCGACGCGCATGCTCGACCGCGCGCGCGTGCTCGGCGCGGCGCTGCGGCTCGCTTATGTCGTGTCGGCGGCCATGCCCGGCGTGCTGCCGCAGACGCGGCTGGCGGTCGAGCGCCACCGCCTCGCTCTGCACCTTCCCGGCCGCTTTGCGGCATTGGCCGGGGAGCGGGTCTTGACCCGCCTGCGCTCGCTTGCGCGCCTCATCGGGCGCGAGCCGGTCATGCTGATGGGGTGACGGAACCCGGCATTTCGCGCTCGACCGCCGCGACCTTGCCCTTCTCGATAGCGAGGGCGAGCTTGCCGTGCTTGAGCGCGATCGCCTTCTCGCCGAACAGCTCGCGGCGCCACCCGGAGAGCGCCGGCACCTTGGCGTGATCGTCGGCGGCAATGCGCTCCAGGTCATCGACGGTGGCGATCACCTTGGGAGCGACGTGATGGCGCTCCGAGACCATCCGCAGCAGCACCTTGAGCAGCTCGACCGCCGCCGTGCCGTTAGCCGAGTTCTGTGCGCGCGGCCGCGGCAAGGTTCGCACGTCACGCGCCAATCCCCGCTCCACGGCCTCGACGATCGCCTCGCCCCAGCGCGAGCGCTCAAAACCCTTGGGCAGCGAGCGCAGGTGCTTGAGCTTATCGATTGAGGTCGGCGCCTGCACGGCGATGTCGCCGATCACGTCATCCTTGAGCACGCGCGAACGCGGCACGTCGCGCGACTGCGCCTCGCGCTCGCGCCAGGCCGCGACCTCGATCAGCACGGCGAGCTCCTTGGGCTTGCGCACGCGCGTCTTCAAACGCAGCCAGGCGTTCTCCGGATCCATGCGGTAGGTGTCGGCCGAGGTCAGCACGCCCATTTCCTCCTGCACCCAGTCGACGCGGCCGCGCCGGCCGAGATCGTCGACGAGCGCCTGATAGACGTCGCGCAGGTGGGTGACGTCGGAAATCGCGTAGGCGAGCTGCGCGTCGGAGAGCGGACGGCGCGTCCAGTCGGTGAAGCGATGCGACTTGTCGAGCGAGTCGCCGGTGACGCGCTGCACCAGCTGCTCATAGGAGATGGAATCGCCGTAGCCGAGCACCATGGCCGCGACCTGGGTATCGAAGATCGGGCGGGGAATGAGCTCCGCGCTGTGCCAGACGATCTCGATGTCCTGGCGCGCGGCGTGGAAAACCTTCATCACCTTCTCGTCGCCCATCAGCGCAAAAAACGGCTCGAGGTCGATGTCGGGGGCGAGCGCGTCGATCACGACAGCTTCCTCGGGCGAAGCCATCTGCGCCACGCACAGCAGCGGATAGTAGGTGGTCTCGCGCAGGAACTCGGTGTCGATGGTGACGAAGGGGTGGGTTGCCATCCGCCGGCACGCGGCGGCAAGTTCGGTCGTTGTCGTGATCGGGTGCATTGAGAGTGTGATAGCGGAATAGGGGGCCGTTGTCGCCACGCGCGTTTTCAGGATGCCGAATCGCGGCAATCACGCAGCCTGCGGTTTGTTGGAAGATCGCACTTGCATTGGAGCGGTCTCTGTCCTTTCGGCATGATTCGTGTCGGCATGATTCGCGCGACCTGCTGCCCCTTGAGCGTAGCGCACGATTCCTAGCCGCGCACCCTCCCCATGAGGATGAACTCCCAGGGGCTCGGCATGGCGCCGACGGGGACTTCGATCAGGGTCGGACCGTCACGGTTGGCGAAGCCGCGCCGCAGCGCCGCCCGGAGTTGCTCCGGGGTCTTCACCCGCATCGCCTTGGCGCCGAAGCTTTCAGCGAAGGCGACGAAGTCCGGATTGACGAGGTCGCTGGCGATCAGGCGATTGCCGTACTTCTCCTCCTGGATGCGGCGGACGTTGCCGAAGGCGCCGTCGTTGAACAGCACCGTCACCAGCGGAATGCGATGGCGCAGGGCCGTGGCCATCTCGCTCGCCGTGAACAGAAAGCCGCCGTCCCCGGTAATCGACAGCACCGGCACGTCGCGGCGCGCGTGCTGCGCGCCGAGCGCGGTGGCAAAGCCCCAGCCCAGATTGTCCTGATAGCCCGGCGAGAGAAATGTGCGCGGCCGGTAGACCGGAAAGGCGAGGCGCGAGACGAATCCGACCTGCGTCACCTCATCGACGAAGATGCCGTCCTCGGGCAATTCGGCGCGGATCGCGGCGAGGTAGGAAAGCTGCGGCTCAAGCTTGGCGAGGCGTGCGCGCATGCGGGCCTGGCGCTCCTTCAACTCCGCGCTGCGCGAGGGCCGCTGCGCATTCTGCGCCGGCAGTACGTCGAGGAGGCGCTGCAATATGGGTTGCGTTTGTCCGATCAGCGCGACCGCGGGCTTGGCAAAGCGCGCGGGCTCTTCCGGATCGGCGTCGACGCGTACGATCGCGAGATCGTTGTCGATCCCCCATTGCTGAAGCGGCGAATGCAGGTGCGTGCCGACGGCGAGCACGACGTCGGCCTCGGCCCACAATTCGCGGCCGAGCGGCAGGTTCACGGACAGCGGATCGCGATCGCTGACGACGCCGCGGCCGCGCCGGTAGGAAACGACCGGCGCCTGCAGGTCATGAGCGAGCCGCGTCACCTCGGCCGAGGCCTCCTGGGCGCCGCCGCCGGCGACGATCAGCGGCCTCTTGGCGGCGCCGAGGCGCTGTGCGGCAGCTTGCACGGCGTCTTCGTCAATGGGTGGCTCGGGAATCGGAAGCGGCGCCTGGGCGCTGACCGGCGCGGCGCGCCCCCAGACATCGATGGCGCATTCGAGCGCCGCCGGGCCGGGCCGGCCCGCGAACATGGAGCGCATCGCCTCGGCCACGAGGCGCGGCGCCTCATGCGGCGCCGCGATCCGCGCCGACCAGTCCACGAGCCGCGCCAGGATGCCGGCCTGGTCGCGGATCTCGTGAAGATGCGCAAGCGAGCGGCCGATGGCGTCCTGCGGAATTTGTCCGATCAGCGCCAGCACCGGGGCATTCATCCCGTAGGCGGTGAGCAGAGCCGCCGACGAGTTGAGCAGTCCCGGCCCCGGCACCACGCAATACACCTGGGGCTTTCCCGTCGCCGACGCGGCGCCGAGCGCCATGTAGGCTGCGCCTTGCTCGTGGCGGGTGTGGACCACGCGGATGTCCGCGGGGCTTTTCGGCAGCGCCGCTTTGGCGAGCGCGTCGAAGAAGTCGTCGTTGTGCACGCCCGGCAGCGCATAGATCGTATCGAGGCCATGGGCCAAAAGGGCGCCGAGCGCCGCTTCGGCCGTGGTCATGCGCGTCGCCGCTCGGGTGTCGCCCTTCGCGCTTCGCCGTTTTCGTGCCATGGCGCCACTCTAGCGGATCATGCGCCGGCTCGCCTTGACAAAGGCATCCCCGCATGCGCTTTCCGCGTTCCGGCCGAAGACCGCAAACAGAGAAACACGGGCGAGAATGCACCGCTATCGCAGCCATACGTGCGGCGCTCTCCGCGCCGGCGACATCGGCAGCGAGGTGCGGCTCTCTGCTTGGTGTCACCGCATCCGCGACCACGGCGGCGTGCTGTTCATCGACCTGCGAGACCACTACGGCATCACCCAAGTGGTCGCAGATCCCGACAGTCCGGCGTTCAAGACCGCCGAAACGCTGCGTGCGGAATGGGTGGTGCGCGTCGACGGCAAGGTACGCCCGCGGCCCGACGGCACCGAGAACCCCGATCTGCCGACCGGGGCGGTCGAGGTCTACGCCCGCGAGATCGAAGTTTTGGGACGGGCCGGCGAACTGCCGCTGCCGGTCTTCGGCGATCAGGAATATCCCGAGGACATCAGGCTCAAATACCGTTTCCTCGACCTGCGCCGCGAGCGCCTCCACCGCAATATCATGAAGCGCGGCGACATCATCGATTCGCTGCGGCGGCGGATGAAGGAGCAGGGCTTCTTCGAATTCCAGACGCCGATCCTCACCGCCTCGTCGCCCGAGGGGGCGCGCGACTATCTCGTGCCGGCGCGCCTGCATCCCGGGAAGTTCTACGCCCTGCCGCAGGCGCCACAGCAGTTCAAGCAGCTGATCATGATCTCCGGCTTCGACCGCTACTTCCAGATTGCGCCGTGCTTTCGCGACGAGGACGCGCGCGCCGACCGCTCGCCCGGCGAGTTCTACCAGCTCGACATCGAGATGAGCTTCGTCACGCAGGAGGATGTGTTCGCCGCGGTCGAACCGGTGCTGCGCGGCGTGTTCGAGGAGTTCGGCGGCGGCAAGCCGGTGACGCCGAAGTTTCCGCGCATCCCTTACGGTGAGGCGATGACAAAATACGGGACCGACAAGCCGGACCTGCGCAATCCGATTGTCATGCAGGATGTGTCTGATCATTTTCGAGGGGGTGGATTCACAGTATTTGCCCGCATCCTGGAAACGAGACCGAAGTCAGCGGTGTGGGCCATTCCTGCGCAGAAGGGCGGCTCGCGCGCGTTCTGCGACCGCATGAATTCGTGGGCGCAAGGCGAGGGGCAGCCGGGGCTTGCGTACATCTTCTGGGTAAAAGAGATGCTGGTCGGTTCCCCGGATGCGCAGCTGTTCGCGAAACTTCCACAGGATAAACGGGAGGAATATTTCGACGAACATGCTGTGATTGTCGGGCGTGGTCCCGTCGCGAATAATCTAGGGCGACAGCGCACCGAAAAGTTGCGTCAGGAACTCGGTCTGAAGGATGGTGACGCGGTGTTCTTCATCGCTGGCGAGCTCGCGAATTTGAAATTCGCCGGCCTAGCTCGCACCAAGGTGGCCGAAGAACTCGGCGTTGTCCAGAAGGACCGCTTCGAGCTGTGTTGGATCGTCGACTTCCCGATGTACGAATGGAACGACGAGGACAAAAAGTACGACTTCTCCCACAACCCGTTCTCGATGCCCAATGCGCCGATTGAAGAATTCATGTCGCTCAAGCAAATTGATCACGAAGAGATTCTCGCACTGAAGGCCATCCAATACGACATTGTCTGCAACGGCGTGGAGCTTTCCTCCGGCGCGATCCGCAACCATCGGCCGGACGTAATGAAGAAGGCTTTCGCCATCGCCGGCTATGACGAAAGCGTGCTGGAGCAGAAATTCGGCGGCATGCTGCACGCGCTCTCGCTCGGGGCGCCGCCGCACGGCGGCATCGCGCCGGGCGTGGACCGCATCGTCATGCTGCTGTGCGGGGAAGAGAACCTGCGCGAGGTCGTGCTGTTCCCGATGAACCAGCGCGCGGAAGATTTGATGATGGGCGCGCCGTCGGAGGCCTCGCCGAAGCAGTTGCGCGAGCTCCATATCCGCGTCGTCCCCCCGGGCCCGTCGTAAGCGGGCACTGGCTCGTTCCGTCACGGTCATTCCGCTGCCCGCGCGGCCCGCGCCTCGCCCAACGCTTCGATGATGGCGGAATACTGAGCCGCCATGCGCTTGAGGCGCATCCAGCGCAGAATGAGACGAAGCTCGCGCAAGACCTCCAGCGAAAGCCGCGGCGCGCAGCCGAAGACGCTCGCGATCTGGAACGCCCTGCGCTCATCGCGCCACCAGCGCTCGGTGACGACAATCGCTGCGTCGAGGCCGCGGCCGGCAAGCATTTCCGCGCGCGCCCCGAAACGGGCGCGCACGGCGGGATGCTGCTGGCCCAGCCGAAGCAGGTGCTCGACCCTGATCTTGAACGCGCTGGCGACGGCCGCTGCGTCGAAGGCGGCGCCGATCTGCGCCAGCGCGATTGCCATGGCCGATCGCTGTTCTGCGGGAACCTCTGCGGCGGTGCGGCGAACGCGCTCGATGTCGCGCTCCTGGCGGCGCTTCGGCGCATTCGGCCGGTGTTCGAGAAAGGCCATCGCAGCGGCTCGGTTTCGGCAACTGGTGTAACCGATACTGTGACGAAGGTCAAGCGATCGTTGCGGAAATAGTGACGTCCTCTCGGCCGCCGAGCGGGCGTGGCCCGTTGCGGCGGCGGAAATCGCCGGTGCCGACGAGGCTTATCGTTTGTGTCCGATGGACGCGGGCGCCGGCGTCAAAACAGTTTTAGGCAGCACAGCACCTTGCCGACGATCTCGACTTCGCCGAGCGGGGCCTCTTCGCTCGGATGATTCGGATTGTCGGAGATCACCCTGACGCGGGTCGGGCGTGACGAGCGCAGCACCTGCAGGCGCTTGACCACGATGCACTGGAACGTGTCGCGAATGGCGTAGAGCCCGTCGGGCGTAGGGGTCTTGTGCCCGGTGTCGACGATCACGCGCTCGCCGGACATGATGGTTGGCGCCATGCTGTCGCCGGTGGTGTCGAGCACCAGGAGCCGCGCGGCGGAGGCGTGCAGCTGCTCGCGCACGAAACTCGCGGGAAACAGCCATCCTTCGGCCTTTAGCGGGTCGGCGTAGCGTCCCTCCTTGCGCACTTCCCGGGCCGGCAGGCCGCCGCCGCCGAGACCGGCGCGCGTGTCGAGCTCCGGCACCTGGCCGGGAGCGGGACCGAAATCCTCCTGCGCGGCTTCCTCGCGCAGCACGTCGCTCGATTCGACATGGCTGCCGGCGACGCCGCCGGTGCCCGGATATCGCCCCCACAGCAGGATCTGCTCCGGCGTGTAGCCCAGCGGCCCGGCGAACGGCTTCAGGTGGTCGAGCCGCAGTCTGATCAGGCCGTTCTCCAGCCGCGACAGTTGCTGCTTGGAAACCCCTGACAGCCGCACCAGCTCGGAGCGCGACATGCCGCGCGCCTGCCGCGCGTGATAGAGGCCGGTCATCTGCCGCGCCGGTCGTGTCCGCCGAGCCATGCAGGATTGTCACCAATTCGGTTCTGCCCGCCTAGCTTCCAAATCAGTGACTTGACCGTCGCATATTGTGGGACTATGTATCACAAACAGTGACGACGATGACGCCCGCGGCTGACCGGCAGAGCGCACACCACGGTCGCGGCAGGACACGGAAACTCAGCGGAGAAGGGGCAGGCATGCAAAGCGAGGCATGGGCCTCGATCGGCTTCGCCGGCGTCGTCGTCTTCGGTTGGATCGTCGAGGGGGCGGTGAAGTGGGCCGTGGCATGGGTTCTCTCGCACTTTCAGTGAAAGTGCCGTGCCAAGCCGCGTGGACAAGTGTCTCAGTAATGAATAGACGGCATATAGGCCGCGGTGGGTTCGTTGTAGAGACCGATGGTCATCAGCGTCATCTGAAACACGAGTTTGAGCCCCGCCTCCAGAGACCATTTGAAAACCTCGTGGTTGCGCGTCGGCAGCAGGAAGCCGGGTCCGCCGAATTCGGGCGCCGCGCCGATCAGGGCCATCAAATCGCGGTTGGTCGCCGCGACGCTGTGGCCGAAAAAGGCGATCCCGGTCGTGTAGCCGGTAATGCGCCCAAGATGTTCCACGACCGACGCTCTCTTCTGTTCGATCGCGTCGCGCAATTCGCCCCCACGATCAAATCCATGGACCTGCAGGCAGACTCGGTTGCAGGCGGCCACGTCGGCGGCCGTCGCCGGACGGACCTCGTAGCCCGCGAACTTCCGCCCAAGCGGCTTGCCCTGGAGGGTCGATATCGGCTCACGGGTCCAGAAACCCAGCCTGGTGTAAAGACAGAGCGAGCGATTGTGGTAGCCGGCCTGCAGCAGGCGTATGCCAGCTTTCTGCTGCCGCGCCGCACGATCAAGAACGTCCTGCATCAGGCTCAACCCGAGGCCGCGGTTCTGTGTTGTCGGATCAACGGTGATCGGTCCGACGCCGGCAATGCAGGATCGCTCGTCGAGGAAATTACTGCCGACGATTTGCCCTTGGTCCTCGGCGACGACCGAGTAGAAGCCCGGATGGGCCAGCGGCATGGATAGGATTTCGCTCGCCACTTGCGGGGAGGGAAAGTCCGGCGGGAAGTTATGGGCCGTGCCGATCGCCTTGAAGGCTTCATAGCAGACGGCACCGCACGCCGCGGCGTCGGCGGCGGTACCCGGACGAAGAACGATGCTCATCGCTTGTTGCCTCTGATTCGCAAAGCGATCGTACGA
>Ga0210405_10003891_pt1 | contig 14306 bp, 18 predicted proteins | sample IncBWH11MmetaG_FD_155492 | JGI IMG/M metagenome (GOLD analysis project Ga0210405, IMG submission 155492) | Forest soil microbial communities from Barre Woods Harvard Forest LTER site, Petersham, Massachusetts, United States - Inc-BW-H-11-M | ecosystem: Environmental > Terrestrial > Soil >... | reverse complement strand
TGACGGACCCGCTGATCGGCGTGGCCTCTAGGGTCGCGTGGACGATGTCGACAGCATAGAGATAGTACGTCGGCACACTCAAACCGGCAAGGTCAACCACCGCCGCCAGGTAAAGGATAGGGTCTTGTGGGTTGCTCTCGTCCACTACACCCGTTCCTGTGGCACCTACGCTGTTGCCAAGAACGCCGTTCTCACAGGGCCCGAAGAACACAGTGATGGTCTGACAATCAACCGGCCCAATGCCTCCCACAGCGGCGGCCAAGTTCATGTTCCAGACCGGGGTCTGCGAGTTTGACCCGGCATTGTAGGCCCACAACATATCGCTCTCGTCGGCAATCAGCACCAAGCTGCACGGGTTGTTGCAGGTTGGGCCGCCGCTGACCTGCACAGTAGGCAAACCACTCACGGCGAGCGGCTCAGCATAGACATGTCCCAAGGGTTGCTGTGGCGGCAAACCGTTCCATTGTGCCACTAGGCCAAAGTTGTTTGGGCTCACCGCGCCGGAGCCCGTTGCTGTCAGGATCGTTTCGTTCTTTTGCCAGCCGGTCCGGCAATTGTCGTAGTGCCAAGCGACGACGTCGGGTGATGTCGGCGATGCTGCAACTGAGGGACATATTGTTTGGGCTTGTACTGCCGAAGCAAGCAACACCAGAGAGCCAGCCAAGAGTAACAGAGAGAGCAAACGGACGAAGCGGAACATTTTGGGTGCCTCTACAGCGTAGAGATTCGAACGGGGCCCCGTAACTGCGGCAACAAACGTTATCCGACAGAGCCCCGCATGTCAACAAGCTAGTTGGGACGCGACGGGATGTCTGAGCAATTCCGCTCACCCCTGTGCGTCGTCCCTCACGCCTACCCCCGCTTACTGGATGTCACCTTCAAACAGGCACCCAGTGCGCGCCGCCCTGCTGTAAAATCAATGCGTGGCCCCGTAGCTCAGTTGGATAGAGCAGCAGTTTCCTAAATTTCCAACTTGAGGCCATGCGACGTAACCTCAACTACTTAGAGTTGTCACCGCGCACCTTTCGGCATGTAATGTCACCTCATTTGTAAGTTACAGGACACCTTAACGGACAGTGATCGGCAGCCCTAGGGACGGGTTAATTCTGCTGCCGAGTAAGCTCATCGCCCGATTCGCGCGCACGCCAAAGGCGCTCACCTCTACTCCACACAACAGAATCGCCAGTAAGTTTGCGGAAGGCAGCTAGCACTTGCTTGTCAATACAGGCATTGCCTAAGTCGTTTTCGTAAACGAACCGCTCCCCGAAAAGATCGGCGATGTTTGACACGGCGTCATTTTGGTATAAGACACCACCTTGCTTCTCCAGTTCCTTGAGCATCCAACCTGCCACGGTATCAGCCGTCGCGGTCGTTTTGTCAGGAAGATTGCTTTTCTGGTTCTGCGTCATCCTTCACCAAGATGAGGGTTTCCGGCGCGAAGCGACCAGTTTCAAGCTTCTTTCCTGAAAACCACTGGCATACTATCTCTAAACCGCCCAGCGACCAGTTTTCGTTGGCGGCATGTTCTTTCACTGCCATGACGGGGCCACCCGCATTCAACTTGACCTTTGCTCCTATGAAGAATTTTTTCTTGATTGCGTCCGATGGATCTGTACTTTTCGCCAAAGTGGAATTCTCCCGTTTGTTGTGATCTCGACAACCTTACTATTGTACGTCTAGCGTGGCTCGCGGAAGCGAAGGAACGGCAGCGGGAAGGGCAGCAAGCTGGCGGCAAGAAGGCGGGACGCGGCAGGCCGCAAAAGGATTCCCCTAAAAGTATGGGGAGAGCTAAGCATGGGGGCGAATCTGTACCGCCGCGCGGCCAAAGCCGCCCGTAGCAATCCGAAGTACATCAACCTTTCGCGCGACAGGTCTTGTTATACGCCGCCGCGCCGTGACACCTACACGCGCAGCGCAGCGACGTGCAATGTGAGCAATCTTCTTTCCGGCATGCCGCGCTGAGTTGATCCGTTGCCAATTCCCTGAGCGGGCGGCTCCTCGGAGCGCCTGGTAGTCCTATGCGGACGGGCCGTGTGCGTGCGTTTGGGGTCCTCATGGCCCCAATCTATCACCCGCGCCCAACAACGCGCACCTGTAAAACAGGAGTGCCGAGGTTGTCGTGCCGCCCGAACAGCGATTGGCAGAACCTATGCTCACTGTAGACCTGTGAATCCTCTCGCACAAAACCTGCCGATGTCCTATGGGTGTCCTGAGCGAATAAGTCCAGATCTGGACTTATTCGCCTGCACGTATTTGCGAAGCAGGGCGGCAGGCCCACTTTGCGGGTGAAAGAACCCCTCCCGATCCCGAAGGAGAGGACAAAGTCCCGCCAGGGCAACACACCGCCCCGCCTCGCTAGGTTGCGGCAGCGGCGCCGTAAGGAGGTTGAACCGGCCGCTGACGCAAAAGGCGGACCGGGCTGGAGCTCCGGGTCCGCCAACTCAATCCTCACCTTCCAAGGAGTTGTTGTCGTCGCGCGCGTGCCATGTCCTCGAAACTCTCCTCGGTCGTGTCAGTCGCGCTGCGCCGTAGGCTTGACCGGCAATCTTTTTCTCCTCTCATCCGAGCACCGACTGAATTACAGGCATCTTCAAAGGCCGCGCCGGAAGCGCGCTTCATTTCGTCGCGTTGGATCGAACCCGCGGACGGCAGGTCGTCGGAAGCCTCTGTGATGAAACGATGCAACGAGACAGGACCTTCGGGAGTAGCTAAGCGCCGAGTTATCCGTTCCGCGTCACCAAGCATCGTCCGCGCCAAATTCGGCCCGCGCCGGTTTGTAGTCTGCTGCTCGTCGCGCATCAGGCCACAGAGATTGTTGATTGCTGCCGTTAGCTCTTTCACTTTTTCCTCTTGTTGAGGCGTCATGTCGTCCTCGCTTTCTTTGCTATCACGAATTGATATTGCGCTTCCTGCCCTGCCCGTGTTGACCACCGCGCAATGGTTCGCGCGAATCGCAGTCTGAATGAGTGTCCCGTTGTCTCCGGTGACGTAAGTCGTGTCATAGCCAGCGGACAATTCCCGCTTGCCGTGAAGGATTTTTTCGATGAGCGCAGAATCCGTGACGACCAAATCGGCGACTAGCGGGATTTCGCCGTCCGGAAGAGGCGGACCAGGTCGCACATTCCGCAGATGCCCCTTCGCGAAAAGCTGCGCATTGCCAGGATCGAGCATTCGGGGCGGGTGATCGTCAGTGAGAGGCTTCGATTCGAACGACGCTATTGTCGCTGGGGACATAACCTCGCTGCGCGGTCGGTAAATGGTGACCGGATCATCGTTGTCCAATCCAATCTCTGTGCCGCGGTAGCGCTGAGTTCCGCTCCGGCAAATCGGCGTTGCAAGGCAGAGCAAGAATCCGGCGTTGTCTCGCGCCATGTTTTCCGAGATTCGACTTGCGCAGTAGGCGGTGCTCACTTGCGGCCCCCCGGATGGTTGACAATCTCATCCATGCCGCTGGCGCCGTGAGGATAGGCGGCTCCAGGATCCGGCATGGGGCTGCTCGCGCCGACGCCGGCGACGCGCGTGTTGTCTCCGCTGAATGGTTCGTCGTTCTTGCCAACAGTCGCCGTTGCCAAGCCTGCGGCCCAATTCAGCGTTGCATCCGCTGTCGTGCCCCCGCGTGGCGAACAGCCTGCGGCGATTCGTACCTCGCGATCGCGGTCCGGGGAGTCCGCAGACTCAGTCAAGTTGCTGCGTAGCTTCGCGCGGCGCAGTGCTTCAGCATGGACGGCCGTTTGCTGTTCGATCGCTCCGTCGCGGTCAACGGATTGCGGTTGTGGTTTGTGCATTTTACTTTTCTCCTATCGGAATGATTGGACTGCATGGAAAACTTAGCTTGAAGCCGTAGCCATCCCATGCTCGGTTGCGACCGGCCTCGAGAAAACCGGCGAGCGGATCAATCGGCTCGCAGACTTCTGCGATGCTGTTTTTTACTGGGATCTGAAGCTCAAGGTATCGAGAGAGAATATTGCTGATCTCGATTGCTTCCTGAGTGGCAACGCAATACTCGCCCAAGTGAAGGCACGCGGCGCGTAACGCTTCGATGAATTTCAGTCGTGCGGCTTGCGCCTCATCTATTCGAGTTTCGAATCGCGCGCGTTGCTCGGTTATGGTTGCGCTCTCCAATGCGAGTTCGGCACTTGCAAGTGCGGCCTCCGCAGTTTGCAACTGCGCGCGGATCGATCCCAATTCTCCTGACAACTCCACTAGCGAGCGGCCGCTACCAGCTTTCCCCTGCCGGGCCTCATCGGCCAGTTTGTCGATCGCGCCCAGCAATCGACCTTCGGACTCGCGCAGTGTGGTCACTTGCGTCTGCGCGTTGTCGCGTGCTTCCTTCGCTGAATCCACAGTCGCCGGCGTCATTGTCGAAGCTCCAACAGGAGGAGTCCCCATCGGTCGTTCGTCGCCGGGTCGCTCATCGCGCCTGTGACGCCAGCCGTCAAACTGGAAAAGCTTTGGTCGGCGAGTTCGATGAGCGAAGCACTGTCGGTCGCGCGGCTCGTCCACGGAGTGCTGACCGTTGGGGTCCCCACCAGGCCGCCGCCGAAGATCGCAACCAGGCTGCCGGCTTGGACCGTCACGCCGCCGGTCGTCATCGCGGTAGGACCAGTGGTCGGGCAAGGGTTGTACGTGAAGCCCCAGCCAGCCGGGATTCCGCAGGGCGCAGAGCCTGTCAGGGTTGCTGAATTTCCGATCAACCCACTGAACGCGCCCGCGTTGCCGCTGTATTCGATTGCCACTGCTCTGGCGATCGTCGGTACCGAAAAGGAAGCGGTGACTGAGCCCGGTGATCCCAAGGCATCGGCCGTGCACCAAACTGCCAAGAATCCGCCGCGCGGCACCGACGCCGCAAGAGTGTAAACACTTGCATTCGGGTCGCTGACTGTCACGCTTAGCGGACTCGGGAAGTTTTCCACGGCGAGAAAAAGGCAAATTGCATCACCGGCAGTAACGCTTGAGCCGAAGTTCGCGGTCACTGACGTGCCAGCGCCGCCAGCCACAGGAGTGGCCTGCACGAAACTGACAGAGCCAAACGCTGAGGAAGCAAACAGCAATAGCAGAAATCCAAGAATCGTTTTCAATTTCCCTCCTTTTGTGAACTGATATTTGCGTAACCCCTGCTCACCGCATGGTGCTGAGGCCATTCGTCGAAACTTCCCGCCTGTCCTGAAGGTGTCCGCATTCTCAGTGAACGACCTCCTGCTGCTTCGTCGGAAGAACGGGCCAGCCATATTTTTTGTGATACTGCTCAGGCCCGAGCCGTTCGAGGTCGGCCGCGAAGAAGTACGACCAAGGAATCGTCGCTAGCGCAAGTGAAACGACGCGAGAGCCCTCGTCATATCCGATGCAGTTTTCGAGAGCTCGCAGAATCTCTGGTTTGCTAGGATCGCCATCTGGGTCGAATCCGAGCTCCGGCAGCGGTCGTCCTGGGCCATGGTAAAAGTTATGGACGGCGTGACCCGCGGCGATTAGGAATTGCAAAAAATCTCCGTCGAAGCGGAAGACGCGACCGGTGCGAAGGTGCAGGACAACCTCATTCCGCGGCTGCTCCGGCATGTTTTCCAACTTGCCGACTCGATTATTGAGACTGTTGACCATTCTTTATGCCGTACTTCGCCTCCAACGCTGCCACTCTGGTTTCCAGAGAACTGGTTTCGATCGACCGCAATAACGGAGTCGCCCCGTAGAAAACTGTTGAAGCCACCTTGGAATCGAGCTTTCCGCCCAGTAGGGCGGCTTCGCATTCTGCCAACAGGTCCCGAACCGCCGCGGCCGTCGTCGGTGGAGCGAACTGCTTCATGGTTTGCAGGTGTCGCAACTTTCGCCGGCGTCCCAATCCGCCACGCTGCCCGATCCGCGCGGCGTTGCCGCTGTGGAGCAGACATTTCCTCTTCCCGCGCAGCGCATTCGCTCCGCACCTTCTGTTGCTTCGGGTTGTCGCTATGCATCGCATCTTTGGCTCTGGCCGTCACTACAGTGACGGGTTTAGGCGACCCCCGCGCGGGCCATGTCGTCACCGCTGCTCTCACGGCTGTCCACCAGGGTGAACCGTGGAGTTTCCCAAGTTGCTTTAGAATCAGCGCCGCTCAGTACCGGCTTCGATGGTTTTCTCTCGGAATCACTTGACCGTGATGCAAGTGCGCGGTCCACTGTGGTGTGCCGTGCACTTTCGGGGTGGTTCAGCGTAGTGGACAAAGTAGTTGACTTAGGTAAGCCGCTGGGTTGTTTGGGGGGAAGGGCCGACATCTCGGCCCCGATTCGCTTCTGCAGATCACGATCGGCCCTCAATTGTTCATGCACACCGCGGAGCACAGATTGGAATCGCGGACTGTCGGACGTGAGTCGATAGCATGACACTTGCCGTAATCCCGCCTCGTCCTTTGTACGAATGACTTCCACCAGGCCGATGTGTTCGAAGTAGTGCAACGTTTTCGAGATAGTCGTCCTGCTCGACTTACCGGAGAATCGACAGAGAGCTCGATACGAAACCATTGCGTTCCCTGTCTTCGAATCTGCAAAACAGAAGAGCGCTACAAGAATGGCCCGACCAGCATCATCGAGTGATGCCCAGAATCCGCTGCGAACCAAGTATTCAAGCGGGAAATGTGACAACCCGACCTGCCCCGAATACCAACGCTCTGGCCGCAACACCTTCTGATTTTTCGCGATGACCGGAACATCCCATCGTACGCAGATCCAATCGACAGCGTCGCGAAGGGTTGTCCCCTCATGCATCATCACGAGATCAATCGAAGAGAATGGTGCCGCGTCACACCGGTGGCACATGGCGCGGTTGCGGTGGAAAGATAAACTTGGGGTTCGATCGTTGTTCTTATGCGCATCCACGCGCCAGCAGTGCCCCAGGCTTGCTCCAGCACGGCGAATCCCAAGCTTGTCGGCCACTTCAGTGATCGGAATTTCGCGCCGTATGTAAGCCATGTCTGGAAGACCTGCGTTCGATCGCATTTACAGCGCCATTCTGCTCGCGATCCACGCATTGAGCTCGGGACTATTCCATCGAAATCGTATGTACCGCCCAAGTTTCAAATGCGGAATGCGATCCGCGATTGCAGTCCGTGGTTGGCAGTGTGCACGGATCCAACTTGGGGGAACGGTCCAGCGCTTCGCCAACTCGGTCGAATCGATGACCTCGATACACTGCCCCTCACCGGCCGCAATTTTCGCTGTCCCGGCCATCTGCAGGACAGTTGCTGGTTTTGCGCTCATAGTTTCAGACCCTTACGCTGAGTGGCGGTTCGGACAACTGCGCTTCCGAGGGGTTCCGACGCCGCCTGACTCGGCTCGCTCAACCTCAGCCACATGGATGAATCGGCGCGCACCAATCGTCACGCTCTTAAGATCGCCGCGATTTATCAGCCGAATTAAAGTGGCGCGACTCAGTCCCCAGCGACGAGCCACCCTTGGAATCGGGAGTAATTTTTGAATTGTTCTCGGCACTTTTTTGCTCCATCTTGCAACTTCTTGCTTCACATTGAAGCATGGCCGTGCTAGAGTCAAGCGATGAAGATAACTCCTATGAACTCGCGCGTGGTTCTAGGGCTCCGCACTCTAGCAGCGGGAGTTGAATCTGCGCAGCTCGAAGGCGCGGAAATAACAGGCAGTTGGAAAAAAGAATTGAGGCTCCTCGTTAGCGGCGGGCCAGGCAAGACTCTCGTTGAGCGGTTCCTGAACTGGTCTGACTCCCCCGACGAAATCCTTCGCTTCACACGAATGTATGGTCCATTGGCCAAGGCCACGCCCGGCGAAGTCTTCCGGCAATCACTCAAGCACTGGTGCGAGCATCAAGCGTTCTTGCGAAGGGAATGGCCTGGCCCGTCCCTCGGTTTCAAGATCGGGCTCAGAACGGGAGAGGTGCTGGAAGTCACTCCGAAAGAACTTGCTCTCAAGGTCGCGGACCTTGAGCGTTTTCTCGAATTTGAAATCTTTCTGCATCCCGCAGCCCGTCGCAGGATTTGTGCACGGCCAGACTGCTCAACGCCGTACTTCATCGCAACACATCTTCGGCAACGGCACTGCGATGAAAAGTGCGCGGAGTGGGCGCAGCGGCAGTACAAACGAGATTGGTGGGCCGAACGTGGCGACCAATGGCGCAAGCAGCGATCGCGCCGCAAGAGAAAGAGAAAGAAGAGTCAACTAGCAAAAAAGGAGGCAATATGAGGAAGAGAAAGCAGGGCGGGCAGATCGTCGTCATTTCCGACAGATGGTTTGTGCGCTACTACGAACACCGAAACGTCGGCGGGGCGCTACAACGGAAGCGTGTCAGTCATCCGTTGGGCCCCGTCACTACCCGCGGCAAATACCCTCCAGCCGACATTGAGGCGGCTGCTGAGGCCCACATGCAAACTATTAACAATGCCGTCATTCCGGCTGAGCGCAATATCGGGCTTTGCGACTTCGCTGAGAATGTCTACTACCCTTGGGTCGAACAGTTCAAACGTCCCTCGACTTGCAAAGCTTACCGGGACATCTGGCGCTGTCAACTCAAGCCAATCGTGAGCCGAGAACGGGGAAACCTGAAGGACATCCGCACCTTCACGGTCCAGGGCTGGCTCAACCAGCTCGGAAAGGGGAAGCTGAGCCGGAATACACTAAAGCACGTCAAGTCCACACTCTCCGGCATGTTCACACTAGCACGGCGACTCGGATTCTTTGATGGCGCGAATCCAGTGCAGGGGAGCGGAGTAAATCCCGCGGCATCCGAACCTGGCGAAACTTACGCTTATTCGCTGGAGGAGATTCAGAAATTCCTCAGCGTCCTACCTGCACCAAGCGATACGGCCTTTGCTGTGGCCGCATTCGCAGGGCTCAGATTCGGCGAAATCCAGGGGCTCGATTGGAGCGATTATCACGATAGTGCCCTTTGGGTCTCGCGCAGCGTTTGGAATGGCCACGTCGGTGCGCCCAAGACAAAAAAGTCTGCGGCGCCGGTTCCTGTCATTCGCCAACTCGCGGAGCGCTTGGAACTGCACCGGCTCAGAGCAGGCGATCCTCAGATTGGTCCAATCTTCGCCAACTCCGTTGGTGGGCGATTGAACCTCAACAACTTGCTCAGCCGCACAATGCTGCCCGCGGTCAATCGGTGCGCAGTCTGCGGCGTGAGCGAAGGGAAGCCGCATTTAAAACAGGACCACGATTACGCACGCAACGATCACATTCCGGAGTGGCACGGCTGGCACGCATGCCGGCGCGGGCTTGCTTCGAACCTCAACCGTCTGGGTGTCGATGACTCCGTCATCCAGCGAATGTTGCGCCACTCGAACATCAGCGTGACGCAAACCTACTACATCAAAACTGCGGGCGATGACGTTCGCAACGCGATGGGAAAACTTGAAGAAAACTATGCTGCGCAAACCGCTGCTCAGACCCTTCGGGACAGCGATAGGACAGTAAGACAAGATTCTGGCGCGATGCCCGAATCTGTAAACTAGTGTGAGAGAATGAGGTTACGTCACCGTGGCCCCGTAGCTCAGTTGGATAGAGCAGCAGTTTCCTAAACTGTTGGTCGGCGGTTCGACTCCGCCCGGGGCCTCCATGCTTGCAACAACTTGCGGGATACATGAGCGAAGAGTGCCCCGCGCCGCCATCATACATTCGACGGACTGTAAGCCGCCCATATTATTCTCGCCGCGGTTCTTGACATCCGCGCTATAATCCATCTCCGACGGGCGTTTGGGCTCATCAGCGTTTTCGGCGGCAAATAGGCCGATCTCCTTGTCTTCGTCGCCCACCGCTCGCTCTGGCCTGTGTGACGCTATAACCTGAAATCTAAATTGGTCAGAGCGCCTCGTGCAGGAGGGTATATGTTACCTACGAGAAGGTCATCAGCGGTTGTAACCTGTCTCTTAGTATTGGCTATTCTGTTCGTCCTGGTTCCCGCCACGACGGCCGACAATCCGCCGCCGTCTTTCGCGAATCTCGAAGCGGCCCAGACTAATCCGATCCGCCTTTCCGCTGACAGCACAAACCTGTTTGCGGTAAATACGCCGAACGACACGCTGTCTGTATTCGATGTGACTCGGCCCGGCAACCCCAATTTGCTTGATGAAATCCCGGTGGGAGTGGGACCGGTCTCGGCGAATCCTCGGACCCAGGACGAAGTCTGGGTGGTCAATCAGGTCTCCAACAGCGTGAGTGTGGTCTCTATATCGCAGGGTATCGTCACCGATACCATCGAGACCGGAGCTGGCACCGAACCCATGGACGTAGTATTTGCAGGCACCAACCAGGCCTATGTCAGTTGCTCCCGCAGTAACACGATCGCGGTCTTCGACACCAACACACATGCTCTGATCAGCACCGTCCCGGTGTTCGGGGGCAGTCCGCGAGCGCTGGCCGTCAGCCAGGACGGAAACACTGTGTATGCCGCCTTCGCGATTTCGGGGAATGCCACTACGATTATCCCAGCTAACCTTGCGCCGCCGCCGCCGCCCCCCCAGAATAAGAAATTGCCTAAGCCGCCGCAGGTGGCACTGATCGTCGCCGCCAATGATCCGAACTGGACGCAGTACATCACGTTCAAGATGCCGGACAATGACGTGGTCGCCATTCAAACCGGACCATCTCCTTCCGGCGGGGGCTATTATTCGGGTGTCGGGACCATCAACCTGGGTCTGGCGGTCAATCCGGTAACGGGCGACCTGTTCGTGGCCAACACGGATGCCCTGAACCTCATCTTTTTCGAACCCAACCTGCGCGGGCACTGGATCAATAACCGCATCACTCGGATACAAACCAGCAGTGGCCAGGTTACGCCTTTCGATCTGAATCCGAGCATAAATTACAACATTCTCCCTAATCAGGCGGCGCTGAGCACAGCACTCTCGCAACCCACCAGCGTGGTCTTCGACCCCGGCGGCAATTTCATGTACGTGGCAGCTTTCGGTACGGACCGAGTAGCCCAGGTGGACACGAACGGGAACGTGTTGTCCTTTGTCGAGGTTTCGCTGCCTAGCGGTTCTGGCTCGAACGCGGATCCCAAGAACAAGCGTGGCCCGAGAGGACTGGCCCTTAACTCAGCCGCCCAAACCTTGTACTCCCTGAACCGGCTATCTAACACCATTTCCATCATCGCTACATCGCGGATGAGTGAGTCTGGCGAGGTCGCAGTGGGGACCGACCCGACGCCTCAAACCATCAAACAGGGTCGCGGATTCTTATACGATGCCAAGCTCTCGGGAAATGGCACCGGGGCATGCGCATCCTGCCACGTAGACGGGGACATGGATCACCTAGCGTGGAACCTGGGCGATCCGGACGGCAACATGACCCAGTACAATCAAAACGGTCACATATTCAAGTTCCACCCCATGAAGGGGCCCATGACCACCCAGACCCTGCGGGGGCTGAATCACCTTTCTCCGTACCACTGGAGGGGGGACCAAATTGACTTTGCGGCTTTCAATGCCACTTTCGATAAGTTGATGGGTAATTCCGAGCTTTCCGATTCGGACATGTCGACCTACACCACCTTCGTCGACAGCATTCTGTTCCTCCCTAATCCTAACCAGAACCTAGATCGCACCCTTCCCCAATCCTTGGCCGGCGGGAATCCGGTCAAGGGACAAGCAGATTTTCTTAATGTCCCGGGCACGCTCTCTGGAGTTACCTGCAACGGTTGTCATCAGTCGAACCCCGGCCCGGGAACGAGCCGGTTGGTAACTGCAGTGATACCTCCGCAGCCATTGAAAATTCCGCATCTCCGGAATATTTATCAGAAGCAGCTGTACACCAGGCACAATAACGCCAGCATCGACGGCTTCGGATTTGACCATGACGGAAACATCTCCAGTTTAGCCGACTTCCTGAATCAAGCGTTCTTCCCCGGATACACCACCCAACAGAAAACCGACATCAATGCCTACTCGCTATGCTTCGATACCGGGACAGCTCCGGCAGTGGGGTTCACGATCACGCTGACATCCGCCAACGTGAACAATTCCACCGAACAAGGCTATTGGGCAACGCTCCAGTCGCAGGCGTCAGCCAGCAATATCGATCTGATCATGCGGGGGACGATCCAGGGGCAAGTCACTGGCCTGTTGTACGACCCCAACGACGGCAACTACAAAGACGGCCAGCACCACGGCAACAGTTACAGTCAGGACGATTTGCAAAATTTCATTCAAAACGGGGACACCATGAGTTTCATGGGCGTGTACCCGGGCACGGGTGCACCTTAGGTTTCGAGGCCAAAGAGTGAGCCGTAACCGTTGTGGAATGCGGGCCGGTTTCGAGATCAAGAAGAGACTCTATACGACGGGGGAATCCCGCCATGACTCAACACCTTCGTGCGGTGATTTTCGGACTGTTGTTTTGCGGATTGACCAGTTTGGTTGCCCCAGTATTCGCGACCACTGATTTTGTTGCGCCACCAGGACGCTCCGCAAGCCCGTATAACATCATCGTCGGCCCCGACAAGAATTTATGGTTCACCGAATACGGCGGTCAAAAGATTGGCCGCGTAACTACCTCGGGTGTGATCACCGAATTCCCAATTCCAGGCGCTCTCCAACTAGTAGGCATTGCCGCCGGACCAGACGGCAACATTTGGTTTACGGACCAACTGACCGGAAAGATCGGACATATCAGCACCTCCGGCACAAACCTTAAACAACTAGCATTGCCCGCGGGCAGCTTTCCGCAAGGAATCACCGCCGGACCGGATAAGAACCTTTGGTTCGTGGATCAAAAGCAGAACGATTATTACGCAGTTGGAAAAATCACTGTTGCCGGAAAGTTGACTGAATACCTCACCAACGTTAACGCGGGTGTGTTTCAGTCGGGAAGTTTCGTGTTTGCGGAAATCGCTGCTGGACCGGATGGAAATCTTTGGTTCACCAATCCACAGGCGAACACCAGCCGCCAGATTGGAAAGATCACGACTTCAGGGATAATCAGTTTCTACCCTACCCAGGATCTGCCTTTGGGGGTCGCTGCCGGACCGGATGGCAATGTGTGGACGATCGACTCGTCGCACGTCGCTAGCATTACTCCCGCAGGGATCGAGACCGAATACCCCATAAGTAACGGTGGTTCTACGGGCATCGTTACCGGCCCTGACGGTAGGATTTGGTTTACCGAAGCCAACTCCTCTTTCGGTAATGTAACTCCGGCGGGCGCGGTAACGGAGTATCCAGCCCTGTCTCCGGCTTTCGCCCAGCTATCTTCCGTTTGCTCAGGCCCGGATGACGCTTTGTGGTTTCTGGGGTTTGGCACCAGCAACATCGGCCGCTTCACAACCGGCGGGCAAGTGACCAACACTTACGCTCTCAACCTCGGATCTAGCCCGGATTTTGGCGCACTTGGGTCGGACGGAAATGTATGGTTTTCGGAGATTTATCCGAGCCGGGTCGGCTACATCACCCCGGAGGGGGCCGTCACAACCTATCCCACGAACTCACCCAACGCGACGCCATGGGCAATGGCTGCCGGAGGGGATGGCAATATTTGGTTTATGGAAGTGGGTTATGGCCAGGTTGCCAGCATTACCCCCGCGGGCAAGGTCACGGAATATCCATTAGCGGGGACCTTCGCCTTTCAGGGCGTCACCGGCGGCCCCGATGGGAACGTCTGGTACACCGTGCCCATCTCCCCTCAGGGCCCGAGCATCGCTCGCATTACACCGACGGGTGTTATTACCTTGTTCGCTTTGCCGAACCCCAGCTCCATCCCGGTATACATTACAGCGGGACCGGATGGCAATCTCTGGTTCACCGATAGCGGCACGAATGAAGTCGGAGAAATGGATACGTCGGGAAACACGCTGGCCGAGTATCCGATTCCAACGCCAAATTCCAACCCGAGCGCAATTATCGCCGGACCCGATGGCAATCTCTGGTTTCTGCAGAACACGTCCTTCGGAGCGGTCGCCAAGATCACCCTCTCGGGCCAGGTGACCGAATACCCGGTGCAGATCCAGGCCTACCAAAACGGAATCGCAGCCGGTTCCGATGGTGCAATCTGGTTTGCAGAGTATTACCCAAATAGCGTTGCCCGGGTCACGACCGACGGTGTCGTCAGCACGGTCACTCTGAGCACGCCAAACGCGGGAGGCAGTGCAGTCACGCTGGGTGCGGACAAGAAGTTGTGGGTGGCAGATGGGTTTAGCGGCACGTTGAGCCGCCTGAGTGCCATCGGGGGAACTGGCAAGAACATCAAGGCGACTCACGGCGTGTCGTTCCGGGGATACGTTGCGACCTACATCGATGGCACACCGACGGCAACCAAGGCAGACTTCACCACCACCATCGACTGGGGAGACGGATCGAGGTCGAGTGGAAAGGTTCTCG
>Ga0210405_10003889_pt1 | contig 14315 bp, 13 predicted proteins | sample IncBWH11MmetaG_FD_155492 | JGI IMG/M metagenome (GOLD analysis project Ga0210405, IMG submission 155492) | Forest soil microbial communities from Barre Woods Harvard Forest LTER site, Petersham, Massachusetts, United States - Inc-BW-H-11-M | ecosystem: Environmental > Terrestrial > Soil >... | reverse complement strand
GGTCCGCCATTTTCACACTGGCGGCCTGCACCGGCCTTTCGGCCTGTCCGGCTTGATCGGTTCGTCCAGCAAGCAGTCGGCAAACTTGGAAGCCCGGGAGCAATCCCGGGCTCTTTTCTTTAGCGGGAGCGGATGTCACGCGTTACTCCGCGCCAATCCCAAAATCTGCCGCGCGTCGTTCGGCGTCGCGACGTGATCGCCTAACACTTCGATGATCCTGGCCGCCTTCTCGACCAGCGCGGCGTTGCTCGGCGCCATCTTGCCCTTCTCCAGATAGATGTTGTCCTCGAGCCCGACGCGCGGGTGGCCGCCGAGCAGCACGGTCTGCGCCACCATGGGGAATTGATGCAGCGAGATGCCGAAGGCGAACCACGGCGCGTCCGGCGGCAGGAGGTTTCGCATATAGGTCATGGCTTCGGGCGTCGCCGGCTGGCCCCATGATATGCCGAGGCAGATCTGAAACATGCCCGGCGGCTTGACGAAGCCGTTCTCGATAAAACGCTTGGCGAGCAGCAGATGGCCGGTCTCGAACACTTCAAGCTCGGGTGTCACGCCGGCAGCCGTGATCGCCGCCGCCATTGCCTGCAGGTGCTTTGGCGTGTTGACGAAGACGCGGTCGCCCATGTTGAGGCTGCCCATGTCGAGGCTGCAAATGTCGGGCTTGAGCTCGACCACGTGGCGCACGCGATCTTCCGGCGATCGCAGCACGCTGTCGGGGCCGGGTTTTGTCGGATCGCTCTCGTCGTGGGAAAACCGCGCGCCCGGGCCGGTGGTGAGATTGATGAGCACGTCGGTGCCGCTTGACCTGATGCGCTCGACCACCTCGCGATAAAGCGCGTTGTCCATGCTCGGCTTGGTGGTTTGCGGGTTGCGCACATGGATGTGCACGATGGCAGCACCTGCCTTGGCGGCATCGATCGAGGAGCGGGCGATCTGTTCCGGGGTCACCGGCACCGCCGGGTTGCGCCCGGGCGTGTCCGCTGAGCCGGTGACCGCGCAGGAGATGATGACTTTGCGTTGCATGGGAAGACAGACGACGGAGGACAGATGACGGACGACAGAATAAGGATAAAGCATTGAAGAGGCGGGGCAACCCCAAATCCGTCCTCTGTCGTCAGTCCTCCGTCGTCCGAAAACGACCACGAACGGCAGGCGCGCGTTCATCCGGCGTCGCCTGATCGTCGTGGCCGTCAGGGCGATGGGGGCTTACACTCACAGACCATCGCCAGCAGTTAAGCTTTTAGCAGCGTTCGGTGACACTCCTATGACTCCAAAATCAGGCCACATCCGCATCGGCATCGGCGGCTGGACATTCGAGCCGTGGCGCGGCGTGTTCTATCCGAAGGGCCTGCCGCACGCGAAGGAGCTCAGCTACGCCGCCGAACGTCTGACCTCGATCGAGGTCAACGGCACGTTCTACCGCTCGCAGACGCCGGCGACATTCCACAAATGGGCGAGCGAGGTGCCGCAAAATTTCGTGTTTGCGCTCAAGGGTCCGCGCTTTGCCGTCAACCGGCGGGTGCTCAAGGAAGCCGGCGACTCCATCAAGCGCTTTCTCGATTCCGGCATCACCGAGCTCGGCGACCATCTCGGCCCCCTGCTCTGGCAATTCGCGCCAACGAAAAAATTCGACGCCGCCGATTTCGGCGGCTTCCTCGAACTGTTGCCGGACAAGTTCGACGGCCGTGCGCTGCGTCACGTCATCGAAGTCCGCCACGACAGTTTTGGCACGGCCGAATTCATGACCCTGCTGCGCAAACACAAAATGCCGGTCGTATTCACCGACCACGCCAAATATCCGAATATCGCCGACCTCACCGGCGATTTCGTCTATGCCCGCCTGCAACGCGGCAAAGACATAGTGCCGACCGCCTATCCGCCGAAGGACATCGCCGCCTGGGCCGGCCGCTTGCGCACATGGGCGCAGGGCGCGGCGCCAGATGACCTGCCCCATGTCGAGCCAGCGAAGAAAGCGAAGGCCGCGCCGCGCGACGTCTACGCTTATGTCATCCACGAAGGCAAAGTGCGCGCACCGGCGGCGGCGATGGCGCTGATCGAGCGGCTGGGTAAGAGCGGGTAACGGCCGCACGGCGCGAGAGTCGCCCCTTATTTAATTTCAGATCGGGGTGCAATTCCCGGATAGTGCCCTTACTTATTCATTTGCGCGCGACGTTACGGCTCGCAAACCGGAGCTATTGATGGACGCCCCAGAGCGCGATCCGATAGACGGCTTGGACCCGCGGTATTTTCAGATCGGCGACATTGTCGAACGGCCGCCTGCCGAGCGGCCGCAGCACGACACCATCGAGGCGATCATCGATTGGCTAGCGGGCCCGGCGCAGCATGTTCCGACGATGTCCGGCGAGTTCGACGAATTCGCCTGGCGGATGCTGGCGGCGGGTTTTCCGCTGTTGCGGGCGACCTTGCAGCTGCGCACGCTGCACCCGCAATATCTCGGCGCAACCTTCATCTGGTGGCGCACCACCGGCCGCACCGTGCTCAGGCTCGTCACCCATGAAGTGCAGGATCTGTACGGTCACGAAGATAATCCGGTTCGCAGGGTGCAGGTGAACGGCGAAACGGTGCGGCGCCGGCTTGAAGTCGCCGACGACGCGCTCGATTTTCCGATCCTGCATGACCTCAAGGCGGAGGGCGCGACCGACTATTTTGCCTTGCCGCTCAAGAGCTCGTTCGGCACCAATCACATGGTGACCTATGTCACCGACCGCCCCGGCGGCTTCACCGCACGCGAAATCGCCGATCTGACGCGGGTGTCGCAACGCCTGGCGCTGCTGGCCGATTTGCGCAGCCAGCGCCGCATCGCCAGCAACATCCTTGACGCTTATCTCGGCCCCAAGACCGGCCCAAAAGTTCTCGCCGGCCAGATCCGCCGCGGCACCGGCGAGGAAATCACCGCCGTGCTGTGGTCGTCGGATCTGCGCGACTTCACCGCGCGTTCCGACCGCCTTCCCGGAACCCAGATGATCGCATTGCTCAACGCGCTGTTCGATGCGCAAGCCACGGCCATCGCCAGCCACGGCGGTGAAATCTTGAAATTTATCGGTGACGGCCTGCTGGCCATTTTTCCGATCGAGCATGCCGACAAGGCCGCCACTGCCGCGCGCTGCGCGCTCGACGCGGCGAAGGAGGCCGTCGAGGCCGCGCGCGGGCTTATGCACGATCCGTCGCTGGTCGACGAGCCGCCCATCGAGATCGTCGTCGCCCTTCACGTCGGTACGGCAATCTACGGCAATATCGGCGCCGCCGACCGGCTCGATTTCACCGTGATCGGCCCTGCCGTCAATCTCGTGAGCCGGATCGAGGCGGTGGCCAAGGCGCTGGACCAGCCGATCGTCGTCAGTGACGATTTCGCGCGCGCCTATGGCGGCCCGCTGCAGCCGCTCGGCCGGCATGAGCTTCGCGGCCTCGCGACACCGCACGATCTGTTCGCGCCGCCTGCGTAATTCTCACTGTGCCAACAGGTTCGATGTGCCCTGATTTTTTGTGATCGGCGGCGGGCTCCACTTGCCGGTGAGCGCCTCGGACATCGGACCGTAGAGGCGCATGGTCAAATTGAATGCTCCCTTCGGCGCGGGGAGCCAGTTGACCTCTTTGTCCGGCCCCGGGCTTTCGTTCTGGAAATAGAGATCAAGAGAGCCGTCCGGATTGTATTTGAACGGCATCCAGCTGCTCACCGCAAAACGATTGAGGTTGTTTGCCACCTGGAAGCCGTCACTGTCGTACAGCGTGAGCGACCAAAAGGCATTCACCGGCGGCGTAGCGCCCTTGTCTAAGTGGATGGTGTACTTGTTCGCGCCGTCAAGCGGATGGCCGGTTTCGTCGCCGAGGTTGAGCGGGTAGATCGCGTCTTCCGGCAGGTTCGCACCGAGGCCAACCTGCGCGACGATGGCACGCTTGAGATAGTAATTGCCGTACACCCCCATCGTGTCGGTATTCAACGACCAGTAGTTCGCGACATGGGCAAGCGTCGGCACTTTCCATGCCATGAGTTGCTTCGCTGCCTCCGGCGCCGCCTCGACCGCCTTCCTGACCACGGGATCGACTTTGCCGATGTCGAAGCTTTTGCCGGGCTCGATGCCGATCCGCTTCATCTGGGCAATAATCGGTTCATCGGTCAGGTGGGGCGGTTGTAGCTTGAGAAGCTCGGCCGCATAGGCGAAGTAATCGCCGCCCTTCATGGTGTCGACCTGAATTTTTGGCGGCGTCTTCATGTCGATGCTCGGATCGATCTTCACCTCGACCGACTTCGGCGGCTTGCCCCACTCCGAGAGCGGCGTGATCTTGTAACCGGATTGGATTTTGTGAACCGCATCGTAATCCGGCGGACCGTCGGTCTTGGTCCGGCCAACGATCCAGACATAGGGCGTGGGCGCTTCGATTTGGCTAAACCCCGCCAGTACGGTTCCGCTCCAACCCCGCGGCGTGACCAGGAAGTTGCCCGCCTGCGTTCCCGTGGTCCGCCAACCCGGCGACGCAAATACGTCCGACCACATGTCGAGCATGGGCAGAAGGTAATAACGCCCACCGGTGTCAGGGACGGAGACGACCATCGGCTCTTTGGTGAGGTCGAGGTATCCGGTGGTGTAAAGCGTGTCGAAATTGGGCCGTACCACCTGTCTCATGTCGGCGGTCGGAAACGCCGGAAAACTGAACAGCGCATTCATAGGCGCGCCGACCCCTTTGCCGGGCTCGACATTCGTCAGCTGCTTGCGCGTCACGTCCATGGTCACGAGCGAGTAGAAGTAGATGTAGGCGTCCCTGGCGATGGATTGCGCCTCCTGCTCGGTGATGGCGCTCTGTGCCTGCGCGGCGAGTGAAAGGACTGGACAAAGAGATAAGCCCAGTATCAGCCCTATCGTGCTCCTGCTCATGGTGCCCTCCCGATATAGCCGGCGACTTCAGCGTGGCACCGATCCCACGACGGTAAATCGCCGGGCGCATTGGCGCTTGCTACGGATCGGGGTCGACAAACGCGACAACGCCACTTGTCACCGCGATCGCGCCCCGGCGTCGAGATTGCGTGTCCTCTTGCACGTTAGAGTATCTTCATCCGAGTACCTTCATCCAATACGACATTTTTATTCACGAAATCGCGACCGACATTGGCCGCGCGCGCTCGCTTTGCGCGGAGACCGAGCGAAATTGGGCGCGTCTTTTCTTCGCCCATCGAGTATTATCAGGTCGATCGCGACGCAGCTTGGAGCATTCGGATGACGAGTCCCGCCAAAACCTTGATTCCCGCGACCGCTCTGGCGCTGATCGCGCAACTGACCGTCGCGATTGCCGACAATGTGCCCCGCTACAACCTCGACCCGCTGTGCCGCGGCATTGCCCAACAAGGCGGCATGAGTCTGTTGCCGAACCAGAGCGCGCCAAAGGATTATAAAAGCTGCATAAGAAGCGAAATGGCTGTCCGCCGTCAGCTCGGGAAGCTGTGGCCGACTTTCAAAGCCTCGAACAAGGCAAATTGCATCGGTGAAAACAACGCCGGCGGCCTGTCCAGCTATACCGGGCTATTGTCATGCCTGCAGATGGCCCAAGAGGCGAACAAAATGTTCGGCCGGTAGGCGTTTGCAACCTCAATCCGGCGGCAACGTTCCAAGTACCGCCGCCTGGCCGCATGTGATGACTTGATTGTCGATACGCCGCCCATCGCGAGCGGCCGCATAGGGAGCGCGACATGGCAAAATTCCAGAACATCCTCGGGACGGTTGGCAATACGCCGGTGGTCAGGATCAACCGGTTGGCGCCGGCGGGTAGCAACCTGTTCGCCAAGATCGAGGCGTTCAACCCGTTGGGCTCGGTCAAGGATCGCCTGGCGCTCGGCGTCATCGAGGCGGCCGAGCAAGCGGGGCAATTGAAACCCGGACAAACCGTCATCGAGGCCACCTCCGGCAATACCGGCATCGGGCTGGCGATGGTGTGCGCGCAAAAGGGTTATCCGCTGGTCATCACCATGGCCGAGACTTTCAGCGTCGAACGGCGCAAGCTGATGCGTTTCCTCGGCGCCAAGGTGGTGCTGACGCCGGCGGCGCAGCGCGGCATGGGCATGGTCACCAAGGCCTTCGAGCTCGCCAAGGCGCGCGGCTGGTTTTTGACGCGACAGTTCGAGAATGAAGCCAATCCCGACATTCACACCCGCACCACCGCCCGCGAAATCATCGACGACTTCAAAGGCGAGCCGCTCGATTTTTGGGTCACCGGATATGGCACCGGCGGCACGCTCAAGGGCGTCGCGCGCGTGTTGGCCAAAGAGCGGCCCGAGACCAAGATCGTCGTCTGCGAGCCCGAAGACGCGCAGCTGTTGGGCAGCGGCATCGCGCAACAGCGCAATCCCGACGGCTCCGCCGCGGCGGCGCACCCGGCCTTCAGGCCGCATGCGATGCAGGGCTGGACTCCGGATTTCATTCCAAAACTGACCGCGGACGCGGTGGGGACCGGCGTCATCGATCGCATCATTCCGATCTCGAACGCCGAGGGATTACGCTACAGCCGGGAATTGGCGCAGAAGGAAGGCATCTTCGTCGGCATCACCGCCGGCGCCACTTTTGCCGGCGCGCTGAAAGTCTGCGCCGATGCGCCCAAGGGCGCGACCGTGCTGTGCATGCTGCCCGACACCGGCGAGCGTTACCTCAGCACGCCGCTGTTCGCCGATATTCCCGCCGACATGACCGAAGAAGAGCTGGCGATTTCGAAGTCGACACCGTCCGCGCAGCTGGGCGGTTGAAGAGTTTCAGACCGCCCCTGTCCAACTGCAGCCGCGCCCTACATCACGCTGTTCTGTGCGCGCAGGCGCCGCGCCAGAACGCGCATGACGTTGAGCGCGAAATGCGGCGTGCGGCTGACCAGGAACAGAAACTGTTTCTCGCCGACCGGAACGAGCTTAACGTCGGCGGCCGCAATCGCGGTGGCGCTGCGCGGCGCGGCATCGATCAGCGCCATCTCGCCGAAAATGTCGTGATCGGACAGCGTACCAAGCAGCCGATTGCCGAGGCGGATGTCGACCTTGCCGCTCTGGATGACGAAGAACTCCGACGCCGCATCGCCTTGCTTGAAAATGATCTCGCCGGCCTTGAATTCGCGCAGCGGCGCGCCAGCCCCCGCCAGAATGCCGAAATCAACGGACGTCTCGGCCATGTCGCCCCCCAAAAGTTGCTGCAATGCCGCTTGCGATTATTGCAGTTCCATGACGGGAGGCGATTACAGTTTTATGACAATCCACGCCCGTTCCGCGGGCGGAATTGAACGGTGCGATGATTGCCCGCCCACAACATTTCAAGCCGGGAAAATGCTAACGGCCACGAAACGACAAGGTGCGCGTACATCCGGCGTCACCCGTCGAAACCGTGGCCGTCCCGTAACGGAGCCTGTTAGGGCATCAACGCTACGTGAAGACAGATAGGCGCGGATTGCGGTTTATGCAAGACTACCGGTCGGGAACTTTGAAAATCCCTCTAAGTGTTGCATTTTTCCGACACATCCGGGTCGCCGCCAATTCATAACGGGAGGTGACTCACTCAAGGGAGCGGACAATGGCCATGTACCCCAACGATGCCGCCGGCATGCAGCGCGCGGTGGCCAATGCAATCCACGAGCACTGGAAGCTGTTTCTCATCGAAGGCATCATCCTGGTCCTCCTCGGCATGGCCGCGATCATCGTGCCGGCGGTGGCGACGCTGGCTTTCACCATCGTCATCGGCTGGCTGTTCTTGATCAGCGGTATCGTCGGCCTGGTCACCACGTTCTGGATGCGTCATGCGCCCGGCTTCTGGTGGTCGCTGTTCTCGGCCGCCATCGCCATCCTCGCCGGCGGCGTGCTGCTGGCGCAGCCGATCACCGGCACTTTGTCGCTCACCTTCGTGCTGATCGCCTTCTTCATCATCGAAGGCATCGTCACCATCATGTACGCCATCGATCACCGCGCCCAGCTGTCCAGTCGCTGGGGCTGGATGCTGGCGAGCGGTGTCGTCGATCTCATCCTCGCCGGCATCATCTTCGCCGGCCTGCCCGGTACCGCGGCCTGGGCGCTCGGCCTGTTGGTCGGCATCAACATGGTGTTCGGCGGCACCGCCATGATCGGCATGGCGCTGGCGGCGAAGGAGCGGGCGTGAGGATTGCGCAAGCTTAAATTCCGTCACCCTGAGGTGCGAGCGAAGCGAGCCTCGAAGGGCGACGGCCTCGGCACCTCGGCCGCATCCTTCGAGGGCCGCTTCGCGGCCACCTCAGGATGACAGTGAATAGGCAGGCGGACTTCACTCCGCCGGCTGCTGCACCACGCGGGTCTTCTCCACGCCGTTGGCGATCAGCGCGATCAGAAGCACCGCGACCAGGAAGCCCAGCGCGATGACGGCGGTGGCGTCGAGCACCAGGTCGAACCCGCCGCGGCCGTAGAGCAAGGCGATCATCGACACCGCGACGCCCGAGACCATGAAGGTGAGGAAATAGCGTACCGCATAGACGCGGCCGCGCCAGGCGTCGGCGGTGTAGCGGGCGATGACCAGATCGTTGAGCGTGATCTGGCCGTAGATCGCCGCCATGGTGAAAGCGAGCGCGAACAACAGCGACGTGCCGGTCGCATAGGCCGCCCAGACCACGCCGGCGAATTGCATGACGGCGCTGATGGCGAACAGAATATGCAGTGGAAAGCGCTCGACCAGCCGGCCGACCGTGATTTGCGCCACCGCGCCGCACAGAAACACCGCCGTGGTCAAACCGCCGACCATGACCAGCGAAATGCCGTTGCCGACGCGCTCGTCGACGATTTTCGGCAGCGAGATCGAGATGGTGTTGAAAACCAGCCCGGCGCTGAGCGCGACCACGATGAAGAGGCCAAAGATCATCGCCGCCGACGTATTGGAGAGCGAGACGTCGGGCGAGTTGCTGCGTGCCGCGGCGTGGCCCTTCTCATCGGCGGGCACCAGCCAGTAATAAATCGCGCCGGTCAGGACGCAGACCAACCCCGGCACCAGGAAAGCGCCGCGCCAAGTGAAGGCCGCGGTCAGTGCCGCGGTGATGCCGGCGGCGAGCGAGACGCCGAGATTGCCGCAGACGCCGTTGAACGCCATGGTGCGGCCGCGCTGGGTGGCGTTTTCCAAAATCATCGCGGTGCCGACCGGATGATAGATCGCTGCGAACACGCCGAGCATGAACAGCGCGACGCCTAAGCCGACCAGCGACGGCGCCAGTGCGGCGCCGATCAGCGACAGGCCGCAGCCGACATAGAAGCCGACCATCATGTTGCGGCGGCTCCAGCGGTCGGCGAGCCAGCCCGCCGGCAGCGAGAACAGCCCAAACGCGACGAAGGACGCGGTGGCGAGCGCGATCAGCGACGCATAGGTGCGGCCGTAGATCACCGCCAGCTCGATCACCACCGTGGGATAGATGAGAATGACGAAGTGATCGAGCGCGTGCGCCCAATTCATGAAGCCGATGGAAAGCCGCCGCCGTGCCAGGTCGGAGGCGTCGGCGGAGGCGAAACGGTGCGAAACTTCGGCGGTCATCGAATAATTCCCGGTCGGCGACGCGCAGATATAGCGCGCGGTAGCGCTGCGACATACCCCAATCTTGCAGGGCTGGTCGGCTGCGAGCCGCTAAGCATCCTCCTCCAGCGGCTCGAATTTCGGCTGAAACCAGATCTGCGCGATCAGGGTGGGCACCACGGCGCTGCCGATCACCGCGGTCAACAGCACGGTATATTGGCCCTGATCGATGATGTGATTGGTCAAGCCGAACAGCGCCGAGATCGAGCCGAAGGTCAAGCCCGTCGACATCATCAAGGTGGTATACATGCCCTCGCGCGGAACGAACTTGAAATAGCGCGTCAGCGGCAAAATGCCGACGAATTTGGTGAACATCTTCATCGCCAGGAAGGCGCCGATCAGCGCGAGGCCGGCGACAAGGGCGTGCCATTCGATCAGCGAACCGGCTTTAAGAAAGTAGAACGGGGTGAGGAAGGCAAAGCAGATCGCGCGCAGGCGAAGCTGCAGCTCGCGATTGCCCATGAAGAACGGCGCCAGCGCCATGCCGACCAGATAGGCCGGCAGCACCGCTTCGCTTTTGCCCAGATTGGCGAGGCCGCCCAGCGCGAACAGGACGAGAAAGAGAAATTTGATCTCCGGCTCGCTGGCGCGGCCGCCGATCTTCTTGAACAGCCACGGCACGACAAAGGGCAGCACCACGACGACGACGACGGTCGCGACTGCGAACAGCACCAGATAAAAATTGTAGTTGGCGAAGATCAGGCCGAGCGCCAGCACGGTGCCGATATCGTTGATGAAGCAAGCGGCGAGGATGATTTTGCCGAGCTCGGTGCGGTTATAGCCGGTCTCGACCATCACCGCGTAGACCACGGCCACCGACGTGGTGGAAAGCGAAATACCGGCGATCTGCGCCTGCGGCCACGGCCAGCCGAGCCCGTAGCGCGCCAGCAGCAGGCAGCCGATATAAGGCGCAAAAAATCCCATCAGCCCGATGGTGACGCTCGAGCCGAAATTGCGCTTGACCACGTGCGGATCGATGTCGGTGCCGGCGAGAAACGTCAGCACCACCGCGCCGACGCCGGCGATATAATTGATCCACGGCGTCAGCGGCAACCCGATGGTGTTGCCGGCGATGGCGCCGACCACGATCTCGAACAGTGCCGCCGAGATGGTGATCCACAGCGAGCCCAAGGCGGCGGCCAGCGCGAGTGCGATCCACAGCGCAGATTGAAACCAGATATTGTCCATCTCACTTGCCTTTCCGTCGTGCCACACCGGGCACAAAAAGACCCGCGCTGCGGCGGGTCACGAAAAGCCCCGCCGCAATCGCATTGCGGCAGGGGTCATCAGCTCTGGTGAGCGGTTTTGGGGAACCCCATCCCCGTAAGATCGCGTAGCGATTCCTTTATACAGAATCCCGCACGGGCTTCAACGCCGCTTTGCGCATGGCCAATTATCGCCCCGAGGCGCGCGACTGCCGCGGTCACGGCATGGGCTAATTGACGGTGACCGCGATTTCGATTTCACCGTTCAGCCGGTCGTTCGGATTGTCCTCGTTGGTCCGCTGATATTTGAATCGATCGGTGCCCTTGAAGTTCGGCTTGGACTGATAATAGACGACCGCCGTCGGCATGGTGTGTCCGGCGCATGATTGCGGTCCGCCAAGCTTACCGACTGACGGCACGACCTTGTTCTCTTCCACAATCGTCACGGTTCCGTTCGCGGGGGGCGACGTGATCTTCGCGACGACGTGCTGACTCACGCAATCGTTGCTGCGGGCGCTGTGTTCCATCACCTCCGTCTTCACGCCCGACGGTACCGTTGCCGTCAGCGGCGCCGCCATGGCCGATACCGAAGCGATAACTGCAAGAACGGAGCATAGTACCGAGATACGCATGTTTTTCCCCCCAATAAGCCGGAATGTCTCCAACGCACGCGCAGGCGATTGTTCCGCATCGCGAACCTGCGCGCAATATGGCAACCGGCGTTCGCGGCCTAATCAAGCGTCCGCCGGAAGCGCGTCACCGCAATCGTCATCGCCACCGCCATCAAGCCGGCCAGCGCCAGGGTGTCGTATTGCAATTGGCCGAGCGTCGAGCCTTTGAGCATGATCGCGCGCGCGATACGCATGAAATGGGTGAGCGGCAGAAATTCGCCGATCACTTGCGCCCAGCGCGGCATGCCGAGGAACGGGAAGATGAAGCCCGACAACAGCATGTTGGGCAGAAAGAACATCATCGACATCTGCACCGCTTGCAGCTGGTTCTGCGCCAAGGTCGAGAATGTGTAGCCGAACGACAGGTTGGTGGCGATGAACAGCGTGGTGAGCGCGCCGAGCAGCGCCAAGTTGCCGACGATCGGCACGCCGAACATCAAGACGCCGGCGCCGACGATCAAGGCCGCCTGCAAAAAGCCGACCAGCACATAGGGCGCGATCTTGCCGAGCATGATTTCGAGCGGCGTGATCGGCATGGCGAGGAGGCTCTCCATGGTGCCGCGTTCGGTCTCGCGCGTCACCGACAGCGCGGTGAAGATCAGCATGGTCAGTGTGAGAATGGTGCCGAGCAGCCCCGGCACCACATTGAGCGCGGTGACGGCGGCCGGGTTGTAGCGCTGATGGGTGCGGATCTCGAACAGCGGCTGGCCGGCGTCGGGCAGCCCGTGGTCGTTGGCCAGCGCGGTGTTGACCAGTTCGGAGAGCGCCGCCACCGCGGTGCCGGTCGCCACCGGGTCGGTGGCGTCGGCGGCGACCAGGAGCGCCGGCTTGTCGCCGCGGCGCAGCGCGCGCTCGAAATTCGCCGGGATTTCGACTGCGAACAGCACCTTGCCCGAAGCGAGCGCCTGATCGAGCTCGGCATCGTTGTGCAACAGCATGGTCACGGTGAAGAATTTCGTATTCTGCAGCGCCGCCAGGATGGAGCGGCCGACGTCGCTGGATTCCTGCAGCAACACCGCGGTCGGCAGATTGCGCGGCGTGGTGTTGATGGCGTAGCCGAACAGCACGAGTTGCAACAGCGGAATGGTGATCATGGTGGCGAACGTGATGCGGTCGCGACGCAGCTGCAAAAACTCCTTGAGCAGCATGGCGCCGGAGCGCCGCCAGAATCCGTCGGCGCCGAGCGCCGCGGCAAGGTTTTGCAGCGCGCTCATTGGAAATTGTCCTTGGCGTGGCCCATCAGGTCGATGAAGACGTCTTCCAGCGACGGCACGGCGGGCTCCCAATCGAGCCCCGGCCGGCCGCGGTAAGGCGCGATCGCGGCTTCGAGCGCCGCTCCGTCGCGGCCGGAGACGTGCAAGCTGGTGCCGAACGGCGCCACCATGTCGACGCCGGGATGTTGTTTGAGCTCGTCGGCGAGCACGGTGAGATTTTGGCCGTTGGTCGTGTTCACGGTGAAGGTGGTGAGATGCGAATGGGCGATCACGTCGTGAACCGTGCCGCGCGTGAGCACCTCGCCAAACGCGATATAGGCGATCTCGTGACAACGCTCGGCCTCGTCCATGTAATGGGTGGAGACCAGCACGGTGAGCCCCTCGGCGGCGAGCTTGTGGATCTCGCCCCAAAAATCGCGCCGCGCCTTTGGATCGACGCCGGCGGTCGGCTCGTCGAGCAGGAGAAGTTTTGGATTCGGCAAGGTGCAGGCGCCGAGCGCGAGCCGCTGCTTCCAGCCGCCCGATAGCTTGCCGGCGACCTGCTCCTCGCGGCCCTGCAGGCCGAGCCGCTCGATCATCGCTTTCGCCGCGGCGACCGGATGCGCCAAGCCGTAGATGCGGGCGATGAATTCAAGGTTCTCGCGCACCGAAAGGTCTTCATAGAGGCTAAAGCGCTGCGTCATATAGCCGACGCGGGTTTTGATCTTCGCCACTTCGGTGCGGATGTCGTAGCCGAGACAGGTGCCGCTGCCCTGGTCGGGCGTGAGCAACCCGCACAACATGCGGATGGTGGTGGTCTTACCGGAGCCGTTCGGCCCGAGAAAACCGAAGATCGTGCCGCGTTTGACCTGCATCGACAGGTCGCGCACCACGACTCTGCCGCCGAACGATTTGGTCAGCCCATGCACGTCGATGACAATGTCCGGCGTCGCGCCGTTGACCGCTTCGGCGACGGGGGCGGCGGCGGCGCTCATCGCGACGCCTCCGGCCGCGGCGTTTGCGCGGTCGCTGTCGGCGGAACCACCGAGACGTCGACCGGCTGGCCGACCCGCAACGCGCCCGGCTTTTCCGGCAGCGCCTCGACCAAAAATACCAGTTTCGAGCGCTCTTCGACGCTGTAGATCACCGGCGGCGTGAACTCGGACTGCTTCGCGATAAAACTCACCCGCGCGGTGAGATCTTTGGCGCAGCCGTCGCAACCGATCTTGATGGTGTCGCCATAGGCGACGTTTTGCAGCGCCGTCTCCGGCACGTAGAAGCGCACCTTGATATTGCCAGGCGGCAACAGCGCCAGCACCGGCCGGCCCGCCGGCACCATTTCGCCGGGACGGTAGTAGACCTCTTGCACGGTGCCGTCGACCGGACTGAAGACTTTGCGGCGCGTCAGCCGCGTCTGCGACGAATTCAATCGCGCTTGCGCGTCGCGCAGCACCGCGGTTGCCTGGTCGAGATCCTTTTGCGTGCCGGCGCCGGTCTTGGCGAGCTGCGATGCGCGGTCGAAGGTCTGCTGCGCGTTGATCAGCGAGGCTTTGACCTGGGCGATGTCGGCTTGCTGCAGATCGTCGTCGACCGTGAACAACGGCTCGCCGGTCTTGACCGTGTCGCCTTCGCGCACCGACAGCGCCTGCACCCGCCCCACTTCGTCGGGCGCGACGAAAATAAGAT
>Ga0210405_10003888_pt1 | contig 14316 bp, 11 predicted proteins | sample IncBWH11MmetaG_FD_155492 | JGI IMG/M metagenome (GOLD analysis project Ga0210405, IMG submission 155492) | Forest soil microbial communities from Barre Woods Harvard Forest LTER site, Petersham, Massachusetts, United States - Inc-BW-H-11-M | ecosystem: Environmental > Terrestrial > Soil >... | reverse complement strand
GACCAGCTTACGCCGGGACTGATTTCATCATTGCCCGAGACGGCCGGATTGCCGCCCTTTATCTCTTTTTCGACAAGCTACCCTGAGCTTGACTCTGCCGTGCGACGTCACTTCTCCCGATCCAGTTGCCAACGATAACAAATCGGGCCCAATAAAACAGGCGAGAATGCATCTGAGAGTCGCCATCCTGCGCACGCTAGGTAAGAAGATCGCTAGAGAAAAGCCCCGATGGATACTCCATTGGTTCTATTTACGGCAGGAAGTCCTGACTGTATCTCGAAGCGGCAAATGTTATGAGATTTCCATACTTCTCTCTCTTCAGCGCTAAACGGGATGGCGAAACTCCCGAACCCTGGTCGATTTCCGACAAATCCCAGGATCATTTGATCTCAACGCGCGTAATGTTGATACCGCTCCGTTCCCCGAACGACCAGCTCCAAGTTGTGGTGTTCCCGCTGATTTGCGAATAAGTCGCTCGACCTGCTAAGCCTCCGTACCAAATCGGCAAACGAGATCTCAGGGCTTCCCCTGCGAACTCATAATGAAAGGCCCGGCCAGATTCACGGCATTTGCTAGCCCTTTTTCTTTCCGGAGTTTGACCAACCACTCGCGCTGGACTTTTGCTAATGCCTCCGGAGCATTCCCGGTCTGGTGTGCGGCCTCGTAAAAATCGCTCATGATCTGGATAGTGAATTCGTCGCTGATCGGCCAAAGGGTCATGAGCAGATTCTGCGCTCCGGCTTCAACGAAACCGCGGCGCAATCCCATCACGCCCTCGCCGGCTCTGGCTTCGCCGGAACCCGTATCACAGGCCGATAAGGTTACTAACCAGGTACCCTTGAGATCAAGGGTGCTGACGTCTTCGGCACTCAGAATACCATCTTCTTCTATAGGAGGCGCCTCGCCCCGTTTCCAGGCGGCAATCGTCGTATTGGCTCCCGCCAACGCCAAACCGCTGCGGTGCATCGGGTTCTTGAAAAACCTGGCCTTGGCAAAATCAAATTTGATGTTCGGCGATGGGGACTCAGTCGGGTTGGCGTCCAAGGTGGGGTCCTCGGCCTCAAAGAACCCATGGGTGGCCAGGTGCAAAATGTAAGGGCCGTGCAGCTCCGAGAGCACTTGCTTGGTTACCTCGGCTCCCGTAAACGATTTGGTAGGCCAACCCCATCTTTTAAATTGACCTAACAATTGATCGCTCTCCTGTTGCGTGCCTCCGAGGTCTCCAAAGCTCATGTCCTCGAAGTCGCGCTTTTCCGTGCCGCGAAGCACTCCGGACCCCTCAGTGGGCAGATCACTTTTGGCGATTTGGGCATTCAAATTTCTGTCAAACTTGGGGTTGGCCAACACAACGACCTGGTGATTTTGAGTTGGCTTAAGTTCGCGCAGCAAGTCACGCCCGCTGGCCACATACCGGATGGAGTATCTATCCGCCACAAAACGCTTGTCTCCATCGACCAATGTTGCGAAAGAGAGGAAGTTAAGCTGCCCATCCGGGCTGATAATCACCGTCTTGACCCCGTCGGGCAATGCCCGCTGAATCGGCTCCCAGACCTCATCGTACAGCTTCTGCAAAAGCGCTTCCAATTCACCCTCAGCGCTGGAGGTGCGCACTAAAACCTGGTATCGCCTAAGGGCAGCTTCAATTTCCTTGGCGCTTCCCAGCGTGAACCAGTGAGGTGAGCTACCTGGCGAGAGCAAGACCGCAGCGTAGCGCGATTCACCTTTAGATTTTCCCAGGTAATGGCCATACCTCACGTATTCGACAAGGACCGCGTCGTTTGGGATAGCCGCTTGGACCTGTTCAACCGTGACGGCCAGTGAGCGCCGGGCTTGTCCAAGATCAGTAATCTGGCGAGCCAGCTTGCCCTCGATGTTTTCCACCTCCTGCTCGACAGCCTCGACGCGTTCGCTAGCTTCCTTGGGAGAGACCGATGCCGTCTGCAAGGAGAGCTGCGATAGCGTTCGCTTCTTGGTCTTCAATTGCTCAACCAATTCCCGGTTAGCTTCTTCTTTGCTGGTTTCGGCCACTAGGCGATCTTCGATAATCGAGTCGAGTACCACGCCTTTGTAGTGCAGAACCGCGCTCGCCAACAGAGCATCAGTCTCATCGAGAGCGGCGAAGAGCGTGTAGGGATGCACGAGCCGCTGGTAAGCGAGCCGCTCGTCCTCTGAGCCGAAGGAAAGGATCTGGGAAAACACTTTGAGGCCGGCCGCGTACTCAAGTTGGCTTAGTCGTTTGGCTTCTTCAGTCTTTCCCAAGTCCAATTCCGCGAAAGCCAGACTCTCCAGGTTCCTCACCGTAAGGGGATGGTCCTGTCCAAGGACTTTCTGGTAAATCTCCAGAGCCTCTTGGTAAAGCGGTTCGGCTTTACTGTAGTCACCCATTGTCGCGTAAAGTTCTGCCAGGTTGTGCAGGCTTGTCGCCGTAAATGGATGCTCTTGGCCAAAGACTTTTTGGGAAATTTCCAGCGCTTCTTTGAAAAGCGGTTCAGCCTTGGCATAGTCGCCCATATCCCTATAAAGCGCGGCCAAATTGTTGAGGCTTGTTGCCGTGTTGAGATGGGCTCGGCCGAAGACTTTTTGTTGAATCTCGAGCGCCTCTTTGTACAGTGGCTCGGCTTTGGCATAGTCGCCCATATCCCTATAAAGCGCGGCCAAATTGTTGAGGCTTGTTGCCGTATCGGGATGCGCTCGGCCCAGGACTTTTTGGCGAATCTCGATCGCCTCTTTGTACAGCGGCTCGGCTTTGGTATAGTCGCCAATGGCCCAATAGAGTCCCGCAAGATTGTCCAGACTTAGCGCCGTATCGGGATGCGCTCGGCCCAGGACTTTTTGTCGAATCTCGAGTGCTTCTTTGTACAGCGGCTCGGCTTTAGCATATTCGCCCATTGCCCGGTAAAGCTCCGCCAAATTGCTCAGGCTTGTTGCCGTATTGGGGTCCTCCGGGCCAAGAGCTTTGCGGCGAATCTTCAGAGCTTCTCCGAGCAGCAGTTCGGCTTTGGCATAGTCGCCCATATCCAGATAAAGCAGACCCAGATTGTTCATGCTGATCACCGCATTGGGGTCCTCTTTGCCGCTGGTTTTTTGGAAAAACTCCAGAGCTTCTTTGAGCAGCGGCTCGGCTTTGGCATAGTCGCCCATGTACCAATAAAGCAGACCCAGATTGTTCAGGCTTTGTGCCGTAACGGGATCTTCTCGACCGAGGACTTTTTGTCGAATCTCGAGCGCCTCTTTGTACAGCGGTTCGGCTTTGGCGTAATCGCCGGTGCGCTCGTAGAGCTGGGCCAATAGATTGATACTCGCCGCAGTCTCTGCATCGTCCTCGCCTCGCTGCTGCTTTATCAGGGCAACCAGCTTCTCAGCCAGCGGAATCGCCTCTTTAAATTTGCCCTCATTGTACAGTTCGTCGATCCGCCGGTTCAGCTCGGCCGGACTATCATCTTCCGCTGGAGCCTGCGCGTTAGCTAGGAAGCTGAAGCCAAGCCCGAGAATGATGACGATCACACAGATGGGCGCGGCAAACGAACTCGATGCTTGAACTTTCATTGCACGGTGCAGGCGCCCTGATAGCCTTGCTTCTGCACGTAAGCGAGGGCTCCAGCCTTTGCAGCTCTTTGCTTTTGCGCGTAGCGCCATCTTGCCAACCAGGATTGCGATGAACGCCGCCTTGTTTCGCGCTTGGCCATGATCACCTGCAGAATCAGCCCATTACAATCGTTTCATTTTCGCTAAGGACCACATTGGCGGCAAAAGCATTAAACCGCGCGCGAGAATCGGGTCATTCCGACTGTGATCCATTGGATGAGATTTGACCGGAAAAGCCTCAATTCGTTCAAGCGGAATTTTCCGGCGTAGCCGGCGGGTTCCGCTGCCACAGCCTGCTGCGCTCACAAATCCTCGTAAGCGAAGGCTCCAGCCTTTGCATCCTGGCAGACCACGCAGGCAAAGGCTGGAGCCTTCGCTTACGTCGCGTCGCCGCGGTGGACGGTTCCCGGGTTGAAAACACGGGCTGAGTCCTCACGAACCCTTCCTTTGCCGCGTGTCCCCATCATGTAGCGAGTGCAATAGGCATGTCTGGATCGCCGATGGTTTTGCCCTTGAGCAGATCTTCTTTGACGGTGGTGGCACCCACGGCTGCCAGCAACGTCGGAACCATGTCCTCGTGCGCCCCGATGTCGTTGATGACCGTTCCGGGCTCGATGACGCCGGGCCAACGAATGAGGCACGGCACGCGATAGCCGCCTTCCCATTGCGTGTTCTTCTCGCTGCGGAAAATCGTCGTCCCGCCATCGGGCCAACTCATGGTTTCCGCGCCGTTGTCACTTGAATACATGACGATGGTATTGTCCTCGATGCCCAATTCCTTGAGCTTGTCGAGCAACTCACCCACAGCCGCGTCATGCTCGACCAAGCCGTCGGCATAAACACCCAGGCCGGTCTTGCCGACGGATTCCGGCTTCAAGTGCGTCCAGATGTGCATGCGGGTGGAGTTCCACCAGACGAAGAACGGCTTGCCGTCCTTGTGCGCCTTGTCCATGAACTTGAGCGCCGCAGCGGTGAACTCATCGTCCACCGTTTCCATGCGCTTCTTGGTCAGCGGACCGGTATCCTCGATGGTTTGATTGCCGACCCTGCCAAAGCGCGGATCAACCGTGGGATCGTCCGTGTCCGATGCGAAGCAGTGCAGCACGCCGCGCGGGCCAAAGAGCGCCTTGAACGCCGGATCTTTCGGGTAGTCGGGATTCTCCGGCTCCTCCTCCGGATGTTGGGTTTCTTGTCCTGCGCTTGCAATGGTCCGCCTGCGCCGATGAGCGCAGCCGTGGCCGTCAGTAAAAACAGGCTATACGTCACTACTTTTGATTGGTAGTTCATTTGCTTTTGGGGGGGTGTTTGCGTCAGAAGATGTCTATTTTATGAGAGAGTCCGGCTTCCAACCGAGCGAATAACATGGGCGTTGTCTCCAGAGATAACATGTAAAATCGGGTTATTCGTTCTTCATGCTGGGACGGTCAGCCTCGCTGCTTCGCCTCGTCATAGCGGGTCAGTCCAAGGGTCAGTCCATAATTTTTCACTTTAGCGAGTATCTCTTCACGAAGGCCGGCATCTATAAGAGTAAAAGTTGATGTCACTCTCTCTAGTGTACCGTCTCGTTCTCCGTTGCAAAAGGCGATCTCAGACACAGCCGATGACGCGGATTATCAAAGTGTTTTCAGCGCACTAAATCATTCAGAATTTTCTCCGGGCATTGGTTTCGTCCGGGCGGAAAGTAGGTTATGGCTCGAGCGCTCGCAAAATCATCGTTGGTACTGTTAGCACTTGGCCTCTGGATTCTCGCATGCCCGGCATCGTCCGCCGAAGACGATGATCCGGATGCACTGAATCAACAAGTAAGCCAACTGATTGAGCAAGGAAAATATCGGGCGGCGATTCCCGTTGCGGAAAGAGCGGTTGAAGTGTCAAAGCGCGCCCTGGGTCCGGAGCACCGCGAGACGGCCGATGCCTTGAATAACCTCGGATTCCTTTTCCAAAGGATCGGGGACTACGCCAAAGCTGAACCGCCTTACCAGGAAGCGCTCCGAATCCGGCGGAAAGTTCTTGGGCCAGAAGATCCCGACACTGCCGAGAGCCTCAATAACCTGGGCGCGCTGTACCAGCCATTTTAGTTAGTGCAGATCGATTTGATTTCACATGAATAAAATAAACACTCCAGTGGCAGCAGCGCTATTGATGAGTGTAATACCAGCGAATGCAGTGGAATTACCATGCCCAAAATTTGGTGTCCAGTTGGAACAAAAGGCAACCAAAAATCTGCCTTTTGTTATACAACGCTTGTATCCCGCCGCAAGGGTTAAATCAGATTGCGCAAGAGCAATGCAAATAGCGGCTCAAGGGGATGAAGCCGCTATGGATAAGATGATAGAGCAAGATAGGATTACATTCTTTGCAGTTGGAACATTAGTATATCCTGTAAAAAGCTCTGGATACCGTTCTGTATTTATTGGCCCGGATTTGACCACAGAGATGAGTACTTGGTGGCTGGTCCGCGAAAAAGGTAGCACGGAAAAGTGGTGGATTAGTGTGCGGGCATTTTCCGCTGGGGATGATTAGTCTGACACCAGCATCTGAAGACATGGGACCAGCTCACGCTTGACGAAGCATTTTCATTTGGCTCAATCTGCATAGAATCCGGTAACTATGGAGCCACAAATTGTCGCGATCGGCGGCGGAGGGTTTTCAGATGGATCTGACAATCTTGCCCTGGAGAGTTTCATCCTCGGCCTGGCAAACAAACCAAGGCCCAGGATCTGTTTCGTGCCGACCGCGAGCGGCGATTCCGAAGAGTATCTGCTAAAGTTTTATGCTTCCTTTGCGAAGCTACCAGCAAATGCAACTCACTTACCGCTGTTCAGGTTAGCGGTAACCGATCTGCGCTCTTTTCTTCTTAGTCAAGATATTGTCTATGTGGGTGGAGGAAATACGCGAAACATGCTTGTCTTATGGCATGAGTGGGGACTGGATGTCATTCTTCGCGAGGCTTGGGAAAGAGGTACGATTCTTTGTGGAATCAGCGCCGGATCGATTTGTTGGTTCGAAGAGGGACTCAGCGATTCTGTCGTCGCTGGAGAATTGAGGCCGCTGATTTGCTTAGGGTTTCTTCAGGGGAGCAACTGTCCACACTACGACGGCGAGCCATTGCGGCGACCACGTTTTCAAAGCTTCATTTCCGAAGGACTAATGGTTGGCGGGTACGCGGCCGACGACTGGGTTGGACTACATTTTGTCGGTTCGAAATTGCATCAAGTAGTAAGCGCGAGAGCAAACGCAAATGCCTACGAGGTTTCGCGTATTAGTGTCGGTTTGCAGGAAAAAGTCATAAGACCGGTTTTGCTCAGATCGTAATCGAGTGTGAGTAGTTGGTTCCGTTCATTTGCTTGTTGGGTTGATTTTTACGTTAGATCTAACCTACTGCCGAGAGGCGGCGGAGCGGTCTTGAGCGGCGCGGTAATCGATCGGGCATGCGTAGACCAAAGGCCCGGTGGGTGTAAAAACGACCGAGATCCGAGAACTCAGCTTTAGGTCTTGGGTTGAGGGTGGGGTAGAATTTATTTTGATCATGCCTCAAGTTTCGCCCGCCTGATAAATTAGAAAAATATATGTTTAGTCTAAGACATATAAAATTAACTTATGTGACTCGGCCGCGAGCGTGGCCAAGTTCCGCGGCTTCAGCCGGGGCTGTGGAAACACGAAGCCCACCTTCTGAACGGTCAAAATACCAAAAACAGGTCCTTAACGTGCTGAAATTCCGTTTCGATAGGCCTGCGCCAGAAGTGAAATCGGATGGGCGATTTTTAGTTTCAGGTTCAACTCGCGTACGCCCGTCTGCAATTGCACTGAACAGCCCGGGTTGGCCGACGCTACGACCTGAGCTGCGGTTGTCGCAATATTTGCCATCTTGCGTCGCAGGAGCGTTTGCGACATCTCCGGCTGGATGAGGTTGTAAATGCCGGCGCTGCCGCAGCACCAATTTGATTCGGGTAGCTCCACCAGCTCCAGCCCAGGGATGGCTTTAAGGACTTGGCGCGGTTCACGGGTGATTTTCTGGCCATGGCACAAATGGCAGGCCTCGTGGTAAGTGACTGTTTGCGGGATCGAAGCCGCGGGCGCGCGTATGCCAATCTCGACTAGCCACTCGTGAATGTCGCGCACCTTCGCCGACCATTTCATCGCGCGTTCCATAAAAGCCGGGTCGTCCTGCAGCAAGTGCCCGTAATTCTTCAGGTGCGTCCCGCAGCCGGCGGCGTTGGTGATTACGGCGTCAAGTCGCTCAAGGTCAAAGGCATCAAGGTTCCGTCGCGCCATTTGTTTGGCTAGTTCCAGTTCGCCGTTGTGGGCGTGGATCGAGCCGCAACAGAACTGTGCTCGCGGGGTCAGCACCTCGCAGCCGTTGGCCAGCAACGCATCAGCGGTGTCCCGGTTCACGTGCGAAAAGGCTAGATCCTGCACGCAGCCGGTCAGCAAGCCCACGCTGTATTTGTGCTCGGCGGGCGTCTCAACCGGCCGGATCAGTGCATCGGAGAAATGTCGCTGCACCCGAGGCGTCAGCGGCTCCAATGCCCGCAACCGCATTGGCAGGAACCGCGTAAGCTTTAATTTCCGCGCCACAAACTCCAGTCCACTGGCCTGGTATAGCCAGACCAGCCGCCCGACCGCTCGCAACGCCTGCGGGCGCGTAAACATCCAACGGAGAGTCAATGCGCGCAACAGGTCGCGAACTCCGTTTCGCAGCACGCCGGCCTGTTCGATATCGGCACGCGCATGCTCGAACATCTCGCCGTAGCGTACCCCGGCCGGACACGCCGTTTCGCACGCTAAACAGCCCAGGCAAAAATAGAGCTCTTGTCCAAACGCTTGGGTTACCTCGAGCTGGCCGTCAGCGATGCGGCGCATCAGCGCGATGCGGCCACGCGGGCTGTTGCGTTCGAGCTTCGTTTCGTCGTAGGTCGGGCAGGTCGGCAGGCACATGCCGCAGTGGATGCATCGCTGGAGCACCGAGTAGTCAAGGCGCTTGAGGTACTTTGAGGCGCCTTGGCGTCCTTCCGGATTGGCGCGACCGATCTTAGCCGCGGCTTGATGCAATTCTTCTCGAGTGGCCATCAGTCAAAAATCTTTCCGGGGTTCAAGAGGTAATCCGGATCCAGCGTACGCTTCAGTTGGCGCATGAGCCCCAGGCTGGCGTCACCGATCGCTTTGGGTAAAAAGGCTTTTTTGGCCAACCCGACACCGTGCTCGCCGGTAATCGTACCTCCCAGCCTCACCGCCCGATCAAAAATTTCCTCCATCGCCTTTTCCACGCGCGCCATTTCGGCCGCGTTCTTTTCATTGGTCAAAAACGTCGGATGCAGGTTCCCGTCGCCCATGTGGCCGAAGGTGCCCACGGTCACCTCGTATTTGGCTGCTGTTTGCTGGATGAACCGAATCATGTTGGCCAGTTCACTGCGTGGCACCGTAGCGTCTTCCAGGATGGTAGTGGGAGACACGCGAGCCAGCGCTGAAAAGGCCACGCGGCGGGCGGTCGTCAGCCGGACCGCCTCTTCTTCGCTCTGGGCTAGTTGTACGGTCACGGCCCCGAGGTCGCGAGCGATTTCAGCCATTTGCTGCGCCTCCTCCTCGACCACGACGGGATGTCCGTCCGTCTCCATGAGGAGGATGGCTTCGGCATCCAGCGGCAAACCCACGTGGGCATATTCCTCCACGCATTTCATCGTGATCCGATCCAAAAACTCAAGCGTGCACGGGATGATCTTGGCGGCGATGATGGCCGAGACGGTTTCGGCAGCCGCGTCCATTTGCGAGAAGGTCGCCAGCAGGGTTTTTTTGGCCCGCGGCTTTGGCACCAACTGCAGGAGCACTTTAGTGATGATGCCCAGGGTGCCTTCTGAACCGATGAAGACGTCCTTCATCGAATAGCCCGCGACGTCCTTAACGCACTTGTTGCCGAAGGAACCGGTCTCGCCGTTAGCTAGCACGACCTCCAGGCCCATGACGTAATCGCGGGTAACACCGTACTTAAGTCCGCGCAAACCGCCGGAGTTCTCTGCTACGTTGCCCCCGATCGTGGAAATTTTCATCGACCCGGGATCGGGTGGATAAAGCAGCCCAGCGGCATCGGCGAGTTCAGTCACTTTTTGGGTTACCACGCCGCTCTCGACGTGAATGGTGAGGTTCTTTTGGTCGAGTTCGAGCACCCGGTCCATCTGTACCAAGCAAAGTACGATGCAGCCATGTACCGGCACGCTGCCGCCGCTTAAACCGGTGCCGGACCCACGCGTGACAACCGGAATTTTGTTCTGCGCTGCGTAACGGACGACCTGAATCACCTCGGCGGTAGTTTTCGGCAAGGCCACGCAGCCGGCTTCAGCATACAGCGTAGCGGTTCCGTCAAACCCGTAGGTGGCCAAGTGTTCCGCTTCCCACAGCACGCGCTCCGATCCAAGCAAGCGTGTGAGGTCTGCCGCAACCTTATGCATAGTGTCAACGCATCAACTTAACGTCTCGGCGGACTTATGAGAAGCCTTTCCCGAGCTCGATTTCTCGATTTGCTTTTGTCATTCGCAGCTAGAATGCCCCGGAATCGAGGTGGGATTCCGTGACCGCAAAGAGACCGATGGAACTAATTTGTTCGGTTAGTCTGATTGCGAAACAATCGGGATTCTCGAGGACGAGGACGACGACGAGAACGAGGACGATTCCAAATTTCGGAATTTAGGTTAAGCGAAAGCCGGTCCGCACTCGACTGCGTTATTTTCGCTCGCCTCGATGCTGATACAGGCTTTCACTCATCTCGTGAACACCCCCGCGCGAACGACCGCGGCAGAATTTCCGCGCTATTCGAATGGCGAGGTATTAGCGGACAGCTCCTCTCTCCGATGGCCAGGGCTTTTTGTGCGGCGCTCTCGGTTTCCACGCGGCGTTGGAAGCTGTGTATCCAGGCAAGGCTGACGAGGTGGAAGTGATCGACTTTTTCGGACGCGATGAAGCGCTCGCGCACCTGTGCTTCGCGTGCGCCGAGATGCTTTCGGCGCGGGTGCCGGACAAGTCGGACCGCGTCGCTGCTCTCGTGCAGCTTTTCGCCGCCTATCTTGTTGAAAAATACACGGACGCCGCTTCGGAAAAGCCCGAACACCGTGGCGGTCTGCCGATCGGGAAGCTCCGGAAAGTGGAGGACTATGTGCGCGAGCGGCTCGCTGAGGACATTTCTGTCGAGATGTTGGCCGAGTTATTGAAACTCAGTCCATTCCACTTTTCCCGTGTGTTCAAGCAGGCAACGGGGATGTCTCCACTGCAGTTCGTCACGCGAGAGCGTATCGTCCGCGCTCAGAAGCTCATCCGCGAAACCTCCCGGAGCCTCATCGAGATCGCGCTCGAAGTCGGCTACACAAGCCCGAGCCATTTTGCTCAAGTCTTCCGGCGTGTGGTTGGCGTGGTGCCCACAGAGTTCCGCACCGGATTGTAGGGAGGCTCAAGGGGCTCGGTACCCCGAAAAGCTGGAAAAAATGACCGGTCGCTGAGTGTTACGTTTGAGCCCGGCGCCCGCACTGCATGGCACACCCACCCGCTGAGCCAGACCCTGATCGTGACGGCTGGCTGCGGCCTGGCACAGGGCTGGGGAGGCCCAATCCAGCAAATTCGGCCGGGTGACGTGATCTGGTTCCCGTCGGGTGAGAAGCATTGGCACGGCGCCACGGCAACCACAGCCATGACGCACATCGCCATCGTGGAACGGCTCGACGGCAAGAGCGCCGACTGGATGGAAAAGCACTTGTCGAAGAATATTCGTTGGATTGGTCATACCTAAAGGCCACGCCAACCCGTGGAGAATAGTATGGGAGAGGCTGCCTAAAGAGGGCGAGACTCAAGAATGAGCATCGAGACAATAGTTATCATCATTCTCCTTGTGGTCCTATTTGGCGGTGGAGGCGGTTACTGGTTTTCGCGACGCAGGTAAAGGAGCCTCCGACCACTTGCTCGTGGGGGAGATTCACAAACCGAACGGTACGCCAGACTCAGTTAGAAGGCTGCGGTAACAGTTGCAGTCCAGGCAGCGGGCTTTGGGTCGTCGGATAAAACGGATACTCGGGATCTGGATACGACTCGGGCCGATACTCCTGTTAGCCTTAATCTGGCACAGACTTAATTCTTATGAACGCACAAGAAGCCCAGACTCTTCACCTCCATGAATTAGTCGTCTGGACCCCGGATGGGATGAACGGCGAAGTGATTGTAAAGGACTGTTCCGGCGTCAGAATTCGCTGGGAAGACGGCCAGCTTGGCTACTATCAATTTACCGACCTGCTGTCTCAAATCGAGAGGTTACCGTGTTCCAAGAATTGACGCTAGGTGGCCGAACGATGCTGAAACGCTAATCGTCCATGAATTAAGGGAGAAGTCACGCCGTCTTTTCAGGAAACAGGCCGGGCATCCAACGCGAAGCGAGGGCAGCGGGAAAAGTAAGACGCAGAGGCGCCCGCGTGCTTTCTGAAACGAGTACGCCGCGCTCCAATAGAGCGGATACGACGCGGCGGGCCTGGCGCTCGCCGGTGCCGACAATGCTGGCGGTGTCGCCGCGGGGAAGTTCGCCGCGATAAAGTACGGCCTCGAGGATGGTGCCTGATTTAGGAGGCAGCTTGTCGAGGCGGATTTCCTCTTCGACCCAGAGAAGGATGCGCGCGCGGAGCTCGTGCGGCTGCATCAGCCGCTCCATGAAATCGACCTGGTCGAGGCAGGTGATCAGGAAGAAATGCGTGAATTCAGCCAGCCTCTCTTCGCTCAAATGACCGCGGCCGTCGAGATCGTTGCGCCTTGTAGCGTCGCAGGCAGCGAGGCGTGTCCTGTAGCCATCGACATTGCGGGCAAGGCCGCGGGCGATCGACCACACGGCGCCTGTGTCGAGGGCTTCCAACAACGTGGCGTGCGACATGAGCCTGGCCACGCGGCCGTTGCCGTCGGCGAAAGGGTGAATCCAGACAAGACGGTGATGCGCGGCGGCGGCGGCGATAATGGTTTCTGTCTTGCCAAGTTTGCTGTAGACCTCTTCGAAGCGGTCCAGAAAGCGTGGCACGGCGAGGGCACTGATAGCAACGTGTCTGCCGACCGCGACATCGTGAGTCCGGAGATCGCCCGGGATGACCTGGATGCGATCTTTATCTTCCACGTTCGGAACCCAGAGCAGATCATCAGGCAGCAATTCGCAGAAACGGCGATGGATCTCGCATACACCGGCGGCGGTGGGCGCGCGGGCGTGCAGACTGCCCTTGTCGATCCATTCCTGGACGGCGATATGCGCTTTGGCCTCGAGCTGCAGGTCGCGCTTGTGGGTGTCCTGGCTATAGTCGCCTTTAAGGGCGCGCTCGATGTCGACCGGGTGCGTATCGTGTCCTTCGATGAGATTGCTGTAATAGCAGTTCATCGAACGCACGAGATCGGCGAGGGATGACAGAAGACTTGAAGGCAAGGAGTGCCGGAAGCCGGCGCTCTTTTGCGCCAGTTCGAGCGCAAGATCGGTCAACCCGGGCCGGTGAGGTGAGGTTTCGCCGACCAGCAGAGGCTCCATGAGGGAGATGGTCTCGCCTAGATTTTCTGCCGATTTTGTGTCCGGTTCCAGGTCCGGTTGCTCCTGTCTCATACCTTATTGTACATCAATATCTTACAGAAATACAACGAACTGGAAATGCCTCTTGAAAGTCCGCTTTTTATGTCCGCTTTTAGACTTGTTGCCCGGTCCCCTCTTGATCTTGTTCAGGATACGACCGTCGCCGGTCTACAAAGCGAACGAATCATGTGAAACAGGCTATTCTGGCGACGGTGATTAGCGTGGATCTTCAGATTCGGTCGCAGTACGACTCGAAAGCGATGAATTAAATGACGCGACAGTGATCTATTCCACTGGGTTGGATTGCGAACGAACTCGCATCAAACGTCCAGGTTGCCGCCTAGATATAACCTGCAAGGGTGATCCGAGGGCGGAGGTCGGCGACACGCTGCCGGTTATCGTTGAGTCTGAGCCAGGCAACTAGTGTGTCGTCCCTTAAATGCGTGACAATAACTAGTGACCTGTTATCGTCATGGGATGGCTCGTCCGATTCTCCAGCTAGAAGCAACCGAGGAAGAAGCTCGTGAACTTAGCCATTTAGCGCGGGGTTCGAAAGTATCGGTGAGGGATCGGTTTCGGGCGGGAATTGTCCTGCTTCGGCTGGAAGGTAAATCAGAGACCGAGGTAGCCAGGGCTCTTGGTTGCAGTCTGGGAGCGGTTTGTAAGTGGTCGAAGCGCTTCGATAGCGAGGGCATGGCGGGACTCAAGGATGCTCCTGGAAGAGGTCGTAAGGCGTCACTTCCGAGCCAGAAAATCTCGTTAATCGTTGAACACGCGACTCGAGGGACGCAAGGTCGAGTCAGATGGAGCGTGCGCTCCATGGCGCGCGAAGCCAAGGTGAGCAAGAGCACAGTGCAACGCGTCTGGAGCCACAACGATATCAAGCCGCATCGATTGGAAACTTTTAAGATCTCCAACGATCCGAACTTTGAAGAGAAGTTCTGGGACGTCATCGGGCTCTATTTGGATCCGCCCGAGCGGGCTTTGGTGCTCTGTTGCGACGAGAAGAGTCAGTGCCAAGCGCTAGAGCGCACACAACGCGCGCTTCCTCTGAAGAAGGGTTACCGCCGCACCTGGACCCATGATTATATCCGCCACGGCACTATCACGCTCTTTGCAGCTCTGAGTTATCTGGAGGGCAAGATCATCTCTCGAACCGAAGAGTT
>Ga0210405_10003885_pt1 | contig 14326 bp, 12 predicted proteins | sample IncBWH11MmetaG_FD_155492 | JGI IMG/M metagenome (GOLD analysis project Ga0210405, IMG submission 155492) | Forest soil microbial communities from Barre Woods Harvard Forest LTER site, Petersham, Massachusetts, United States - Inc-BW-H-11-M | ecosystem: Environmental > Terrestrial > Soil >... | reverse complement strand
CCAGAATCATCGGCCTGCCACCAGGTGACCTCATCAAGCAGGTCCGGTTCGGTCCCGCCATGCATGGCCGCTGCGGCCAGCACCGCGTACTGGAGCTTCTTATTTTGTCGGCCCCGGAACGTGCACTCGGGCAAGAACCGCTCGGGCAGCCCCTCCAGGGGCAGCGGATCAACCCGGCTGACCCCGCACCAGTCCAGCGCGTCCCCGGCGAGGCGAAGGAAGACCTCGCCGGGGAAGGTGTTGTCCAGCGGGTGCAGCGGCGCAAGCTCGCCCGCCAGCTCAAAGATGTCAGAGTCGCGAGCAAGCCCGTCGAGCAGGACCCGGCGGGCGGTCACGGCGTCCCCGGGAGCGGGCCGCTTCCTGGCTGGCATACCACGACCGTAGGGCACAACCACCGGTCGCCCGCGGCCTTTCCGGCCGATGCCCGTCGTCGATCGGTGCAGCGCAGCGACGCCACCCGCCCGTTACACGCGTCGTTGCCTACGAGCTGCGTGACGCTCGCGAACCGCCTACGTCGGCATAACCGCGCTGAGAACGATGGGCACGGCGACACAAGACTGGTTGTTACGCGCGCCATGGTGGAGTGACTGAGTTAAGTCGTGCGGACCTCCGCCGCGCCCGGCGGCGTGCCCGTTGCGGGGTCAAGGGCGGCCATGCGGGCGTAGTCGCTGAACTCGCCCTGGCGTGCCATCGTGTCGAGCATCGACTGCAGGTCATTCGTAATGCGGGGCCGCGCTTCAGCCCGAGCGGGTCGGGTCGGCCGGCAGGTCTGGCGAATCACCGAGATCTGGTGATGACCTCTCACCTGCCCGTCGGCCACCGTTGGTCGTTGTGAGGATCCGCGCGGGTGCCAGGGGTGGCCCCGTGGCCCTGTTTGAAGGCCCGGGGGAAGTGGAGCAGGAATGAGCTTGCAGGTATATGACGACTTCGGCAAGGCCGGCTACTCGCTGACGGATTACAACGAGAAGTGGATGACACCGAACGGTTTGGGAGAGATGGCTGTGGAGGATACGCGCTGCTTCAGCGGCGCGCGCCTCCACGTGAGCGCGGTCCCGTTCCAGACGGGCTCCGACGTCGATGTCGATGATCATCGGAAGTATCTAGCCGTCTCAACGCACACCTTTCCGGTGCCCCCCGACGGAACGCTCGTCCTGTCGGCGGACGTCAAAGCCTCGACTCCCGGTACGGTGCCCGGGCTGACCCAGCTCGGTGTCTACGGGCCGTCCGGATCTTGGCTTAACCCCGCCAAGCCGCCGGCGCGGCCGGAGTACACGGCCCGACGGTTGCAGGGACAGCAGGCTGGCGTCGTGATGAACGTACTCGACTTCTGCACGGGGCAAGTGTTCGACTGGTTCATCGCATCTGACACCGCCTTCGCACTGATCGAACGGCTGCCGACGGTTGTCACCGGGAACGTCGGCAACCCGGATTGCGGCGCCGCCACCGAGGTCGGTCTCAGCAAGATGTACACGCAGATCATCCGAGAGGTCCCGGTGCCCGCTGACCAGTGGCATCACCTTGACATCGCGCTCACTCGCCGCGATGGAGAGGCTTGGGTCGACTACTTCCTTGATCATCAACTGATCGCGCATGTAGAGAAGATCGGGATTCCGCTCGACAAACAGGGAGTCCCGTTCACCGGCATCTATACCTCGGTTGGCGACGGGGAGCTGGTCGCCGATCAACTAAACTCTGTGCGTTTTGGGCACGGGCTATTCTCGCTCCTGGACGCGTTCCCGTTTCAGCACCCAGAAGCACCAGATCTAAGTGTCTCGATACCCGTAGGGGACGCCTCCGACCGCGGCGCAGCCGGCCGCGCACGGCTATTCGGGCAGGGCGCCGCCGGATCTTTTGGCAACTTCACGACGTTGACGATCGCCGGGCCGGCCGGCAGGTCCGACATCGTCAGCGCGCTCGTTGCGGCGGCCAGCTAGCGCCGCTCGCGCCTGGAGTAAGCGCGCCCTTGCGCTTCTCGTCCTGGGAGAATCAGGCACTGCCTTAGGTGCAGAACCTCAGGGCCTCCATCCGCTCCAGGGGAGCGCGCTCAGACCACAGCTCGTGACCGCCGACGGTGCGCCCCGGTCACGGGCCAGCACAGCGACTCCGCCCCCCCGCGCAGCGAAAAGGAGAGGACGATGCCGTCTGTCAGGTATGAGAAGTCCGGCGCGGTAGGGCACATTATCCTGTGCAATCCGCCGCGCAACCTCCTCAACGTGGAGTTCTACCAGGAGCTGCGAGAGGCGGTCGTCAGTGCGACGTCTGAGGATCTCCGTGCGGTCCTCGTCCGTGCCGAAGGCCCGAACCTCTGCGGCGGCGGCGACCCGGCCGTGCTGCGAAGCCTGACCCCCGCCGCGTTCCGCCTCCTCATAACGGAGTACAACCAGAGCTTTCGCGCACTTGAGGCGCTGCAGGTGCCGACCGTCGCGGCCGTTCGCGGCCGCGTGTTCGGCGGAGGTGTCGAGCTGGCACTGTCGTGCGATTTCATCGTGGCGGCACGGGACGCGACTTTCCGTCAGATCGAGGTCTCTCTGGGGAACATGCCCATGGCGGGCGGCGTGCAGCGGATGGCGGAACGGATCGGCCGCTCACGTGCGGTGCTCTACGCGATGCTCTCGCTTCCGATGACCGGCGAGACGGCAGGTGAGCTCGGTCTGGCGAGCTTCGTCGTGGCCGATGAGGAGGTCGAGACCAAGGCCCTTGACCTCGTGCAGGAACTTGCGAACGGCCCCACCCGCTCATACGCCGCAGTGCGGCAGATCCTCAAAGCGTGGTCATCAGGCGGTGTCGCAGGGGCCGACGCGGTGATGCTCGATGTCGCGCTGGCCCTTCACGCGGCTGGGTGATCGCGATCATCGTCGCGATCGTGGCGATGAACACGTCGCAGGGTTCCGCCTACGCGGCGATGATGGTCACCGGGCCCCATGGCGTGCGGATGCAGCGGCACTCACCGCCCGGTGCTCATTACCTCAGCGCTGGCAGTGGCCGACTGGCTGATCCTTCCCGGCCGCGGGTTCACGCCCGCGCACGGGTACGCGTCTGTCACCTCCGGTACTGACATCCGGGGCGCCGCCGGCGCGGTCTTGCACCCGACGCTCATCGCCCTGCCAGCCTCGGCGTCGCCGCCGCGGTACCCGACTCCGCGGCAGCCATCGGCCTGGTGCTCGGCTTGCTGTACCTGTTCCCGATCGCCGCAGCCGTCGTCTCCGACCCGACGATCTCCGGCACCTGCAGCAGATCGGCCCCCTGTCCGCCGGCCTGGACGTCAAGGCCACGATCGCGGTGAACAGCCTGCCGCTCACCCCGTGGCAGGGCCTCGGCGTCATCGCCCTCTGCACCGCCGGCACCCTCCTCCTCGGCGCACTTGCCTTAAAATCCCGCGATGCATGACGCCTTATACGAACCTGACCTGCGATTCACCGAGCAGGCAAGGGACAACTGAGACCAGAGCGCCGCAGAATAAGTTGTTCGGTTTACCCACCTAGGCCTGAGTGGCTGGGTGACCACGAGCGCCTATTCGGCAGGGAGACTGTGGACGGGCCTGGCCGTGCTTGCCGGGAATGCCCGGGGAAAGCCGATCTTGCCTTCGGGCGGCCAATTGAGGATGGTTGGACGATGTGAGCGTGTCGCAAGTGCCGACGTCGCTGCGGTCGTGGATGTCGGCCGTGAGCGAGATCGCGCGCGCGGTCAACGCCGCCGAGCCGCTGGAGAAGGTGCTGAACCGGGTGGCGGTGCAGGCGTGCGAGTTGATCGGCTTCGAGTTCTGCGCGGTTATGCTGGCCGACGAGCAGCGCCAGCGGCTGCACATCGCCGGCTGCAGCGGCCTGAATCCGCACTACCTGGCCCAGGTCAGCGGCGGCCGGTCGCTGCAGATCCACCCGCCTGGCGCCGCCCTGGACACCCCGGCGGCCCGGGCCTACCGTGAGGACCGCACGATTGTGGTCCCCGACGTCCGGGACGCGGCCAGCTACGGGCGGTTGCAGGATCTGGCCCCGACCCAGGGATACCAGGCCCTGCTGGCCTCCCCGCTGCGCGGTTCGGGTGAGAAGGCCGGAGTGATCGTGGCCTACTCGGTGACGGCCCGGGAGTTCGGCCCCCCGGAGCTGGAGCTGATCGAGCTGCTCGGCGGCCAGGCCGCGCTGGCCCTGGAGACCACCCGGCTGCGCGCCGAGCAGCAGGAGGTCATTCGCGAGTTGTCCCGGGCCAACGACCAGCTGCGCCGCGGCCGGGCCGTGCTGGAGTGGGCCGAGCAGCAGCACCACCAGCTCATGCAGCTGGTCCTGGACGAGGTGGAACTATCCGGGCTGGTCGGCGCGCTGGCCACCGCGCTACGGGCCTCGGTCACGGTGGAGGACGCCGACGGCCGAATGCTGGCCCGCGCGCCGGAGCAGGACTACCGGCCGCCGCCTGACCTGGCTGCCCGGCGGGCGGGTCCGGTGCGCGCCGCGCTCGACAACGGGGAGGTGGGCGGGCGCTACCAGGTGGTCCGGGTGCCGGGTGGCACGGCTGCCTGGGCCGCGCCGGTGGTGCTGGGCAGCGAGCTGGCCGGGCGGCTTTGGGTCACCGCGCCGGCGGCGGAGCCCGAGCCGGTCCAGCTGCGCGTCATCGAGCGGTTCGCGCTGGTCGTGGCGCTGCTGCTGCTGCAACAGCGGCATGTCCTTGACGTGCGGAGCCGGCTGTCCGGCGACCTGCTGGGCGACCTGCTGCGCGAGGGCGGTCCGGTCCACCCCTCGGCCGTGCTGGACCGGGCCGCGGCCATCGGGCACGACCTGGCCCGGCCGCACGTGGTCGCGCTGCTGGCTGTGGACGGCGTGGTTCCGGCCACGGCCCGGCTGCCCGAGCTCGTGCGCGCGGCGGCCGAGCCGGGGCCGGTCCCGCTGGTCGGCTCCTACGACGGGCTGCACGTGCTACTGCACCCGGCCGAACCCGATCCGGGCGATACGCTGCGTCGCGTCCTGGCCAAGACGGCCCAGGCGGTGGGCGGGCACGGGGTGGTGACGATGGTGGCCGGCCCGGTGGCTTGGGACGCGGCCGGCTACGCCACCGCGTTCCGGGTCGCCCGTGGCGCGCTGGCGCTGCACTTTACCGGTGGCCTGGCCGGCGGGTTCATCGACGCCGGAGCGCTCGGCCTGTCCGCACTGCTGCTCGAGATCGGCACCCCGGACGCCCTCCGGCGGTTCTCCGTGCGGCTGCTGGAGCCGCTGGAGGCACACGAGCAGCGGCATGGCGGCGACCTGATCGCCACGTTGAGCGCCTGGCTTGCGGCGGGCTGCTCCACCGCGGCCGCGGCGCAGGCCTTGGTCGTGCACCGTAACACGGTGACCTACCGGCTCGGCCGCGTGGAGCAGCTCACCGGGCGCCGCCTGGCCGACAGCAGCACCCGGCTGGAGCTGCAGATGGCGCTGATGATCCGGAACATCGCCGAGGTCGGCCCGGCGTAGTCGGGCGGGGCCTGCGGTCCGGATGTATGTGAACCAGACCAGCAACGGGACCGCTTTCCTGGGCTGGTGCACATGGCGGCGGGTAGGCGCGGGGGGCAGCATCGGGAGTGCGCACTCGGGAGGTCACCGTTGAAACCACCGCCGTTTGACTACGCCGCCCCCACCACCCTGGACGAGGCGATCGGGCTGCTCGCCGAGCACGCCGGTGCCGAGGCCAGGGTGCTGGCCGGAGGCCAAAGCCTGATCCCGATGATGAACTTCCGGCTGGCCAAACCGGGTTACCTGGTTGATCTGCGCCGCGTGGCCGGGCTGGCCGGGATCCGGCGCGAGGGCGACACCCTGGTCATCGGAGCCATGACCCGGATGGCCGAGGTCGAACGGTCCCCGGAGGTGGCCGTGGCCGCGCCGCTGGTGACCGAGGCGATCGGCCTGGTAGCGCACGTGCCGGTCCGCAACAGCGGCACGGTAGGCGGCAGCCTGGCGCACGCCGATCCGGCCGCCGAGCTGCCCGCAGTGGTGCTGGCCCTGGACGCAAAGCTGGTCGCGGCCGGGCCGGGCGGGACCAGGACCATCCCGGCCGGCGAGTTCTTCACCGGGCCGTACGGCACCGCGCTCGCACCCGAGGAGATCCTGACCGAGGTCCGGCTGCCGGTCTGGCCTGGCGGGCACGCGTTCACCGAGTTCTCCCGTATACACGCCAACTTCGCGGTGGTGGCGGTCGCCGCGCTGGTAGACGCCGACGGCGACCGGATCCGGCGGGCCTCGGTGGCCCTGGCCGGAGTGGGACCGACCCCGGTCCGGGCTCATTCGGCCGAACGGGCTCTGCTGGGCACTTCCGGCGACGCCGAGACGATCCGCCGGGCGGCCCAGCTGGCCGCAGCGGACCTGTCACCGGCCGGGGACCTGCACGCCAGCGCGGAAACCCGGCTCACCCTGGCCCAGGTCTACTTGCGGCGCGGCCTGGAGCTCGCCGTGTCCCGCGCGCGGAACGAGAGGTGATCGGATGACTGCCATCAGCGTGACCGTGAACGGGCGGCCGCACACGGCGCAAGTCGAGCCGCGGCGGCTGCTGGTCGACTTCCTGCGCGAGGACCTCGGGCTGGTCGGCACCCACATCGGCTGCGAGCACGGGGTCTGCGGCACCTGCACGGTGCTGCTCGACGGGCGCAGCATCCGGTCCTGCATCACCTTGGCCGTGCAGGCCGACGGGGCCGAGATCAGCACGGTGGAAGGCCTGGCCGACGGTGCCGAGCTGCACCCTCTGCAGGACGAGTTCTCCGAGAAGCAGGGCCTGCAGTGCGGTTACTGCACCCCGGGCATGCTGATGCGGGCCAGCGAGATCCTCGCCGGGAATCCGGATCCCAGCCCGGCCGAGGTGCGCGAGGCCATCGCCAGCAACCTCTGCCGGTGCACCGGCTACCAGTTCATCGTCGAGGCCGTGCTCGGCGCGGCCGAGCGGATGCGCGCCGAGAAGGAGACCGCCTCATGACCACCGTCGACTCCACCACGGGCGACCGTATCGCCGCCGACCGGGCCGCCAGCGCTCCCCCGGTCCGCCCGCATTCCGCCGAGCGGCGCTGGGTGGGTCAGTCCATCCGCCGGGTTGAGGACCCCAAGTTCCTGCGCGGCCGGGGCGGCTACATAGCCGACCGGATCACCCCAGGCACGCTGCACGCCGCGGTGCTGCGCAGCCCGCACCCGCACGCCCGGATCACCGGCTTCGACGTGGCCGCGGCCCAGGCCGCCCCCGGCGTGCACGCGGTGATCACCGGGGCGCAGGCGGCCCAGCTGTGCGACCCGATGCCCGACTTCGGCCCCGACCCGACCAGGCACACCTGGCGCTGCCTGGCCGCGGAGAAGGTCCGGTACGTGGGCGAGGGCGTGGCCGTGGTGGTGGCGGACAGCCGCTACCTGGCCGAGGACGCGCTGGAGCTAATCGAGGTCGGCTACGAGCCGCTGCCCGCCGTGGTCGACCCGGAGCGGGCCCTGGACGCCGGGGTCCCGCTGGTGCATGAGGCGCTGGAGTCCAACTGCGCGTACGAGCGCAGCTTCGACTTCGGCGACGTGGATCGCGACTTCGCCGAGGCCGACCTGGTGATCAGGGACCGGCTGCGCTGGCACCGGTCGGGCGGGCAGCCGCTGGAGACGGTCGGGGCCATCGCCGACTACGACCCGGGCACCGGCGGCTTCGTGATCGAGACCAACACGCTCAGCTTCACCAGCTACCTGTTCATGGTGGCGGCCGCGCTCAAGGTCCCGGTTAACCGGCTGGACATCAGGCCGGCCCCGGCCGGGGGCAGCTTCGGCTCCAAGCTGTTCGCCAACAAGCCCGCCGTCATCGCGGCTATGTGCGCGCGGGCCACCGGGCGCAAGGTGGCCTACATCGAGGACCGGGTGGACAACATCTCCAACTGCGACCACCACGGCTCTGACCGACTGTACGACGTGGAGCTGGCGGTGATGCGCGACGGCACCATGCGCGGCATCAAGATCGACACCATCGACGACTACGGCGCCTACATCCAGTTCGGCGTGGGTCACCACGGCAACGCGCTGGCCCAGGTAACCGGGCCGTACACCATCGGCAGCGTCCGGTACCGGGTCCGGGCTGCGCTGACCAACAAGAACCAGCAGGGCGCCTACCGTGGCTTCGGCTCGGAGGTGAACAACTGGATGCTGGAGCAGATGGTGGACAAGGCCGCCCGCGAGCTGGACCTGGACCCGGCCGCCATCCGCCGTAAGAACTTCATCCGCCAGTTCCCGTACTACATCCCGACCGGCAACGTCTACGACTCCGGCGACTACGACAAGGTCCTGGACAAGGCGCTGGAGCTGGCCGATTACGAGCACTGGCGGGCCGAGCAGAAGCGGCTGCGGGAGCAGGGCCGCTACATCGGCATCGGGCTGATCTCGGCCCAGGAACGCAGCGTGTTCTCGGCCACCGAGTTCTGGTTCTGGTTCGATGAGCCGGCCGCGCCGGTGACCTCCACGCCGGAGTCGGTGTCGCTGAAGGTCGACACGACCGGCGGGATCACCGCGGTCTTGTACTCCTGCGCGTTCTGGGGGAACAGCCCGGAGACCATGGTGGCCCAGTTCGTGGCCGAGGAGTTCGACTGCGACCCGTACGACGTGGCCGTGGTCTACCACGGCAGCGGGGACGGGCTGCCGGCCACCGGGCCGGGCGGCTCCCGCACCACGGTCATGCTGGCCGGGGCGGTGGAGGGCGCGGCCGGCAAGATCAAGGCCAAGGCCCGCCGGGCCGCGGCCCACCTGCTGGAGATCGACGAGGACGACCTGGAATGGGCGGACGGCGGCTTCGGTGTCCGCGGTGACCCGGAGCGGCGCAAGACCCTCGGCGAGATCGCCATCATGCTGCACCTGTTCAAGCACAGCTTCCCGGCCGACATGACCAGCGGCCTGGACGAGTCGCAGGTCTACGACCACCCCTGGACCACGATGCCGTCGGCGGACCGCAAGGACCTGGGCGTGTTCTACCCGTTCATGGGGCATGCCTGCCACATCCCGGTGGTCGAGGTCGACATCGAGACCGGCGCGGTCACGTTCCTGCACTACGCGGCGGTGCACGACTGCGGCACGCTGGTGAACCCGCGCTCGCTGGCCGGGCACATCGTAGGCGGCACGGCCCAGGGCATCGGCACTGCGCTGTACGAGGAGTTCGTCTACGACACCGACGGCCAGCTGCTGTCCTCCAGCTACCTGGATTACCTGATCCCGACGGCCATGGAGGTACCGGAGCTGGCCATCGGGCACGTGGAGACGCCCTCGCCGTACACCCCGCACGGGGTCAAGGGCGGCGGCGAAGGCGGCCGGATGATGGCCCCGGCCGCGATCAACGCCGCGGTCAACGACGCCCTGGCCCCGCTCGGCGTCCGGCTGACCGAGCTCCCCATGACTCCCGAGCGGATCCTCACCGCCCTCCGAGCGTCCCGGAAGAAGGGATGAGCCCGCCGGTCGCGGTGGTGACGGGCGCCAACCGGGGCATCGGTCGGGCCATCGCAGTGGCGTTCGCCGCCGCGGGCTACACCGTGCTGGCCAGCGCCCGCGACCCGGCCAGCCTGGCGGACACGGTAGCCGAGGCGGAGAAGGCGGCCACCGCAGAGCCGCGCGGCGGCAGGGCCGTGGCCGCGGCCGGCGACGTCCAGGACGAGGCGTCCATGGCGGCGCTGGCCGCCGCGGCAGAGAACGTGGGCCCCGTCCATGCCGTGGTGGCCAACGCTGGCGTAGCCGGGCCGACCGCCCCGCTGCACGAGATCACCCTGGAGCAGTGGCGAGACACTATCGCCACCGACCTGGACGGGGTGTTCCTCACTTTCCGCGCGTTCGTACCCGGCCTGATCGCGCGCCGGTCCGGCAGCTTGATCGCCATCTCCTCGATGACCGGCAAACGCCCGCTGCACGGCCGCACCCCCTACGCCGCGGCCAAGATGGGCGTGATCGGCCTGGTCCGCACGCTGGCCACGGAACTCGGGCCGTACGGCGTCCGGGTCAACGCGGTCAGCCCCGGCTACGTGGCCGGGCCGCGGATGGACATGGTGGTACGCAAGCAGGCCGAGGTCCGCGGTGTTCCCGAGGAGCAGGTCCGGGCCGAGGTAAGCAGCGGATCCCCGCTGGGCCAGATGGTGTCAGTTCAGGACGTAGCCGCAGCTTGCGTCTACCTCGCCTCCGCGCCCGCGATCACCGGTGAGGACCTCAATGTCACCGCCGGCGTGGTCATGTACTGAGTACCCGGAAAGGAAATCCATGAAGATCGTCGACCTGTCCCAGGACATCTACGAGGGGATGAAGGTCTACCCCGGGCACCTGAAGACGGTCCAGTTCGAGCACGCCACACACGAGGAGACCGCGCCCCGGTTCGAGGGGGGGTTCTCCTTCCAGACCACCGGGTTCATCCTCAACGACAACGGCCCTACCCACTGCGACTCCTTCTCCCACCTGGACCCGGACCCGTCCGCGGAGACCATCGACCAGATGCCGCTGGACCTGTTCTACGGACCCGCGGTGTGCCTGGACGTAACCGGTTTCGCGCCGCGCACTGACATCACCGCCGAGGACCTGGACCGGGTGGAGGCAGACTCGGCCGTGGAGGTCAGGCCGGGCGACATCGTGCTGTTCTACACCGGCACGTGGAACAAGTTCGCCGGGGACAAGCGGTACCTGAGTGATTTTCCCGGGCTAGGCGAATCGGCCGGTGAGTGGATCGTGCGGCGCCAGGTCAAGACGTTCGGCGTGGACAGCCCGACCCCGGACAACCCGGCTAGCGTCAGCTACCCGATCCACATGATGTGCCGCCGCGAGCGCATCACCCACTACGAGAACCTGGCGAACCTGGATCAGGTGGTGAACGCGCGGTTCACCTTCGCCGGGTTCCCGCTCAAGCTGCTGGGGGGGCACGGCGGCCCGACCCGGGCGGTGGCGCTGGTCGGCTAGCCCGTGCAGAGATGCTCGAAGTGCTTGCGGCGAGTCGCGTTGTCCTGCTGGCCCAGCGTAGTACCGGGCATACGATTCGGTGACTGGCTTGTCCGCCGGGGCGGCTGGGAGATTGGAGCACCCATGAGCGGCGGGGCGAGGCGGGCGCTGGTCACCGGAGCGTCGGCTGGCATCGGCAGGGCTTGCGCAGAGGAGTTGCATGCGGCCGGCTGGGCCGTGACGGGAGCAAGCAGGCGCGGCACGACCTCGGGCGGGTGGGCTGGCCTGGTCATGGATGTCGACGATGACGGTTCGGTGCGCGCTGGAGTGGCGGGCATGCTGGCAGCCGGCGGCCGGATCGACGCGCTTGTCGCTTCCGCTGGATGGGGCCTGGCCGGTGCCGTCGAGCAGTGCACGATCGGGGAGGCAAAGGCCCAGTTGGAGACGAACTTCTGGGGCTGCGTGCGGATAGTGCAGCGGGTGCTGCCGGTCATGCGGGCGCAAGGCGGCGGGCGTATCGTGCTGATGAGTTCCATCGCGGGTGTGATCGGTATCCCGTTCCAGGCTTTCTACAGCGCGAGCAAGTTCGCCATGGAAGGTCTGGGTGAAGCCCTTGCGTACGAGGTGGCACCGTTTGGCGTGCATGTGACGCTGGTTGAGCCGGGCAATGTCAAGACCGACTTCACGGCCAGCCGCCGGAGGGCGCAGGCCGCTGGCGGCGATCCGGTCTACGCCGCCGCCGTTACCAGGGCCGTCGGTCTCATGGAACGCGATGAGGCCAATGGCGTACCCGCCGCTGAGGTGGCCGTCGTGGTGCGGAGGGTGCTGGAATCCCGCCGCCCGCCCCGGAGGGTATCGGCCGGCAAGGCGGGCGAGCGAGCGGGCCTGCTGGCCAAGCGACTGCTGCCGTTCCGCGCCTTCCAGGCCGCGGCGAAGAGCAGCCTGGGAGTCTGACCACCGTACCTAGCACGTGGCCTGGCCTGGCTATGTGCGGCCGGTGGCGGTCAGACTTCTTGGCCAGTGCAGAAATCCCCCGGCACCGCTGGCCAGCCGGACGTAAGCGGACGTTCTGGGCGACAGCGCAGAGCACCAGTCGGCAAAACCATGCCTGCAGAATCGGCAGGGACGCTTGCACTCTGGAACGCCAGTCGCGCTGCGTAATGGCCGCAGGCTGCGTCATCACGCGAGATCCGCCTGGTCTGTTCGCTGGTCTTGGCGACGACAACGTGGCTTCGGTGTACACATATGAGGATGTTCTGTCGCGGCCTGGTGATCTTGTGGTGCGGCCGGAGCTAGCGGAGGCCAGGCGTGCTCACCACCACCGTCCATTCCCGGACAGTCCAGTGCTTCACGAGTCCCGCAGTGACGTAGGGGTCGTGCGTTGCGAAGCGCTCCGCGACTGACTGATCAACGGCCCTGAAGACGAGTGCCGCTCCATCGGCTGGATCAGAGAATGCGCCCGCCATGAGTAGCTCGCCGTTGTCGCTGGCCGCGCGGGCCAGCTTCAGATGCGCCTCGCGGTATGGTGCCCGGCGTTCGGTGAACTCGTCGACGACGTCATAAAGCAGCAGGTAGTACACGATTCCTCCAGAGTCAGACTGGGCTCAGCCAGCCGAAGCGGTCCGGTTCCCGGCCGGTGCGCAGCGCCGTCATGCGGGCTAGCACCGTCGGGGCTATGTCACCATCCGCCACTGGCGGCAGGGTCAGGATCTTGTCCCGGTAGCCGATCTCGGCGATATGGGCGATGGTGGCGGCGGTCCCGGTGCCGAAGCACTCCCGCAGCCGGTCGGCGGCGTGCGCTTCGGCGGCCTCGTCGATGGAGATAAGCCGTTCCTGCACGTCGATCCCCATCGCGGCAAGCAGGGCTATCACGCTGTCCCTGGTGATGCCGGGCAAGATCGTGCCGCCGAGGCTCGGGGTGACCACGGTGCCGTCGATCACGAAGAAGACGTTCATCACGCCTGCCTCCTCAACGAAGCGGCGTTCCCGGCCGTCGAGCCAGAGCACGCCGTGGAAGCCGCGGCGCTGGGCCTCCCGCTCGGCGAGCAGCGCGGGGGCGTAGTTGCCGGCCGACTTGACGCCGCCGGTGCCGCCTGGGAACGCGCGGACGTAGTCGGTGGTCACAAGAAGCTTCAATGGCTCCGGGTAGTAGTGCCCGACCGCACAGGTGAAGATCACGAATCGGCAGCTCGACGGCGGTCTGACCCGGATGTTCTGGTCGGTGGCGAAGACGCTGGGCCGGATGTATAGGGAGCCCTCGTCCGGGCCGGGCACCCACCCCCGGTCGATCCGGATCAGCTGCCTGAGGCCCTCGATGTAGATCTCTTCGGGCACTTCCGGGAGTACCAGCCGCCGGCAGGACCGCCGCAGGCGGGCGCAGTTCTCATCGGGCCGGAAAAGGACGACCTCGCCGTCCACCGTCTGGAAGGCCTTGTGCCCTTCGAAGACGGAAATTCCGTACTGCAGAGCGCTGATCGAGGACGGCAGCGGCAGCGGCCCGTAGGGTTCGATCCGCACGTCCGTCCACTCGCCGTCCCGGTAGTCGGCTACGAGCATGTGATCGCAGCAGATCGTGCCGAATGATTGCGGGTCCAGGCGCCGTTCGCCGATCCTGGACCGGCTGACCGGGGTGACCTTGATGTCCATGCTCACGCCAAGCCCTCGACGACGATCATGTTCGTCTCGGTCGAGGCCTGCCGCAGTCCTCTGGCCTCCCGGTATTCGTCCCAGGCCCACCACTGCATCGCCCGCGCCGCGCTGTCGAAGCGGACGACAACGATGCGTTCCGGGTGCCAGCTGCCCTCCAGGACGGTCACGCTGCCGCCGCGGGCCAGATAGGTGCCGTCCAAGGCCTGCGGCGATGCTGGGCCAAGCGGCTTATAGCGCTGGTACAGCGATGCGTCTTTCACATCGGTCACGTCGGCGATCAGGTAGCCAGTCATGCCATGCGTCCGTTCAGACCGATATAGACGCGGCGGTTGTGCCGGCCCTTGCTGGCGACGCGGAGAACCCGGATCGGCGGCGACGTCCCCGTGGACGCCAGGTGCGTACCCCCGCACGCCTGGCGGTCAAGGCCGGCTATGTCCACGATCCTTACCTGGCCGTCGGCGGTTGGCGGAGGAGCGACGGACTGGTTGCGGATCAGCCCGTACTGCTGCCGCGCCTCTGACATCGGCACATATGTGCAGATCACCGGCAGGTCCTGGCGGATGGTGTCGTTGAGGGCTGGCCCGAGTGCCCGGAGGCGATCGTTGTCCGCGTCCGGCAGGTCGAAATCCATCCGTGCCCTGCCGTCCGCCGACATCTGCGCACCGGTGACCAGGGCGCCTTTGAAATCCTGGAACACGGCGGCGTTGAGGATATGGGTGGCGGTGTGCAGTTCGCGCATCAGCTCGCGGAAGGCCGGTTCGACGCTCACCTCGACGGTCCCGGCTACCTCGGCATCGCCGCGGGCCAGTAGG
>Ga0210405_10003884_pt1 | contig 14329 bp, 9 predicted proteins | sample IncBWH11MmetaG_FD_155492 | JGI IMG/M metagenome (GOLD analysis project Ga0210405, IMG submission 155492) | Forest soil microbial communities from Barre Woods Harvard Forest LTER site, Petersham, Massachusetts, United States - Inc-BW-H-11-M | ecosystem: Environmental > Terrestrial > Soil >... | reverse complement strand
TCTCCGCCTCCTTGGGCAGCCCCGGAGTGAGGGGAAATGTGGAGCTTTACGCGCGCCTGGTAGAGTCTGCGGAAGCGGCTGGTGAGCTGGCGTAACGCCGCCGAGAGGCCCAATTGCTCTAAAACCGACGGGCTCAAGGCCGCGATAATCCGCCGGATCTCGATGATCGTCTTCTCGGTAACGTCAATGGTTTCCAGCAATTTATCGCGAACGCCGGAGAGCGCCGGAGGCAGCGATTTTTCCAGCATCTCCAGTTGCAGCCGGATACACAGCATGGATTGCCCGGCTTCGTCGTGCAGCTCCCGGCTGATTCGGCGCCGCTCCTCCTCTTCCACTTGCCACATATGTTCGCCCAGCAAGCGGACCTGCTCTTCCCGGGCCCCCAAATCCTCCATTAGCCGGGCCTTTTCGGCCGCCATCAGGCACTGATCCACCGCGGCGTTCACAAGCTGGAGCTCTCTCGGCAGCCAACTCCTTTCCGTGGAAAATCCCAACTGGATTACGCCCCACATGTTTCCCCTCGCCACCAGCGGGATCGACCAGAATGAACGATACTTCCCGGACAGGCTGCGGTCGAGAATCAGCTTCTCGGCCTTCTCTCCGCGTACCAGATAGCGCGTCTTGGCGAGCTGCTTACGCAGCGAAGTTCCGATCCTGGAGGGCCATCCGGTTTTATCGGCGTCTCCGCCCACCTCCGCGACGGCCTGCCAGTCAGCGGACTTGGCGTCAAGCAAGAGCAACCGGCCCGCCTGCGCCTGACAAATCCGAGTGAGGTTCTCCAGAAATTGCTTCAGCAGCTCGTCGAGGTTCTTGGCCTCCAGCTCGGCGCGAAAAAGGTCGTAAAAAGCCTGTGTTTCCGCCTCCCTCACCTGATAGAAGGCGTTGTTCAGTGAAAGCACGACGCAGAAATGCAGTTGCTCCCGGGTCCACTGGAAATTCATGTATTCCTTCGGCAGCAGTTTTTTCAGCAGCGGATCCAGGACGGAATCGTAGACATGCAAGGCGCTGATGATGTCGGTTGGAGGCAGATTCAGCTTAGCCAGACGGCGTCCGCTGTACTCCACCTGCTCGAAAAAGTCGGCGGGGGGGCGATCGCCGCCCAGAATCCTGGCGGCGGCGCCGGGCGTGATCGCCGAGAGCGCCTTCAATTGCTTTTGATCGTACTTCCTGCTCCGCAGGCGCTGGCGGAAGCGGCGGTCGAGGCCGGCGGCATGCGGCTTGACAATGATCGAGAGGCGCGTCAGGTGCGCTTGCAACTGATCGCTAAGAACGTCGGCGGCGTCAGCCAGGAGAGGCGGCGAGTCGTTTGAATGCACCCACTCTGAGTATAGATCAGCCGAGCCCCAGGATGCGGGCTATTGAACGGCCATGCGTAAGCATGCGCAAGCGTCGGGATAAACCGGCGCGCAGTCGGGGATGAAAGCGAACCATTTTGACCTCGAGTCTTTGCCGCGAGGCCAATACCTCATCGGGCATCAGATCGATCCAATCGGCGGCCGGCAAAACTGCGCCAGTGACAGAGAGAAGGAATAGGATAGGCAGGTAGCGCGGTACGCTTCCGATCATAGCATTAGCTTATGGAGTGGGCATGATGCATAATAGGTTCCTAAGGGGACACCAAAAAGATGATGGGGATTCTTCGCTCGTCCGCGCTGTTGCTGACGATGACTGGCCTGGTCTATTCCGCAGACATAACCAGCCGTGATTTTTATAGCGCTATCCGTGAAAACGATTTGGCGCGCTTGAAGTCGATGACCGCTTCCGGAGCCGATATCAACATGCGTGACGGGCGCGGCTCGACTCCGCTGATGCACGCTGCGTCGATAGGGAGCCTGGAAGCGATGAAGCTCCTGCTGAAAGCCGGGGCCGATGTGAACGCAAAGAACGGACTGGACACTACGGCTTTGATTTGGGGCGCCTTGGATCCGGCCAAGGTCCGGCTGCTGGTGGAGGCCGGCGCGAGCGTGAACGTCCGGTCCAAGCTTGGCCGCACACCTCTACTGGTAGCGGCTGGCCGGCCAGGGTCGGCAGAAGCGGTTCGACTGCTGCTTTCGAAAGGCGCGGACTCGAAGGCGGCCGATGTTCGGGGAGTTACCCCGCTGTTAGAGGCGGCCCGCGTGAACGACATGGATATATTCCGTCTGCTGCTCGATGCTCCAGCTAACATCAACGCAGGCGGTTTCGTGGGAACAACGGCGCTCAATCTGGCGGCCGGGCATGCCAACCTCGCCGCTGTCAAGCTGCTGCTGGAAAAAGGAGCGGACGTGAACGTTGCCCACGTTTCGGAGTTTCGCGTCAAGAACGGTCTCATCGCGCTTTCCCGCCTGACGGCGCTGATGTCGGCGCCGGAGAGCTCGCCGGAAGTGATGGAGGCGCTCATCAAGGCAGGGGCGAATGTGAATGCCAAGGACGTCCGTGGCATGACGCCGCTGATGCTGGCCGTCGCCACGGATTCGCCAAATCCGCGCATTGTGCGGCTGCTTCTCGACCGCGGCGCGGATACTGAAGTGAAGAGCACGGATGGCGAACGGGCGCTCGATTGGGCGAAAAAATTCAACCATCCGGAAATCCTGCGGTTGCTGGGAGGCCAGCCGGTGGAAGCGAAGGCCGCGCTACAGCCGGTGAGCGAAGAGAAGCCCGACCTGCGAGGAGCAATCGGGCGAGGCCTGGCGATGCTGCAGGGTTCTTCCACGGAGTATTTCAAACAGAGCGGCTGCGTCGGCTGCCATCATCAGAATCTTACCGGTGTGGCGGTGGCGAGCGCCAAGAAAAATGGGTTTGGTGTGGACGAAGCAGCGGCCGCGGAGCAGATTCGCGTCGTGAAAACGGAATTTCTAAGCCAGCGGGATGGGCTGCTGCAGGGATTCTTCATCAGCGTCGATTCACTTGCTCTTGCTTTGTTGCAGTTGAGCGAGCAAGGGTATCCGGCCGATGAAGTCACCGATGCGATGGCCGCATTAATTGCCTCGCAACAGGTTCCAGATGGAAGCTGGACGGGCTTTTCAATTGTCCGACCGCCACTCGAAAGCAGCGATTGTGCGCGTACGGCCGTCGCCGCTCGGGCGCTGGCGCGATACGGCATTCCGGCGCGCAAGGCCGAGTTCGACGAGCGCATCGTCAGGGCCCGTCAGTGGCTCTTGCAGGCGCGAGTGGAGCTTCCGTACGAGCGCTCATACCAACTGCTCGGGCTGAAGTGGACGGGAGCGGAGCCGCAAGCGATCGAACGGGCGGCGGCTGAGGTGCGAAAGTTGCAGCGGCCGGATGGCGGCTGGCCGCAGATCCGCTATCTTTCGAGCGACGCCTACGGCACAGGATTGGCGTTGTATGCGCTTCGTCAGGCAGGGGAATCGGCTCAGGGCGCTGTTTATCAAAGTGGAGCGCGCTTCCTGCTGGCTAGCCAGAAACAGGACGGGTCTTGGCACGTGGCCAGCCGCGCGCCGAAGCTGCAGCCATATTTTCAGAGTGGGTTTCCACATGGGCACGATCAGTGGATCTCGGCTGCGGCGACAGCGTGGTCGGTGGCGGCGCTGGCGGAAGCGGTGGAACCGGTGCGGAATTCGGCTGGGCTGCAGTGAAGGGGAAAGTGGAATATGCTTTAGCTTGTTCGAAAACTAAACGAACAAGTTAAAGCATATTCCACATAGTTCGTCCGTACCACCACGTCGACCAGATGTAGATCGCGATACACGGCGCCAGCATCAATGGGCTGGCGTAGACGGTGGCGGCCGCCATCAGCGCCATTATCAGCACCTGGATGATGCCGCTGCCGAACGATACGCCGGTTGAAAATCGCCAACGCGTCTGTTCGCTCCGTTCGTTGACTGAAGCGGCGTGTCCGACGGCCAATGCCATCAGCGCGGCCGCCAAACCTGGCAGTGGCGACAGGGGCAGACACAAGACCACGGTCACCAGCAGGAAGGCCGCATCCTTCGCAGCCAGGATCTGCCAGCCCGGAACGGGCAGCAGGCGATAGCGTGTCAGACCGCCGTTGCCATCCAATCCGAACAGGCTTTGCGCGTAACTGGAAAGTGTCAGCATGACTAACATCGTCAATGGGAAAAAAGCATCACGCGGAAGCGTCCCCTTCGCCCTGAAGATGAGAGCGCCGACGCTAAGCAGCAGTCCGCAATAGAAATCGAGAGTCGAGAGCATTTCCCTCAGGTTCTTGCGGATTAGTTGATCAAGCGGACCGGGGAAATGCGGAAGCCGCCGCCACGCGCCCAAGCGCTGCACCCAGGGAATGGAAGGGACCACGAATCCAATCGCGAACAGACCGGCTATCAGCGCCCACAGGCCCATGGTCACACTGCGACGGAGCACCAGGATGGCGAGTAACCAGGTCATCGGATTCAGCCAGGGACTGGCGATCCGCAGGAGCCAGCGCTCACCACTGGAAATCGGCCACATCGCCAGCCGCTGCGGGGGTATCTTGCGCAACGGGTCGGTGCTCAGGGGGAAGAACAGGACCATTCCGATGAGTACGTTCAGCGAAAGGAACACGCCACGATCGGCAAGAGCAAGGAATAGGACACTCACCGAGAAAAGATTGTTGCCGGTGAACGATCCTAGGGTCTTGGCATCGCGGCGGACGGCGGTCCACAACGCGCCTAGGATCGCCGCGGTCCGAGCCAATCCAGGTCCTCCGTTACCGGTTCTTCCGCCAGGTCGAAATACAGGTCTTCGAGCGAGCGCGGAAGATCCTGCGACGACGAGTTCCAAACCGCCTTGCCGCCGCGAATCATCACGAACTGGTTGGCGATGCGCTCGACCACACTCAGAATGTGCGACGTGAGAAAAACGGTGATGCCTCGGCCGGCGGCTGTCACCAGCAGATCGCGCATCGTTTTTGAAGTTACAGGATCGATGGCTTCGAATGGTTCATCCAGGAACAGCACTTCCGGATTGGGCAGCAGCGCCATGGCGAAGGCGGTCTTCTTGCGCATCCCATGCGAGCAGTGGCCGGCGAAGGTATCGCGCCCGTGAGCCAGGCTCAGCGCCGCCAATAGCTGCTCGATGCGCGCCCGCGCGGTCTCGCGGCTCAGGCCGTAGATGCGTCCGGTGAGAAGCAGGTGCTCCTCTACGGTGAGGTCGTCAAACAGTCCCAGATCTTCGGGGAGAACGCCGATGCGGCGTTTGATGGCCAGCGGATCTTGGACTACATTCAGGCCGCAAACCAGGACCTGGCCGGAAGTTGGCGCGAGCAATCCGGTGAGCATCTTGACTGTGGTCGACTTGCCGGCGCCGTTGGGACCGAGGAAGGCGCAGATGGTCCCCCCGGCGACATCGAGCGTCAGGTGGTCTACAGCGGTGAAGCCGCCGAAGCGGCGTGTGAGGTCGCGGCAAGAGATCATCTACAACTGATCCCGATACTGCTCCAGCGCAACTTTAACAAGTTGGGCGCGGGTTCGAACCGACAGCTTGTCGAATAGCTGACGGAGAGACGCCTTCACGGCGCCTTCGGAGATCTGCAGACGCACACCGATGTCCTTGTTGCTCAGGCCCTGGAAAATGAAGCGGAGCACCGCCTTGTCGCGATCGGTGAGCTTCGGACGGGCGTCCGGCCGCGATTGGTCGAGCGATCGAAACAAGGGGCCGAGATAATCCTTCTCCAGGCACACCTCGCCGGCAGCCACCTGCCTGATCCTGCCGCACAGAATTTCAATTGAATTGTGCTTGTGCAGAATTCCGGCCACGCCGGCCCGAATTAATTGGACGGCTTCCTGATCGCTCACGCCGGCGGTGACAACCAGGATCTGGCCTTCAAATCGCTGGCGCCTGGCGGCGCTGACGAAATCAACGGCCCGTTCCGGCCCCAGATCGACATCGAGCAGAACCATGGTGGCGCCACTGCCGTTCAGAATCTCAAGCGCTTCGGACGAACTACTGCACTGGCCCACTACCTTGAGGCCAAGCTCACGCTCGAGGACGCGGGCAAGTCCTTGGCGGAACATGGCGTGATCATCCACCAGGAGAACGTTGATTGTCTGGGTTGTCGTGTTAGTCAAGACTGACCTTCCCTACACAACTTGCAATTCGACCGCAAAACAGGACCCGCTTTCCTGAGGCTCGTACCGTAACTCCCCTCCATAGCTTCGCACGACATCGCGCGAGACATAAAGTCCCAAGCCAGTCCCCTCCGCTCCGGGTTGAAATGGTTCAAACAGCCGGTCTGGCGCCATTATCCCAGGACCAGTGTCCTGGAAGCGCACGGTGGCCCTTTGTCCTTCCGCCGACACGGTTATCGTCAGCTCGGCGGTGGGGCATTCCTGCACGGCCCGATGACTGTTCTGGACAAGGTTGAGGAATGCTTGCAGGAGCCCGTGCCGGTCGGCCAAAACGGTTGGCATATCAGGCGGCAGACGCCAGCGCACGACTCTAGCGGAGTCGCGCCAGTCGGGCTCGATTACGATCCGAAGGTTGTCCAGCACTGCCTGCAACGGAACCTCTTCGAGCGTCTCGTGGCCGCTGGAATGCAATTCAAGCGAGGCGATCCGTTCCAATCCCTGAACCAAATTGGCCAAGGCGCGAAAGTCATCGTCCCGCGGGAGCTCAGGCGTTTCGCGCAGATTCGAACAGACTATCGAGATGGCGCTGCATAGATTGCGGACCTCATGAGAGACCGCCGCGGCGGCTATGCGATTCCCCCTCATCAGTTGCCGCAGACTCTGCTCTTCGCGGTCGCGCATTTCTTCGGAAGCGTCCACGACGATCGCGGCCAGGCGCGTGCCTTCCGGCGTTCTATAGGAGGAGAACCAGGTATGCGCCAAGAAAATTTCACCGTCATCCTTGCGGGCTTGGCACTGCGCGGCGGTTCGGAAGCCCTCGATTGGAATGTTCAGCCGCAGAGCGTCGGCGAGCACGGGAAGATAAGCTCCGATAGATCGCCCGAGCAGCGACTGTGCATCCGGAATCGCGAACAGAACGCTGCCGGCCTTATTGGCTGCCAGCACCAGGCCTGCGCCGTCTATCGTCAGGATAGCCGCGGGGCTGCTCTCCACCAGGACTCGCAACTGATCCTCGGCTTCGCGCCGCAGTCCCTGCTCCCGCTGGATGTTGCCGAGATGCTCGACTACGAGCTCGCGATTTCTGATCAGCGCGGTGACAAAAAGCCCGGAGCCGGTATAGGCCAGGAATGCAAAAACAAAACGAAGCATAACCTCGACCGGCGGACTGGGGATATCGAACCACGATCGCAGAAAGGCGCATAGGACGGCCAGCGCGGCGGTCTCCATCGGCGCGAGCACAATGGCTCCGATCATCATGGGAATAATGTAGAAGACTCCCAGAGACGCTCTGTTTCCGACGTACCAATCGGCGAGAGCGGTTAATGACACCATCGCAACAACCACTGCCAGCACTTTGACTTTTCCGGCTTTCAGAAAGATGGCGATGATGGTTCTCACGAAAACTCCTCAGCCAGTCTACTACTAAGCAGCGTTCGGCAATTCGATTCCTGATTATCCAAAAGAAAGCCATCTATGATCGAAAGATAGTAGTGGCTCGTTTGGAAGGCTGCCAGGCTTTTTGATTTCCCAGGCAACTATCAACGATTTGACTAACAGGAGTGCCTTTCTTTCGGACACATTATCATTTCTTTTGTCTAATGTTATGGGAAAAACATTGGTTCCCAATTGAAATAATTGATTGGACGCGCCATCAAGCTGTTGCTAGAATTACTTTTCAAATCAGTTAGCCACGTTCGCTAGCCACATTCAAATCGCACCACGATCCGATTACATACTCTACGTCCTTCACGGTCCGTGGACGGTATTTTGGAAGCGAACAAACATTTAGGAGCGAAACAATTATGCAGAATAACTTGTCTTTATCGCAGAGAATTAGCCGATTAGGCGCCCGGCTGCGCGATTCCGAATGGCGGCGTTACGGGGGTCTGCTGCTGCTGGGAAAAGCCGCGGGAGTCGGTGCGCTGCTGATTGCTGCCTTGTTGATGAATCCGGACTTGATCGGCTGGAAGACCCATGCCGCCGATCCCATTCTCAAGGGAAACGACATCGTCAATCCGATTAACACAGTCTGGACACTAATCGCCGCATTCCTGGTTTTCTGCATGCAAGTCGGTTTCACAATGCTGGAGGCGGGATTCTGCCGGTCTCGCGAGACGGTGAACGTGCTGATGGAATGCATCGTGGACACCTGCCTCTGCGGCATCCTCTTCTACGCGTTCGGTTTCTCTTTCATGTTCAGCCACGGCAACGGACTGATCGGGTACAACTGGTTCTTCCTGAATGGCGTGCCGGCGACCTATGAAACCACTGGCGTGGCGTTCCTGGCATTCTGGCTGTTCCAGTTTGCCTTCGCCGATACCTGTTCAACCATCACCTCCGGCGCCATGATCGGACGCACCGGATTCGTCGGCGATCTGTTGTACAGCGTGGCCGTCTCCGGCTTCATCTACCCGATCATTGGTCACTGGGCTTGGGGTCCGGATGGATTCCTGGCCATGATGGGGAGCCCGGGCAACTACCTGCCGTGGGTGGGAACGAGCTTCCACGATTTCGCCGGCTCCACAGTTGTGCATACCATCGGCGGCTTCATTGCCTTGGCGGGTTCGATCGTTCTTGGTCCGCGGCTGGGCCGCAAATTCAAGCGCGACGGAGGCGGCCCGATGCTGCCTCACGATTTAACGATCGCCGCTTCCGGCGGCCTGCTGCTGTGGTTCGGATGGTATGGTTTCAATCCGGGAAGCACGCTTTCGGCAATGGATTTTGAAGGCATCGGGCGCGTGGCGACAAACACCACGCTGGCGGCTTGCGCGGCGGGCCTGACGGCGATGTCGTGGGCCTACATATCGAGCAAGACGTGGGATGCGAGCTTTACTGTGAACGGATTCCTGGCGGGACTGGTTGCCATCACCTGCCCTTGCTATTGGGTCAGTCCGACTGGGGCCATCATGCTGGGCGGCGTGTCCGGCGTCCTTGTGGTTCTCGGCGTGGAATTGCTGGAATGGCTGCGCATTGACGATCCCATCGGCGCAGTGCCGGTACACGGCTTCTGCGGCATTTGGGGAACACTGTCGCTGGGGCTGTTTGCCTGCGGCAAGTACGGCTCCACTGGGCCAATAACAGCCGACAACACCGCTCCCTTGAAAGGTCTCTTCTATGGAGGCGGCACTCAGGTGCTGGTAGCGCAGGCGATCGGCAGCGCAACAATTACTTTGGCCACGTTCGGAGTCGCCATGGCGGTTATGTACGCCGTCAACGCGACCGGACTCCTCCGTGTCTCAGCCGAGGGTGAGACTTACGGCTTGGATCTCCACGAGCACGGAATTTCGGCTTATCCGGAGTATGTCATCCACTCGGTCGCGAAACCGGGCGGCATGATTGCGCAGGAAAAGAAGGCTAGTCTCGCTGCCGAGTCGATGCAGCCGCGGGCGACCTTGAGGGAGTCAACGCAATTATGAAGAAAATTGAGGCTATCATTCAACCGCACAAGCTGGACGAGGTGAAGGAAGCCTTGAAGGGCATCGGCGTCGAAGGCATCACGATTTCCGAGGTGCGAGGTTACGGCCGTCAGAAAGGCCACACGGAGGTTTATCGCGGCGCGGAATATAGCGTCGATCTACTGCCCAAGGTGAAAATGGAGATGGTCGTGGTCGATGCACAGATGTCCCGGATCGTGGAGAAACTGGGTGAAGCTGCACGATCCGGGAAGATCGGGGACGGGAAGATCTTTGTCTCCTCGATCGACGAAGCTATTCGGATTCGCAACGGCGACCGGGGAGAAGGGGCGCTTTGAATTTAGCTGTTGCAATTTAGCATTTGCCGCTTGACATACGAAGACTGTCGTAGTACAGTCTTCGTATATGCAGGATAACCTACCGCGGCCAACCGACGCCGAGCTGGAAATCCTGACGGTGCTTTGGAGCCGGGGGCCCAGCACCGTCCGCGAGATCCACGAAGTCATCGCCACCCGCAAACCGACACAGTACACTACCGTGCTCAAGCTGATCCAGATCATGTCTGGGAAAGGCCTGGTACAGCGCGACGAGAAGGAGCGCGCGCATATTTGCGAAGCGGCGCGCCCTCGGGAATGGACGCAACGGCAGCTCGCGGGCGATCTGCTCCGGCGCGCCTTCGATGGATCCACCAAGAGTCTCATGCTGGGCGCGCTTTCGGCCCGAAAAACTACGAAGAGTGAACTAGCCGAGCTGCGTAAGCTGCTCGATGACTACGAGAAGGAGGCGCGATGAATCCGATCGATGCCTGGATGCAAACATCCATCGTGAAAGCGCTCGGCTGGACTCTGTTGCACTCCTTGTGGGAAGGCGCGATCATTGCGCTGGCTCTGGCGGCTGCGCTTTACGCCATCCGTTCTCCGCGCGCCCGCCACGCTGCAGCGTGCCTGGCGCTGGCTGGCATGCTTGCGGGCTTCGGCCTCACACTGGGACGCTTGATGCTGCAGCAGCCCATCGGGGACTCAGCGGCAGCAACCATTGGCGGACTCGAGGCCACGTCGAATGGGCTCGTCGAACAATGGCGAACGGTGAAGAGCCAAACTGAGCGGCGCGCGGCGGATTTGCTGCCATGGCTTGCGCCATTTTGGATGGCGGGCGTGGTCATCTTCCACTTGCGCAGTGTGGCGTGCTGGATGGCTGCGCGGCGTCTACGCCGGACAGGAGTGTGTTGCGCGCCCGATTTCTGGCAGCAACGGCTGAACCAGCTTGGCGCGCGCCTGCGGCTCTCCCGGCCCGTGGCGCTGCTGGAATCCTGCCTGGCCGACGTACCCGTCGTCCTCGGTTACGCGAGCCCGGTGATTTTGATGCCAGTAGGGCTGCTGGCGGGCTTGCCGGCAGGGCAGATCGAATCGATCCTACTGCATGAACTGGCGCACATCCGCCGGTACGACTATCTGGTCAACCTGCTGCAGACATTCGTGGAGGGATTCTTGTTCTATCATCCGGCTGTCTGGTGGATTTCCGGGGTGATCCGCGCCGAGCGGGAAAATTGTTGTGACGATCTGGTGGTGGCCACGACCGGCGATGCGCATGAATACGCCGTGGCGCTGGCCGCTTTGGAGCAAAACCGCTGGTCCGCGCGCGAAGCCGCGCTGGCAGCTACTGGAGGTAATCTTGTGAAACGAATTCGACGCCTGCTCTATCAGCCGGAAGGACCGCGCGCTGCTTTGACGCCCGTCGCGGCTGGAATTTTGACGATCGCTACCGCGGTAGGCTTAGTGGCCTGGCAAGCGGCTCCGGCCGGCAATTCGCTGGCGCCGTCCTCTCCCTTTAGCAAGTGGATCAACGAGGACGTCGCCTATATCGCCAACGACCAGGAGCGCGCGACCTTCAACAGCCTTCAGACCGATAAAGAACGCGAGAATTTTATCGAGCAATTTTGGCTGCGCCGCGACCCGACCCCGGGTACGCCTGAGAACGAATTCAAAGAAGAACACTACCGGCGCATTGCCTATGCGAACGAGCGGTACTTCGTGAGGGGAAAGACTCCAGGCTGGAAGACCGACCGCGGCCGAATTTACATCACCTATGGGCCGCCAAACGAGATTGAAGACCATTCGGCCGGCGGCAGCTACATTCGTCCGGACGGCAGCGAAACCACTACCTACCCGTTTCAGCAGTGGCGCTATCGCTACATTCAGGGAGTCGGCAATAACATCATCATGGAATTTGTGGATATCACGGGGTTGGGGGATTACCGGATGACCACGGACCCGCACGCAAAGGAAGGCACACCGGTCGCGCGGCCCGGGCAGAACGGGCAATTGCTCCGGGCTCCAACCATCAGGTATAAGGACCTGGCGGCGGCGGTTGACTCAGGTGTCAAATCTAACATTCTCCCCATGCAGGTTCACGCCGATTATTTGCCGGTGAGTGTATCCTCCGTGCGCACTGATGTGACTATTCAGATCGCTAACAAGGATCTGCAATTCCAGCGCGGGGAAGGCAAGCAGAAGGCGGTCGTGAACCTGTACGGCCGGATCACCTCCTTGTCGCGCCGGGTCGCCACCAACGTGTTCGAGGACAACATCACGGTGGAGTCGCCGGAGGCGCTTTTCAGCGACATGATCAAGAAATCGTCCCTGTACCAGAAATCGATTCCGCTCGCGCCAGGCGAGTATCGGTTAAACCTTGCGGTTCGCGATGTGGGTAGCGGCAAAACGAATACCTACGAGATGGCGCTGAACGTACCAAAACCTTAGGACGAACAAGCTAAAGCATATTCCACTACATTAGTGTGACCGGGTCCACATCGATTACCAGCGCGGTCGCGCCCCATTTACGGTCCAGCGCGAAATGGCGGGCGCGGTGTAGCAGCTCACTCAGAGCGGCGCGGTTGGCGGCTTTGATCAGGAACTGATAGCGATATTCGTTTTTCAGGCGCGGCACCGGCGCCTCGGCTGGACCCATAATCTTGAGCTGCTCCGGCGGCGGGGTGAGGAATTGGCCCAGATCGGCGCTCATCCGCAGAGCCACTTCCTGCTTTTCACTGCGCACCAGCAAATTGGCCATGGCGCTGAAGGGCGGGTAGCGCATATCGCGACGGAACGCCAGTTCGCGCTCGTAGAAGGCCTGATAATCGTTCTTTCCCGCCAGGCGCACGGCGTAATGATCGGGTTGGATGGTCTGAATGAGCACCACGCCGGGCAGATTTCCGCGGCCCGCCCGGCCCGACATCTGCGTCAGGATCTGAAAGGTGCGCTCGGCCGCGCGAAAATCGGGAAACCCAAGTCCGATGTCGGCGGAAATGATGCCGACCAGCGTCACGTTGGGAATATCGTGACCCTTGGCAATCATCTGCGTGCCGACCAGGATGTCATAGTGTCCCTCGCGGAAGTTCTGCAGAATGGATTCATAATGACGCTTGCCCGACACCGTGTCGCGATCGAGGCGTGCTATGCGGGCTTTCGGCAGCTCGCGGTGTAGCTCCTCTTCCACCTTTTCTGAACCTAGTCCTAGAAAATAAATGTGCTCGCTCTGGCACTTCGGACATTGCGATGGAACCTTTTCGGCGTAGTTGCAGTAATGGCAAAGCATGCGCCGGTCCCGCCGATGGAAGGTGAGCGTCAGCGAGCAGTTCACGCAGTTGACGCGCTCTCCACAGGCGCGGCAGGCCACCGAGCTTGAAAATCCGCGCCGGTTGAGCAGAAGCATAGTCTGCTCGCCATTTTCCAGCCGGAAGGAAATGGCTTCCAGCAGCCTGCGCGAGAAAGTGGCTTGCTTGCGAGTCTCGAGAAACTCGACCCGCATGTCGATCAGCTCCACGTGGGGCATGGGCCGCGCCTCCACCCGGTCGGGCAACTCGAGCAGCGTGTACTTGCCACGCTCGGCGTTGTACCGGCTCTCCAGGCTAGGCGTAGCCGACCCCAGCACTACGCAAGCGCCCGACGCTTTGGCCCTCACGATGGCTACGTCGCGGCCGTTGTAGCGCGGCGTCTCCTCTTGCTTGTAGCTCTGATCGTGCTCTTCATCCACCACGATCAACCCGAGATTGCGCACCGGCGCGAACACGCCCGATCTGGTCCCGACGACGACGCTGGCCGCTCCGGAGCGAATCTTGCGCCACTGCTCGGCGCGCTCCGTGTCTGTAAATGCGCTATGCAGGATGGCAACCTGGTCACCGAATCGCCCGAAGAACTGGCCCGCCATCGCCGGGGTCAGCGCAATCTCCGGGACCAACAGGAGCGCGCCCCGGCCGGCGGCGAGGGCGGTGTCGATCGCGTTCAGATAAACTTCTGTCTTGCCGGAGCCAGTCACTCCGTGCAGGAGAAATGTCTGAAACTTCCGCGAAACAATGGCGTCGTGAATCTGCGCGAACGCCTCCCGCTGCGGCGGATTCAGCGCATGCGGCGCCCTGGCTGCGTAAACGCCACTGATCGGCATAGGCTCGCGCTTGAGCACGACGAATTTCTTTTTGCCCAGCGAGCGCGCGGCTCCGCTCGCGCCACGCACGGATGCCTCGAGATCCTTCAAATTATGCGCGCCGGGATGCAGCTCCAGAAACGCGATCAGCTCACGCTCGGGTTTGGATAGCTTGGCTTGGGGACGCGTTGCCGCCAGCTCCACCAGCAGGCGGTCCGATGGCGCGCGCAGAGGATCGCGGTCTTCGTGGAGCTGCTCCGGAAAGATGAATCCCCGTTTCTCGAGCGAGCGGATCACCTTATCGGCCAGCGGCAATTTCTTCGCCAGGTAAGCCGCCGAAAGCGGGCGCGATTCCAGCGCGCGCAGCACCTGGGCGACGGGATCTTCGGCCGCCGCCTCCAGCAGCAGTTGGCGCGCCGCGTCGCGTCCGGCGTCAGTGAGCGAATAGATTTTCCCCGTGCGGATCTCCGACGCCAGAGGCAGCATGCCTCG
>Ga0210405_10003883_pt1 | contig 14331 bp, 15 predicted proteins | sample IncBWH11MmetaG_FD_155492 | JGI IMG/M metagenome (GOLD analysis project Ga0210405, IMG submission 155492) | Forest soil microbial communities from Barre Woods Harvard Forest LTER site, Petersham, Massachusetts, United States - Inc-BW-H-11-M | ecosystem: Environmental > Terrestrial > Soil >... | reverse complement strand
CAGCCTCAACTTCTCCAGTGCGAACTCAATCTCGCCGCTCCGAGCCTGTCCTATTCTGCATTTACTCGAACCAATTTTCATGAGATTTAGCGGGCCGCAGGCCCAAACTGACACGCGGGACAACCCGGACATCGCGATGGTGTGCAGTCGATCACCGAGTAATTGATTGGGCAGCCCGCTCCTCTTCACGGAGGAGTTCGAAGTAGTAATCATGATCGAAGTTGTGACCGAAGAGATGCATAGGTCGGACTGAGTTCCTGGCCTGAAAACGATTACGAGCGAGCCTACGGTTGGAAAAGGCAACACCATCTATGAGAGCGAAATGGCGATCTTCTTTGAGTGCATGCAGTAGTGCGCTCAAAAGTGCTTGACACGGGCCGACATTGTCAGAGACGCGATTTATCAACAACGGTCGAACACAGCGGCAGACCACACATTGCAATTCCTTGCACCATTGACAAACCGGCGAGAAGTGGCGCAAGGTTGGTTCAGTTCGCCCGGTTCATTCCCCGTAAGGTAAGTTCCACTCCTGGAGGTGGCTGATGAAACGAATCAGCGTCGGAATTCTGATGGTATTTGTGTGCTTTGCGTCGGTGGCGTGGAGTCAGCAGCCAGCGAGCAATTGCGTTAACAACTGGAGCGAATTCCACCGAACCAACATGCAGCGTTCCAACCCATGCGAAAAGGTGCTCGGGTTAGCAATGTCGGAAACCTCGTTCTGAAATGGAGCTATACCACTAGCAGCGGAGTGCCCTCCTCGCCCGCCGTGACGAATGGCGTGCTTTACGTCGGCTCGCTCGACGGAAAGATTTACGCGCTGAACGCCAGTACTGGCGCCGCGATTTGGGTCTACAACACCGGCCGCCAGGTGCAACCCTCACCCGCCGTGTCCGATGGAGTTGTTTATGGCGGCTCGAACACCCGCAGCACATACGCACTGAATGCCAAAACCGGGCGCAAGCTATGGAGGACTTACACCGGCAGTGCGACCTCCTCCCCCACAGTGTCCAACGGGGTGGTTTATGTCGACGGCGAAGGCTGCGAGTTCGGCAACGTGTACGCGCTTAACGCCAAAACCGGCGCCACGCTGTGGAGTTACAACGACGAGTGCCTTGCTGGGCATTCCTCGCCGGCTGTGGTCAATGGGGTCGTCTACGCCGACGCGGACGACGTCTTTGACTACGTTGGCAGCGTTTTCGCCCTGGACGCCAAGACCGGCACCCAGCTTTGGAACTTCCACATTGCCGCCCCAGTGCCCTCCTCGCCCGCCGTGGCCAATGGGGTGGTTTACGTCGGCTCGGACGACTACAACGTGTATGCGCTGAATGCCAAGACTGGCTCCAAGCTGTGGAGCTACACCACCGGCAACTTCGTCGAATCCTCGCCTGCGGTGGCGAATGGCATAGTTTATGTCGGCTCGCATGACGCCAACGTCTACGCGCTGGACGCCAGGACCGGCGCCAAGCTGTGGAGCTACACTACCGGCAACGTTGTGTCTTCCTCGCCTGCCGTGGCGAATGGGGTGGTTTATGTCGGATCGGACGACGGCAACGTGTACGCGCTAAACGCCAAGACCGGCGCCAAGCTGTGGAGCTTCGCTACAGGCGGCACAGTGAGATCTTCACCCATTGTGACGAACGGAATGGTTTACGTTGGCTCTGACGACGGCAAGGTCTACGCCTTCGGTCTGCCATAACGGAGAGTCGGTCCAAGCGAGCGCATCTTCCCAAAACGTACCCGGCGCGGCTACACGCTGACTTCGACCTTGAGCGCCAAGCGCGAGCAGGAGTGCCGGGCACAAGAGCCGAAGACTTGCCGAGGATAATTGTTGCAACCAGGTCAGCATGACCGGACTCCGGTCACAACGAAGCATGAAAAGAGGCTCTACGCCAAGCCCCTGTTTGCAGTGAGTTACGGCTCTTTTCAAGGGAGGCCATAGCACTCAAAACCCCTCAATGAGTGCCGTCGCAATGTACTTATTTCATCAAGCCGTACACATCGAGTTCGGTCTGCGTCCCGACATAAACCTTGCCGCCCGCGATGGTCGGTACTTGATACTTGGTTGCAGGCCCGGCTTGATCACGCGTTCCAGCCTGGCTGCTGTTGTAAAGCTCGCGGGCAACGTTGGTTGCGTCGTAAGCGTACAGCACCGCGGGCCGACTGCCCGGTTTCTGTTTAAAATTGTCCTGGCGCTCGATGGCCCACACGATACCGTCGGTCGCGCCGTTGGCCGACACAGAAGGCGTGCTGCCGACCGGAAAGATGTTGGGACTTTGCGCTACCGGCAAGGTGGACAACATTCCACCCGAGAGGGTGTACATCTTCAAGTTGTCTCCTACTCCATTGACCACATCCTGGAGTACGCCCGCGTAATAAACATAGGCAGCCGTTTGTCCCTTCCAGTAAGCCGGCGCGCTCCAATATCCGGCCGTCGCGCCAGCGACGGTTTGCACCACGTTGTCGTGCTGAGCGTGGAAGTGTCCCATCCTCTTGCGATTCACCAGGTAGATAGGGCTGGCATAGACGCCGCCGAACAGGTCACACGGCACTCCACCCTTTCCGGAGATGAGGACTTCGTCGGTAATTGTCGCGCTACTGTCGTACGGGAGCACCATCGGGCTGCCTGACCCCAGATCCAAATCGGCTTGCAGCCGGCAGGCCTGATCCATGGGTGTGAAGTAATCACTGACGTTCAATGCTCCACCGTTCAGTTTCAACTTCAATAAACTGTCTCCATAATCGGTTCCCCCAGTATTAACGTCAAAAGTTCCGTCGGCGACTGAAGCATAGATGTTTCCCCGTGAATCCGCGGCTATCCCTCCACCCGCGCCCCAGATGCCTCCATCGATGCCGTTCGGGGTGGTGTCAAACACGGCCAACTGCTTCAGGGTCTGCGCGTCGTAAGCCATGATCCAGCCGGGCAAGACAGGAGGCCCTTCGTGCGTGTATCCCGCCCAACCGATGTACACGACATTGTCTGCCCCTGGCAAACCCTGCAGCAATAGCAATTCCGGCCGCTGGCCAGCGTGAAGAGGATCAAACGAAATCCCATTGACCGACGCGGTGATCTCCACCGGACCGCCAAATTTTTCCACGTGAGTCACGATGTCGAGCGCGTGTAATCGCTGCACATACGTCACATTATTTCCCTGGATCTCTTTGGTTCGCGCTATTACATAGAGTGTCTTGCTGGCTGGATCAATAACTGGCGTTCCCGTGATGCCCACCATCGGATAAACGTGACAGACCCCGATATCGACGCAGGGTACTGGGACAACGTTGGGAGGTGAGGTGAAGTTTACTTGCCAGAGCGGTTGAGAGCCTGGTGAATCCGCATCGAATGCATACACGCTATCGTTCTCCGTCGCCACGAACACCACATTGCGGGTACCTACGTTTGGAATGAAAAGACCTGGCCAATACAACGGCTGAGCGTAGATCTGTCCGTCCACCGCGAAGGCACCCAGTTTGCCAAAGCTGTTCGAGTTCACGTTGAGCGGGGTGAGCAGGGTTTCCCGAAGGTACTGACCGGTGCGAGCGTTGTCGTTGTGCCAGGTGATGACTCTCAGGGAAGATGCAGGCGGCCGTAGTGCAGGTGCAACCAATGCCCAGGAACACAGCACAATGACGATAGCGGCGAAGCAATAGAGCGTGACCTTAAACCCCATTGAAATGCTCCCGAAGATTACAGACGAGGAAGCTTAACAGCGTGATTAAGACGCCGCAACGGTGATTTGAGCGGGACATATGAGCAGGCCAACTTCACCCCGACGTATACTTACGCGCCGGAGGACGAGTCATGCTTTTTTCTGGATTCCAAGCATTGCGAACGGCAACGTGAAGAGAAGGGCGTGCTTGCGCGTCAGTTCAAATGGTCACGAGTCCAATTCTAACCACGGTGTAGATTCCGAGCAGCAGCGGATTTCGCGGATCGTTGACGAAACCAGGACAGCATGCTCATTGACAATTACTGAGCCTCTGCGGTAGCGCCAACGGAACGGGATCCGACGCCGATGGCGGTGTAGCCGGATTTTTCCCGACGAGTACTACCCCACGAAGTAGTTGACAGACCTCGCTCCGGAGTTCTATTATATGGCGAATAAAAAGCGAACATGCCATGGCTTCTCTTCCCCTTCTTCCCGACTCGCAGCCCAGACTCGTGGGCATTGCTCGCCTGGCCGCGCAGGGAGAATCCGTGCGTCAAGGGCACGACGTTGAATATTTCACACTTCCCGTCCGTTCTTTGCTCAACCGGTGCACCGGGGTCCGCATGCCCTTTACCTGGACCATCAATCCGTACCGGGGATGCGAGTTCGCCTGTAAATATTGCTATGCGCGCTATACGCACGAATTCATGGAATTGAGGGACGGCGTCGACTTCGAGCAGAAGATCTTCGTGAAGCAACATGCTGCGGATTTGCTCCGCCAGGAGCTTCACCACGTTAAGCCGGGGGAAGAAATTGCGATCGGCACCGCGACTGATCCCTATCAACCAGCGGAGCGGCGATTCGAGGTGACCCGCGCCATCCTCGAAGAGTTGGCCCGGCATCGCGGACTCGAGATCGGCATCGTAACCAAATCGAATCTCGTTTTGCGGGACACCGACATCCTCCAACAAATTGCGAAGAACAATCGCCTGTTCGTCAACATCACCATCACCACTTTGAAAGCGGACCTTGCTCGGATTCTGGAACCGCGCGCACCGCGTCCCGATCTGCGCTTGGAGGCCATGCAACAGCTGAACCAGGCAGGCGTCGCGGCGGGTGTGATTTGTGCGCCAGTACTTCCCGGCATCACTGATTCGCCACGCGACCTGGAGGCGCTGGTTCGAGCCACCGCCAAAGCGGGCGGAAAATATGTCTTTGCCAATTCCCTGTTCCTGAAGCCTTGCTCGGCGGCTGTCTTCCTGCCGTTTCTGGAAAAGGAGTTTCCGCAGCTCGTCGAAAGCTATCAGAAACGTTTTAAGGGACGCGCATTTCTGCCGGAGTCGTATCGTAAGCCACTTTCACAGCTCATGAAGCGGCTTCGACAGAAATATGGCATCCCCAATGATTACGATCGCTACAGCCAGAGAACGCATCCCGCCGCCGAACCCGAGCCCGGCGCGCAAATGAAACTGTTTTGACGCTGCGCCAGCTTTGCTCCTTCGGGCCTTTTCTCCGCGCGCTCAGCGGTTTTTCTCGTCTGCGATTCAAGACCTTGCGTTGTCGAAGGCAGATCAAAACCTTAGAACGCAGAGTACGCCAAGAACGACCGCGGAGTGCGCGGAGATACGCTTCGAGCGCTTTCCCGCGCAAGCTTCTATAATGGCTGCTCCCAGAGAGATTAATGAATCCCCCGCAAACACAAGCCCCGCCTAGCCCGCCTTCGCCGGCAGCAACCCGCAGGCCTGAGTTCTTTGAGCAACTCGACCGATTCTGGCTTCGAGTCACGGAGGGACTTGAACTCGGTCAACTCTGGAAGCAATTTAGCGCGGATGCTCGTTCCAGCTACCGCCTCTACCACCGTGATTTTCAGGCCCGGGCACCGCAAGACGCCGGCCGGCACCGCTTCTGGCATACTGCCCAGGAGTTCATTTGGGCGATCCTCGAAAAGCTCACCCCGGCGCGACGAGTGCTGCTGCTGTTGGGCCTCCTGCTTCTGATATTTCCGGCGGGCGGCTTTAGTTATCACGGGAAGACAGGAGAAGTCGAGATCGTCGAATTAGACCTTCGATTCTGGGGTGGGGCCGTGCTCTTCGTGCTGCTGATGCTCGAAGTCGCGGATCGTGTGGTCATGAAACGCGACCTCGAAATCGCGCGTGATATTCAGAGATGGCTGCTGCCGGCAAGCCCGCCTATAGTGCACGGCTTGAACATCGCTTTCGCCACTCGCCCTGCGAATACGGTTGCCGGTGATTTCTATGACGTCTTCGCCCGGCCGCGGATGGACTCAACCGAACCTCACTTCTTGTTGGCAGTGGCCGACGTCGCCGGCAAGAGCATTCCCGCGGCGCTGCTGATGGCCACCTTCCAGGCCAGCCTCAAAACACTTTCGGAGACGTCCAGTTCTCTCCCCGAACTGGTGACGGGCATGAACCGTTACGCTTGTACCAACAGCCAAAGCGGCCTCCGCTTCACCACTGCGTTTCTGGCAGAGTTCGATCCAGCCACCCGCGGCTTGACCTACATCAACGCCGGACACAACCCGCCGATCCTGCGACGCAACTCCGGCGCAATCGAACGGCTGACGAATGGCGGACTGCCCTTAGGGATGTGGGCGGATAAAACTTATGAATCCGGCAACGTCATCCTGCAGTCGGGCGATTGGCTGGTGATCTTCACCGACGGCGTAGCGGAAGCGGAGAATGGACTCAAAGAGGAATACGGCGAAGAGCGAATGCTCAACGTTCTCCAGTCTTCGGCCGGAGCCTCCCCGGATGAATTGCTTCACCGCATGATGAGCGACCTCGAGGCATTTGTCGGCCCCACGCCTCAGCACGATGACATAACCTGCATGCTGGTAAAGGCCGCCTAACCGCAAAGGAGATCCAGTTGACGAAATTTGTCAGGGTCTCTCCTTTTGAGCCATTTCCCGAACTGCTTTCAACTCGCAAAGTTCGCCCCGCCCCACTAGATGTGCGGCAGATGTGAGACTTAGGAGGTGGTGACCGTCGAGTGCTGATGGCGGTTCGCGATGGCAACCGGATTGCGATCAGTATTGAATCGAGTTCAAGAGACTCACCCTGGTTATGGAGACACCTGTGAAGAACACGCGGAAACAGAAGGGCTTTTCGCTGATTGAGTTGCTGATCGTAGTGGCGATTATTCTTATCATCGCTGCCATTGCCATTCCGAACCTGTTGCGGGCGCGTATCTCGGCCAACGAATCGTCCGCGGCCAGCTCGATTCGTACCATCAGCACGGCTGAAGTCAGCTTCACTTCCACTTACCCGACACAAGGCTATTCGACTCCTGGCGCGGCTGGTTTGGGCGCACTTGGGCCGGGCGCTGTGACCGGTTGCCCAGCGGCAGGCCCGCTGGTGACTGCGTCTTGCTTGATTGACTGGAACCTGTCGCAGGCCGCCACCGTTGCACTGCAAAAGAGTGGTTACTACTTCGGTCTTGGCAACGTCAGCGGCGGACCCCCGTACGCGGATTACACGGCCGGCGGCGCGCCTGCTGCTTTCAACACGACTGGCGTGAACTCTTTCTGCTCGAACGAAGACGGCTCAATCCACAAAAATGATCAGGCTGCACAGGCGGCCCCGATGGTAGTGCATGCGACCTGCACCAGCGCAGCGTGGCAACAGTTACAGTAATTGAATTTGGCTAAGTACCTGGGGGAGGGTACAGGCCGGGGAGCAATGGAGAAATCCGTTGCTCCTTTCTGCTTTTGCGGCGTGCTTTCACGGCAAGAATGTCGCTACCTGAAGGCCGCAACTGGCTCCGTTATCTGGTGACCTCAATCTCACTCGCAACGTGCCAAAATGACAGAACTTGTCATCCTGCCGACAAAATCTGCTAGAAACTACCCTGCGCGATCCAACCTGCTTTATGCACAAAGGTTACGAAGGATTGCTGAGCCCTTGAAAACAAACCACGCCTGGGAATCCGAACCCACCCTATAGTAACTTCTGCTTCTGGCCGCTAAAATGCGAACATAATCGGCAATTGGGTCTACTGAGACCACATCTGATAACGGAGAAGAAGGGAACACACATGCGGAAACAGAAAGGTTTTTCACTGATTGAGTTGCTTATCGTGGTGGCGATTATTCTTATCATCGCCGCTATCGCGATTCCGAACCTGTTGCGTGCACGTATCTCGGCTAACGAATCATCTGCCGCCAGCTCGATTCGTACCATGAATACGGCTGAAATCAGCTTCTATTCTACCTACCCGGCGAACGGCTATTCGGGCGCTGGCGCAGCGGCTTTGGGCGCACTTGGGCCGGGCGCTGTAACCGGTTGCCCAGCTGCAGGCCCGCTGGTCACCGCAGCTTGCTTGATTGACTGGAACCTTTCGCAGGCCTCCACAATCGCACTGCAAAAGAGTGGCTACTATTTCAATCTCGGCAACGCCAGCGGCGGCCCCCCGTACCTGGATTACACCGCCGGCGGCGCGCCTGCGTCTTTCAACACGACTGGCGTGAACTCGTTCTGCTCGACCGAAGACGGCGTGATCCACAAAAACGATCAGGCTGCTCAGGCGGCCCCGATGGTAGTGCATGCAACCTGCATCAGCGCGACCTGGCCGCAGCTGCAGTAGTCTGAATTTGGCGAAGTACCTGGGGGAGGGTACAAGCCGGGGAGCAACGGAGCAATCCGTTGCTCCTTTGTTTTTTCCTCATGCTTTGCCTAGCCTTCGAACCACGCTGACCGTCCCGCCGCTTGGAAGCCGACCCAGACTTTTTACTTTCGTAACTTCGTAAACCTGGCAAGCTCTTTCGCGTCCCCTGAGGTTTTGCTTATAATTTTCTTAGTGACGAGGAAGCAGGGCGATTCAGCTTTTGCCGCAATGAACGCAATCGACATCCGTGGTCTTGAAAAAACTTACAGCGTAGGTTTCTGGCGCAAGAAGCCGAGGTGTGCATTAAAACCGCTTCACCTGAGGGTGGAGGAAGGAGAGATTTTCGGCTTCCTCGGCCCCAACGGCGCAGGAAAGACTACTACGCTCAAGATGCTGATGGGCTTGGTCTACCCAACCGCCGGGTCGGCGCAGATTCTCGGTATGGAAATCAACGATCCGCGCATGAAGGCGCAGATCGGCTTCCTCCCCGAGCAACCGTATTTCTATGATTACCTCACTGCTGGCGAACTGCTCAACTACTACGGGCAGCTCTCCGGAGTAGCGCCTAAAGAACGTGAACGCAAAGTCCGTGAGGTTCTCGAGCGGGTGGGGTTGCCGGACGTAATGCGAGTCCAGTTGCGCAAGTTTTCTAAAGGCATGCTGCAGCGAGTAGGCATCGCCCAGGCGATCCTGCACGATCCCCGGATTGTCTTCCTCGACGAACCTATGTCCGGACTTGATCCCATGGGCCGCCGCGAAGTCCGGGACTTGATGGAAGAATTGAAGCACGAAGGCAAAACAGTGTTCTTCTCAACTCACATCCTTTCCGACGCCGAGGCGCTTTGCGATCGTGTGGCAATCATTCATTTGGGTGAACTCCAGAGCGTGGGTGCCGTCGCTGATCTCACCTCGAGCATTGAAGGAAAGGTCGAACTGATCTGGCACGGAAACAAAGTGCCAGCTTCGCTGAAGGCGTTGGGCGCGGACTGCCACGTCACCGGCGACACCGTACGTGCGGTTCTGCTCGAAGGAAATCAGGACGCTGCCCTTGAAGCCCTGCGGCGCGAACAGTTAAGGATCGTATCGTTGATTCCCGTCCGAACCTCGCTGGAAGAATATTTCGTGCGCAAACTGCAACCGTCCAAGGCGGTTGCGGGGGTGATGCAATGAGTGGACGAATTGTACACATTGCATCCAACACATTCCGCGAAGCGGTGCGCGATCGCGTCCTCTATAACCTGATTGCATTCGCGTTGCTGATGTCGGGAGCGGCCATCCTGGTCGGCCAGATTTCCATTGGCATCGAGCGCCTGGTCGTGATCAACCTTGGACTCACCGCAGTTTCGTTATTTGGCGTGGTCATTGCCATTTTTATTGGCATCGGGCTTGTCTCGAAAGAGATCGACAAGAAGACCCTCTACACCGTTCTGTCGCGCCCGGTTCAGCGCTGGGAGTTCATTGTTGGCAAATTCTTTGGTCTGGCGGGCACGCTGGTGGTCAATGCGTTCTTCATGGCGCTCGGAGTATTCGCGGCGTTGTTCTACGTTTCACGCCACTTTCAGGCGACCGATGGCTGGGTGTTGGTGGCATTGTATTTTATCATCCTCCAGTTCTTTATCATCACCTCTCTGGCACTTCTGTTCTCGTCATTTTCTTCTCCGTTGCTTTCGGCTGTGTTTGCTTTTGCCTTATTCGTGATAGGCACCTTCGCGGAAGACCTGCGCGGATTCGCCGGCTTGACCAAGGGCATCGTGCGCTGGCTGGCAACGGGCGCAGCGTATCTGGTCCCGAATTTTTCCGCCCTAAATGTGATCAGCTCGGTAGCTCACGAGCAGCCGGTTGCGTCGCAACTCATCGTCTCCAACACGGCCTATGCTCTGGTCTACGCCACCGTGGCTCTCTGCGGAGCGGTGCTGATTTTCGAGCGCCGGAATCTGAAATGAAGCCGTCGCGTCGCATCACAATTGCAGCCAGCGCCTTGCTGCTGATTTGTCTGACGACATCGGTCTTGTTGCTGCGAAGCATCGATCGCCAGCGCACCGGGGCTACGCTCGAAGAAGTGCTTTACATCTCCTCGCCCACTCTGCTCAAGCGCATGAGCCTGGGATACGACGGGTTGCTCGCGGACGTGTACTGGACCCGCGCCGTCCAGTATTTCGGAGAAAAGCTGAGCCGCGGCTCCGAGCATTTTGACCTGTTGGCGCCGCTGCTTGAAATCACGACCACGCTTGATCCGCATCTGGCCGTCGCCTATGAATATGGCGCCAACTTTCTGGCCCCCAAAGTACCGGGCGGCGCTGGCCAACCGCAACGGGCCATTAAGCTGGTGGAGTTTGGGATCCGCAACAATCCGAACCAGTGGCATCTCTACTACGATCTGGGTTTCATCTATTACATGGAACTCGGAGACTATGAGAATGCCGCGAAAGCATTCGCCGATGGCGCCAAGGTGCCACACTCTCACCAAATTATGCCGCTCATGGCTGCCAAGATGGCAGAGCATGCGGGAAATATCCAGACGGCTCGTCTGATGTGGGTAACCACGTTTCAAACCACCCTCGATCCCAACGTCAAATCCAACGCGGTAGCGCACCTAAATGCTCTGCAGGTGGATGAAGACGTGACCACGCTGGAGAGGCTGGTATCGCGCTACCGCGAAAAAACGGGACACCTCCCGCAGAGCTTCTCAGATTTGGAAGCGGCAAATTTGTTGCGTGGCATTCCCACCGATCCGCTGGGGCACACTTATAAGCTCACGCCGGATGGTCACGTCGAAGTGCGAGTTCCCGATGACCTGCCCTTCATTGAAAAGGGAACCCCGATCGGCTACATACCGCCCCGAGTGCCGAAGCTACCGCCCGTGAAGTAACATCCCAATGGTGTAGGCGCGAGCGTCCTCGCCCGTGCAAACGCAACCATGAATACACGCACGGCGCAACTCGAAGATGCCGAGAACATTGCTCGCCTGGTGAATGCCGCTTTCCGCCCCGAGCGCCTCTTCATCGCCGCAGACCGCACTAATCCGGAAAAAGTGCGCGCCTTGATGCAGAAAGGAACGTTTCTTCTCACCGAAGAAGCGAGCATACTCACGGGCTGCGTGTATGTGGAACTGCGTGACGAGCGCGGGTACTTCGGGCTGCTCGCGGTCGATCCGGCATTACAACGTTCCGGCCTCGGATCTCGCCTGGTTGCGGCCGCCGAGGAGTACTGCCGCGCTGCAGGCTCCGGTTTTATGGATCTTACCATCGTGAATCTGCGCCTCGATTTGCCTCCGTTTTATCGCCGTCTCGGCTACGTCGAAAGCGGAACTCTGCCCTTCCCTCCAGACCAACATCCAAACCAGCCGTGTCATCTGGTAAGGATGTCAAAGGCGCTGGCGTAGCTCACGACCCATTACCATGGTCAGCGATGGCAACGAAACCCGCTAGCACACCGAGTCTTGTTGCAACCCTCCATCGTTGGTGGAAGGAAAATTTTGCGCGTGACGGGTTCTTTGCTACCTCGAAGCGATTCATCTCGGTACTTTGGGAGTTCGGTCGGGAGTCGACTCCCGCGCGGCGGCGGCAACGCTATGGCGATGTCGAGTATGACTGGGACTTCCGCGTGGATACGACTGGCGCAACCGTTGGATGGCGCGATCGTTTGCTGGGGCATTTCCATTCGCCTTATCAACCAACCGAACCGGCGCTGTTTCACGAAATGCTCGCGAGCTTAATTCAGGCGAGTCCGAAAATTGATTTTCGGGAATTTACCTTCATTGATATCGGATCGGGCAAGGGCCGCGCCCTGCTGATGGCCGCGGATTATCCTTTCCGGCGTGTGCTGGGAATCGAACTGCTGCCTGCATTGCATCGCGTGGCGCAGGAAAATATCAAGAAGTACGAAAGCGATTCGCAGCAGTGCTTCGCTATCGAATGCCTGTTGGCCGATGCCGGAGAGTTCGCCTTTCCGCCGGAACCGACCGTGCTTTATCTGTTCAATCCTTTGCCTGAGTCCGGATTGGCCAAGCTAGTCAGTAACCTCGAGCATTCGTTGCGGGAGCATCCCAGACCGGTGCTCGTGCTCTACCACAATCCTCTGCTGGAGCCTTTGCTGGCTGGAAGCCCAGCGTTCAAGAGGATCGTGGGGACGCATCAGTATTCGATCTTTTCCCGAAATGACGCAGCGCCTCAGGGGTACCCCCCTCCCCCCTGATCTTTTAGAATGATGGGGTTACAGCCGGACTACCCTCAAAATCTTTGAGGAATAAGGACTTACACGCAAAATATTCCGGAATAAGGAGTTAGCGGGCATGAGTGCCAAATCGGCACCCTTTTTCAGGATTCTCTGATTCTCTAAAGAGCTAATGTCTACTGACATACGATATCTTATTGGGGAGAAGAAGTACAGGGCGAATTGCAGAATGAACAGGCAGCTCAGCGGGAAGAAATCTTAAAACGCAGAGGCCGCTGAGAACTTCCGCGGAGATCGCTGAGGCTTGCGGGCGCTGGGCTTGGCAAATGTGCGACAGGTTTTGTCGCCATATTTACATTGTGTAAATACAGTTTATGCGTTACAGTTGGGACAAAGAGAAGAACATCCGCAATCTTAATCGGCATGGAATCGCCTTCGCGGATGCGGTGCGGATCTTTAATGGGCCGACGGTTGAGAAGGTGGATGACCGTTCCGATCATGGCGAGAGTCGAGTCTATGCGGTTGGCTTGGTGAACAGCGTGGAAGTTACGGTGGTTTATACGGATGAAAACGATGAGGAAAGGCGCATCATCTCGGCGTGGCGGGCGGAGCCGCACGAACGCCGCTCCTACTGGCAAAACATCGAAAGCTAAGCGCGGCGCGGGTACGGACTGGAATAAGCTGCGCCACATGAGCGATGCCCCGATACGACGCGGAACTGCGTCCGACCCGGATATCCGCCCCACGGATGAAGAGTTCTGGAAAGACGCCAAGGTAGTGTGGCCCACCCGGAAGACAGTTGTGACCATGCGGTTGGATGCGGACCTACTGGCATGGTTCCGGCGGGAGCGTGGGTATCAGACGCGCATCAACGCCATCCTGCGGGCGTATATGAAAGCGCATGAGGCCGAGGGCACGCGCCCTGGGTAGTCAAGCTTCGCACCGCTTCTTCCATTTATCGCGCAAGTAACGCGCCAGAATCGCTAATGCGGCCGATTTGGATTGTAGGAGAGATTCACCAAGCCATCGCGATAATCGATCTTGATATCCAGCATGTTCAGCGTGGTGAATCCCAAGGTGCCGGAGATTTCGGTTCCTGCGCTTTCGCTGATCGAGGTCATGTCAAACGAGATAATGTCTTGGTTTTCCTGCTTGAGGTGTCCGAATACCAAAACCGCTTTGTCGGCGCTGTAGACGTTCTTAACCGATCCACTGACTCCCTTGACTCTCATATTGGGATCACCGTGCACCTTGGTGACTTCACGGGCCGCCGCTGGGTCCATCATGTTCGTGAGCTGCGCCGGTATCGATCAAGAAGAGCTTGAAAGGAGCATCGCCGATCTTGGTGGGAATTAGCAGGTCGTGCCCGAAGCGGAAGATTCTGCTGTAAGACTTCATCTCGGGGCTGATATAGGCGTCGAAGGGGCCGGCGGATGGTGGAGGTGCAGGCTTGGAGCTTAGGTCCGTTTCGGTGTTCGGAGCTGGCTCGCCTACGGCATCCTCCTTGTCGGTTTTGAGTTTGAAGACCTGACCGGTGTCCCCGGGACGCTTGGGCAACTCGCTCAAGCGGAGCTTGCGATCGGGAAAGCTAATATCGACAAGAAAATGCTCGAAGACGTCAGCTCCGATGAGCCCTTCTTCGTCCGCCACCGAGCGCTTGTCCATGACCGTGACCGGACAGTTCTGGAACTCCAGTTCGCCGATCTTGATGGAATTCGCGAGACCGATCCATCCGGCATTGCCTCCCTTGTCGCCGATTCCAGACACGCTGGTATCGGAGAGCTTGCTAAGCCCGGACTTTTCTGCAATTCCGCGGTCGATCAAAATCCCAGTGGCTCCGGTATCCAACATCAAGTTCGCCTTCTTCCCGTTCACGGAAAGAATCAGC
>Ga0210405_10003882_pt1 | contig 14340 bp, 16 predicted proteins | sample IncBWH11MmetaG_FD_155492 | JGI IMG/M metagenome (GOLD analysis project Ga0210405, IMG submission 155492) | Forest soil microbial communities from Barre Woods Harvard Forest LTER site, Petersham, Massachusetts, United States - Inc-BW-H-11-M | ecosystem: Environmental > Terrestrial > Soil >... | reverse complement strand
CCTTTCAGCTCATGATGCAAGTGCGGAACAAGATCGTTAACGCATATCAGGAAGTCTCGAAACTACAGTTCTAGCCGTAGGAATAGTTCGTCATCGCAAACAGCATGCCAACTCTGAACCAGGTACAAAAGCAGGCAACGGATTTCGTTACCGGGCTCTCGGTCAAACAGCGCGGGATGTTGATTGGCGCCACGGTGGTGACGGTTGCGGTGCTGGCGCTCTTCGCACACATGATCTCCACCCCCGACTACAAACCGCTGGTCACCGGAATGGAAACGTCCGACGCTCAGGCATTGGGCGCGCAGTTGGCCGCGAAGAACATTCAGTACCAGATCAGCACCGACGGCAAGACGGTCAGCGTTCCGAGCGACAAGGTTGATTCCACTCGTATGGAATTGGCGACCGACGGCATGCCTCGCAGCGGGCGTCTTGGCTTTGAACTATTCGACAAGTTGAATTGGGGTCAAACCGAATTTGACGAGAAAGTAAACTACCAGCGCGCACTCGAAGGCGAGCTGGAGCGATCCATCCAAACCCTGAGAGATGTCGATAGCGTTCGGGTGCATTTGGTCCTGCCGACGGATTCTGTGTTTCTTGACCGTGAGCGCAAGGCCAAAGCATCAGTCATTCTAAAGCCGCGAAGCAGCCGACTTTCCGATGGAACGCAAATGGCAATTGCCCGGTTGGTGGCAGGAGCAGTGGACAAACTCAGTCCCGAAGACGTGACCGTGGTCGATGCTGACACCAATCGGCCTCTCGGCGTGACACGACGCGACAGTTTTTCTCCGGATGGCGGGTTGGAGCAGGAACTGTCCGCCCAACTCATGCAGACGCTCGAACCGGTAGTGGGGCCTCAGCATGTTCGCGCCCGGGTCAATGTGGAATACGACCCGAGTACGACCGAAGAGAATGATGAGACCTACGATCCCAAAAGCGCAGTCGCTGTTTCCGAACAGAAATCGGAGGAACAAGTCGGAGGCATGTTGCAGGGCGGTGTACCCGGAACCTCCAGCAATGTCCCCGGCGGTGGCACAGATGACTCCAAACCCGCGGCCAACGGAGCCAAAGCAGCCGCGGGCAACGGAGATGCCAAAGCGGCAGCCGACAACCACACCCGAACGGTAGTGGATGGCGGCGACGGAACTCAGCTCTCGAAAAGCGAGAGCAACACCTATGCTGTGAATAAGGTGGTTCGCCATACGCTGCAGCCCGCCGGCCGTATTCGCAGAATTACCGCTGCCCTGCTGGTGGATGACGCCATTGAAGTAAAACAGGAAAGTGGAAAGCGAACAGAAACTCGCCGCAAGCGCACACCAGACGAACTTAAGCAGATCGAAGATCTGGCTAAGGCTGCCATTGGCGTGGATACAACCCGCGGAGACATCATGACAGTCCAGAATCTGTCGTTCGATCAATCGCCGGTCGAGACGCCAGTGAAGCCCACGATCATGCAGAAAGTCCGGGTCACGCTCGACGATTGGTCCAGCCTGGTACGCTACGCCGGAATTATTTTGCTGTTCCTGTTGGCCTACGCTCTGTTATTGCGACCGTTGAAGAAACAACTGATGACAACTTTCCGCGAGCTGCCAGCCGCCTTGACCGCGAAGAACCAACCAGTTGCAGTAGGCGACTTGGCGCCGGGGCAAGATGTAAACAGTCTTCCCGCGCCGCAACAGCGCGCGATAACGCTCAAGAAACAATTGCTCGAGAAGGTAACAGATGAACCGCAAGCAGCTAGCAAACTGATTCAAGCCTGGATTCACGAAGAAGCCAAATGACCACGCCGACAGCAACCGGACAACTCTCGGGGACGCGGAAAGCAGCCATCCTCATGGCCATCATGGGAGAAGAAGCTGCCAGCGCGATCTACCGACACCTTCCCGACAAAGACGTACAGGTCGTCACCAAAGAACTTGCCGAAATGAAGGGCGTGCCACCGGAACTGGCTCACCAGATTCTGGAGGAGTACAGCCAGTTGGCCATGACCCAGGACTATCTAACTCAGGGCGGTATCGATTTTGCCACGCGCTCTCTGGTCAAGGCTTTCGGAGATGAAGACGCTCGCTACCTTCTGAAAAAAGTAGGGCGGCTCCAGGAACTGAGCGTTGGCCAGCTGGAATCTCTGCAGAAAGCCGATCCGCAACAGTTAGCAAAGTTTCTGGAAAGCGAACATCCGCAAACCGTCGCGCTCATCCTCGCACACCTCGACGGCAAACAGGCGGCGACATTATTGATGAGACTGCCCGAACAAGCTCGGGCGGCGTGCGTGAAGCGTCTGGCCCAGTTGCGGCAGTTCTCTCCGGAGATGGCCGAAAAAGTTTCGGTGGTGCTCAACCGCCGGCTGCAATCGCTCGGCGAACAAAGTAGGAAGACCTACGCCGGATTCAAGAGCGTTGCTGACGTCATGAACCGACTTGAAGGTGGAGTGGCTAAGACCATTCTGGAATCCATCGAACACGAGGACGCCAAGCTGGCGATCAACATTCGCAATCTGATGTTCACCTTCGAGGACTTAGTGGGCGTCACCGACGCGCACATCCGCGAGTGGCTAGGTGCCATGGACAAGAAAACGTTGGCGTTGGCGTTGAAAGGAGCGACTCAGGACCTGAAGGACCACATTTTCAGGGCGATGTCATCTCGCGCCGTCGACATGCTGAAGGAAGACATGGAAGCGCTAGGCCCAGTGCGAGCCAAAGACGTAGCCGTAGCCCAGCAGGAAGCTGTGACCCTGATTCGCAAACTGGAGGCCGAGGGTAAGGTCATCCTCAAAGCCGAGGGAGACGATGAGTACATTGTCTAGCTCCGCTGCCGGAGTGCAAGCTGCGGCTGAAGTCGAGGCATTTGTGTATCAGGATACAGAGAATGTATTTGGCGTTGAGACGCCGAAACCTGCGGACCAACGGCCACAAGAGATGAACGCGAACCGGGACAGCTCGCCTCGAACTAGTGAAGATGAGATCGCACGGTTAGTCGCAGAGGCCCGTGCCGAGGGCATTCGCGAAGGCGAACGCCTTGCCCGGGCTGGGTTTCAGGAAGAAGTCGCGCGGGAGCGTTCGCAAGCTGCCGCGGTAATGTCTGCCTTAAAGCAGGAGCGCAATGAATATTATTCCAAGGTTGAAGTGGAGCTGGTTCATTTCGCGTTGGCCATCGCTGCCAAAATTCTTCATCGTGAGGCGCAGGTCGACCGCATGGTGGTTGCGGGACTGGTAAAGGTCATGCTGGAAAAGTTGCAGCATGGAACCAAGGTGACCGTGCGCGTGCGCCCCGAAGCTGCTGAAAGCTGGCGCCACTATTTCCACGACAATTCCGCCATACAGATCGCAGAAGATTTCTCGCTGCAATCGACCGACTGCGTGTTCGAGACCGAGTTGGGCGTCGCGGAAGTGGGGTTCGAGGCTCAACTGAAAGAAATCGAGAAGGGTTTTTTCGATCTGCTGGCACAAAAACCAGTTCCGAAGCCTGAAGCTAAATGACTGCTGGACACCTGGACTCATGCCGCAGCTGGCTCGCCAGCGGATCCTCGATCCGCTGGAGTGGGCGCGTGACCCAGGTGGTAGGCAACCTGGTTGAATCCGCCGGGCCGTTCTGTTCGGTGGGTGAATCTTGTGAAATCCTCGACTCCAGCGGCGAAGCGTTCCCTGGAGAAATCGTTGGGTTTCGGGGATCCAGCGTCCTTTCCATGAGCCTGGACAAACCTCATGGCATCCGCTTTGGCGACCGGATTGTTACGCGCGGTGCCAGACCGTCACTGCGAGTGGGACCTGAATTACTGGGGCGGGTGATCGACGCTACCGGACGGCCGATTGATTCGTTGCCGGAATACAAAGCCGCACAAGGCATACCGGTCGACGGTGTCGCACCCTTGCCGCTCGAGCGCGTCCTGATCGACGAACCACTGGGCTGCGGCATTCGAGCCATCGACGGCTTTCTGACCTGTGGACGCGGCCAGCGCATTGGAATCTTTGGCGGAAGCGGCGTGGGTAAAAGCACTCTCCTCGGCATGATGGCGCGTGGGACGTCGGCTGACCTGACGGTTCTTGCCCTGGTCGGTGAACGTGGCCGGGAAGTTGGCGAATTTCTCAAGACCCTAGGAGAAGAAGGGCGACGCCGCTCGGTGGTTGTGGTCTCGACCTCCGATCAATCCCCTTTGTTGCGCATCCGGGCGGCGCTGGCCGCAACCTCAGTGGCGGAATATTTCTGTACCCGCGGCAAGAATGTTCTCCTGGTGGTAGATTCGCTCACTCGCTTCGCCATGGCCCAGCGCGAAATCGGCCTGGCCGCGGGAGAGCCTCCCACCGCGAAGGGTTACACACCATCCGTATTATCAATGCTGGCGCGGCTGGTCGAGCGGGTTGGCCGTTTTTCGCAAGGCAGCATCACCGCTTTCTACACCGTCTTGATGGAAGGCGACGACCAGCAGGATCCGATTGTGGATACGGTGCGTTCTCTGCTGGACGGACACATTGTGCTGGACCGCAATCTCGCCTTGCGCAACCACTACCCACCCATTTCAGTTCTCGATAGTCTGAGCCGGCTGATGCCCAGCGTCTGCTCACCCGATCACATAGAGAAGACTGGAGCCTTGCGCGTGCTGCTGGCCGCCTACGCTCAGGCGGAAGACTTGGTACGAATCGGCGCCTATCAGAAAGGAACTGACCCGGTTCTGGATAAGGCGATCGCGGCGCTGCCGGAGATCAACCGCTTCCTGCGGCAGACCCCTACCGAGCAGACAGCCTTTTCGGAAACGCTGCGACATCTATTTACCCTTCACAGCTAATCATGGCCTTCCGATTCTCCCTCGCGGCGGTGTTGAAGTATCGAAAGAGTTTGGAACAACGCGAATACATCGCGTTGGGAAGAGTCCATCAAGAAATTGCCCAGGTTGACTTACAGCTTCAACAATGCGAAGCGTGGCGCTCCGAGGCCATGCGTCGCCGGGAGACAGAAACCGTAAGCGGTATTGTCTCGGTTCACCTGCAGGACGCATACGAACGCGAGCACAGCCTGGAGAGTCAGCGGGACGACCTTCAAGTCAAACGGCAAGAACTCAACGTCAAGCGGTTGCTGTGTCTCAAGGCCTACGAGCTAGCACGGCAAAAGCGCGAAATTCTGGAAGAGCTTCACAGCCAGCAACTGCAGGCCTACATTCTTGACCAATCGAGGCGTGAACAGCGCAGGGTCGACGACATGTTCCTGGCGCGGCTGAAACGGCGCAGCTAGGCAGACGTTGCCTAGCGGCGTTTGGGCAAATCTTGCCTAGTCCGTAAATGTCCCCACAATCGTCGTTCCTTTCTAATCGGCACAATCGTGAAAACTCTTTAATTTCTTGAGTGCTCGTCCGCGAATGGGAGCGGTCTCTAATCGGGAGATTGTGGCCAGCCACGTGCAAACTCTGTTCGCGGTTGAGGAGAAACCGTGAACGTGAGCTTGCCAAGACTTGCAATGCATGCGACGCCCGTGAAGACCTTGCCGGGCGCTACCGCGCTCGCGGAGAAATTCTCGCTTTCCTTGGCCGAGGCCCAGGACACTACGGATGCGTCGATGCCAGATGTCCTGAATGACAGTGGCAGCCACGTTCCGAAGAAAATGTCGGCTAAGAGCGACAAGAGTAATTCGAAGTCCTCCGCCGTTAGCGAGGGTTCGACCTTTCCAAATCCAACGCCGGTTGTCAATTCCGCCGCTGCTGAAGTCAGAGCTGCGTTAGCAAGTGCCGCGCGACCATTCTGGCAAAACGGTTCGTCACTGCGAATTCCGCCGACGGGTGATCCTGACGTAGCAGCCGACAGCCTCGCCGCCACCAAGTCCGGTTCGGATTCGCCGCGGGCGTTCCCGTCCCAACTTTCTCCGATAGACCCCAACATCGTGGCTGGCCTTACCGTGGCGACGAAGTCTATTGGCGATGCCTCGACCCATTCGGTTATTTCTGGTGGGGTCGTCTCCAGCCAGCCTGAACCTACGAAAACGGACTCGCCCAATCCGGCCGCTGACAATCAGCAGGCAGTCGTTTCCTCCACCAGTTTGCTAAGTACCTGGATGGCACCAGAAGCGGGCACAAGTTTCAAATCTCTGGCCCCCACCGCCAATTCGGAAGCTTCAGCCACGCCGAATGGAAAGCCAGAGAGTGCTGGAGCCAAGACCGTATCTGCGGATACTGCGCGTGGCACCACTTCCGCGCTAGACACTAAGACTCCGACCGGATTCACTCCTCTGCAATCTCACGCCCCTGTTTCGACTGCACCGCCCACAGTGGCTGCGCCAAAGCCGGTCGTGCGACCCAGTTCCAACCCGGCAACAACAAAGCGGGAGCTACTGCAGGCTCACGCGCTCAACGGAGGTTCGACAGGCAGACAGGAGAGGGCGGTAACACGAGCCTTTGCCGACATTTCGAACGAAGATTTCGATGGCGCCAGCGATGACGCGACTCAACTCGGCAGGGCAAACTCGCTTGCATCCGCGGCCCCGCCGGCTGGCAATGGCAACTCAGCCGCAGCAGCGCCAAGCTCTGCTGTTTCCATGCAGTTTACCTCGCCGGCCGTGGACAGCCGCACCGGTGGTGTCGTCGCGTCCCCGAAGACTTCGGATGCACTAACGCACGGCCTGTCAACCGTCGCTGCCGATGATGCGGAAGCAGGCGCAGAGGCAGCGGCTCTTTCGACCAGTTCTCCGCTTCACACTGCAAAACTCATGGCAGGCATGGAGCGGTCCGAACTTCGGATGGGATTACGCACGGGGGAGTTTGGCAACGTTGACATCCGAACCTCGCTGGTCCGCAACCAATTCACCGCTGAAATTTCGGCGGAACGAGGCGAACTCGGTCGAGCCCTGGCGGCGGAACTGCCGAATCTGCAGCACCGGCTGACGGAGCAGCACCTGCCGGCGGCGAGCATCACCGTCCAAGATCACTCCAGCGGCGGTTCGTCCGATTTTCAGCAAGGATCGCGGCCGGGCCAGAGCGCACCACCGGTCAGTGTTTCTGGCCGAACGCACGAGGATTCGCCGCTGCCAATGCTGCCAGTGGAAGCCACGGAGGCGACGGCAAGACTTGATATTCATATGTAGCTTTCCCGGAAAGCGAAACATGGAAAAGAGAAGTAAGGAGAAAAACCAATGAACCTTCACGGAATATCGACAATGACACCAGTTGCACATATGTTCACCGACCTTGCTGCGGGCGCGAATGCCGCGAGTTCGGCGGGAGCGGCGAATTCGTCCAGTCCGTCCACTCCTACCACTCCTTCCAATGCGGCAACCAACGCAGCGGACCAAGCGCAAAGCACGTTTATCAGTCTGCTGGTTACTGAGCTGCAATCGCAGGATCCCACGCAACCGATGGATCCCACTGCCATGGTCGGCCAGATGTTCTCCATGAACCAGCTGGAGCAGCTGATCAGCATCAACCAGACTCTGACCACTGCCTTTGCACCGCTTACCGGCGGCACCAGCGCTGGCACGGCAGCCACCGGCAGCGTGGCTCCGTCACCCAACCAAGTACTCACAGGAGGAAACTAATGTCGTCATTCTCGGTTCCACTTTCCGGTCTTGATGCCACGCAACAGGCATTAAATGTAATTTCGAACAACCTGGCCAATCTGAACACCACCGGATTCAAGGATCAGACGGCGAATTTTCAGGACCTGTTCTACCAAAACTTCGGGACCACAGGCGCGGGCGATCCTATTCAGGTGGGCGCCGGCTCCGAGGTAGGCTCGATCTCCGCAAACTTTACCAATGGAAGCCTCAACAGCACCGGCGTTCCCAGCGATGTTGCAATTACTGGCAACGGTTTCTTCATCGTTCAGGATCCCAAGGGGACGGTTGAGTACACCCGCGCCGGAGACTTTGGCGTAAACGCGACCGGCCAACTAGTGACGGTCAGCGGACAAACCGTAATGGGCTACCCCGCAGTTGCTGGGGTGGTGAACCAGAGTTCGACTCTGACGCCCCTTCAAGTAGGGCAGTCGGCAATCAGCCCGCCGGCAACGACCACGACGATGGAACAGCAGACCAATCTGGACGCCAGCGCCCCGGTCGGGTCCACCTACTCCTCTCCTTTGACGGTTTACGACTCGCTCGGCGCCCCCCACGTGCTGAGCTTCAACTACACCAGCACTGGGCCGGGAGCGTGGAACTATCAGATCACGCTGCCGGCGGCCGACACCGGTGGGACTGGAAGTCCTACCGTAATTGCCAGCGGTACACTGACCTTTGACGCCAATGGCAACCTGACCTCGCCCAGCGGCTCAGTCACCGGTATCGCTGTCACCGGACTGGCCGACGGGGCTGCGAACATGAACCTCACCTGGAACCTCACGGGTAGCGGCGGAAGCTCGCTGCTCACCCAGGTGGACGCCCCAAGCGCAACCACTTCCACAAATCAAAACGGCTATGGCAGCGGCACCTTGCAGAGCTACACCGTCGAGTCGAACGGGATCATCGAGGGACAGTTCAGCAACGGGCAAGTGCAAGCGCTGGGACAGGTGGCGTTGGCCAATTTTGCCAACCCCCAGGGCATGCAGTTGACCGGCGGTGGTAGCTATGCTCCAACCCTGGCGTCCGGCGGGGCCGTGATCGGTGTCCCCGATAGCGGAACACTGGGAACCCTTACCGGTGGAGCGTTGGAATCGTCGAACGTGAACATTTCCGCAGAGTTCACGAACTTGATCGTGGTGGAGCGGGCCTTTCAGGCCGATGCCCGCATGATCACAACGTTGGATACCGTGACCAGCACCACGATCAACCTGCAGGCGACGCCGGGCAACTAGAGCCGATTTGTCCTTTTGATCTTGGAACTGTGGAGGTACATGTACCGAAGAGTAAATCTGGGTCAAGACGTAGAAACCGAAGTTTCGACACGAATGAGGTTCGGTTGATGCCGATAGGCTCCAGGTACCGATTAGTGAAGTGGCCGTAACAAAACCAACCTTTAAAGGAGAAAGAACATGTCAGTTAGTGGAATTGCAAGTAGCAGCTTTTTGCAACCTGGAACGGGGCAATTGATGCAGCCTAGCCGCCGCCAATCAGAAGACCAGATTGGACGGACTCTGGAGCAGGATCTTCAAAGCGGCAATCTGCAGGGAGCCCAGCAAGCGTATTATCAGCTGGCTGCCTTCGGCCCGAATAACTCCGGGCCGTTCAACGATCCCACGATGAAGGCTGAATTCCAGACCTTGGGACAGGATCTGCAGGCCGGGAACTTGTCCGCAGCCCAAAGCGATAACAGCACTCTGACCGGCAACCTGATACAAAAAGACGAAGCAGCCGTAGCCCGAGCTTCCGGGAGCTCGCAGAACCCGAACTCCAACGCCTTGGCCGCTGCGCTAGCCAACCTGAAGGGGGACTACTGGGCGGTCTACGGTACAGAGGCTGGCTCTAGCTTAGGGAACGGAAGCAGTTCCTCGGCGATCAACGTCCAGGCGTAAGCTTGCGACGGACGAGCCTCGACTGAAGTTTGGAAGTACCTGGCAATACGTATCGCATGCCGGGTCATATTTACGGCTGGCACTGTGGCGAACCTGCTGCGGATTGTTAGCTTGCCATTAGAGGACTTGCGGACGTGGGGCTACTCCCCGTGTTCGCAGGTCCCATTTTCTACTTCTTGTCTAATCCTTCTCGCCGCAGCCCTGGCTGTGCCGAAGCCATCCCATCCTCCAAATCATTGTCCCTTCTATTGTTAACCCACTGCGGATGGAAAACATTGGCAGCCGCGCAGCAGCCGTTGCGCGGACTCCGAATTGCACCTCCGAACTCGAAGTTCAATGCCGCACGCAACCCTGAACAACTGAGACCAATAGAGATGGATGCAGCCGTGCAACGCGCGAAAGAGCCACAGTCGGTCGCCAACCCAACTTCCGCGAAGGACCCAAGTGAAATCTACGGTTGGTTCCCGTGTCTGTTGTCGCTGGAAATCCCCGTCAGCCGGTTTACGGTAGGAGACCTGTTACGCCTGCGGGTCGGCTCGATTGTGGGGACTTCATCCCACCACGCGAGTGACATTCCCTTGCGTGCCAACGGACTGCTGATTGGCTGGACGGAATTCGAAGTGATTGGGAGTCGCGTAGCCGTTCGTATTACGGAGCTGGCATGAGGACACAACGAGCCTCTGCGTTAAGCATGTCCCATGGGGCCAGGGCTGCCGCCGTCTTGGCGCCTCAGATTCTTCCCGCAATATCCAGTACAAAGCCGGATTCAAGCGCCGGCCCAACCGCCGGCAGCAAGAGATCGACGACGCGCAAGGCGCTGCAGAAGAAACAAACAGTTCAACGGAACAGGTCCATGCCCAAGCGGGAAACTGCTAAGAAGCACACTGCTAGGCTGATGAGCGCAGCCCGCACGGAGAACACGAAGAAGATGCCGCCATCTATCGTTAAGAACTCCCTTCCGCAGCTTGTACCGTCGGAAAAAGCGTCTCTGGTCAAAAACGAACCGGAGATGATACTCACGGTTAACGCCGCGTTCATCAATCCCGTTTCGCCGATGTTGGCTGTGGTTGAAGACGAACAGATTGAACCCGCTACGCTGGAGGGCAACGAGATGGTTACCGATCGCCACCACACGGACGAACCGAGCCAGCCGACCGAGGTCGATGACCTTGCCAGTGACACGATGACGCCCGAACCATGCACAGCCCTCACCGAGCAAAAACCAACGTTTCTACAGGCACTTGCCCGTCAATGCACCGGCCTCTTTCGCATCCTCACCCGAGCCTGGAACTGGACCCAGCAGAAATTGAAGTCACACCAAGTCAGAAAGCGGCTGCGAGTCTGCGAGACCGTATCGCTCGGCGACAAGCGGTTTATTGCGGTAATCCAGGTCGACGGAGAGCAGTTCTTGGTGGGGGGATCCTCAAGTTCAGTTTCCACGCTGGCACATCTGGAACCCCGGCGGGATTTCTCCGAAGTGTTCAGAAGCCGCTGCGAACAGGACTTGAGCCAGGCATGAGAAGGACTGTGATTTTGGCAATAGGAATATTGCTCCTGCTGGCGGGCAGCAGCGTCTTTGTGTTTGCCGCCGATACTGCGGCACCTGCCGTCGAGGCGGCCGTCACGCCCACTCCTCCGGCGGCGGCGGTCCCAGCCTCAACTCCGGTTGCAATGCCAGCCATGCAGCCAGCTGTCGATCCGAACGAAATCCGCATCACCGGCATCGGAAATGGGTCTGCGCCCTGGACGATTATTGTCCTGTTGACCTTCCTAACCCTGATCCCCTCGTTGTTGCTCTGCGTGACCCCATTCGCGCGCCTGTTAGTGGTGTTTCACTTCCTGCGTCAGGCTCTGGGTTTGCAGACCACTCCTAGCAATCAAACGCTGATTGGCTTAGCGCTTGTACTTACATTTTTTCTTATGCAGCCGGTGGGTGCCACCATCTTTCAAGTTTCTGTGGTGCCCATGCAGGCCGGGCGAATTACCGCGATGCAGGCTGTGGAGCGCGGCGCGGGCCCACTACGGCGGTTCATGGTGCACTACGTTCGAGAAAAAGATGTGGCCCTCTTTGTCGAGCTGGCGAAGGAACCCCGGCCGCGAGACCCGCGGGATTTGTCGATGCGCGTATTAGTGCCAGCCTACATTTTGTCGGAGTTGAGCACCGGCTTTCAGATCGGGACCGTGCTGTTCTTGCCGTTCCTGGTGATCGATATGGTGGTGGCCGCGATTTCGACATCGGTGGGCATGATACAGCTCCCGCCAGTCGTGATTTCCACCCCTCTCAAGCTCCTGCTGTTCGTCATGGTGGACGGTTGGAACCTGCTGATTGGTTCGTTAATGAAGAGTTTTAGCTGAGGCGACAAAATGCCGGTTGAACAAATCGTGGACCTCGGGCGCTTGACGATGCGGGAAGTTTTCCTGCTGGCGAGTCCGATATTGGCGACTGCGGTAGTCGTGAGTCTCCTGATCAACATTGTGCAGGTTCTAACTTCGTTGCAGGAAACCACTCTCTCGGCGGTGCCTCGGTTATTGGCCACAGGGGGTGCGACGTTTTTCCTGATGCCCTGGATGTGGAAACAAGCGTGTGGCTTTACGCTGCAAATACTGTCTGACTTTCATCCGTACATACGGTAGATATGGAAATTTCCGTCGCCAATCTGATCGGTTCGGTGCTCATGGTTGGGCTTCGTGTGTCTGGCGTGGTTCTGTTCGCCCCATTTTTCAGTAGCGCTGTAATTCCTCCCCGGATGAAAGTCGCCCTGGTGATTACGATTACCGCGGTCCTTTACCCGGTCTACTCCGCGCACTTGCCTTCGTTTTCTGTATCGCAGTGGCCGGTCATCGTCGGCAGCGAAATGCTGGTGGGGATCGCAATCGGACTGGCAACGAATGCTGTGATCGAAGGGGCGCAACTTGCCGGGCAGATTCTAAGCATTCAAATGGGATATTCGCTGGTGAATATTCTCGATCCCAACACCCAGGTTGAAAACACTGTCGTTTCACTCTTTCACCAGGGCGTGGCGTTGCTCATCTTCCTGATGTTGGGCGTACATCATTGGATTCTGCGAGCCATTGCGCACAGCTTCGAGTATCTGCCGCCGGGGACCGCGACCTTGAATCCGCTGCTTTCGCAGGCATTGTTGCACGAGGGAGCCATTGTGCTCGAACTCGGCTTGCAGATTGCCGCTCCGGTGCTGGCCGCTACGCTGTTGGCGGACGTCGTGCTCGGGCTGCTGGGAAAAGCATCGCCGCAAATGCCGCTGATGCTGCTGGGGCCCGCCATCAAGAGCATGCTCGGCGTTCTCTTGCTCGGGGCTACGATCGGCTTCTGGCCCAAGTTATTTGAGAGATATTTTTCGCAGTCGATCGCTTACACGGAACACCTGCTGCACCTGGCAATGGCAAGGTAATGGCTGACCAGAATAAGTCCGAAAAAGCTACACCGCAAAGGCGAAAGAAAGCCCGCGAGCAAGGCCAGGTTGCGCGCACCAGGGAACTTTCCAGCGCACTTGCCTGGAGTGGTGCGATTGGACTGTTGGCCTTGCAGGTCCCGGACGTTCCTCGCCAATGGCGCGGCCTCTTACAAAGCACTTTGGACTTGTCAGTGAGAGAACCATTGCTGCCCGGTGGCCCGCTCTTGTTTTGGAGCGCAATCGGCGTATTGCGATGGATTGTGCCCATCCTAAGCTGCGCCTGGGTGCTCTCGTTCGCAGGCGGAGTTGCGCAGGGCGGTCTGGTATTTGCCGCCGAGGCTTTGGCATTCAAACCGGATCGGTTGAATCCGGCGGCAAAGTTGAAGCAAATGTTCTCGCTGACTGGACTCAGCGCAATCCTGAAGTCACTGCTGCCCTTCGGAATAATCATCTGGATCGGTGTTTCCACGGTGACGAATCATTGGACCACGATCGTGCATGCGTCGGATTTTAGTGCGCGTTCTTATGTCGGGTTTCTATTGGGAGCGATGTGGGAGCTCTGCTGGAAATCCGGACTCGTCCTGCTGAGTTGGGCGGCCGTGGATTACCTCCTGGTCCGGCAGAAACTCGAGTCTGACTTAAAGATGAGCCGCCAGGAAATGCGGGATGAGATGAAGCAGACCGAAGGAAATCCCGCGGTGAAGGGGCGGATCCGCCGTCTGCAACGGCAGTTGCGCCGGCGCCAAATGTTGCACGATACCGAAAAAGCCAGCGTGGTCATTACTAACCCGACCCACTTTGCAGTTGCTCTGCGCTACGAAATGGACATGGAAGCGCCCATTGTGGTCGCTAAAGGAAAGGACTTTCTGGCCCAGGAGATCAAAGAAGTGGCGCGCTGGCACGGCATTGCGGTGCTGGAGAATCCTCCTCTGGCACAAGCCCTTTATCACACCGTCGAAGTGGGCAGCGCCATACCGTCGGCACTTTACACGGCGGTCGCGGAGATTCTGGCATTCGTGTTCCGCGCGCAGGCTCAAGCGCGGCAGCAGGCGGCGAGAGCGCCGGCACGTTAATTCGGTCAAGAGAGTTGTACATAAAGAATGGCAACCAAACCCAAACCGACAGCACCCGACACCGGAAACAAGACCGACTGGATTGTTCCTGCGCTGGCGGTGAGCATGGTGTTTGTCATGCTCATCCCACTACCTGCGGTGATGGTCGACCTTCTGCTTGCCATGAGCATCACCGCATCCGTCCTGGTGTTGCTGGTCGCGCTGCAGATTCTCAAGCCTGTCCAGTTTTCGGTCTTTCCCAGTTTGCTACTTTTGCTCACCCTGTTCCGGCTGTCGCTGGGGTTGGCAAGCAGCCGGCGAATTCTGCTGCACGGCAGCGAGGGACCAGCGGCCGCGGGAACGGTGATCGAAAGTTTTGGCCAGTTTGTCGTCGGAGGCAACTATGTCGTGGGATTTGTTCTCTTCCTGGCCTTAATTGCCATTCAGTACATGGTG
>Ga0210405_10003879_pt1 | contig 14348 bp, 9 predicted proteins | sample IncBWH11MmetaG_FD_155492 | JGI IMG/M metagenome (GOLD analysis project Ga0210405, IMG submission 155492) | Forest soil microbial communities from Barre Woods Harvard Forest LTER site, Petersham, Massachusetts, United States - Inc-BW-H-11-M | ecosystem: Environmental > Terrestrial > Soil >... | reverse complement strand
GGGTTGGGCTGTCCTTTGCGTTTGGGCTTGGCGTGATGTATTTCTCGGGCGAGCAGCGGGGGCTGGAATTCTTCACTGGATATGTGATTGAAAAAGCGCTCAGTGTTGACAACCTTTTTCTATTTTTGGTGATTTTCCGCGCGTTTGCCGTGGATGAAAAGATCCAGCACCGCGTTCTGGAATGGGGAATTCTCGGAGCGCTGGTGATGCGCGGCGCGATGATCGCGGCGGGAGCCAGTTTGATCGGACGGTTCGCCTGGGTGCTGTACGTGTTTGGCGCGTTTCTCGTGTTTGCGGGATTGCACATGCTGTTTGCGAAGAAAGCGGAGATGCATCCCGAGGAGAATCGCATTTCGCGGTTTGCAAAAAAATACTTGCGCGTCACAAAAGAGTGCGAGGGAAGCAAGTTTTTTGTGCGCGATGCGGGGAAACTTTTTGCCACTCCTTTGTTTGTGGTGTTGCTGATCGTGGAGATCACGGATATTACGATGGCTGTTGATTCGATTCCCGCGATCTTCGGGATAACGCGTGATCCCTTCCTTGTATACACGTCCAACGTATTTGCGATTTTGGGATTGCGGGCGATGTATTTTCTTCTGGCGGGGGTGCTGGGGCGGTTGCGGTATTTGACGGCCGGTCTTTCGTTCGTGCTGGTGTTTATCGGGGCGAAGATGATTGTTGAACCGTGGGTGCACATCTCGGTGGAGATCTCGCTTGCGGTCGTAGCGGGCATTTTGTCGGTGGCGCTGGCGGTCTCCATTCTGGTTGGAGCGGCAACAAAAGAATGAACTGAGGGCCAGGGCGAACGAGCCGGCGTGGCAACCAAGACAGCAGGACAGGGCGCGCCGTGGAAGACAAGGGGGTAACGGAGATGGTGAGAATTGGCGGCTTGGAAAAGCTTTGGAAAAATCGCATTTCTGCGGCTAGCGTTCGAGGACGCGCGCGGTTCAGAGATTGCGCAGCTTGCCTGGCGCGGACATTGTGCTGCGCAGGAATCGTGGCTGGTCTTCTCTGGCCTCCGGCGAGCGGGGCTTCGAACGGGAAGAAGATTATTTTGGATACGGACCCGGGTACCGATGACGCCATGGCTTTGATGCTGGCGTTGAATTCTCCGGAGTTGGATGTGCGGGCGATTACGGTCGTGCCAGGGAATGTCACAGCGCGGCAGGGTTTGGAAAATGCGCTGCGCATGGTTTCGCTGGCGAACCGGTGCGACATTCCGGTGGCGGGTGGGGCTGAACATCCACTATTTCAGAAGCTGATTACGGCGGAATTTTGGCACGGGAAGAATGGGTTGGCGAACATCGAGCTGCCAGCTAGTCATTGCAAAGTGGATAGGCGGTTCGGGCCTGACCTCATTATTGAACTGGTGCACTCATTTCCGCACGAAATCACGCTGGTGCCTGTCGGCCCGCTGACGAACATTGCGCTGGCGATCGAAAAAGATCCGAGCATAGTGCCGCTGGTAAAGGAAGTAATACTAATGGGCGGGTCGATCAAGGGCGGCAACGTGAACGCCGCGGCAGAAGCGAACATATACAACGATCCGGAAGCGGCGCAAATCGTTTTTCAGGCGGGCTGGCCGCTGACAATGGTGGGGTTGGATGTTGGAGATAAAACGCTGTTCGGCCGCAAGCAACTGGAGCAACTGGGGCAGACGCACGGTCCGGTAAATGATTTTATTTACGGGGTCACGAAATTTCTTGTGGAGCTGTCGGAAAAATTCGGTGACAGCGGGACGCCAATGTACGATCCGCTGGCGGTGGGCGTGGCAATAGACGCGGCCCTGGTGACGGCGCCGGCAATGCACGTCGAGGTCGAGACGAGAGGGGATTTTACGCGGGGGGAAACGGTGGCCAACCGGCGGAACGAGATTGAGCGAAACGTGCTGCGGCATTTTCCGGACGGCGACCGTTATGTCATCGAAGGTCTGGACAAAGTCTCGCCTAACGCCAAGGTTTGCGTGGACGTGCATGCGGAAAAATTCCTGGAGATGTTTGTATCGCGTATCCAAAGGAAATAGCGCCTGCGTCTGAGCAGAAAGCGGTGAGCCGAGAGTAGGGATTAGTGGATAGCGACTTGCGCAAGCCCGGATGGACATAGGGTTGGAAGCAAAAACTTGCTTCGCGTAAACCGCGCATAGGGCCTCAACCGATTAGAGTTTCTTAATCTGCGGTGGAACGACCAGCTTGGGGATTTGGCACTTCGAGCGCTAGATAAGGGCGAGGGTGTGCGTACAAGAACGATACGTTGGCACCGCACGCAGCCGCAAAGAGCTGACATTACAAGGATTAACGGAGATTCCGGAGTAAGCGGGGTGGGACGTACAGCCAGAGTTTTCGGAGCTTCTTGAGTCCGAATTTCCATTTCGGAACATGATTGGGCGGAACGGTTCGCAATCGGACGTCTTCGTCGTTGAACAAAAGCCGCGAATGTGCGCGTGGGAAGAGGCCCTGCGCGAGCCGGAGGGATGATTGACTCCAGAAAAAAATTGGAAGTTCCGAAAGTTCCTGGTCGCAGGGTGCTTTGTCGTGTTGTTCGTACTGCTAGACCGTACGACGGTAAATCTGGTCGGAGATCAGCGCATGGTACCCGCCGACAGGGCTGGCGCTCGCCATGCTGATTGGACTCGGGTGGCGTTATGCGCCGGTGATCCTGATCGCGGAGTGCATCGCCTCGATTGGGAATTATCACTTACCCGTACGTTCGTATTCGTTCCTGGCAGGGAACATTGAATTGGTGAGTGTGTATACCGCGGCAGCGCTGGTCTTGGGCCGGGTGGTCAAGATGGATTGGCGCTTGCGTTCCGTTAGGGATGTCATGTGGCTACTTTTGATCGCCATTTGCTCGTCGTGCGTGGTGGCGTTCGTTGGGACGGCGTTCTTGACGGCCGACCACCTGGTGCCGTCGGGGGAATATTTGCGGGCGAGCATAAATTGGTGGGTTGGCGACGCGGTCACCATTGGATCCCTGGTGCCGTTTTGCCTCATTTATGTGTTACCCGGACTTAGGCGATTCCTGGGATACCAGGAAAGCGGCGGGACAGCGGAGAAAACAAGCCGGACCTTGGGCAGGAAAGAACTGCGCGGATTTCGGCGGGCGCTGGAGACGGGGCTGTTTGCGGCGAGCATGGTGGCGGTGCTATGGGCGGCGCTCAGCGGGAGGTTTTCCCGCGGCAACGAAATGTTTTACCTGCTCTTCCCGCCGCTGATCTGGGTGGCGGTGCGGCGAGGATTGAGAGGAGCCACGGCCGCGATCCTGGGGTTGGACACGGGCATCATGGTGGCGCTGCAAATTTATCCGCGGAGCCCAAGCGAACTGACGGTGCTGCAGTTTCTGATGCTGATTCTATCGCTGGCGGGGCTGGTGCTGGGGGCGTTGATCAGCGAACGGGACGCGGGCGAGCAGCGACTGTCGGAAGAGGAAGCGCGCATGCGGCTGCTGCTGGAATCGACGGGCGAAGCGATCTATGGAGTGAATAACCAAGGGGAATGGACGTTCTGCAACCATGCGTTGCTTCGACTGTTGGGCTACGGGTCGCAGGAAGAGTTATTGGGGCGGAACATACACGAAGTGATGCACCATACGCGGCGGGACGGGACGCCGTATCCGCGAGAGGAATGTTCGCAACTGAAAGAACTCGCAGCCGGCAGAAAAATCCACGTGGAGGAGGATTTGCTGTGGCGAGCGGATGGGAGCAGTTTCGAGGCCGAGATATGGAGCCACCCCTTGGTGGAGGACGGCGCGAGGCTTGGAGCGGTGGTGGCGTTCGTAGACATTACGGAGCGGAAGAAAGCGCAACAAGCTCTGCGGCAGGCCAAGGAAGATGCGGAAGCGGCGAACCGGGCGAAGAGCGAATTCCTGGCAAACATGAGCCATGAGATTCGGACGCCAATGAACGGGATTCTAGGGATGACGACGCTGGCTCTGGAAACGAACCTGGACGCGGAGCAGCGCGATTATTTAAACATGGCGAGGAGTTCCGGAGAATCGCTGCTGGCGCTGCTGAACGACATTCTCGACCTTTCGAAGATTGAGGCGGGGAGGCTGGACCTGGAGATAGCGGACATGTCGGTGGAAGATTGCATCGAGGGAGCGCTGGAGCCGCTGGCCCTCAAGGCCCAACAGAAAGGAATTGAACTGCTGTGGGATATCGGCAGAGATATTCCGGAGGTGGTGCGCGGGGATTCGACGCGGTTGCGGCAGGTCTTCATCAATTTGGCGGGAAACGCCCTGAAATTCACCGAACAAGGACAAGTAGCCATTTATGGGCGACACGCGGGAACCAGCGAGGGTGAAATGACGCTGGAATTCACGGTCTCCGACACGGGCATTGGAATACCGGAGGAGAAACGAACAAAGATATTTGAAGCATTCGCGCAGGCGGATATGTCCACAACGCGTCGTTATGGCGGTACAGGTCTGGGACTTTCGATATGTGAGAGGCTGGTGCACTTGATGGGCGGGCGGATCTGGGTGAAGAGCGAAGAAGGGAGAGGCAGCGAGTTCCATTTCACGATGAAGGTGTCCGTGGATGCAGCGCGGGAGGAACCGAGAACGGCACCGGACGAAAGAGTGCAGCCCAAGATGGCGCGTGTTCTTGTAGCTGGTCAGAATCCGGTGACCCGGGAATTGTTGGAGCGTTTGCTGCCGCGATGGAATATGAAAGCCGTGACGGTGGCGAGTGCCGGAGATGCGCTCGACATGCTGGAGGAATCGCGCATCTCGGGCGAACAGTTTTCCTCGATGGTGATCGACTGGGACAAGCGGAATCCGGGAGGACTATCGCTACTGGAGGCGGTGCGCGCCTCCGGGGCAAGCGATCTGCCGGTCATTCTGTTGTATTCGCGCCCGCTGGATGCGATGGAAAGGGAGAGGTGCGGGCAATTGGGCGTGACGCGAACGATGCTCAAACCGTTCCGTCGCTCGACGCTGTATGAGGCGTTGCAGGAATGCCACGGAGAAGTGAGCGAAACAAAGGCTCCAGCGGCGGAAGTGCCGGCAGTAGAAGCGCGGGCGAGTTTGCGGGTGTTGCTTGTCGAAGATAATGCGGTGAATCAGCGATTGATATCGCGGCTGCTGGAGAAGATGGGACATGCGGTTACGGTTGTGGGAAACGGGCAGATAGCGCTGCGACTTTTGGCCGAGCAGGAGTTCGACCTGGTGGCCATGGATATGCAAATGCCGATTATGGATGGAGTGGAGGCTACCGAGCTAATTCGGGCGGCGGAAAAAAAATCCGGGAAGCACGTGCCGATTGTGGCGATGACGGCCAATGCGTTTCAGGAGGATCGGGAGAGATGCCGGCGGGCGGGGATGGATGGTTATATTGCGAAGCCAGTCACCGCAAAAACGATTGAGACGGAGATCGCGCGGGTCATGGCAGCCCAGGAAAGAGCTGAAAAAGTGGAAGTGCCGAGAAGAGGATAATGTTGGGACTATGAGCGAACTCGCCTACCAAGGGAGATGTTCCGTCATTGGTTGCCCCGGCCGCATCTGATCGGGCTGCTTCCTGCCACGAGTCGTGATGCAAAGGAATAGCGTGTAAATACAAAGCTCGTGGGGGGGTGAATTGACACGCGCTCATCCGGCCGCAGAAATTCAGCGCGAATATTACACGGAGACGGCTGGGCGCCAGCGGGCCAAAGGTACGCACATGCTAGAGTACACCTGCCACAATTGAATGTGCCTAACTATTATTGCCTAGTTAACGACACGAGATATTTGAGGCTGGAAAGAAGGGCACACTGGTGAGTGGGAGGGCGCCCATTGGCAGGCCTCCGAACCGGGGTGGTTCCGATGAAGACAGATCGGTATTTGTGGGGCACGTTGTCGGTCTTGTTTTGCGTATCGGGGACGCACGTCTTGCTGGATTCGATTCGTCACGCGGGGCCGTACGCTGATGAAAACGTTTTACTTGGAGCGACACTTACGGCTCTCGGGCTGGCTACGCTGTGGATCCTATTTGCGCAGTACCGGCAAACACGAGCGATGGCGCGGCACATGCGACGTGGGTCCGGCTTCTCGGGCAGGTCGAGGAGGGCGAACAATTCCTAGTGGGACACCGGACGAAGAGCACGCTGCTCCGAGAGAGGAACTTTGTTGGGGGGCAGCGCTAAAAGAATGTTGGCGGATGTTTGCAACCGAACGACCTGCTAAACATTTGTTGCTAAAAATTCAAAGATAGAAATAGAGTGAGTGCAGTGGAAGGTGCTACGTGCCGAAACGCGCCTCAGCGGCGGAGTCTGTCTCACCAGCTTTTGCCCGGACGAAGCAGCTGCTTTTCCGGCCGTTTCGCTTTGGGTTTTGGGCACGGTTGGCGGTGGTGGCGCTGATTACCGGCGAGGCGGGAGGCGGCGGGGGTGGTGGAGGAAGCCTGCCGAACTTGAATACGAATCGAGGCGGCGATAATCACTTGGCGAGTTACTGGTCTGGGCGGTGGGCTGGAGCCGCGCATCTCTTCAGCGTACCGGGATGGCAGGGGATTCAACCTTATCTAGGCTGGATCGTGGTGTGTGTGGTGTTGGTGCTAGCGGTGATGTTCTTGTGGATTTACAGCGACTGCGTGTACCGGTTTATTCTCTTGGATGCGGTGGTTAGCGGAAGGTGCCTGTTGCGTGAGGGATGGCGGCGATGGAGAGAGGCAGGGCGGCGATACCTTTTGTGGGTCGTCGCGTTTGGATTCGGGGCGTTCGTTTTGGTGGGAGTCGTGGCAGGACTGCCGGTTTTGCTTGCCTATCGCGCCGGGTGGTTCGAGCATCCGGACCAGAACCTCGGGGTATTGATCGGCGGGGGGATCTTACTGGCACTCGTAGTGCTTTTCCTAGTGGCAGTTCTGGCGATCATCGACATGCTGGGGCGAGACTTTTTGGTGCCGGTGATGGCGTTCGAGGATGTTGGAGCGATGGAAGGCTGGGAACGTCTCCTGGGGATGATGGGCGGGGACAAGCTGGCGTATGCCGGGTATGTGTTGCTGAAGATCGCGCTGGCCATGGGGGGCGCGATTATTTTTGCAATCGTGAATTTGATTGTGATTCTTGTTCTGTTGATTCCGCTCGGCTTGCTCGGAGTGATTGGATTCCTGATCGGCAGGGGTGCGGGAGTGAGCTGGGATAACACTTCGGTGGTGTTGCTGCTGGCGGCGTTCGGTCTGCTGGCGTTGGCGGGCGTACTTTACGTAGTGGGGTTTGTATACGCGCCGGGCCTGGTGTTTTTTCAATCGTACACGCTGGAATTTTTCGCGTCGAGGTATGGGCCGCTAGGGAACAGGATGTTTCCGCCTAGCCCGCCGGCCCCAGTGACGCCGCCGATTGAGCCGCCGCCTCCGATTGCACCCTTGGTGCCGGGAGATGCATTGCCCACCTAGCGGTTGAGGGAAGACAGCGTGTGATAGATCAATCTTTTTTTGACGTCAAACTCTTCGAATATCAATCCTCTTCGAACATCAACTGGTCCACGTAGCACCACATCCAGTTTTCGCCGGGCTCGAGCGATCGGACGATGGGGTGTTTCGTGGCGCGAAAATGTTTGGTGGCGTGCTTGTTTTTTGAGGAATCGCAGCAGCCGACGTGGCCGCAGGTTAGGCAGAGGCGCAGATGGACCCAGGTGTCCCCCATCTTGAGGCATTCCTCGCAACCCTTCGATTTTGGTTTTACAGCGCGGATTTGATTGAGGTGAGTGCAGGTATCAGCCATTTTTTCTCCAGAAACGATTACTTTGCGGCCTGGATCGGAATGCGAACTTGAAAACGAGTGTCGCCAGGGACGGAGGTAACACTGATGTGCCCACCGACATTCTTGATGATGCGACTGACTACATCGAGACCGAGGCCCGTGCCTTCGCCGACGCCTTTTGTGGTGAAAAAGGGATCGAAGATGCGGGAGATAACTTCGGGCGGAATGCCCGCGCCGTTGTCGGCAATTTCCACGAGAACGAAATCGTTTTCGCGGGCTGTGCGGACGGTGAGTTGGCCATTGCCGTTCATGGCGTCGGCTGCGTTGTCGATCAGATTGGTCCAGACTTGATTGAGTTCGCTGCCGCTGGCCATAACTTTGGGAAGATTGGAAGCGTATTGGCGGACAACCGTGATGCCGCGCTTGAGCTTGTGATTCATGATGGTGAGAGTGGTTTCGAGGCCGCGCTCGATATCGACTTCCTGCATGGGGCCTTGATCCATGTAGGAATATTCCTTGATGGCTTTTATGAGATCGGAGATGCGGGCGGAGCTGTGCTCGAGTTCTTCGGCGACGCGTTCCATTTCAAGGAGCGTGGCGAAGCGCGTAAGTTCGGGGCCGACAGATGCGCCAGCGGCGCTGGCGAAGCTTGACAGGTGGGCGTCGGTGAGGCCGGCGTCAGCGAGAGACGGCGAAAGTTTCCAGGCATCGGCGACATTGTGAGCTTCGAGCCAGGCTTGAATGGCTTCTTCGCGCTCGACGCGGGCAAATTCATCCTTGAATTGCGCGGGCTTGAGAGTGGTGCGGATTTCTTCTTCGCGCTCGGCCAACAGGCCGCAGTCTTCGGGGCCAATCTCTGTGGTGCGGGCGGCTTCGCGAAGACGAGCCAAACAATCGCGCAGGGCCGCAGCAGAACGGCGAGCAGCGGCGGAGGGATTATTAAGCTCGTGCGCCAGGCCGGCGGACAGTTTGCCGAGCGCGGCGAGTTTCTCGTGCTGTTGTTCAGCGCGGGTGACGCTGCGAACGCGGTCCGCCAGTAAACCGACCAGGCGGCGGACAAGTTCCGGCATTCTTTGAAAAAGCGCCGGGAATTGGGTGACGGGAAAGCCGAGATAATGCGAGGGAAGCACAGCACGCCCCGTGACACCGACGACTTTTAAACGGGAGAAAGGTAGCATGCCGGTGACTTCGCCGGCTTGCACCGTAAATACGGGCCCATCGGCGCTTCCGTGCTCGCTTCGGGCACGCATCTCGCCTTCCAGCATCACCATCATAAAGTCAGGGGCCTCGCCTTCGCGAACGATGATGTCACCGGGGGCAGCGCGGCGTTCCTCACATTGAGAGATAAACCAAAGCAGATCTTCGTCGGGCAGATCTTCAAAGACGTGAACCTTTCGCAGCTTCGCGACCAGGGCTTCGGCCGACGATTGGGCGGGGGTATCGGTCATGCGCGTCCAGCTCTCCTGATAGGCAGGCTCATTGTACCTTGGCCAGATATTGGTGCATGAATTGGACGACAACTGCGCCTTCGCCGACGCCGGAAGCAACTCGTTTTACGGAACCGTGGCGGACATCGCCGACCACAAAAATGCCTGGGACGTTGGTTTCCAGCAAACCGGGATCGCGGTCGAGGGTCCAGGAAGCTGGACGCTTGCCGTCGCGAAGGAGGTCAGGGCCGGAGAGGATGAAGCCGCGCTCGTCGCGTTCGATGAGATTGCCGAGCCATTCGGTGCGGGGCTGCGCGCCGATGAAGATGAAGAGGCTCGACGCGGGAAGCTGCTTGCGTGTGCCGCTGGGCTCGCACTGCACGGTGATGCCGGTTAGACGCGTCTCGCCCTGGACTTCTACGAGAGTGGTTCGTGTCCAGACTTCGATGTTGGGTGTTTTTTCGATTTGCTCGATGAGGTAGTGGGACATGGTACTGGCCAGTGATGCGCCACGCACAAGCATGATGACTCTCTCGGCGAATTTGGAGAAATGCATGGCGGCCTGGCCGGCGGAATTCGCACCGCCAATGACGTAAACGGTCTCGCCGCGACAAGCGATGGCTTCAGAAGTGCCGCCGCCGTAGTAGACGCCCGCGCCCTGGAGGCGATCAATGCCGGGGACGTCGAGCGTGCGCCACTGTACTCCCATCGCCAGGAGCAAAGCGTTGCAGGAGATTTCAGCGCCATCGGCGAGCTTGATGAATCGGTAAGGGCCGTCGATGCGGAGGCCAACCACATCTTGGGGCGAGAGAATTTCAACCCCAAAACGGCGGGCTTGGGCGACGGCGCGTCGGGCTAAGTCGCTTCCGGAGAGACCTGAAGGGAAACCCAGGTAATTCTCGATGCGGGAGCTGAGGCCGGCTTGGCCGCCGGGTGCTTCGCGTTCGATCATGACCGTGCGCAGGCCCTCCGACGCGCCGTAGACACCTGCTGCCAGGCCTGCGGGGCCTCCGCCAACGATGGCTAGGTCGTAGAAATTTGTCAGGGCGTGGGTGCGGAGACCAACCTTGTCGGCTACTGCCGGAAGAGGCGGTTCGGCTAGTCTTGTGCCATCAGGAAATAGAATCAGGGGGAGCGTTTCCGCCTCGGGACCGAGGGAGGCAATCAGGCTACGCACTTCGTGATCGGTTTGGGCGAGCTCGACGTCGATCCATTGATACGGAACTTGGTTGCGGGCCAGGAAATCGCGGAGCTCGTAGGAACGGTTGGACCAGCGCGTGCCGAGAACGCGGATGCCCTCGTAGAGCGGACGGAAGGTAGAATTCCAGTCCGTGAGCAGGTCGTCAATGGCGGGAAAGAGTTTTTCCTCCGGCGGATCCCACGGTTTCATCAGGTAATAGTGGATGCGAGCTTCGTTGATGGCGTCGATGGCGGCGGTAGTATCGGCGTAGGCGGTGAGGAGGGCGCGCTTGGCTTGCGGATGGATTTCCATGGCTTCGGAAAGAAAGCCGACGCCGTTCATTAGGGGCATGCGTTGGTCAGCGAGGAGCAGAGCCACTGGGTTATTGCGAGCTTTGAGCTCGCGAAGGGTAGAGAGGGCGGCGCTGCCAGAGCTGGCGCGCATAACGCGATAACGCTCGGAATAGTGGCTGCGAAGATCGCGCTCGATGGCTCGCAGGACCTCCGGGTCGTCGTCGACAGTAAAGAGAACTGGTTTTGGCATATCCCTCAGATGATGTGGAGAGGGGATTCGTTGCAACTTTCGCGCCAGGCTCAGAGCTCGGGCGGATTCGGGTAACCTAGTCACGCTACAATCTTTGGGTCGCCTATGTCTAGTCCGTCCACTCCGCTCGATGCAGCTATCGTAGGGCTCTGCTCGGCAGAGGCTTCCGTGCGCGAAGCCGCGGCTGCGGATATTTATGCAGTTGGACGGGCACCGGCGGAGCGGGTGACTGAGACGTGGCGGAGCGATCCTGAATTATTAGGGCTACTATCTGGACCGAAGCCGGAAGTGACGGTGGGGTTGGCGGTTCAGCGGGAAACTTTTTCGAAGATTCGAGCGGCGCATAGCGTGTCGCGATTGGCGGAGGTGCCGTCGGATCAAGATGCAGAAGAGTTTGAGCTGCGTTTTGCTGACGGAGTTTCTTTGGACATTCTGACATCCAGGGCGCCCGGCGGTGAAGGGGCAATTGCGCGTTATTTAGGAAAGTTCGGAGAGGGCGTGCAGCAGGTGGAGTTTCGGTGCGCGAATGTGGAACGGGCTACGGAGATATTGAAGGAGAAATTTGGGGTTGCGGCGATCTATCCCGAGACGCGCGCAGGGGCAGATGGGACGCGAATTAATTTCTTTCTGGTCGCATCGGCGGAGGGCGGCAAAGTTCTGATCGAGTTATACGAATCTGCAGGAAAACCCCAGCAGAAGTAATTCACCTGGTTTTAACGACTTCGCTCCACGCGCGGAGGATTTCGCCGACCGTCCATGCTTGCGCTATGCAGCCGCGGGGAGTGTGCGGCGGGTCGCCATCGAAAATTTCGGCCACAGTACCGAGGCCTAGCGCGCAGATGTGCGCGCCGAGTGGCTCGAGGTAGCGGAGGGCTGCGGGGGAATCGTTGTAGACGCGAAGATGGGCTAGTGCGAACGGACCTAACAACCAGCCCCAAACGGTTCCTTGGTGATAGGCGGCGTCGCGGGAGCGTTGATCGCCGCGGTAGTGGCCTTGGTAGCTGGGTTCACCGGGGGCCAGGCTGCGAAGGCCGTGAGAAGTCAGAAGGCGCTCGGCGCAGGTGTCGACTACGGATTTTTGTTGGTCCTGGCGCAGCGGGCTGACGGGCAGGGAGACAGCGAGAATTTGATTGGGGCGGAGGGCTGGGTCCTTGCCGCCGTTTTTTGCGCCAGGGACATCAAGCACGTCAAAGCAGCAGTTTCGTTCCGCGTTCCAGAATTTCTGGAAGCTATTTTTGGCTTGTGCCGAGAGGCGCTCGTAGCTATCGGCGGTTTTGCTTAAACGGCGCGCGAACTGCGCCAATGTTTCGAGAGCATTGATCCAAAGAGCGTTGATTTCGACGGGCTTGCCAGTGCGCGGAGTCACCACCCAATCGCCAATCTTGGCGTCCATCCAAGTGAGCTGAATGCCCGGGCCCCCGGCGTAAAGAAGGCCATCGGTGGAGTCCACGTGAATGTTGTAACGTGTGCCGGCGATGTGAGCGTCAATCATGCCCGCGAGAACGGGATACAGCATTTGCAACGTCGCAGTGTCTTGCGTAGCGCCAAAATACTGGCGAACCGCTTCGAAATACCAGAGCGCTGCATCGACCGTGTTGTATTCCGGCTTACCGCCTGCGTCCGGAAAATTGTTCGGCAGCATACCCGCGTCAACATAGCGGGCGAAGGACAGGAGGATCTGGCGCGCCACTTCGGACCGGCCGGTGGCGAGCGCGAGGCCCGGCAGTGCAATCATCGTGTCGCGCCCCCAATCGCCGAACCAGTGATAGCCGGCAATTACGCTGCGGCCCTGTGGTTCCTGAGGGAGGCTGCGCTTAACGATGAATTGATCGGCGGCGAGGACGAGTTGGCATAGCCATGCGGGAGCGTTGACGGCGGATTTCTCGTTTTGTGCTTGCCACGATTCGAGCAAAGCCGATTCGTGAGTGACACGATGTTCACGAGAAGCTTCGCCGTCGAGCCCCGTGATGGCTTCGGTGGTCGCGACGATGCTAAAGGCGTCGCCGGGATTCAGCTTGGCGTGAAAGAAGGCAGCGAAGAGATGGTCTTCGCGATCCTCGAGGCCGCGTTCTGTTTCCACCGGAAGAAAACAATCGCGATACCATTCGTGACGCGGCTCGCAGGAAGCGCGGGCGCTTTTCAGATAGAACGGGGTAGCAGTGTCGAATGGCAGAACCATCACTCCGTGTTCCACCGGAGCGATTTTCATGTGCCACTCGCCAGCATGGGTTAAGGAATGAAAATCGCGGTAATTGACGAGGGCCTTGAGGTCGATCTCAACAGGGCCACTGGCACGAGAGAGGGTGTAGTGAATGAAGGTCGTGTTTTCACCTTGAACCATCCAGACGCGTTTCTCGAGCAAGGCATCGGCGAGCGCGTAAGTCCAAACGGGCGTCGCGCCTTCGAGACGGAAACTCTCGAGATAGAGAAAGCCTTGTGGGTCGACGGCGCCGCTGCTCCAGTGGTGGGTGGCGAGCGCGTACGTTGCGTCGCCGTAGCGAACGGTTTCATCGAGGACTGCGACTAGTTGAGTGCGTCCAAGCGGCGGCTGAAGCGCGGCGATAAGGAGGCCGTGATAGCGGCGCGTCGTACCTCCGGCGACGGTTCCGGAAGCAAAACCGCCAATGCCGTTGGTGACTAGCCACTCGCGGGATTCAGCGGCCGCGAGATTGGCGCAGATTTCGCGCCAAAAGTGGACAGGGGAGCAGAGTTCGGATTGAGGTTCGACTTTTTGAGGCGCCACGGCTCTCCTTTACTTCGGCGTTGTCTTTGTCCCGGCTCGCCGCTCAATGCTTGCCGGGCTTGAGCCACTTTGTCATCAAGAAGCGAGCATGATCATCGTAGCCCGAACGGCGATAAAGCTCCGCGGCAGCATTATTGCCTTGATCGACTTCCAGATGGATCGCGTTCACACCCAACTCGTGAGCGCGCTCTTCCACAAACTGCATGGCGCGGCGGCCAATTCCCTGCCGCCGATATTGCGGTTCGATGTACAGCTCATCGATGAAGGAATCCCGCCCGTGGAATTCGAAACTATAGCCGAAGGTGAGGACGATATAGCCCACAGGAGTTTCGTCTTCGTAGAAAACCCACGCCTGGCCGAGATCCGGACTCCCCAGGAACTGGCGAAGCACTTCGCGAACAACCGGCTCGTCGAAAAAATAGGCGCCTGGTTCCTGCTCGGCCAGATTGCGCATCATGCGGAGTAGAACCGTCTCGTCCTGCTGAGCGGCGGGACGAAAGGTGACGCCAGGCATTCTATTCTCCGCTCTGCTCAATCAATTTAGCCACCAGTCCGGTCCAGCCGGTCTGGTGGCTCGCGCCGATCCCGGCGCCGTTATCGCCATGGAAGTATTCATAGAAGAGAAGCAGATCCATCCAGTGAGGATCGCTCTGGAAAAGCTCGGTGCCGCCGGCGACGGGTCTGCGGCCGTCCTTGCCGCGAACGAAAATGTGAACGAGACGGCGAGAGATTTCTGCGGCCACTTCCCAGAGATCCACTTCGTTTCCAGATCGCGACGGGAA
>Ga0210405_10003878_pt1 | contig 14351 bp, 10 predicted proteins | sample IncBWH11MmetaG_FD_155492 | JGI IMG/M metagenome (GOLD analysis project Ga0210405, IMG submission 155492) | Forest soil microbial communities from Barre Woods Harvard Forest LTER site, Petersham, Massachusetts, United States - Inc-BW-H-11-M | ecosystem: Environmental > Terrestrial > Soil >... | reverse complement strand
AACCGGCATTGGATCGAGATCTTCGATGCCATCACCGACTTCATCGTCGCCCACGATCAATCCGATCATGTTCTGCGGGTAAACCGTCCGCTCGCCAATTTCATCGGAGTTCAACCGCATGAGCTCATCGGCGTCAATATGGGCGCCCTGTTGGCGATGGGAAACGAGACGTCCCTGCATGCCTGTCCGTTCTGCCGCTCAACCACGGATGCGACCACCGACGAATATGTTCTCGCCGTTCTGGACCGCACCTATCTTGTATCCACCTCGCGGGTTCACGGGGCAAATAGCGAGGGTCTCCAGACCATTCACGTGCTGAAGGACATCACCGACCGCCGCGAAGCGGAACGACGCTATCGGGAACTCTTCGACAATATTCAGGAAGGGGTGTTTTTCTCGACGCCCGATGGGCGCTTCATTGAAGTAAACGACGCGCTCGTCCGCATGCTCGGATACCGCAACCGCGAGCACCTCCTCCAGGCCGATTTCCGCGCTCAGGTATGTTTTTCGGCAGAACAGTACGAGGAACTTGCCGGACAAATGCAGCAGTATGGCGCGGTACGGAACCACGAACAAACTCTGTGCCGGTCGGACGGCTCGCCTGTACATGTGTTGATCAATGCTTTCGCCGTACGCGACGCGCAGCACCGCATTATTCAATACCGCGGTGTCATGCTGGATATCAGCGGGTTGAAGACATTCCAATCGGAACTGCAACGTGAGCGCGATTTCTCCGGCAAGATTCTCAACAATACCCAGAGTCTGATTCTGGTGGCAGACACTTCCGGCCTTGTCACTTATGCGAACCGGCGCTGGTACGACATGGGTTATCAACAGAATCAACTGTTGAGCCGGCCTCTGGAAGAGCTCATCGTTCCCGCCCGGCGTCAGGCGCTCAACGAAGCATTTGCCTCAACCCTCGCCGGACAGCAGATCGATAATCTCGAAGTGCAAATTGTGCATGGCGAAGGGCGAGTCGGATACTTCTCCATGAATTTGAGTCCCATGCGGGACGAACAAGGCCACGTCGCTAGCATTGTCGTGGTCATGAGTGACATCACCGATGCCGCTACACTGCAGGCCAAATTGCTGCACGCGGAGAAAATGGCCGCAGTGGGCCAACTCGTCTCCGGAGTCGCTCATGAAGTCAACAATCCGCTGACTGCGATTCTCGGTTTTTCCGATTTGCTCATGGAGAATCCTGAAATTCCCGAGAGCGCCCGAAAAGACTTGCGCGTCATTCTGGAACAGGCGCAACGGACCAAGCAAATCGTCCAGAATCTGCTGAGCTTCGCTCGTCAGATGCCGCCGCAGCGCAGGCCAGTGCAGCTCAATACCATTCTCAGCCGCACAGTGCAGTTGCGCGCCTACGACCTCCACAGCCGAGGTGTCGAAGTCGCCGAGCAACTCGACCCGGAACTGCCGCAAGCGATTGGCGACGCGCACCAACTGCAACAGGTTTTTCTGAATATTCTTAACAACGCGTACGACGCCGTGCGCGACACTGGCCGTCCCGCACGCATTGAAATCAAGACTACAAACCGGGGCGGAATGGTAGAGGTTCTGTTTCGCGACAACGGTTACGGCATTTCTTTTCCGGAGCGCATCTTCGACCCGTTCTTCACCACCAAGGAAATTGGCAAGGGCACGGGCCTCGGTTTGAGCATCTGCTACGGCATCGTACGCGAACATGGAGGCGAGATTCTTTGCCACAACAATGCTGATGGGGAAGGCGCCACATTTATCGTGCGCCTGCCCGCAGTCTCGGAAGCGGCCGCCGCAGGCGCCACCGCAGGAGTGATTCCAGCATGACGACCCCGCCAGACATCACCCCCGCCGCTTTGCCCGTGCTGCTCATCGAGGATGAGCCCGCCGTGATGGCATACGTGCGGGCGACTCTGGAACGCAGTGGCTACACGGTGGTGTGTACGGAATCTGGAGCAGAGGGCTTGCGGCTGCTTGAGTCGGAGCAGTTTCTGGGCGTTGTCTCCGACATGCGTACGCCCGGTGGCGTGGACGGCGCTGACGTGCACGCCTGGTTAAGCCAGCACCGTCCCGATCTCGCCGCGCGCATCGTTTTCATTACCGGCGATATTGCCAATGACGATACCGTCGCCACCTTGCGCAAAACCGGTGCGCCTTGTGTGGAGAAACCTTTCCGGGTTCAACAATTTATTTCGGTCATCGAAAAGACGATGGGGAAGGCACCGTGAGTGAAGATTTACGTATCCGCCTGTTGATTGTCGACGACGAGCAAAGCATCCGCCGGTTGTGCATGACAGTCGGCGAGGCGCTGGGCTACACCTGCATGGAGGCCAATAGCGGCGAGACCGCACTGGCCCTGCTTGAGGAGCAGCCCGCGCACATGATTCTCACCGACATGGTTATGCCCAATATGTCCGGCCTTGAGTTTCTCGAGAAAGTGAAAAAACTGCTTCCTCGCAGCGAGGTCGCGGTCATGACCGGTCACGGCTCCATTGAAACGGCCGTGCAGGCAATGAAGCTTGGCGCCTACGACTACATCGGCAAACCATTTTCTCCTCTGGAAGAGCTGCGTCTGTTCCTGCGCAGGATGGCCGAAAAAGTCCACCTGGTCGAAGAGAACCAATTCTTGCGCGAACGCGTGGATACCGAATCCGACCTGCACGGCATCGTCGGTTCCTCAGCCAAGATTCAGGACGTTCTGCGCATGATCTCGCGGCTGAAAGATACGCGCACTCCAGTACTGATCTCCGGCGAGAGCGGCACTGGAAAGGAATTGGTGGCCCGCGCCATTCATTTCCGCGGATCCTTCGCTAATCGTCCATTTGTGGCCGTCGATTGCGGTTCGCTCGTTCCCACTCTTATCGAAAGCGAACTGTTCGGCTATGAAAAAGGCGCCTTTACCGGCGCGCTACGATCGAAGACGGGATTGTTCCAGTCCGCCAACGGTGGCACCATTTTCCTAGATGAGATCGGCGAGCTACCGTTGGAGATGCAAGCCAAGCTGCTTCGAGTCCTCCAGGAGAAAGAAGTCCGCCCGGTTGGCAGCAATCAGAAAGTGAAAGTGGATGTCCGCGTCGTAGCAGCCACCAACCGCGATCTCGAGGCCGAATACCGCAACGGCACCTTTCGAAAAGATCTCTACTTTCGCTTGAACGTAGTCACGGTTCATTTGCCATCGCTGCGCGAGCGGCGCTCCGATATTCCCATGCTGGCGCACTGGTTCCTCGACCGTCACGCGCCCGATAGCGCGATGCAAGTCACCAACGCTGCGATGAAATGCCTGCTGCAATATGATTGGCCAGGAAACGTACGCGAACTTGAGAATTGCATCGAGCGCGCCGTAGCCCTCGGCGATAGCAAACTTGTCGATCTCGGGGATCTGCCACCCTCGATTGCGTCGGCGTCGCCTTCGTCGGAGCCAGCTACCGGTATGGTAACGGGCCCAGTTTCTTCCACCGATCTTGAGGACATTGAACGGGCGACGATTGAGCGCGTCTTCGAGCAAGTGAAGGGCGACAAGGCGCTCGCTGGCAAGATGCTTGGCATCAGCCGCGCCACTTTATATCGCAAGCTCAAGCGCTATAACATTGGCGGTCGCCAGGAGCTGAGCACGAGCCAGGCGCTGCAATAATAGAGTCCGCTGATTGAATTATTTTAGTGGAGCTTACCCGACAGCGCGAACTGAATCGATCTCTGAAATAAGAGGCACGCGAGCGTCGATGGTAGTGCCGCCCGGCTTCGATCCAATCGAGATCGTCCCGTTCACCAGCTTGATTCGCTCCTGCATGCTGACCAAACCAAGGCCTCGACCCTTCATCGCTTCCTCAAGATCAAAGCCCATGCCGGTGTCGCTGACTGTGAGACGAATATCACCCGACGTTCCCGACAATTGCGCGGTGAAGCGCTGTGCCCCGCTATGTTTTGCTGCGTTGTGCAAGGCTTCCTGCAGAATACGGAACAGGCAAAGCGCCACATTCGGCGGCACCGGGCTGGGTAAATCATGGCTTCTGAAATCGACCTCAACCTTCTGCTGTTCGCCGAATTCCTGGCAAAAGCCTCTCATAGCCGCAACTATGCCGAGGTATTCCAGCCGGGGAGAATGTAACCGGTGCGACAAAGCCTGAATATCGGCGGCTATGGTCGAGGCCTCGTTGCGTAGTTCGTCCATGCGACGGAGGACCTCTACGCTTGAGTCGGGCACGTCCATCTTGAGGCGTTGAAGCTCAATGGCAAGCAGGCCCAGACGTTGATTGATGTCGTCGTGCAGGTCTCTTGCAATGCGGGTACGCTCCTGCTCCTGCGCCTCAAGCAACCTCCCGCTTACGCCGGAGAGCGCCTCTTCCGCCAGTTTGCGGTCGCTGATGTCCTCGACGAGGGCAACAACCAACGGAGAACCTCCATCGCCACTCTTCAAAAGTGAGACGTTCAGACGTCCCCAAATCCGGGCACCATCTTTTCTGATGTAACGCTTTTCCAATGAATAATGATCGATCGCGCCTCCACGCAACTGCTGAAAGTGAGCCCAGTCGTCTTGTGAATCTTCGGCACTCGCAAATTGGTCGCAACTCATGCTGCACAATTCTTCTCTTCCGTAGCCCAGCATGCGGCAAAGCGCAGGATTCGCGAGCAATAGCTTGCCCTCCATGTCCTCTATCGCGATTCCCAGCGACGCTTCCTCGAAGAGGTGCCGGAACAGTTGCTCTCCCTCTGCTCGCGACTCCTTGAACGGCACGACGTTTCTGTTCGCGGTAGCCATAAGACCTCGACACCCCTGGAACACGTCGGCCGGCTTGGTCAAAACCATGCGCGGAGTCCGCCAGGGTCTATCTCGCTTTGAAAAACTCAACGTAGACCAGCACCGAAACGGCCCACGCTACTACGACAATCAGGATCTTCTTCCACATACCTCACTCGCTTTTCTGAGCAAAGACCGCAAGGACGGAATTATAGCCTCAAAGTCCCGATTGCGGAGTCCTCTCACTCATCCTTAGAATCATTAACCATAGCCGGCCTGAGAACTGGAATGTATTGCGCTTCGATCTTGTTACAAAAATCGAACAGCCGGAAATGAACCACGCGATTTAGCAAGTCTAACCTACAGCCCTACCAATCGAAATTACAGTCTGTTCCGGATCTTCGCGGCCGTTCGAAGGCCTATAATATAACGGCAGTCGCTCGTCGACCCGGGGAAGCAAGCCAGGTCTGGGAGGACGCTGCATGCAGTAGCAACCCTCCTGGGGTAATTCTCGTCTTATGGGCGTGCTTAGGAGCGGTCCTTTGAACGTTTCGTCCTAATAAAACGCAAGGCCCTTATGATACCTCGTGCTCGCCGACTGTTGTGTGATAGCTAATTCGTCAGGTTACATAATTTTCATAACTGCACGGGATTAAAGATGTGCGCGGCTTTTGCGGAGCCAATGGCTCCAGCCATGCGGATCCAGCCGCGACAAATGCGGCGTCAAGTTATTCAGGAGATTAGCGTCAGTTATTTGCGAGCAGCCAAATCAGGATTAACCGGTTCGAGGTGACCAGAAACTGTCATGCGCTGGCTAAGTGTTCGGCTCATTGTGTCGCTGATTGTGGGGATCACGCTGGTGTCGCTGGCGTTTACTTACAAAGAAGTGCAGCGCGAGAAACTGGACCTTCGCGGGGACTTAGAGCAACGCGCGGAAGTCGTGGGGGAAAGCTTGGCAGGCTCCATTGAGCCTTACCTGGGAAAGCAATCCCACCGCGATCTTCAGCGGGTTATCGATCGCTCCGGCAACCGGGAGCTTTTGGTAGGGATGGCGATCTACGACAAACAGGGCGCCGTGCTTGCGGCGACCCCTGGCCTGCCCAATAGCCTTGGCGAGCATCCGTCCCTGGTGACTCAGGCGATCGCCACAAACCACGGTGCGGGCCAGTTCAGTCGCTTCGGGACAAAGTCCGTACACATCTACGCTTATCCTCTCCGTCAAAACGACGAAGCCGTCGGAGGACTGGTGATCGTCCACGACGCCGGCTACATAAACACCCAGAGCACGCACATGTGGAGGGAAACCTTTGTGCGGGTTTTGGTGCAGGTTCTGTTAATTGCACTGATCACGCTGCTGATTGTCCGCTGGAGCCTTGTCGGGCCCATCGCGAAGGCTGCACAGTGGATGAAAACTTTAAGGACAGGAAAAGGCACCATGCCTTCTGGGGCCCCGGACCTGGGTTTGTTGCGCCCGCTTGCCCGCGAAATGCAGACCTTTGCCGCGAGTTTGATGGCCGCGCGCTCAGCGGCGGAAGTAGAAGCCCAACTGCGCGAGACCGCGGAGAGTATCTGGACCGCTGAACGTCTGGCCGTTCATGTGCGCAGCAAACTTGGCGAAAGCGGTCTCGTAATAGTTTCCAACCGCGAACCCTATTTGCACACCCGAAAAGGCGAGTCTCTCGAAGTAGTGGTTCCTCCCAGCGGACTGGTCACGGCTTTGGAACCGATTCTCTGCGCTTGCGACGGCAAATGGGTGGCCCATGGAAGCGGCGACGCAGACCAGGAAACCGTCGACGCCAATGCTCATTTGCGGGTTCCGCCGGACGATCCGAAATACACTCTGCGAAGAGTGTGGTTGACCAAGGAGGAAGAAGAAGGCTACTACTTCGGCTTTTCCAATGAGGGGCTGTGGCCGCTGTGCCACATCGCGCACACTCGTCCCATCTTTCGCACCTCAGACTGGGAGGCCTATCGCGAGGTCAATCAGAAGTTCGCCGATGCCGTGCTCGAGGAGATGGGGGATTCTGAACAGCCGTTGCTGCTAGTTCAGGATTACCACTTCGCACTCTTGCCGCGACTGGTCAAGAAACAACGTCCCGATGCGCGGGTTGCGATTTTCTGGCACATTCCCTGGCCCAATGCCGAAGCATTTGGCATCTGTCCCTGGCAGCGGGAATTGATCGAGGGGATGCTCGGTGCCGATTTGATCGGATTTCACATCCAATCGCATTGCAACAATTTTCTGCAGACCGTGGACCGCACTCTGGAATCACGAATCGATTGGGAGCATTTTGCGGTCGACCGCGAGGACCATCGCACCGTAGTAAAGCCTTTTCCAATCAGCGTGGACTTTCAGGGAATCGCCAGCAGTCCGCGCTCCGGAGATTCGCCCTATACAGAACGCGTCAATCTGCTCCGAGAGCTGGGCGTGAATGCATCATTCCTTGGAGTCGGCGTCGATCGGGTGGATTACACCAAGGGAATCCTCGAGCGGTTCCTTGGCATTGAGCGATTACTCGAGAAGTATCCGCTCTATCAAAACAAGTTTACCTTCGTGCAGATCGGAGCCCCGAGCCGCACCCATATCAAGCGATATCACGATCTACTCGGCGAGGTAGAGGCGGAAGCCGACCGCATCAACTGGCGCTTTCAGAGTGGATCGTGGAAGCCCATCGTCTACCTCAAGCGGCAGTTTAGCCACGAGGAAGTGGAGAAATACTACCGTGCAGCGGACGTTTGCCTGGTCACATCCCTGCATGACGGGATGAATCTCGTAGCCAAAGAATTTCTGGCTGCGCGCGACGACGAACAAGGAGTGCTCATCCTGAGCCGGTTTACCGGAGCCGCGCGCGAGCTCAACGACGCACTGATCGTCAATCCTTATGACATCGAACAGATGGCCGAGGCCATTCGCATCGCACTGGAACTACCCGCGGAGGAACGTCAAGCCCGAATGCGGCGCATGCGGAGAGTTGTGCAAGAGCACAATGTCTACCGCTGGGCCGGGAATTTAATCGCCGAACTCAGCAAGGTTCGTCTCGCGCCGGAGAGGATCGAAGCGATCGCTGGGCTCAAGGGATTCAGCGCCGGAACCGGTCAATGAGTCCGGGGGGTGGGCCATGTCAACGAGTCTTCTGCCGTGAGCAGCTTCTGAAGGACTTCAACCACGCCTGCCCCATCCTCGCCGGAGGTCACCAGGTGAACCCGCTCTTTCAGGCTCGGAATCGCGTTGGCAACCGCCACCGAGAATCCGCAAAGACTCAGGAACGCGAAGTCGTTTTCGGCATCGCCGAATCCCACCACGCTGGCGCTTGACAGGCCAAGTTCAGCCAAAGCTGCCCGGAATCCGGTGGCCTTATCCACTCCAGCCGGAAGTGTCATCACGGACTCGCGGTTGAAGATGACCTGCAAGTCGAGTCCGAGTTCGCGAATGGCTTGGTAAACCGCTGCCTCGTAGGGCCTCACGGTAGCGACGATGCTGCGGCCAACTGAGAGAGGATTGGCGTCAGACTGTCGAAGCATTTCCACAAAAGCAACAGGCGGAATCTTACCCAGAAGTTTTTCCTCTCCCGTAGACGGGTGATAAAGCAGGGCGCCGTTCTCGGCCACGATCAGGTCGAAAATGCCAACTTCCGTAAACACGCTTTGGAGGCTCTCAAGTTCACGCCCGGTGATCAGGACAACTTTGCGGCCGGACTCGCGCACCCGCTGCAGAGTCTGCACGGTGTCTTTGGCAACCCGACCGTTATTGGCCAGAGTTCCGTCATAATCCGCCGCTATTGCTTGCCATCGAAATCGCATCCTGCTCCTCCAAGTGTGACATAGATGCGCCAGACTCGAAAGGAGCTAGTGGGGCACACTGATTGGATGGGAAGGGCTTCACCGACGATCGCGTGGTTGCGTCCGATAAAATCAAAAGAAGGCACTTTCTTGCGGATGCCGCGCAGTACCGCCTCCGTAGCGGTGCACGAGATGAGGGATGGGTGGGCCACGGCGGATGTGGCGCATCATCCTCTCCCTCTATCCTCGATCGTGTGCGTCTGGTTGTGGCCACTTACCGACACGCACTCTGCAGCTTTCGCCATCGACCGCCAGCGCGGCGCGCAAGTCCGGTCCGATGTCCAGTCGCCACATAGACCAGCGTTTTGACTCTTCCGGGTTGTCATACACTTCCAACTGCAATTTGGAGCTCGCATCGGCAGGGCTCGGCAGGACCCCGAAACTGCTCAGCGGCAGCGACAGGCCTTCTCCTTGCGCCTTGATGTAAGCTTCTTTCGCGGTCCAGCAACTGAAGAACGATGCAATCACTTCAGAACCAGGTTGCGATCGCAACCATTGCACCTCTGGACGCGAAAAGAAGCGCTCGGCTAATTCCATCGCATTCGTATCCTTGCGTATCCGCTCTACATCAATTCCCACGCGCCGCTTTCGGGCAATTGCGAAGACGGTTGCTCCCTGCGTATGTGACAGGTTGAAGCGAAGATCAGAATCAGCGGCGAGTTCTGGCTTCCCGTTCGTAGCCGTCTGAAAACGAACCTCGCGGGCTTCGATTTCCAGATACCGGCCAAGAGCTCGCCGAAGCAGGGCTCGGCTGATGAGATATTGATTGCGAGGCCCGGGAAACTTGAATCGCGCTGCACGCTCTTGCTCTTCCGCAGAGAGCAGTTCCAACAGCGAGTCGGCTTCTTTGTCCCAGGCAACGAGGTCCACATGCCAGACGTGCACTTCGTCATCCGGCAAGATGCCATCGAGATGCCGCAACGGCTCGGTGTCCACAGGCTTAATTATCACGAACAACGTGAAGCTGCAAACCTGCGTTTTTTGATGATGGCGGCCGGGACAGACTGTGTATTACAATCGCCGTATTCCAGCCGCAGCGACACGCAGTTCGTTTCTACATGAAAACTACTTCAGGGCCCTTGCTGGCCCACCTTGGTGGCCATGAAAAACGTATACGAAGTGCTGCGAGAAAAAGAGATGGATCTGGCCCGCTTGCGCACCGAAGTGGATGCGCTGCGCTTTGTTGCCCCGCTGCTTTCCGACCGAAGCTCCGAGCCAACTGAGGCTGAGCATATCCCGCGACCCGACCTCGCGTGGACGCCAGCGCTCGAGAGAAATAAGTGGCCGCTGCAGGTCGGCGATGCGGCTCCGACTTACTCGGACTCCTAGCGCGAGCCTCTTCAGGAAGAATCCTTAATGCGCTGCGTGCGTCGACATTCGACGCCCGAAGCTGCAATGCTTTTCACCTGGGACCCTTCGCCCATCCCCTTTATCCATCGTAAGTGTATTTTTTGCAATTAGATACATAAGTACTCCCTTGGCATGCAGATTGCCCTTTCAGAGTATGGGTTCACATGCCAGTCCGGAGATTGTGCTCGCTTCTTCTGGTGGCTTTATCGTCGGCCACCTGCCTGGCCTCAGCCATTGAACCCGGTCTGCGAGTCTCCACAGGACCGGTTTCGTTCACGTTAGCCGCGCGCGAACGTGAGATATGGCGTTCTCCGTTGCATGATTCGAAGTTTGCGGCGATGATGCGCGCGAACGCGAACAATAACTGCGAAGCTTCAGAGCCTCCCGAGCCCTTAGCCACGCCAAATCCCTTGCTTGACACGGTTGAGCCGAGCGCCAAGGTGAGTGTGAGTTTCATCATCGGCACCGACGGCAGGGTTCATTCTCCTCTCATTCTTGAAAGTGCGGGAGCCGCCGAAGACCGTACTATCCTCGATACGGTTCGTTCCTGGCGCTATCGTCCGGCCATGTGCAACGGCGCCGCCACCGAAACCGAAGGCAAGATCGAGTTCTCCAGCCGGTAGGCGTTCTTTTCGACTAGAATGACGGCTAGGTGAGCCAGTTCCATGGATCATGAAAAACCAACTGGACCGGGCAGGAATTTGCCCGCGTCCGGGACCGACGCCGACCTCGCGCACAACCCCTCGGTCGACGATTTTTTCCGGCGACTGAAGCAGGATCTGCGTCAGCCCAAGCCGGGCAATGAGTCTATTGCCGCCGCTCTGCAAGCGGTGCAACGGCTGGCTTCGCAGGTGGACACGGACGCATCCGCGAGCGCCGCCGCCGAGATTGCCGTTTCTCGCACGTGTCTATCTTGCGGTAGCCCAAACCCGGTGGAAAACCGGTTCTGCGCGATCTGCGGTGTGCCCCAGCAAGATGCTCCAGCGCACGAACCGGAAGCCAGAAGCGCGGTCGGCCCGAAGCCCGCGTCGCAGCCAGCAGGACAGCATCATTATCATCATCATTACCATCACCATTATTTTTCGTCTCCCGAGGGAGGTGTGCCAGCCGCCGGCTTCGAGCCGCGAGCAACCAGCGGCGCTCCGGTCGCACGCGATGTTCACGCCCGCGTTCCAGCTGGCGGTGGAGCTTCGTTGACCCGGGCAGAGACTGCGGTCCGCAAACTTACGCAGGATTGGATGGTGGCTTGTAATGGCAAACAACTCGACGATCTGGTCGAGCTCTACGCGGTCGACGCCGTTGTGCTGCGTCCGAACGTCCCGCCGGTGCGTGGCACTGCCGCCATTCGCGAGTTCTTTTTTGGAGTGCTGGACGCCGGACTGGGAGAAGTCGACATGGAGCCGCTGCGCGTGGAAACCTTCGGGGACGTCGCCTACGAGGCGGGTCGTTGCAAGATGCTGGTTCCGTTCACCATGGGCAAGCGCCGCGAAGAGCGGGGGAAGTATCTGCTGACTCTGGCTCGACAGGCTGGCGACTGGAAGATCCTCGCCGACTGTTGGTCCAGCGATTTGAGTCTAGGAGTGAATCCGGACTCAGCGCCTTCCAAGTCCAGTGTGCAGACGCCGCCCAATCCCGCCTTCAAACCGCCGCGCAAGGGCCCATGAGCCGAGCCGCGGTAGCTGGTGAACCAGAGACCGGTATTCATTTTGCTCTAAAGGGTGCCCCGTCCAAGCTGCCCGCTTGGACGGGGGTTGTTCAGATGACAAAGGCAACCTCTTCGGCACTACTGAAAGTGGCGGCACGTACAACGCCGGCGTCGCCTTCGAAATCACCCCATAAGCGAGAAGGCCGGATTTTAAAATCCGACCCTGGAAGCTGTTCCTCAATGCCCTTGTCGCAAGGCGGTTTCTGCGCCATTTCTCCATTGACACCGACGCCCCCAGAGGGCTAAGATATGGACAGTTATGTTAGCTGTTTGATAACAGCAGCGCTTCTCTGGCTCTTTGACAATTTAGCCATTGCCCCACGCGGGGCTCGCGTCATCTCGCAAATAGGATCGCCACCTACATTCAAGACGTCCCAGCTAAGTCCTTTAAAAGGGATATTTTAGCGGATACAAGAAAAAAGTCGCCTGTTTTCAATAACCTACACAGCATCGAAGGGCATAGATACCCTCCTCGCTAAGTCCTTTAGAAGGGATATTTTACGAGGGTATCTCCAAGATTGTCCCTTTTGTTTCTTAGATCTAACCGGAAACGCGTTTGTTGTGGGTATATACCCTGTACTTAGTGGGTAACAACGACGAAATTTAGTTACCTATCGGTAAATACGCCGGGCGGGCGATTCCAAATAGGGTTGCGGATTCTCAACTGGAAGCGACGCCTAACGTTTGCAACTCCCGGCGCAGCTGCTCTGCGTCTTTCATTTGGATGACGTGCATCCCCAGTTTTGCGGCGCTGTCCAGATTCAGCGGACGATCGTCGATGAAGCAACATTCCTCCGGAGGCCGCTGCGTAATCTCGAGAGCCAGACGGTAGCTTGCTTCCTCGGGCTTGCGCAATCCCACGAAGCAGGAGCTCACGAAGATGCTGAAGATTTCGCGCAAGCCGAAAGTCTGAATGCGAAACAAATTCAATTCCTTCGATTCGTTGTTGAGCGTGGACATCAGGTATTTGCCCGAACGCGTTAGCTCCTTCGCAAGCCGCAGAGTGTCAGGATACGGTTGCGAAAGCAAGAACATGTGCTGGGTGAAAGCTTCGATGGTGAACGGTCGGGGACGATGGAAAATGGTGCGCTCGAGATAATCCTGCAAGCTGATCTTGCCGCGCTCGAAGGAAGAAACCAGCATCTCGTGGCGGCTTTCGAATTCGGCTTCGTCTTCATCATTCAGGCCGAATCGTTTGAGAGTTTGCTGGCGCTGCTCGTGGTCCCATGCATTGCTGAGCAGCACGCCGCCAACGTCCCAGAAAAGAGCGCTAATTCTTGCCAAGTCCAACCTCCGAAGCTGCGATTGGTCACGAGTGGATATCTTACAAGTTACGCGAGGGTGGCTCTAGCGTGCACGCAGACGCAGTGGCATGTGAAAGCCCCGATCCTTGATCGCAGGATCGGGGCTGGTTGGTTTGGAGGTTTCGTTTAGTAGCAGCCAGTGTGCGGCGTGAAGCTTTGCCGATAGCTCAAGTTGTCGATGTCGCGGAACATCGGCGTTCCCGGCGGCAAGTTTTGCGGCTGCGTAAAGTCCGGATCGAAAATATAATTTCGAGTCGGCGGCCTGTACACGGAGTAGTTGCAGCACTTGAATGTCCCCGTGTTGTAGGTGGAGTAGTAGAGACTTACGAGCGAGCCTTCGTAGTTGAGGGTTGAGCCGTTCCAGTCCTCCAGGAATCGCAGGAAGTTGTGCACGCCACCGTCGGTGCCAAAGCCATAGTCGGCGGCGGTTTCCCATCCCGGGAAGGGGAAGTTCACGTTCTTGCCGCCAGCCACAGCCACTCGGTAGAAGGTGTTCGCAGCCACGCGGGCTGGAGCAGGGACGTTGAAACCGACAGAGTTGACGCCGGTGTAGGGATTGGTAGGCCAGACGTTGTTCAGACTGTTTCTGTCGACCCAGGCGTTTGACAGAACGGTGACGGCGTCAGCAACGACGCCCGCTGCCGCCATCCCGGCTTGGTCGGCCCCGGGTGGAGTGTTCCAGATTGGATCGGCCGGATTGCTGTTGTAATCTCCGAGAATATACAGTGCATTCTCCGAGCCCACCGTGAAGCCGCCCTTGTTGTTATCGGGACGGAGGGGCAGATTCCCCAGAGTTCCATCCACCAGTTTCAACACGTGGCGGGCGCCACTGATCCAGCTCCTGAACCCCAGGATGCAAGCGGGCATGCGTTTGCCCGTAAGGTATGGATCAGGCGAAGCAGCGCTGTTGATCTGCCGGTTCACACTGTTGGCTAAGCTGTAGGGGGCAAGAGTGCCATAACCCAGGTCCAGGCCGATGTTGGCTGCTCCGAAGTTATCCAATTTGTTGTTCAGGTTGGTGTCCTCCGGAGAGAACTGCTTGCCAACCGGAGTTGGATCCAATATGCCATCGGGATTGCCCGGGGCAGTGGAGCGGTTAACCACATCTTCCAAGCCGGAGTCTCCGGTCTTGGTACCGGGAGCACTCACTTGAGTGCCCCAGACGCTGGGCAGCATTCCCCTGCGGTCCGAGAAGTAAAGAATGTATCCGTTTTGAGATATGAAGTCGACCGACGGGCCACTGACACCCGTATTGCCGGCCAGCCATCGCTTCAGGTTGCCTACGTCTATTTCCACCGCGTTCATGATTCCGTTGGGCGTACAGCTATTGTTGTTTTGCTGGGTATCGCGGGATTCGCCTTCGCGGGGATCGTAGAAGTTGATGGGATACCAGTTGTACATGCTGTAGCTTGGATTGGCGGCGAGGGAATCA
>Ga0210405_10003876_pt1 | contig 14356 bp, 11 predicted proteins | sample IncBWH11MmetaG_FD_155492 | JGI IMG/M metagenome (GOLD analysis project Ga0210405, IMG submission 155492) | Forest soil microbial communities from Barre Woods Harvard Forest LTER site, Petersham, Massachusetts, United States - Inc-BW-H-11-M | ecosystem: Environmental > Terrestrial > Soil >... | reverse complement strand
CTGCACGAGCGAGGGCGACACCCTTGCCTCACTGCCAAACATTAATTTTCCGCAGATTCCGCACATATACTTGACCTTATGGGCCAACCTCGAGGTTACCTCCAGATAGTCTGCATCCCGAAGAGACGCCTCAGTTGCTGACCGCGTATGTAGCTTACATAGCGGCGATCCTTCACGCGAGGCGGCTGGGTCCAATAAGCCTTTAGAAATCCGTACAAATATGCGGCTGACCCGATAAGGTAAGGTTTCTGAGTGATCCGGCGAAGGCAACTGGCCATAACAAACAAGGGGTGATAGCGGGAAATGTAGCAGGCCATTCCGAGCTTCACGCGGTTAGGCAGCAGCCCGTCGGCGGTACCAGTGAATCGATGATGATGAAGATGCAGGTCCGTAAGCGTGTAAGTCTTCCAGCCCAACATATTGGCTTTAACTTCGTCGATCGTGTCCCACCCCGGGGCGGGCCAGAGCCCGCCGATAGATTCCCAGCAGGCCTTGCGGTAAATCTTTGTGGCCCCTCGCACGTGGAACCGCGGATTTTCTTCAAGTTTCATCTTTCCAGAGATGTCGTGATGGATTCCTCCGCCACCAATCCCAAGATCGGGGTCCTTGCGGAAGTACTCGAAGCATTTCTCGAAATAGTCTGGAGCAAAGCTCAAGTCTCCATCAAGCTTCACCAGGAAATCCCAGTCGTTGCATTGGAGAGTGTTGTATCCCTCATAAAACGCTTCCATCACGCCGCCGCCGGATTTCCGGAAACCTCTGTTCGCCCGGTGTATGACGCGGATCCACGGCACCTGAGCCGCAGCTCGATCAAGGATTTCAGCGGTTCGGTCGGTAGAGCCATCGTTAATGATGACCCATTCCGAAGGCAGAATCCTCTGGCGACGGACGGATTCGATGGTCGCCTCGACAAAATTCTCCTCGTCACGGACCGGAGTGATGATTACGTATTTGGGATTCATTGGAATACCTTAACAGGTGGCCAGACTAATCAACGACTTGCTGAACTGCTTGCAACCCGGCTTGTCTTCTCGTGACGAGTGCCCGCCAACCGGTAACCCGCGTATAAGCAAACCAACATCAGAACGAACGCACACCCAAGTACCTGAGCCGGTGTTACCTCGTGCTTGTTGTAATATCGTATGAAGACAAGCCCAAGGGTAGTCTTCGATAAGTAGTTGTCTCGGAAATCCGAAGCCATGCGGACAAGGTAAACGACGACGGAATCGTTCGACGTACCGATCGAGCCCAGAACCAAGTCGTTTTTGTACTGGATGGCGATACAGCGAGAATTACCTTTCGGGACTGGAACGCTGAAATTCAATGAATCATCTTGGAGTTGATACGCAAGGTTCTGGCCGTCCACGCTAACTGAGTCTATCGTCTCGCCGCCGATTTCCTGTTTTCGCACATAAAAGGTCGAATCCCGCACGGAGAAGTTCTCCAGGCAGATGTTGCCTGAAAACGCCAGAACGTCGTAGATGGAATCGTCCCTTAGCTTTACGACGTAGAGGTGTCTGACGATGTCTCCCAAGCCGCGCCACTGGGTATCCGGTTCAAGTTCGTTTACCTTATCCGCCGTGCCATCGAAGGCAGCGATGCCTCGTGCAAGATCTTCGGAATGCCCGTAAAAGAGCAAGGGATTACCGAGAAATTCGTTGATAGCGATTAAATATTTCGGAATCGGCGCAGCAACGGAGTAACGACTGATGCTTGGAAAACCCGCGAACGAGAGCGTTACCGGCCGCAGGGCAAATGAGAGATCCGTCGGCCTCGCAGAATCCTCCGGGACATTCGTGGAATTGACGGTGGCCAGATAATTGTAAGTTTTGAGCGCCCCCAACGTTCCTTCCGGCGCAATGCTGTGGGGAAATACCATCACCTTGTCGTAGGGAATTCCTGTAAGCGTTCGGAATTTTTCCATTCTGGCCAGTGATTGTTTAAGGTCGGCAATTTGAACAGCCAGCGGCTTGCGTCGATAGTCCGTGAACTCTTTGTGATCGTGATTGTTTCCATGAACGGTGATTGAGAATCGGTCAGGATGGTTTCGAAAAAGTGAGACAACCCCCAGGTCGCTGCGATCGTAATTCCACGGGATGAAAGCAATTGTGGTGTGAAAGTCGTGCCGCTCCATCTCCTCCAGAAGACCCTTGTAGTCGACATACCCATAGGATTGTCGCAACCATGGATCGTCGATGGTAAGATTCGCGTACTCATGAATTGCGTGCCAACCTTTTTCGCCCGCGCAGTACTTAGTAAACATCATTGCGGGAGCGACTTGGAGAAACGCATCGACAACGTCGTCTCCACCCTTTAGATCTTCTGCTGGAGGTGTGGCGCAGGCTACGAATACCTTCAGGAGCTGGACCGTAGTCGCAATGAATACCGGGGAAACCTGATTGTCGTGCCGTACGCTCGCTATGCGTTGAGCGGCGCTGTTTTCGCCCAATTCAAGGTAGAACACGTCGTTGTTCAGGAGCGGAATCTCGAGGTTCGCTAACTGCCCGGTGAATCCGTCGACTCGACCAAAAACATACTGAGGACCAAGCAGCCTTTCTTGGCGACTACAGCCGGAGGCAGCGCCGCTCGACCATGCTCTCAAAAGAATTGGGTCTGCGCCTGGCGCCACGCCCAAAATGAGCACTGGTGCACTCCTTCCCCCCTTGCGAAGCAGGGCTCGCAGCAGTGCGTCCTTACTGATAGCGGCAAGGGCGTTTGCCGCAATGGCTACCCCAACGGTCTCTTCTCGCTCAACAGCACTGCTAACCTTAAGATCGTTGTCAGCGGAACCCGCCTTAATAACCTTGAGGTTCAATCCATAGAAATTGGCGGCTGTTTGCAGTTGTTCTTGCTCCGTGGATGCGCCTCCAGGTAAACGAACGAAAACCACGTCGGCCGAATAGCAGCATGAGGCCGAGAGCAGCGCCAGGGAAAAGACGGCCCATGTCAGGCGTAGAGGGCAAATCGCGATTTTGCCAAATCGAGTCAACACAATCTCGCGCAACTTAGCTGGTTTCCAGGACTGCACTGTAAGCCTGAAGCAGAGTGACCTTCTCGGACTCCCAGTTCAAGCTCTCTTCGATCCGTTGGCGACCACAAGCGCCCAGCTGTTGACGCAGCTCACTAGAATTAAGCAATCTGCTAATTTGGTTGGCGAAATCGATGGGATCGTTAGGTGACGCGTACAAAGCTGCAGGCCCAGCTACATGCCGCCCCTCCTTCAAATCGAAAAGCACCACTGGCAACCCGAAAGCCATGTACTCAAAAATTTTGATCATTGTCGAGTTATCGTTCATCGGAGTCTTCGGGTCAGGGGCCACCCCCACATCTGCATTGGAGAGATAATTGACCACTTCCCCGTGAGGAACCTGACCCGTAAAGGTCACGAAAGGGTCCAATTCTTTCTTGGCTACTATTGCCCGCAACCCGGGAAGCATCGTGCCTCCCCCAATGAGCACGAAATGTGTGTCTAGCCGTTTCTCGCGTTTTGCAATGTGCTCGATAGATTCAACTAACAGGTCTAGGCCATCCTGCTGCGCCATGAAACCCACGTACACCACTAGCAGCGGTTTTCCCCTCTTGAGCTCAGGCCGAAGCGGGCCATGGCGGAGCGTCGTCAGGTCGGGACAGTTTCGTACGACAAATACCTGCTCTGGACGCTTTCCGCCTCGCTTGACTGCAATTTCCTTAAAGGACTCGTTCGTGGCGATGGAAACGTTAGCAACTCTGAAGGAACACTTCTCGGCTAGTCGGGTCAATGCATAAAGCAGCCCATTCACCCTGCCGAACTTAGCCTCAAAAACCTCGGGTGCCAAATCGTGATGATCGAAGATAAACCGAACGCCGAAAGGCTTCAAAACTAATCCTATCAGGAAGATGGTGTCTGGAGGATTACACGCCTGTAAAACGCGGAATCTCGTATGGGTGAACACTTTCAAGACGAGATAAAGCTCGGCAACCAAAGCCAACGCATATTCCAGCAGATACCCAATCGTAGACGAAGCCGCCCACACGTGATGACGATAAATATGGATTCCTTCGAGAATCTCGTAACTGGCAGTGTGAAGGTTCTTCCCCTTGGGGCAGATGACTGAAACGACGTATCCTGCGTCACGTAGTGCGCGTGCCTCGCTCCATACACGCCTATCAACAGGCACCGGCAGATTTTCGACGATGATACAAACTGATGTCGGCTCACTGCTTCTCATAGTTGGCAGCTCAGTTTGTTGATTGAGGATTTCACCCTTCAAACTAATGATGGGTTTAGGCACTCTCTGGGATAGTGTCCCAGAATTTTTGGTTCATTTGTTGAGGCAAGAGTAAGTGATGATTTCTGCGTGAAGACCGACCAGATCCAAAACCGGATTTTCTTGAATGTCTGACATTTGAAGACCCTTTACTTCAAGTTGAACAGAATTTTCTTTGCGAGGAATTCGCGCAACGAACATGCCGCTAGCTACAGACTTGAGGAGAAGGTGACTTAATTCGAACTCCGAGGTACTTGTGAAGGGCATCCTGCCATGGTTTGAACGCATTCAAACCGCGGCTTTTCAAAGCTCGATTTTCGAGCACGGAGTATTTCGGTCGAGCTACCTTGACTGGGAATTCGTCCGGCGCTGCCACTTTGAGGCGGACTGCGGTATCCGTAATCGCAAAGATTTCTCGGGCGAATTCATACCACGAGCAGCAACCTTCAGCTGTGGCATGGCAAAGACCGTAGTAATCCGAATGACTTAGCTTGACCATTTGCTGCGCAAGCTCCGCTGTCGAAGTCGGCGTAACCACCTCACTATCCACAACACGCACCTCGCCTCGTTCCTTCGCTAATTTCAGCATGAGTTCTATGAAATTCAGGCCTCCCTTAGCTCGGCATGGGCTTTTCCCATACAGGCCGGAGGTGCGAACCACGAAATGCTTCGGCGTCGTCGCGCGGACAAAGTGCTCGCCGGCTAGCTTGGTAATGCCGTAGGCATTGAGGGGTCGGGGGTTGTCCTCTTCAGTGTACGGGCTTCCTTTGCTACCGTCGAACACGTAATCGGTGCTCACGTGCATCAGAATCGCACCCAGATCCCGCGCCACGAGGGCTAAGTTTCTTGGCCCGAGCGCGTTGACGGCGAACGCTTTCTCGGGTTCGCGCTCGCAGTTCTCCACATGATGCATCGCAGCCGTGTTAACGACCACCTGGGGCCGAAAGTCCTCGAGCGCGTGCGAGACGGAATGAAGATCGGAGATCTCGATGTCGGAATGTGTCAACCCACGGACCGCATCGCCATTCTCGGTGAACGCGGCTACTAAATCGGTCCCGAGCTGCCCGTTGGCGCCGATCACGGCAATCTTCATGGTTAGAGTACCTTCGCCATGCCATGAATCTCGACGCCGTGTTCGATACCTTTGAACGTCCCGATGTTGGAATAAAGTGGGTTCTCCCAGTCTTGAAACTTGTCCATGTTGTCGATCAAATTCATCACGATGGATTTCAGATCGTCGCTCGGGTGGAAACTCAAAACGTTTTTTGCTTTCTCGATGCTGACCTTGTAATTCCGAAAATCCTGGATATGCTTGATGATGAGGTGGATCGATATTCCCAACCGTTCCTCAATCGCTCCTTTGACCAGGTCGCCAACTTCTCCGACTGTGTAATTGCCGGAAGCGACGTTGAAGACACCAGAAATCTTGTGGTTTGCTTCGATGGCGCGAATGTACGCCGTCGCGGCATCTTGGATACTCAGAATGGGCCTCCAGATAGAGGGATTGTTGATGGTAATGGTTCGGTCTTTCATCGCGCTTTTAAACATGGTGTTGATAATTAAATCAAGACGCATGCGGGGGCTGTAGCCCGAGATCGTTCCCTTTCGAAGCGAGATGACCGAGAAACTATCGTCAATGAGTTGCAGCGCAGCTTGCTCACCCTGCAGCTTGGAAATGCCATAGGGGTAGGTGGAGCTTACCGGGCGCGTCTCGTCGTAGAGCTCATTTTCCGTATACCCGTAGACGGAGCAGGAGCTTGCGTAGACGTATCTCTTTACCTTGGCCTTCTTGGCTGTGTACGCCAGGTAGGAGGGGGCGGCGGCGTTGAACACGAAGTTCTTACTGGGTGAATACTCCGCCATGGGGTCGTTGGAAAGGCCGGCCAAGAAGACTACCTGGTCATAGGGCTCCAGATCCTCCTCTGTCAGCTGGAAGATGTCTTTGTTTAGGACTCCGACCTGCCGGGGCAAGTAATTGCCAAACCAAAATAGGTCAACGACGTCGACCTTATACCCACGGTCAAGCAATTTGGGGATCAGGGTGGAACCTACATACCCTGCGCCGCCTGCAATGAGGAGTTTCACGGTGCCTCCCTGGAGCCCGTTGAGTTGTCGACTAGAAACTGAAATTCGCTGATTCCGATCGCGATAGCCACTGGGTTAAAGTTTGCGCGTTTCGGTCTTTTTCCGAGAGTAACACATCCTGAATCGGCCACTTGATGCCGATTTCGGGGTCATCCCAGCGAATGCCGGATTCCCCCTTATTGCTGTAGATCCCGGTGCACTTGTACTGAATTTCCGCCACGTCGGAAAGTACGCAGAAGCCCCGTGCAAAGCCGGCGGGAGCCCAGACCTGCCGACGGTTCTCGGCGGATGCTTCTATGCCGACCCACTTGCCGAGAGTGGGTGATCCCTTACGAATATCTACAGCAACCAGGAATGCACTGCCCAGGGAAACGCGCATCAGCTTGCCCATGGGTGGATCCCATTGGAAGTGCAAGCCGCGCAAGACACCCCTGGTCGAGCGCGAGTGGTTGTCCTGGACAAAATGCGTGGGCAATCCATTTGCCTGGAATAAGTCCTCTCGAAAGGTTTCCATGAAAAAGCCACGGGCGTCCTGAAAAATGTCCGGGACGAGTACCACAACGTCGCGTAAGAATCTTGATTCGATTTTGATTTCCATCGCTTTCTACCACTTCGCAGAGCACCGCGAAAAAAACGAGAATTCAACAAGGCGGCATTGGGCCAAACAAGTCGATGCTCGTCACTTTGGCAATTCGTTGAGACTCCTCGCAGAGACTTGGGGCAGGAGCTCTGATGGATTGCCAGCGACGTTTGCGTTGGGAGGTACGTCGCTAGTCACGACACTGCTCGCGCCAACGGTGCCCTTGGCCAGCGACTTCACATACGCGCGATAGTCTTCCGACATGAAAAGAAAACCGCTCTCGACAACGTCGCTTGCGCGGCGAAATTTGACAGCTGTATTTTGTTTAATATGATACCCGGGTCTGCTCCTAAGAAGGTCGATCAAGTCAGTGTAGACTTTGCCGATTCCTCGAAACCCCTCCTTGTTCTGCACGGCCATATCCAAGGCATTGCTTGTCAACTTGTAGTGGAGCATCAGACAAGATACGTCAGCCAATCTGGCATTATTTACAAAATGAACGTTGGGAAAAAGCTCCAATCCCTTTCCTGGCCGAAAGAAAGAGTGCTTAGTCAACAAGCAGTTGGCGCCGTAGAGAGTCCGTCGAATGCCTCCCCAAAAAAGTGCGGCATTCGCGCTCGCTGGCTCATTTTCGGCTCCGTACTTTGCCACAAGTTCTGCGTCATCGTAATCCTCTTTTGTAACCTGGGAAATATCATAGTATTGATAAACTGAAGATAGTTGATCTTGCTGTCGGTTTGCCAGGTAGGACAATGGCTTATCCGAGAACATATCTAAGAGCTGGGTGATAACCGCTGTGTATCTACGCCTATTCAAGTATTCTAGAAAATCGCTTAATTCCATGACCTCAGAAAACGGGTAGTCAAAAAATTCGTCAATGTCTGCATCTAGGCACCACCCCCCTTGAGAGGACTTTTTGGCCAGGTACGACTTCAAATGTGCTTGATGCGCTTCAATCGGGCTTAGTGTCGATGCGCAAATGCTCACATTCTTGTGAGTTTTCGCTATCGCGACTGTCCGATCCCTGGAGCCATTGTCCAGGAAAAAAATGTGTCGAAAGCCCATCTTGGTGTAGTGGCGGATAAACTGCTCGACATAGAACTCTCCATTCTTGACCACACACGTTACAACAGCTTCGTTATTCGCTAGCCGTAAGTTTTTCGGCCCGTGGAGATGAGTTATGTCCATTGAAACTAGTTGCTCTCGCATTTTACCTCTCCACCTCCGAGGCACTAGGGATTTCAGAAGACTCTTCAATTGAAATGTAATCATATTACCCTCTCATCCAGCGCGCTGCCCCTCCCGATCAATCGGAAAGCAAAACACTGTCAGCACTCGGTCGCACTTCTACAGTTTTGCAGAAAGAAGGCCGTTGTACTCGTTGAGACAGAAAGGAAACAAAACCCCGGACCACAATGAAAGTTCATTTCATATTGTGATAGCTTGCTATGTTAATACCGCATGAGATTGTGGAATGTTGTTTGTTCGCCTATCCGCACAGCTGCCCTTCTTGAAAATGGAATACCCCTCTCGCAAGCCAGGATTGTGGTCGACTAGCAGGAAGGTCGAATCTCTGAGCAGTCCGTCATGATTCTGGTAGTTACCAGCTTTATTTATGTCATCAAGCAGGACAAACCTCGCCGCATGCAGTTCATTCCTTACGAGACCAGTTATGGTTACCTGATCCTCCAACTCCGAACCATCTATCAGGACAGCATCAAAATAGTCGAGTTGATTGTCTTTCTTGATCTTCTGGATGAGCTTCTCAAGTTCAGCAGAAGGATCGCGTCGAGAAGTGGATGCCGAAGGTCTATACCATTTGACAGCACCTTGCTTGAGAACTGTCCTACCGAGGCTGCTGAACCGCTCACACGAATAACTTATGCAGAATACATGTGGCTTGGTCCTGTTCTCCAGGGCCCCAGCTAACAAAGCCACAGTACTGTCTGACCTGCGAGTCGCCCCGATTATTAGTACTGCTTTGAATTCCTCGTTCAGCGCCAACTCATGAATCGCGTGCACAAACTCATCATTCCTTGCCTTCCAACGAGAGGATGGCAAGAAGGAGCCGAGAGTCGTTTCTGACCGCCGCACGACCTTCAATAGAATGTTCTTCAGCTTTCTTCGCACCTTATAATAGATTAGTCGCCGATCGAACGGCCTTAACACACTCTTTTTTCCAATGGGCGAGGGTAGCTTCTTGTCAACAGTGTCATACTTATTCTTATCCACTCTCGGCAATACTTGGGCCTTCGTACTTGGGCTGTATTCCGTTGGTCGGGCGGCCAATGACTCACGACAGATATGCTTTGTCAATTTTTCTGCTAGATGACCTCGGCGACACGCCTCAAGCATCTTACACAGCTCTTTGAGCCACTCCGTGTTGCTCCGGGTTGGCAGTCCATGAATACTCAAACGATATCCTGGATTTGGGTCGGGCAGCGATGGCGGATTCTCTCCATTACAAGTGATTATCTTGATAGCCCATCGAGTACGATCGAGCTCAGGATGACGAAGCCATGGAAAGTCACTGGCAGACTTGCTAGCGTCATTTAGTTTTCCAAGGCAGAGGAGTGAGAGGATGTAGTAGGCCCATTCGACTGGATCCGGGTCGACTGCTTTGTACTCGCTCAAGGTATATTGGATCAGTTCGAAGATCCACTCATTTGATCTCTTCGCATCACCCTTGTAGAGGTTACACAGCGCGAGTCTGAACTTTGCTTCTGGCAGCCCGCGCATGTAATTGAGACATCCAAGATATAGAGTTTCTGCTTCCTCATACTTGCCTGCGCAAAGCTTTTCATCTCCTTTACGAAGAAGCAGCAGATGTGATCCATTGGAGACTAGATGAGAATTGCCCACTCCCGATGATGCCTGCACAACTGTAAGCGGTGCAAAAGGACTTGTTTGAACAATCTTCTCGTTGGCTTTTAGATTCTTAGATAGATTAAACCACTGTAGGATTTGATTTCGATGCTTCAGAGTGTGATGAGAGTGAACTAGCTGATAACCGGAATCAATAATGGCCTGCAGCTCTTCTGTATGGTCAAACAGGTAGTTGAGTTTGTCTAGCACATCGTCTTCGTCGGCAAACACGCAGTTTTTCATGTCAACAAATCCTGCAGCTTGAAGTGCGGGGGACTTTTCTGTGATCAAACAGGCTTTACAGCCGGGAATCTCGAAGTGTTTGCGTACCACCTCTTTCGCAATTGTGCCGCACACTGGCGCAGTGAGGGAGGCATTAATCGTGCGGGCGTAGCGTTCACCATACATCATCTGCCCTGCTTGCGAACGGGCGACGTACCCGAAATGCGGGCACGATAGAGAGGGGAAATGCTCGGAAATAAGCTTGTAAATGCGCCGGCGCCACGGATATTGCGGAGCTGTGGAACCCGTCAGGAGCACGGGAATAAGTTTGGATTGCCCATAATCTTTATACAAGTCAGGATCAATAAAATTTGGCCAAGTAAATAGCTTGTCAGCTATTTGCGGCGTATGTTCGGCCGCTGTCGTCGAAATACTAAAGAAGGTTTCTATACCCCAGTGATCCATTTCAGAAAGAGTGCCCGAACGGGTCTCACACCATGCGTCTGCATTAAAGAATCCAAGTTTTGGTATCTTGGGGCAAGCGTGAACGTTCGCTATCTTGGGTCTTTGACAGTTCAGAATGTTAGAGCCGGTCTCAAAAAGGGTTAAGTCTGGCTGATGTTTGTCGCATACATACTGATAATCACAATTAATGTTAACTACAGATACGTCAAAGAACTCGGAAAGACACCTGACATGTTCTCTCGCGTGAATGAGTAGAAACTCGGGTAAACGCTCATCGTACTTAGATTGAAAAAATAGGAGCTTGGGTCTAGTGTGCATGGTGTCTAGATGGTTCGTGGGATAGGTCGTTCAGTCGTAACCCTTTCGCAAGGCGTCCTCGCGGTGAGTTCGGCGTCCTTGGCATGGGCGTGCCGCCCATGGCTAGCGTATTTAGTTTTTCATGTCGAAGGAAGAACTATACCTAAACCGACGAGCAATCGCCGTACGGGAAGGGGAATCTCGTTCAAGGGCGTGAGTTTAAGGAGAACTCGAATCGAGTAAGCACCACTCACAACCGCCGCCAGTGTCCCGACGGATGCCGCCCAAATGAGCGGCAGTACATAACACCCGCAGAAGACCACCGCGATCAAAGAAAGGAAGAACAGCCCCGTCCGTTTGTTTGCGGTGGACCAGCGAAAACCGCTGAGCCGACGCACGATCGGGTAGATCAGAAATGCGTGAAAGATGTACGATCCAAAGAACGCAATGCCGGCGCCATTCAAACCGAAAGAAGTCACACAGATCCACGCCAGGCCGAGACTGACAATACCCCAAGCCAGTTCGCAGAAGACCAAGAGTCCTGGCCTGCCTTTTGCCATGATAATGAAACCCATCGGCCAGGTAATCACCTGCAGGGTCGCACCAAGACATACCCAGCGCAGGACTCCCACAGCGGGGCCGAATTTGGCGCTATACAACAGTGTGATGACCACAGGCGCAAAAGTGAGAGTGGCTATGACACCCGGGCCTGCTAACAACAGACCTACTCGCGCTTGTTCGTTCACCAGGCGGTTGCATGCGGTATTGTCATTGGCGCTGCTGGTCAGACGGGGATAAAAGTCCGCTGCCATGGCCTGTAAAATGAATCCGACGTACAGCCCGCCAAGAGTCCAAGCAGATTGATAGAACCCTGTTGCCTCAAAACCGACCTTGTGGAGCAAAGTGATTCGGACCACATAAGCGACCCCCATCGTTATCAAACCACTTGACATGAATGCGAGGCCGAGCTTCAAGAGCGAGGCGGCTTCCTGACCCAGCCGGGAAGCGGTCATGGAAGGAACCTGAATACATATCTTCCGGCTGTACCACCACGAGGTAAGAATTGACATCGCGGCGACTCCGACGAGGGAAGGCACCACACCCTTTTCGCGAAAAAAATACACCATGGGAATGCTGATGAGCGTGCCGAAGAGTGCGCCCAAAACCCCCATTTTGGCGAGATCAGCGATGCGCCGCATCCCCTGGATCAGCGCCCCTTGACCGGCGGATATCAATTGGAAGAACACAGCGATAGACAGAAGGCATACGGCGCCAGCGTGTTGATTGCTGCCAAAAGTCAAGGTGGACACCTGGCGGGAAAACACAAGAAGCAAGCCGGCTCCCAGCATTCCGAGGAACATGGATATTCGGCGCAGGACGGCGGTAGTTTGCGCGATCCGCTCTGTGTCGTCCGAACCGACTGCCTCGGCAATCTGGCGCACCCCACTGCTGTTGACGCCCATGCCAGCAATACTCTGAGTAAGGCTGGCAATCGATCCGTAGAGGCCGAACAATCCGAAGCCGGCCGGACCCAGCAACAACGCCATAGCCTTGGTGCGAACGATTCCAATGGCGATGTTCACGACCGAAGAGCCGCCGACTAGTGCCGAGGACTTCAGAATCTGGCCGTAGCTCTGCTTGTGCGCAGTGGCTATCGGTGCCGGTGTTGGCCGAGATTGTAGCGAAGGTGCCGACAACTCATTGTTACAAGCGCTTGATGTCATGAGTGGATGGGAGTTGACGAGATACCCGCGAGCAAAGACAACGGGACTAGCAACTAGAAACTCTCAAGCTTTTCAGCTTCTCTGGTTCGCAGCTGAACATTAATTTGTTCGAGGCAGTCAATCACGTAGTCTTGCTCCTCCTCTGTCATCGCGTAGAAGAGAGGCAGAATAATCGCGGTGTCAGTCACTTCGTTTGTTCGGGGTAGTCGACTGTCCCACTTCTCGTGGCGGTATGGAAGCTCGCGATGAATCGCCATGATGCCTCTGCGCGTCGAAACTCCGCGGTCCAGTAATTCCTGCATTAACTCATCGCGCGTAATGGGAGCATCATCCTTCAGGCGAACCATATAGGATTGGAAGTTGTGATGACAATCCGCTGGCTCAAAAGGAGGTACGAGCCATTCAAGCTGCGACAATCGGTGCGAGTAGCGCGACGCCAGTTGCCGCCGGCGGCCGAGCATTTCGTCTAGGCGCTCCAATTGTACGAGGCCAATCGCAGCTTGGAGATCGGTCATCCGATAGTTGTAACCGACTTCGTCGTAGCTCTCCGTGACTACTTGAGTGGAACTATGGCGAGCCAGATCTGAAACCGTCATCGAGTGCTGGCGTAGTTTTCGCAGGCGAGCTGCCAACTTCTCGTCGGCCGTCGTGATCATTCCACCCTCACCCGTGGTCAGAATCTTCCGGGGATGGAAGCTAAAGCAGGCCATGGCTGTGTGCGGCGAACCAATGGAACGCCCCTTGTACTCGGACCCGATCGCACACGCGGCATCCTCGATCACGATCAGGCCGTGGGAGGCTGCGATACTGCAGATCTCACTGAGAGGAGACGGTAAGCCGATTTGGTGAACGACCAAAATGGCCCGAGTTCGAGGAGTGATCGAACGCTCGATGCAGGCTGGATCCATGTTGTAAGTGGATCGGTCGATGTCAACAAAAATCGGACTTGCCCCGGCATGGACGATGGCATTGGCAGTAGCTATGAATGAAAGACTAGGGCACAACACCTCATCTCCCGGTTTGATACCAGCGGCCAAAAAGGCCAGGTGCAGAGCAGTCGTACAAGACGAAACGGCCACGGCATGGGCCGCACCCACGTACTCGGCAAACTTGCGCTCGAATTCCGTGACACGAGGTCCTTGGCTAACCCATCCACTTCTGAGCACTTCGAGAACGGCCTTCTCTTCATTCAGCCCGAAGGATGGTCGAGCTATGGGGATGGCTTTCAGTGGCATCGTGGAACTCATGACGCCTCCACAACAGGTGCTGCCATCGCTTTGGCAGATTCCCTCCAACGGATTAGTTCACGCAGACCTTGTTCCAAAGATACGGTGGTCCTGAACCCCAGTATCCTGTCAGCCTTCTCCACAGCAGCTCGACGCCTCTGCACGTTCCCAACGCTGCGCGCCTCACGATACTCTGGTTGCGATGACGAACCGGTAAGGCTCAGAAGTATTCTGCACAACTCATTCAGACTGGTTTGGACTCCAGTACCGACATTGAAGACTTCGTCGCTGACGCTGCTGTGTGCGGCCAACAGGTTCGCCCGGGCCACATCCTCGACATAGACGAAATCCATCGACTGGCTGCCATCGCCGAAAATTAGCGGCGGTTTGTTGGTCTCGATGGCATCAAGCCAGCGAATCAGCACCTCCGTGTACACGCCTGTAACGTCCATTCGCGGACCGTATACGTTGAAGGGGCGGAGTGCGACGTATTGAAGGCCAGAAGTCTCGTGAAGAGCGCGCAGCATTTGCTCGTTTGCAATCTTCGCGGCGCCGTACATCGTTCGATTGTTGAACGGATGGGACTCATCGATGGGCAGATAAGAAGGCTCGCCATAAACCGAAGCGGATGATGCTGCAACGACC
>Ga0210405_10003875_pt1 | contig 14366 bp, 13 predicted proteins | sample IncBWH11MmetaG_FD_155492 | JGI IMG/M metagenome (GOLD analysis project Ga0210405, IMG submission 155492) | Forest soil microbial communities from Barre Woods Harvard Forest LTER site, Petersham, Massachusetts, United States - Inc-BW-H-11-M | ecosystem: Environmental > Terrestrial > Soil >... | reverse complement strand
TCAAGGCGGCTGTCCGTGGACGGAAGGTCGCGCGGAACTGTATCAACCTGCAAACCTTTCGCGCCCATACCACCCGAGAAACAGCAATCTAGAACCAAAATGAGATTCCGAGCAGGAATCTTCGACAACCACTCGCCCAGGGTTTCGAGTGGGATACAAGTATTTCCGAGGTCGTCGATGTCGGCATCGAATGTGACGATTTCATGGGTTTCAGTGCCGTGGCCAGAAAATGTGACCACTACCAGATCGTCTTCCGCCGCAGATTGCAAATCTTCGAAAGAGCGCTGTATGTTCGCGCGAGTGGCATGTTCATCCACTAGCAGCAGATTCTGTCCACCGAGCGTATCAGCAAAGAGCGCATGTACTGCTGCCGCATCCCGGCGCGCGCAAGAGAGCCAGTTGATGCTGGCTGACGAGTGACGATCGATTCCGATAAAGTGGCCCCGCAACATTGAAGAGAAGTTCCTTTCGCGAAAGACGGAGACCCAGGGGGGTTCGCCTCATCTTCGCCCATTGTCCAAATGATAACTCGGGATTTAGCACTCGTCAATACTGAGTGCTAAATCGCGATCTTGGAACGCTGCGATTTGTACCGTTGGCAGGAGTTCCAAATCGGCCGAGTGGGCTGCCGTATGAATCCATCGGTCTGCGAAATGAGACTCCGGCACATTCAATAAACCAGTAAAAACACCTGATCTCAGCATAGAGGATATTCGGCCCTCGCTTATATGTGCTGATTTACCTTATTTTTGTTCAGCCACCAAGCCTTAACGAATAGATTTCTATGGACCATTGCTCGGATTCGCGCATAAATGGCGGCACGGCTCACAGCCTCTTCCTTCGCGACATCCAGGATCGAGCGGCCATCGATCGTTAGCCGAAGAAATGTTCGTCGTTGAACTTCGGTCAGATCATAGGTCACGATTTCAACCGTCTCAAGGAAGTCAGATGTGTGCTCGCCATCGCCCAAGCTTTCAGATTCAAAAGCAGACGGCGGGAAGAGGGGAACGGCCCGACCGTTTCGCTTTGCAACATCAACGGAATACAATCTTCCGTCGTGACCTCTACAATACCGGTAGTACGTCGTCTCGGCCGTCGAGTGCTGGTCAGTGTCATCTTGCCAATCTGAAATTCCGCGTTTCATGGTCTACTCATCTATTCCGCCATCATCTTGCCAACGCTCAATAGGGTCTTCAGACGGTTCGTTGACACCCACAACTGGCGGATCGCAAGTTCTACTACGTGACCTCTGGAAGGCAGATTGAGAACCTGTTTAAGTTCGTCCAACTGCCGCACGATTTCATGCTCGTTATCTGGATCGAAACGAAACATTTTACAGACTCCTTTCTCGAAAAGCGCTATTTTGTAGTGCTTGAAGCCGGTGAACACTGCCGTGGTGGATCCTAAACTCACGCTGGTTGACTCTAGCGGAGACGGGCCGAACCGAGACGCTACCCACGGCTGACCCCCAAAAGGGATCTGATCGGAATTCGGGCTTATTCTTGCCAATTTCGTGTTTCTGTTCCATAACAGCTAGATCTATCTCCTTGACAATACGTGGTTTCCGTGCAATTATTATAGGTTCACAATGCTTTGCCGTACCGGAAGATTTTCGGCAAGGTAGGCAGAGCGGTCTCCACCTGGATTGAGTTTGCAGACTCCATCTGAGTGGGGGCCGGTCTGGATGGACTAAGTGGCTAACTCCGTCTGCTCGTTTGGCTGAGCCAACACTCAAACGACCCTTGGGACTGCCCCCCCGACAAATCGAAGCAAGGAGGATTACCGGACTGCCCTCAAGGGCAATCCCCAGCCGGGCCGAATCTCTTACGATTCGGCTCTTTTTGCGTGCGCGGAGTGTTTCGTCGGCCACGGAGTCTATTTTGTATCTAAGGCGGGAAGGTTACTAGGTTCGTGGGGTACGCGTAACGTACGTACTGCTTAATTGAACCGTGTTATCAGAACGATAGACCGAGGATGTTGCTGAGGAGGTGATTTCTTGGTTAACCTGGATTACTAAAAGAATCCTCGACTATGGAAGGCAAAGATGACGCACGCGTGAGAGTCCAGCTAGAAAAGATTCTTGCGAGCGCGGAATTTGGACCTCTCGCGAAAAACTCCAGCAAGTTTTTGAGATTTGTTGTCGAGGAAACTCTCGCAGGAGACGGACCTAACCTTAAGGAACGAACCATCGGGGTTGGCGCATTTGGCAAGGCTTTAGACTACGATACGCAGGTCTATACCATTGTTCGCTCCGAGGCCCAGCGAGTGCGAGACAGACTTCGCGACTACTACCTGTCTTGCGGACAGGATTTTGACGTTCTGATCGGCATTCCCAAGGGATCCTATGTACCGGAGTTCTCATTGCACCCGCGCGAACAGGGCAATGAGAAGGACCCCGGCCCGCCTCCAGTTGTGAGCAAAGGGAACACGGTTCTAGGCGATTGGAGGATTCCGCTCTGGGCTAAAGATGGCATCCAGGTTTGCTGGGAGGCAATCCGATCTGTCGGCGTAATGTATCGCTCGCCCCGTGCCAAGGTGGGGACTATCGCGGTTACGATAACAATTCTTGCCGGCATCGGTTACGCGACATATAGTCGATTCTTAAGAGCAAATCAGAAAGTGATCCTGGTCCTGGTTGCCGACTTCGCGCGCGAACCAGATCCTGATTCATTCACTCACAAGCTGTTTGATAGGCTAAAGAATTCCACGTCGAACGTCAAGGCCGTTAGAGTCGAACTTTTGGGGAAATACATTCCTTGGCGTTCCGACGAAACGCACGCTGCTCCTCTGGGCCGCGAAATGGCCGTGGCTGAGGCGAAACGCAAGAACGCTGCTATCATCATTTGGGGTTATATTGACCAGCATACTCACCCGGCTGTTGTAACAGCTAACATCGAGTTGCTCAACAGCCCACGCAGCCACCAGCTTAAGGAAATCCCCTATGAGCGAGAAGTGCCAATTGGCGACCTCGAAAGTCTGACCATTCAAAGGCAGATGACGACCTCGGTGGCGTTCATCGCCACGACCGTATTGGGGGTAATGCGCTACTGGAATGAACAGTACGACGAAGCAATTCATCTCTTCCGGCAAGGTTTAGCGGAGCCCATGAATCCGGCGGATAAGCCACTTTTCGCGGCCATTTCCTTCAATATTGGTCTCGCTTGGATACGCTCGCACCGGTTTGACTACGCTTTGGAAGCGTTCAATCGGACGCTACAGCTCGCACCAACTAACACTCCGGCCCTAGTGAATCGTGCGTCGGTCCTTGCGACGCTGGGGAAGGACGAACCTGCAGAAAGCGACTATCGCCAAGCGTTAGCCGGCACCGGTTTGAGCCAGTTAAACCGCGCTGGTATGTACCATAATCTCGGAAAGCTTCTAGTAAAGAAAAAGCAGTATAGTCCAGCTCTCGCAGCATATCAGGCAGCACTAAAGTTAGCTCCGCAACTCGATATTGTTTGGACGGACCTCGGCACGCTGCGTAAGCGAATGGGACACAAGGATGCAGCGCTTGACGCGTTCCGCCAAGCAGTCGCCTTAAGCCCGACCCTCCCTATCGCATTTTACAATCTTGGTAGCGAAGAATACGGGCTTGGTAAGAACCCGGAGGCTTATGATCACTTAACAAGGTCGATCGAGTTGGATCCAAATTTCCCTGCAGCTTATTTGATACGCGGAGCCTTGTCAACCGATCAAGAGCAAATTGATTTGGCGATACGAGATTTTGACTCTATCCTCGAAAGGAGCCCGACGAAGCCGTGGTCGGTGCCGTCCCAGCCGAATCTAGAGAGCTGGTGGATTACCGATTACGAGAACGTCCCCAATCCATATGACGTAAAGATCCGAGCGTATCTAGAGCGGAGTCGAGCCTTTCTCGGAAAGGGAGACGTGAGTAAGGCAACGCGGGACGCCAGCGAAGCGCTTAGACTGATGCCATCGGCCATCGACTGGTTCCGATTCTGCGGTTTGGAGGCGGGCGAACTGCACTTGGCTGATGTCGCCATCGCTCAATGTAATGCTGCAATCGTACTCAAGCCCGAGATCGCTGGAGCATGGCTCCATCGAGGAAAATGGTTCGGACTAAAGGGCGACCTGTCCCATGCCGAATCGGATCTAAAACGTGCCCTGGAACTCGATGCAAGCCTCGCGGAGGCGTGGGTTGCTCGCGGAATCATTCGGATGGCCTCGGCTGATTTCCAAAACGCCAGCAAATACCTTGAGGTCGCACTTAAACTCAACCCGAAAAGCGTATCCGCCTATAAGACGCGAGCCAGGCTTCTATGGCAACAGGGTCAGCGCTTGACGGCAATTCGCGACTTTAGTCACGCTATCGATTTGTCTCCGCAGGGTACTGACTCTTATATCCAACGTGGGAGCTGGTTCGCAAAAATTGGTCAGTACCCCAACGCCATTGCCGACTACACACGAGCACTTGAGATGGATGCCGAGAGCTATATTGCTTTCAACAATCGCGCTGACTGTTATATGCATCAGGGTGATTTGCCTGCGGCCCTTTCGGATGCGAACGAGGCGATTCGACTGCTGCCTTCCGATGCCACTGTGCACGAAACGCGAGGCGCAATTTATCTTCGGATGCGGTCATGGCCTGCCGCTTTGGCGGACTACCAGGAATCTCTAAAAAAGAAGCCGGACTTCGATCAGGCGGTGATAGGGCGGGCGATGGTCTTCATGGAAATGAAGCGTCTGACAGAGGCCCGAGCAGATTTCACGAGGGTCCTTAGCCTCACGCAAGATGAAGAAGTCAAGAAAAATGCTGAGCGTCTGTTGCGACGCTTACCAATTGAGTAAGTGCCCGTCGCCTAGACTTCAAAATCGAGACGCGCTTGACACCCCACGGATCCGTGAAAACCGCATCGTCGGTATTATCTACAGCCGTTTTCGCGGTGCCCGCGAATTGCCCTTAAGCTATTGAGGGGTTGGTCGGGCTGCCGGGATTTGAACCCGGAACCTCTTGCACCCCAAGAAAAATGCAAGTATGCCCGGCAAAAGAAAAGAGTCTCGCCGCGGTGCCGTCCGCTATTTTGATCACGTCGGTTAGCTTACAGGCCGTCCCAAACTCTGGACACGGGCAAATCGATCATGTCCTGAAGTTTCAGCAAAGACACTAACACCAGAAACATCGCCAGTGTCGAAAAACGGCCTCACAGCGGAACTCTGACTAAAAAAAAGAGCCGGCAACCGTTCACGAAATAAGTGTGGGCGCCGGCATGATGACGAAGGCATTAGAGCCTCCGTTCCCGGATTACGGGAAAACGATTTCTCGCTCCGATTTACCGTCTGCGGATACGAGGAAGAGCTTTTGCTTTCTTTCCTGCGCTTCTACGACTGTCTGGTATAGGCTGAGTGCCGTCGTCAGAGCCTTTGTGAGGCTCATGCGCCTTTTGTCGGCCAGTTCAACAAGCTGTTCATAGGCCTGATTGGACAAAACTACCGAAAACCGCCCTGTTTTGTATAGCCTTTTCGTTTGGATTCCCATTGGATCCTCCTGCTTTCTTCGCTATTCTTTCACCTTGAACTCTATGGGAACCAAAGAACTCTGTCAACACTTGTGTATAAACTAACATCTTTGGTACATCTAAACAACACTCTTGACACATATCCTATATGTATGAGAGAATTTTCATCGTAAGCTATCTCTCAGCCAGCAGGACGCGCCGGCAGGCTTCGATGGATCGTTTTTCGAGGAGGTTTTAGATGGAACAAGAATTTCAAACGCGAGAATGCAGTCAGGGTGGTCTCGGTATCCCGGAGGCTCACCCGGTTTTCGGGGTTATCGTCGGCTCTACGCTCGCGGAGTTGCCACTCATTTTGAAGGCACAGAGTGAGGTCCGATCTGACCAGGTTCCCAATCGTTTAGTCGTTATTGACTCCTTGCCGTATGAAGACCTCCGGACCCGGATGATTCAAGGAGGCTGGACACCGGAACAGTTCGAACAAGCCCTTCCTAGATCGTCATTCTTCCATCTGACGAGTCCCTTCACGGAGACGTTCGACTTCGACAACCCGATGAACCGGTCCTATGCAGAGATGACCTCGGACCCTGGGGTCCGGAGAGCAGCGAAACACCCCGACGCGCCAGGGTGCGCAGGCATTCCGGTACTCGCTCGTGCCCGTGTCGAATCGAATAGTCAGGAACTCCGGGATTTCCTGGAGAGTCACCTCCAGGAGTTAACACGGGTTCGACGCGAGACTCTTGCCTTGCGGCCCGGCGTACTGTGCTTCGTATTGACAACCTACAGGGGTGCAACCGGAAGTGGCGCAAGCGCGCGCGTTGCCGCCATTTTGCGCTCCGTGATGAATGGCGGGGAAGTTCATCTCCGGGCGATGATGCCTTGCATCTACCGCGGTGACAATCGCGCCCATGCGAACGCCTTCGCAGCAATGGTAGAAAATCAGCATTTCCACAGATTCAAAGGGGGCGTACCCACCAAGGATGGCAAACTCCTTCCGTCGCCATTCGATTCGGTGGTCTACGTTTTCGGATCAAATCGTAAACAGGCTCTTGGCCAGACAGACGGACTCATGCAGTTGTGTTCCGTAATGACGGCATACACCCGTGTGGCGACGCAGTCCTCTATTCTTGCCCGGAGAGTAGACCTCGCGGATGTCATGCCATTTGACCACGAAGACCGCCCTACGCACGTGTCCCAGGAAGCCTCTCTTTCGGTCTGTGCAATTCCGCCCGGCGTGAACGAATACATTGTTACACGATGGGTGGAGCTTGAACTTGCAGACAAATTGGCACGGTTTAACGAATGGTGTCAGACCGAAGCCCTAAGCGCAGGAGAAGAGGTCCTGACGCGAAAACTCGCAGAGCGAGTCGTGGACGAATTGAACCTGAGCAGAGATCACCTTCTGACGAGGCTCGACCTTAGTCCCTCGCCCATGAATACTCTTCGCGCCTTCATGGAGCGTGTAAAGGGGGCCGTTGGCACCATGAAGAGCGGGGTGATTAAATCAAACATCAAGATGCTCCCGGGCCAGGTGCAAGAGCGTTTTGCACGGTTCGAGGCTTGCTGGTCTGAACGTGCAATCGAGTTGGCTAGATCTCTTCCCACGGAGGTTCTTGAAAGCGTCCGCGCCAAGACACAAGCCGCGCCCTATATCGAGCTGTCGGTGCTGACACGGCTACGCGAACACCTCCTCTCCGTTGCATCTGATGCAAAGTCAGAGGCCGAAAAAGAGAAGGCTCGTCGCGCGTCTGCCGGAGGACAACTTGGTTCTGCTCTTAATGCCGTCCAGGAAGCGAGGAGAGGCATGTTGGGGTTCATCCGCGAAGATGAGGTAACGCGCGATGCAGCAGACAAGGCTTGCGACATTGCGTTAACGGCATCTCTTGCAAGAGCACAACAGGAGAGAAATGAATACCTCGTTCAGGCTCTTGCCGATGGGCTAAGCGTAGCAGACGCAAAAGGCTCGCTTGCGAGCGTTCCTAGCGTCACCCTGGCGCTAGTCCACACGAAGACTGAACGCGTTGCCGCAATTCGTCAGCTGTATCAGATTCATCGCGATCAGTTGGGGGATCGGCTGAATGCTTGCGGGCATCGTGTACAGAAGCGTTCACCAGTGTTCCAACGTACTCTCATGTTCGACGGGATACGGCTGGAAGAACTTGACGACATGGCGAGGGCAATTAGAAAGAGCCATCAAGAAGTTCCAGGAATCCTCGGATACCTTGAAGGCCGACAGGATCTTTCGAAGACGCTCTCCGACCTTTTGCCGTTACTGCCAAGTTTCTCGGACGCGGGACGGTCTCTCGCTCAGATTCTGCAGGCCGATCCCGCAAAGCGCAACCAGGTGGTACAACTCCTCAGGAGCTGCGTGCCCTTCACCCCTATCGATCGTGAAATTGAAGAACAGCAACATCTTCGTAATCGGCTCGACAATCTTGCGATTCTCGAAGTGCCCGGCGGCGCGGATAGTCAACTCGCAGAACTTTTTCTTCGTGAAGGGGTTGTCCCAAGTCGAAACCATATCGTTGATTCTGGGGAGGAAGAAATTCGTCTGTACGTGCTCAGGCAAGGCTTACCATATGCAGCACTCGAGCCTGTTGAGCGGTACCGAGATCGATATGAGCAATACCTCGCTAATCCTGGCTCCGTCACTCCATACACGGTTCCGGATCCTCACAAACTGCTGGGCATCCACCCACCGCGAACCAATCTCGCCGATTATACTCTTCGGCTTCTATATTTGTCGAAGGCCGTGCAGGCAGCGAATCTGAAAGTGAAACCCTCTGGTGGTTTCTCGTTGAGATACGAGAACGAGACGACCAGCGGTTTTACCGTCTCTACGGACCAAGAGTTTCCTGATTTCGCCACAATGAAGGCATGGCTGGCAAAACATGTGAATGTCAGACGCTCCCTCGCGGCCGAACTAAACCGGCAGCTAGATGCCGACCCGTCTGACTACAAAGCACGGCTTCTTGCAGTTTGGAACGATTCGTCAGGCGAGGAGAAACACTTCGTACAGGAAGAACTATTTCGGCTGCGCGTAGATCCATCGAACGCAGCAACAGCGGCGGGCGCTTAAAGGGTCCGAACCTGGGCATTCAGTAGGAGCAAACCATGAAAACTCGATCGCGTCGATGTGCCATTGCGGCCTGTGGACTGTGCATAGCTGCCGGAGTGGTCTGTGGCCAAACAGCGAATCCGCCAGCACGGGTCCCTGAAGGAGAACAGATCCTATTCCTGATTGACGACAGCGGCTCGATGACAGCGTCGGGCTTCGATCTTCAACGACCGTTCGCAAGTCGCTGGGAACTGGTCCAAGAAATCTTTCCTAAGTGGCTTGCGAAGCTACCTCACAATGTCCCAGCAGGAGTAGTGTCCGTTGGTGGTAACTGCGGTGTCCCTCCAAACTTGTCAATTCGGGCAACTCTTGATCGCACTCTGGTTGGGTCTGCCCTACTGAACATGCAGCCGAATGGGTCAACCAAGCTCAACCAAGTTCTCGCGGCATCTCCGACACTCTTCCAGCCCGGCGTTGCCGGTGCGAAGAGGATTGTGTTGCTGTCGGACGGACTCAATACATGCGAGCCGCTGGGTTCCACCTGTGAACTCGCACGAAAACTCCATGCGGATTATGGCATCACTATCGATGTCGTCAGCCTCGTGACCGACCCGTCTGTCGAGCCAGAATTCCGATGTGTTGCCGACGTGAGCAAGGGCAGCTTCCAGTCGCCTCAGACACTTGTCGATCTGAGTCAGATTCAAATAGGAAGGGTTGACTTCTGGCCTTATGTTGTCATGATCCTCGTATTCTTCACACTATCACTTTCCGCGAGGATTCTTTATCGACATGGCGTGCACGTTTGGCGCTGGTCTCCCCTCAAGTCAATCTCGGGCGCGAGCGCGTTCCTTCTGTTTGGTTGTCTGTCGGCCTATCTAGTGCTTTTTCTGTTCAATAGTTGGTTCAGTATGGCCGTCGGCCTATTCGCTGCGGCAGGACTCCTGGCTATTTCGTCGCACCGAGCCGAAAACCCGGCCACCACGGTTGCAGCTGACCGACCATGGCCGACGAATTCCTTGGGTGTCGCGCTGGTGTTCGGCGTTCTGCTGTCCACAACGTCTGCAGCCGGCCAGTCCCTCCCTGCGTCGTGCAAGAAGGTTGTGCAAGGTACGCCAAGACACCATCACATCATTGCCCTGGACATGTCAGGCAGCGTGGCGAGATTTATCCCTGACATGAAGCTACTAGTCGCTTGCTACGCGACTAACTACGCTCTACCCGGCGAAGAAATTTCGCTCCTTGCTTTCGGTACGAACTCGCGTGGTGAGGTTCGCGAAATTCGAACCTTCGCCGTTCCTCCGAGTGGTTCGACTGAGGTGCTCAATGGGCTCCTTGACGATCTCGCACTGCAGGATGTACGGGCGACCAGAACGTATTTTCGTCCGCTGGCAGATTTCTTAAACGAATTTCTTAAGGGCGTACGTTTAGAGCCTGTTGTCGTCGTTGTCTCCGACGGTAAGAGCGATGGGTTCGCGGACGCTGCTAGTGGGCGAGTGAACTTTCGTGAAATCCCCTTCGAAAGCTTCGGCAAGCAGGGAATCTATTCAGCTCCGGGGATGAATGGATGGAGGGTGGCCATACAGTCAGCGGCTAGCATGGACTTGACCGCGTTGTTTCAAAATCCTATCGTCGAAAGACATCCCAAGGACCGCTCACACCAAACGTTAAGCTCCGTGTTGCAACCATGCTTGGTTGATCCCCAGGTGTACTTTGATCCAGATACTGAAATCACCGTCGTCCCTCACTGGAATCCCTTTAATCGCATCGATAGTGGAACCCTCACGCTTACTATCTCGAGCGAGTGCGTCACACGCCTTCGCTCGTTTCGCGTGCAGATGCGCCGGGGACAGAAGCTGATTGAGCTGGGTAGCATCTCGGCCACCCCAATAGGCGAGTCAGCCCGCAGCTTCCGGCTGCCCATCAGTCAATCCCCAACTGGGGTCGAGAGTACCGAAGCCAGTATCCAACTCGTGCTGGATCAAGGAACAAGCTCGCGAGTCGTGTACCCACAAAGTAACTCGATAACTGTTGTTCGGGAGACTCCATATTTGCGGGAATACGGATTGCCGTTGACGACGGGAGCCCTAGCCGGTGTTCTAGTCCTGTTCTTTGCAATCCGCACAATCGGCCACCACTCGACGGAGAAAAAGAATCGTCCGATGTTTGTGAAAGGGCTGTCCGGTTATGCCGTCGCGGTCAAGCCCGGTCAGAGGATTTCAGTAGGCGGCGAAGGGTGTGACGTCTCCTTGCCGGAGCTCCCACCGCAGGTTGTGCTCGCATATGCTGAATCGATCAACGATCGGAATGCCCTCTTGTTGCATCCCGAGCCGGGTTTTCAACTTCGTGTTGACGGCAAGAGTGTCCTCGGCACAACAGTCTATTCTTTGGGGCACCAACTCCAGTTCACTTCGCCTGAGGGCGCCGCCTTCGACCTGAAGCTCTTTTCCGCGACCGAGCGAAGTGTGGGATTCGGGTCGAGCATGTTCGGTCCGGACTCGTCGACGGATCAGCTCTTCTCCAGCAAAGAAGTAGGATCATCAGGTCGCGCCGCTAACTCCAACTTCCCGATTTGAGGAACTTCGTTCTATGGTCATTCTTGCCTTATTCTTGCTTGCTTGGTTCGTCGTCTGTACGTGGCTGTACCGCGTTCTCCGATCGCATGCGTGGTTAGCCGGATCATCGACGGCTAGTTGTGCGTTTTTCCTCGGTGCAACAGTGGCGTGCGGGTTCTTTGTGGTTCGGGCAGCTTTCTTAGTCCCGTTGGGTATCGCGGTTACGACCCTCCTATGTCTCCACATTCGCGGATCCCGGATTCAAGCGCCGTCAGAGAACCCACATCTTGATCCAGCCTTCTCTGATGCAGCTATGACGCGCCCGATTGGCGCACCTGCAACAGGAGGGTCTATGGACAATTTCTCCATCTAGTCTGAGGTGCCGGACGATGGCGTGCCTCAAGTCGCAATTTGTTTGGGGTGTCCTACCTCGTCTGACTAATTCTTGAGAGAGGCTTTATGAAGATACCTGCCCAAGACATTCTGCAAGTCGCGGACCAAATATCTACCAACCATGAGCCGAGGGACCGGCCCCATTTTGCCTTGAGGGCCATTGCTATCAGCTTGGGCCTTGCGACGGCTAGCGTCCTAGTTTTTGCCTGCGTAGTTGGCGTCTTCGGAGGATGGCAGTCTTGCCTTGTCGTGATCACGTTTTCCTCGGCAATCGGAGGATTGGGGAAGAGTCTGATCGATATTCATCTCGCTATCGATAAAGCTGTCGGTCCGAAAGGTCCCCTTGCTGCCGACGACAAAGAGCAATCATTTCGGCTAGTTCCGATTTCCGTTTTGGCGCTATCGAGCGGCATCTTGATTGGCGCTTGGCCTCTACCTAGGGTCATCGATTACGTTTTTCGCTCCGCCGCATCGATCGACATCCCGTCTCGGGTTACACCGTTGCAGGACATCGGCCTGTCCTGGAGGAACATTCCGGAAGGAGAGGATCTCTGCATCTCGGTTCGGAAGGTTGGCAGGACTGGCGAGTTTATTCTGTCCTGCAGATCTGTCGGCACTCGACATGGATCCTTTGGTGCTCAAGCCGAGATCGGTGGGAGCGATGATGCAGACAAATTATTTGAGATTCGAGTATTCGAGTTGCGGCGAGACGCCGCCGCTCAGCTTGAACAGAGAATCCAGGGAGATCCGTACGTTTCTCGTCTTCCGGATGGCGCGCAGGTCTTGGCATCCAAGACTGTGCGAAGAATTGCCACTTCGAACAATTGAAGTCAACTTTGAAAGGAGCTATCCAATGAAACTTTCAGTTTTAGCCGTTCAGTCATTTGTCCAAACTTGTTGCCTTGCACTGGTCTCCGTTCACGGTCGTGCTGAGCAGCCATGCCTACATAAGGCTTGGCTGGCTCTCAACCGAGCCGACTACTCGACCGCGATTGAAGCAGCCAATGAATGCATCGCCGAGTTTGGGCCTAAGGCCTTCAGGGAGCAGAAGTCTTTGCAGGCGAGTGGTGAAAAAGAGCCGCCGATCGGAAGTGTCGATAACGTAGCGGATAAAAAGAAGGTTTTTGACAGGTGGGCGGTTAACGATGTGGCTACAGCCTACTTCGTCAAAGGTAGGGCAGCCGAACATCTATTCCGTAGTCAAAAGGCTGATCGGTTCCGCCGGTCGGCAACTGAAGCCTACGAGGCGGCTGCCAAACTCACTTTTGGCAGATGCTGGGATCCCCAAGGTTGGTTCTGGTCTCCGAGTGAGGGGGCAACTGATCGCCTTTCCGCGCTCAGATGAAGACTCTCGCTGGAAATGCGCAAGAGACACGTCCAATTGCGCCTTTTTGGGTGTATCGTTCAGTCACTCCGATATTTACACATTCGCAAAAAAACTTCGCACTCAGAGAAGTTCTGTGGTATACTCAGATATTTTAGAGTATCTACAATGTTCTCAATAGTTTAGAGGCGGGAGGAAGAGCTTCGTCTTGGCGCTAAGATCTACAGTTTTGCGCTTGGTATGTCGATTGCCATACATATCTTGAACACCACGGAGCCTCTTTTTGAAAACATCACCAATTCGACGACAAAGGGGCAAAGGAAACATGGAAGGTACGGTCGAGAAGCTGCTGGCTACGAAGGTTGGGCGGACTGCTAAGCGCTTCAACCTCAATATGTCTGCCGAGGCTTATGCGGACATGGACGATCTCGCTAAATTGAGTGGTGGGCGTACAATGAGCGAGGTCTTCCGGCTTGCACTCAGTGTCTTTAAGGCCATCTATCCGGCGATTCTGCGTGGTGAGGAACTCTTTTTGGTCGATCCTAAAACGAACTCTGAGCGACAGATAATCGTACCGAAATGACGGCGCGATTCATCCCTTACTCCGGCCGAAGTAGTAGCCGATTATCAGACCAAGCAGCGATCCGAACACTTGGCCCAGGAAGCCGCCAGTCGCTTTTAGATAGCCCTCCAAAAAGCCCAGAATGCTACTGGCTACTGAAGGGTTGACAGCTGTGGCAACTACTGATGCGAAGCCAATCGCCAGGAAACCCAGAAGTGCGTATCGAAACAGGCGAACCACTTCGTCGGCGATCGACTTAGCGTCTCGACGTTCCAGATCGGTCGGTGAGGTGGGCGTGATTTCAATATCCGGAGGAACCGGATCGGGGATGACAATGGGCGCTCGCCGCGTACGTGACGGCTTGGCTCTCTCTGGACCCACCGGAAGGTCCGGAATTCGCGTAATCTCAGGTTCGTCCTCAGATGATCGCTTCATCGCGCCTCCAATTTTCGGATAACCAGAATTGGTCGCATTGAGTATATAAGCTTTTTGCCCTAGGCGCAAGAAGCGTACTTGAACATGTTATTGTGAAAATGATTTAACATGTCAATGTTAAAATGATTTTTCGAGCGATAGCAATATGAAGGCAGCGATGACCCGGTCCGAGCTTTTGATGGCGGTTTCACGCCTTTTCTACCAAGAGGAATCGAGCAAGACCGCGATTGCCCATAAAATCGGGGTCTCGGTCACTCAAGTTGGTCGCCTTCTCGATGAAGCCCGCGCCGAAGGGGTCGTTCACATTAGGATCACTCCCCCTCGGCACCCAGTCCTACAGGCGGACCTGCTCAGGAAGTTCCCCTGCCTTAAAGAAGCTGTGGTCGTGGGGACAGAGAAAGATTACAGCGTCCAGACACGATCTCTCGCGCAGTCTGCGGCGGACTATTTTGACGAACGGGTTCGCAAAGGGACCAAGGTGGGGCTAAGTGGGGGAATGACCATATTCGAGATGGTCAAGTTGTTGCCCGAGCGGGAGAGAAAGGTTAAACTGTTTCCTACCGCGATT
>Ga0210405_10003873_pt1 | contig 14372 bp, 13 predicted proteins | sample IncBWH11MmetaG_FD_155492 | JGI IMG/M metagenome (GOLD analysis project Ga0210405, IMG submission 155492) | Forest soil microbial communities from Barre Woods Harvard Forest LTER site, Petersham, Massachusetts, United States - Inc-BW-H-11-M | ecosystem: Environmental > Terrestrial > Soil >... | reverse complement strand
CGGCAGACAGAAACGCAGCAGCCCGTATGTCCCCATTTTCAGCATGACGGAGGCCAGCATGACGGAGCCGGCCGTGGGCGCCTCCACGTGCGCGTCCGGAAGCCAGGTGTGGAATGGGAACAGTGGAACTTTGATGGCGAACGCCAGGAAAAAGGCAAGGAACAGCAACATCTGCTCGACCGGACTCAAGGCAAAGCGGCCGCTCTCGAGCAGCTTCAATATGGTGGGGTAATCGAACGTGTGGGTTCCGGTGTAAATATAGAGGATCGCCACCAGCATCAGCGCCGAGCCGGCCATGGTGTAGAGGAAGAACTTCACCGCCGCGTAGATCCGGCGCTCGTGACCCCAGATTCCGATCAGGAAGTACATCGGCACCAGGCTGACTTCCCAGAATACGAAAAACAGGAACAGATCCATCGCCAGGAATACGCCGATCAAACCGAATTCCAGCAGCAGCAGGAGCGCGTAGTAAGCTTTGACCCGCTTGTCGATGTGCTTCCAGGAGATTAGCACTGCGAGTGGCGTGAGGAATGTAGATAGCAAAACCAGCCAGATACTCAGCCCGTCGGCGGCAAGATGAAAGTGGATATCCGCCGCCGGGATCCAACTGAGATTGGTTTCGACGGGCACGCTGACTAGCAGACCGAGGGAAGCCACGAAGATAACCAGCGACAGCAGCAGCGCCGCCGCGCGAGCCTGACCCTCGGGCGCCAGCAGAATCAGCAGCACTGCGACCAGCGGCGCCAGAGCCAGCAGCGCGACAAACGTCATCGCACTACCCCCATCAGCCCGACCGTGATAATCAGGATGATCGATCCGAACAGCACCCAGGTGGCGTAGCTGCGAATATTTCCGGATTGCATGTACTTCAGTCCGCCGCCAATTCCCCGTGCCAGCCATGCGACGCCGTTTACCAGGCCGTCGATACTGGCGACGTCAATGCCGCGCCAAAGCAACGTCCGCGACACCCAAACAGTCGGCTGCACTATCGCCCCGTCATAAACTTCATCCACGAAGTACTTGTTGTAAACCAGTTTGTACAGCCCTCCGAAGGCGTCGCTGAGCGAATCGGCCGAGCCGGGCCGCATCACGTAAAGGAAGTACGCGAGCCCGATCCCGATCACGCCGGCTGCCACGGAAATCCCCATCAGCATGGGATCTTCCGGTTTTTCGGCGATAGGGAATATCGGCTCAAGCCACTTCGGTACGTTGATAAATCCTCCGCCTAGTGACAGCAGCGCGAGCGCCATCAGCGGAACTGTCATCACAGGCGGAGATTCGTGCGGATGATGATGCCCACGATAGGTCCCGAAGAACGTCATGAAAACCGCGCGGAAGACATAGAACGCCGTCATGCCGGCAGTGATCACGCCGACCCAGTACATCCACGGGGCGCGCTCGTGCGCCGCCAGAAGAATAGCATCCTTGCTGAAAAATCCGGAGAACGGCGGCACGCCTGCAATCGCCACCGCGGCGCACAGGATCGTGATGAAGGTGATGGGGATGTTTTTTCGCAGCCCGCCCATCTGACGCATATCCTGCTCGCCTTCGAGCGCGTGAATCACCGAGCCTGCGCCCAGGAAGAGCAGCGCCTTGAAGAACGCATGCGTCATCAGGTGGAAGATGCCCGCTGAAAATGCGCCCACTCCGAGGCCCAGGAACATATAGCCGAGCTGCGAGACGGTCGAATAGGCGAAGACTTTCTTGATGTCGTTCTGGACCAGCCCGATGGTTGCCGCGAAGGTCGCCGTCAGCAGGCCGATGCAGGCGACGAACTGCATCGCCAGCGGGGCGTGTGTAAAAATCGCCGACGACCGCGCGATCAGATAGACGCCCGCGGTCACCATGGTAGCTGCGTGGATCAGCGCGGAAACTGGCGTCGGACCTTCCATCGCGTCGGGCAGCCAGACGTATAGCGGAACCTGAGCGGATTTTCCGGCCGCGCCCAGCAGTAACAGCAGCCCAATCGTGGTGAGGACAGTTTCCGGTTTGCCGGCCACGGCGGGCAGCACCTTGTCGAAGTCGAGTGAGCCAAAGTTGATGACGATGAGAAACATCGCCAGCGAAAAGCCGAAATCGCCGATCCGGTTTACGATGAACGCTTTCATTCCGGCGTTGGTGGCGCTCTTCTTGAGGAAATAGAAGCCCACCAGAAGATAGCTGCACAGCCCCACGCCTTCCCAGCCCACAAACAGCAGGATATAGTTCGCCGACAGCACCAGCACCAGCATGAAAAACATGAACAGGTTCAGGTAGGCGAAAAAGCGATAGTAGCCGCCTTCGTGAGACATGTAGCCGATGGCGTAGATATGGATGATCGATCCGATACCAGTGACAACCAGCAGCATCACGGCGGTGAGCCGGTCGACCGAGAAATCGACTCCGACTCGCAGGTCGCCGCTTTGGAACCAGGTGAAGTAGCGCTCCACATAGGCCGTCTCCATCATCCCAAGCGCCAGCAGCGTCTTGACCGCCCAGACAAAGGACAGCAGCACCGAGCCGATCGCAACGGCGTTGACGAACGCGTTCGACTTGCCGCGTCCGAAGACGCCGCACGCGAGAAACCCGAGCAGCGGAAACGCCGGTATGAGCCAGAGATGCTGCATCTTAATATTTCATCGAGCTCACTTCATCCACGTTCAGCGTGTTGCGATTCTTGAACACCGTGAGAATGATTGCCAGTCCGACCGCCGCCTCGGCCGCTGCCACCACCATTACGAAGAAGGCGAACAGGTGGCCGTCCACTTGTTGAAGCTGGTAAGAGAAGGCGATGAAGCTCAGATTGACGGCGTTCAACATCAGCTCGATCGACATGAACAGCGTGATGACGCTGCGCCGGAACAGGAATCCAGCCACGCCGAGCGCGAACAGAACCGCGCTCAGGATGAGATACCAGGAAAGAGGAACACCGGTCATAATGCCAACCTTCCTGAGGACGCGAGACTGTGGCTGTCTGGTGGGGCGGACCCCCTGGTCCGCAGCCGGCCCCCTGGCCGGCTCCTTACGCCGGTCCAGAAAGGCCGACGAGGGCGTCGGCCGCGGACCAGGGGGTCCGCCCCACCGGACAGCGGCGAGATTCGTGGTGAAATAGTGAGGTCAGGGATCATCAATCCATCTCCTTACTCGCCAGCACGATCGCGCCGATGATGGCGATCAGTATCAGCACCGAGGTGACCTCGAATGGGAGCAGGTAGCGCGTGAATAGAGCCTGGCCGACGTTCTTGGCGGTTCCTCCTGTGAAGCCGCCGAAGCGAACCATCTTGGCATTCGGGAACAGCCGCAGGATCGAATACGCGAGCAGCGCCAGCAATCCGAAAAATCCGGGAACACCTACCAGTTGCACAGCGAGCGACCGTCCTTTCTTCGACTCCGCACCCGCATTGAGCAGCATGATCACGAATACGAACAGCACCATGATCGCCCCGGCGTAGACGATCACCTGCGCCATGGCGATGAATTCAGCGCCCAGCAGAAGGTACAGCACGGCCAGCGAGCCCATCACGCCGATGAGCGAAAGCGCGCTCGAGATCGGGTGGGTCTGCACCACCAGGCTGACGGCGCACACCACCGCGATCGCGGCAAACGCGAGAAATAAGATTACGTCCATTCCACTCTCATGAAAACAACGCCACCATCAGACCGGTGGCCAGCAAGTTTACTACGGAAGCCGGAAACAGGACCTTCCAGGCGAATCCCATCAACTGATCGTATCGAAAACGCGGCAAAGTTCCGCGAATCCAGATCCAGACAAACAGCAAGAAGCCGGTCTTGGCGGCGAACCAAAATACCGGCATAAAGATCGATACCACCGTGGGAACCAGCAGCACCGCGGCTATCAGGAAGAAGATAACTGCGAACACGGGCAGCGTAATCCGGTCCAAACGGCGTGCCGGATGCAAACCATGATAAAGACAAATCGCGCCCACAAAGGCGAACAACGCCGGCGCGACGAAGTTGGATCCAAGCTCCACCGGGAATAGCGGCTGCCAGCCGCCCAGGAACAGCGTTGTGGTCATCGAGGCGGCTGTGACCATGTTGGCGTACTCGGCCATAAAGAACGCGGCGAACTTCATGCTGCTGTATTCGGTATGAAAGCCCGCTACCAGCTCCGTCTCGGCTTCGGGCAGATCGAACGGGACGCGATTTGTTTCGGCGAACCCGGCAATCATGAAGATGATAAAGCTGAAAATCTGCGGCATGGGCCCCTGGAAGATGTGCCACCGCGGCAGGAAGCCGAAATAGAATCCGCCCTGCGCCTCGACAATCTGGCGTAAGCTCAGCGTGTTTGCCAGCAGCAGCGGCGCGGCCACCGCCAGCGATAGCGGCAGCTCATAGCTGATGAGCTGCGCCGAGCTGCGCAATCCGCCCAGCAGCGAATACTTATTGTTCGAAGCCCAACCAGCCAGCGCGATTCCGTATACCCCGAGCGACCCCACCGCCAGAATAAAAAGCACCCCCACGTTCAGATCGGCGAGCTGCATCCAGGTGGTGTGTCCGAAGATGGTCACTTCCGAACCGAACGGGATCACCGAGATCGAGAGCAGCGCCATCGTAACGGCCAGAAACGGCGCCAGCAGGTAGAAGAATTTATTGACGTAGGGAGGAAGCAGGTCTTCTTTGGTGAACAGCTTGATCACGTCGGCCAGCGGCTGCAGCAATCCGTGCGGACCTACGCGAGATGGCCCCAGGCGTGCCTGGATGTGCGCGATCACCTTCCGTTCGACCCATTGCAAATAGGCGAGCGTGGTCATGAGCACGGCGGCCACCACCAGGGCCTTGATCACGCTGACGACGAAGAATTCCATTATCGGCTTCCACGACCTTCCATCACCTGATGGAGAACCTTGGAGTAGCGGCCCAGCGTTCCCGACGTGAATAGTGTATCGTGCGAGGATCGTATCGGGTCCGGCCGAACGGAAGCGGCGATGCGGCCGTTCACCGGAGCGGTCTGCGCTTCGGCGATCATCGGCCCAGCGATGTTGTAGCCGTGCACTGTTTTTCGGATCTCCTCGAACACCGTGTCCGGAAGCCACGGCCCAACCACGGCGGCAAGCCCCATTTCCTTCGCGATCAATCCGATGATCTCCAAGTCGGGCTTGGTTCCCATGGCTTGCAAGCCTTTCTTGAGACGCTGCACCTCGCCGCACACGTTGGTAACCGTCCCTGATTTCTCGTAAGCCGACGACGCAGGAAACACAATGTCGGCGCCCTGCGCCGTCTCAGTGAGAAACATATCCTGAACGACGAGCAGCCGTTGTGGAATATGCTTTAGCTTGTTCGTCCCCTCAAACGGATTCGCCCCCACCACCCAAAGCGCATCCAGATCGGTCGCGTCGATCATCTGGTCCAGAGTCAGTCCACCCTGATCAGGCAGCAGACCCATGTCCACCGCTCCTCGTGAATTGGAGTAATCCACAAGGCAGACATACTGCACGGGAATCCCCAGCGAGCTTCCAAACTCGACGAGCCTGCGCAACCCGTCGCCCTGCACCGAATCCCCAAAAACAATAACCAGCTCAGACTCAGCCGCCAGCTTGTCGCGCAACGATGCAACCAGTTCAGGTCCACCGCGCACACTGGCCGCCGCATAGCGATCTTCGCGAACCGATTTTTCGGTCACGACATAAACGTGCGCCTGATGATGCCGAAAATTCGCACGAATCTGGTACGACAGAAACGGATGCTCTTCCGCCAGATCGGCGCCCACCACCAGCACCGCCTTCTTGTTGTACAAATCCGCAGTAGACGCCAGCGCGGCAGTTTTTCCGCTCAGCGCATCGAGCAGCGTCAACACATCGCCGGAGCGATGGTGGTCGATGTTGCCAGTCCCCAATCCAAGCCGCGCGAATTTCTGGAGATAATAATTCTCCTCGTTCGTAGTGCGAGTGGATCCGATGACTCCAAACTTACCGCCACGCGATTTGATCTCGGCGAATCTGGCTGCGACCGCGGCCAGCGCCTGCGACCAGGAAACCGGCTCCAGCTTGCCATCCACTTTCATCAGCGGCGAGAACAGCCGCTCCGGATGATGATAGAAGTCGAACGCGTAGCGGCCTTTGATGCACAGGAATTCGCCGTTGATACCCGAATGATCCCGGTTGTTGCCGCGAATGATCTCGTTGTTGCGCACCCCCAGCGTGGTCTTACACCCGTCCGAGCAGTGAGCGCAGATCGTGCCGACGTGCTCCATCTCCCAAGGCCGCGTCTTATAGCGATAAGCGCCGCTGGTGAGCGCGCCGACCGGGCAGATGTCGATGCACATGCCGCACTCGTCGCACTCCAGGTGGTCCTCGTGGTTCGGCGCAATCTCAGAATTCACGCCGCGGTTGACGATTCCCAGCGCGCCGACCCCCATGCCCTCATTGCAAATTCGCACGCAGCGGAAGCAGAGAATGCAGCGAGGCGCGTCGTAGAAGACAACCGGCGACCACTGCTTCTCGTCGACGTGCAGCTTGGTCTCCTCATACCGGCTTTCACCCGCGCCGTAGCGAAAGACCATGTCCTGCAGCTCGCATTCGCCGCCCTTATCGCAGACCGGACAATCCAGCGGATGATTGGTGAGCAAAAACTCCAGAGTCGACTTGCGGGCTTGCGCGACTTGCGGAGTTTCGGTGCGGACTACCATGCCTTCGGCGACGGGGAGCGTACAGCTCGCCATCAGCTTGGGCATCTTCTCTACTTCCACCAGGCACATGCGGCAGGCGGCCTGCAGAGTCAGCCCTTCCCAATAGCAGAAGGCGGGGACTTCGATTCCCGCCCGCTTAGCCGCGTCGATTACCAGCGTGCCCGGAGGAGCTTCGACTGGCTTGCCGTCGATGGTGAGCTTGATTAAGTCAGCCATGGTTTGCTTTGTACTACAAGACTCTGAAATCTTTGCCAGCCGACCTCGGTTGCGGCTATGCCGCTTTGTGGGGCGGACCCCCTGGTCCGCGGCCGACGCCCTCGTCGGCCTTTTTGGATCGGCGCAAGAAGCCGGCCAGGGGGCCGGCTGCGGACCAGGGGGTCCGCCCCACCATCGGGATGTGTTGATAAGATCATAATGCTCAGGCGGCAACTAACTTCCGTTCATACGGACATTCCCTATTCACATGCGCCTCGAATTCCTCCCGGAATTTTTCCACGATGGAGATCGTCGGCATCGCCGCGGCATCACCCAACGGACAAAATGTGCGGCCCAGCATATTCTTTGCCAGGTCGCCGATCAGGTTGATGTCGCGCGTGGTCCCCAGGCCTTCATGGAAACGAGTGAGCAGTTTTCTCAGCCACGCCGTCCCTTCGCGGCAGGGGATACACCAGCCGCAGCTCTCGTGCGCATAGAAGCGCATGATGCGCAGCAGAGCCTTGACCATGCAGGTGTCCTCATCCATAATGACCACGCCGCCTGACCCCAGCATGCTCTTTGCCTTGGCGAGTGAATCGTAATCCATCAACACATCGCACTCCTCAGCCTTGAGGACCGGGCACGACGAGCCGCCCGGAATCACCGCTTTCAACTTCTTGCCTCCACGCACGCCGCCTCCGACTTCGTTGATCATCCGCATGAGAGGGAAGCCCATCGGCAGCTCGTACACGCCGGGCTTGTTGACATGCCCGGATAAGCAGAACAACCGCGTGCCACCGTTTTTCGGAGTGCCCAGCGCTGCAAACGCCGCGCCGCCATCGCGAATGATCGCCGGCGTGGCGCAGAATGTCTCCACATTATTGAGCACAGTAGGACACTGAAACGCCCCTGCCACAGCCGGAAAAGGCGGACGAATGCGCGGGATCCCACGCTTGCCTTCGAGCGATTCCAGCAGCGCCGATTCTTCGCCGACCTCATAAGCTCCGGCGCCCGTTTGCGTATAGCAATCAAAGTGAAAATCGGTCCCCCGCAGATTTTTGCCCAGATAGCCGCGATCGTAAGCCTCGGCAATCGCCTTATCCACAATGTCGATCAGGTAGCGGTATTCGCCGCGTATATAGATGTAGCCCGCATGCGCATTCACGGCGAGTGCGGCAATCAGCACGCCTTCGATCAACTGGTGCGGATCGTTTTCAATGAGGATGCGATCTTTGCAAGTGCCGGGCTCGCTCTCGTCGCCGTTCACCACTATGTACTTCGGCTTGGGAGAATCGCGCGGCACGAAGCTCCACTTCATTCCGGTGGGAAAGCCCGCCCCGCCGCGTCCGCGCAGATTCGAGATCTTGATTTCCTCGATGATATCTTTCCAAGGCATGTGCAGCGCCTTTTCGAAAGCCTTGTAACCATCGTTGGCCAGGTAGGTGTCGATCGACGCCGAGTTAGGCAGCCCGAAGCGGCGGGTAAGGACCTTGGTCTCGAGCGGACTCGGTTCGTTATAAAGCATTCGACTTTCCGCAGTCTTCGAGAATCTGATCCAGCTTTTCAAATGTCACCTTGTGGTGGAAGTCGTAGTTCACCTGCATCGCCGGCGCCCAGGAACAGGCTCCGATGCATTCCACTTCTTCGAGCGAGACGCTGCCATCGGCAGTGACTTCCTTGTGGCCGATCCCCAGCTTCCGGCAGGCGTGCTCCCAAAGCTCGGCGCCGCCAGTCAGCAGGCAACTGATGTTGGTGCAAATCTGTACGTGACTTTTGCCCAACGGCTTGCGATGCAGCATGGAGTAGTAGCTGAGCACTTCCTCCACTTGCAGCGGAAACACGTTGAGCCGCCGGCCAATTTCCTCGATCACTTCCTGCGTGATCGCTCCCACCTCATCCTGCGCGAACAGCAGCATTGGCACCATCGCCGAGCGCTGCCGGCCCGGCGGATAGCTGGTGAGGAGCTTGGCGAATTTAGCTTCCAGTTGCGGCGAAAAAGTCATCGCATTACCGATCCGAATCCCCTAAAACGAAATCCATGCTGCCCAGTGACGCAATCACATCGGAAATCAACAGGCCTTCCACCATCTTCGGTAAGCCTTGCAGATTGCCGAAGCTCGGCCCGTGAATATGCACGCGATACGGTTTGGAAGTGCCGTCACTCACCACGTAGTAACCCAGCTCGCCGCGCGGCGATTCGATTACCTGGTAGACCTCTCCCTCCGGCACGCGGAACCCTTCCGTAACGATCTTGAAGTGATAGATGAGCGATTCCATCTGAGTCTTCATTTTTTCGCGCTCCGGCAGCACTACCTTCGGCGCGTCAGCGGTGTGCGGACCTTCCGGCATGCCTTCCATCGCCTGTTTCACGATGCGCGCGCTCTGCCGCATTTCCTCCACGCGAACCTGATAGCGCGCGAACACGTCGCTATCGGTCTGCGTCGCCACTTCGAAATCGAACTTGTCGTAGCTCGAATACGGCTCCTGCTTGCGCGCGTCCGAGGCCAGCCCGGCGGCGCGCAGCATCGGTCCAGTCACGCCCAGGTCGAGCATATCGGCCAGCGACATATAGCCGATGCCCTGCGTCCGGCCCATCCAGATCGGATTGCTGGTGAGCAGGTCTTCATACTCGTCGATGCGGCTTGGAAAGATGTCGATGAATTTCTTCACCCGCTCCCGCCAGCCGCGCGGAGGGGCCAGAGCCAGCCCGCCGATGCGAAAATAACTGGTCATCATGCGCTGTCCGGAGAACATCTCGAAGATGCGCAGGATCTCCTCGCGCTCGCGAAAGCAGTACAGAAACACGCTCATCGCGCCAATGTCGATGGCGTGGGTGCCGAGCCACACCAGGTGGCTATTGAGCCGCGTGAGCTCGGTCAGCATCACGCGCATCCATTGAGCCTTGGGCGGAATCTCGATCTGCAGCAGCCTCTCCACCGCCAGGCAGTAGCAGAGGTTATTGGAGAGCGGCGCCAGATAGTCGATGCGGTCGGTGAGGGTGACGGCCTGTTGATAAAACTTGGCTTCGAACTCCTTCTCGATACCGGTATGCAGATACCCAATGTCGGGCTGGGCTGAGATGATGGTTTCGCCGTCCAGCTCGAGCACCAGCCTTAGCACCCCGTGCGTGGAGGGATGCTGAGGCCCCATGTTGAGCGTCATGCGACGCGGCCCGGCCTTGGTATCCGGTTCCGCGGGTGGCGTGATGACGGCGCTTTCCTGGTCGCTCATACGTTGGGTCCCGTGACGGGATAGTCCTTACGTAATGGATGCCCTTCCCAGTCCTCAGGCATCATTATTCTTCGCAGATCCGGGTGATTGCGGAAGCGGATGCCGAACAGGTCGAAGACTTCCCGCTCGAACCAGTTCGCGCCTCGCCACACCACTGTGGCCGAGTCGATCTCCGGCTGGTCTCCCGAAAGCCGGCACTTCAAGCGCAAGCGCTCTTTGCGTGCGATCGATTGTAAATGGTAGACCACCTCAAAGCGCGGCTGCGACGGAAAACGGTCCACGGCGGTGACCGTGCTCAAGCGCTCAAATTTCAGGTCGTATTTTAGAAGGCGGCAGGCTTCGACCAATTTTTCAGGAGCGATCTCGACGGTCAATTCCCCGAACCGGTCGGAGCTGGCCAGAGCAAACGGCTCCAGCCCCTCGGGCAGCGTCATCGGCTCCTCCGGGCGGGCCGCTTCTTGATCGTCGTATCCTCTCCGGACCAATCGAGCGCGCCCTTCTTCCAGACGTAAAAAAATCCAGCCAGCACCAGCGCGATGAAGATCGACATCTCGACAAAAGCCGCCATCTTGAAATCGCGATACACCACCACCCAAGGGTACAGAAACACCGCCTCGATATCGAAGACGATGAATAGCATTCCTACCAGATAAAATTTCACGCTGAAGCGCTCGCGCGCGCTGCCGGTGGGCGCGATGCCGCATTCGTATGGCATGTCTTTTACGCGGTTCCGAACCTTCTTGCCCAGCAGAAACGAGATCAGCAGCAGTGCCCCGGCGATGGTCATCGCAATCAGTCCTTGCAGCAGGACAGGGAAATAGACCTCGTTGTATGATATGGGCATTTCTGTCTTAGGCCGGGATCGAAAACTACTTAACTTTGACTATAATAGTTTACGAAATGGAGTGTCAACCGACGCAAGAGATCGTGGTGAATGGCGAGAAGCGCTCCGTCCCGGCCGGGCATACATTAATGATGCTGCTGGAAGACCTGCGGCTGGAGCCCTCGCGAGTGGCGGTGGAGCTCGACCGCCGCATCGTCAAGCGGCCCGAATGGGATGGGCTGGAACTGGCCGCGGGCGCGAAACTGGAGATCGTGCAGTTCGTCGGTGGCGGCTAGGCAAAAGTATTGTACAATCCAGAGTGGCTATCCTCTAAAACGAAGGCGGCATGAAATGTTCAAAGCAAAAAAAGCCCGGCCCGCGGCGCCACCCACAAACGGCTCTTATCCCAGCAGCGATGTCGCCCGGATTTCCGGCGTAAGCCTGCGCCAGTTGCAATGGTGGGACGAACAGAACGTGGTGTCCCCCCGTCATGACGGCCACAAGCGCGTCTACCTCCCCAATGAGGTGATCGAAGTGACGGTGATCGCCGAACTGCGCCGGAAAGGTTTTTCCCTCCAGAAAATCCGCCGCGTGCTGCGGTACTTGCAGCGGGAGATGGGCAAGCGATTGAGCGACGCTCTCGCCGGCGAATCGGAAGTGCACCTGCTCACTGACGGCAAGTCGATCTACCTCGAGGAGAGCCGGGACCGCGTCATCGACCTGCTCAAGAACGCCAAGCAGCCCATGTTCCTGGTCTGCGTCAGCGATCAGGCGCGGCGGTTGGAAGCCCCCCCTAAGAAGCCGGCCCGATCGGAAACCGGGTCGGCGGTGCGCCGGTCGCGGGCGCTGTAAGATTGCGGTAAGCTCCCGCAGGCAAATCGCCTACGCATCGGCGACCGACCATACTCTGTGGGTGTATATTGAGGTTTCAGCCCCCTTTGCTGACTCGATTCGCAGGGATTGCACAATCGATGCGCTTGCCGGAAGTGTCCTTGTTGCTGATCGCGTCTCTCGGTCTGTCCGGCTGCGTCGATTCCCTGAGGAGCCAGCAGCCTCCGACAAAATGGACGACGGGTTTTTGGTTTTGGCGGGGTAGCTCAATCGACACCACAAGGTCGAGCGAATCGCTGGACGTGATTTTCATACATGTTGGGACTATCAGCAAAGACGATGCCCCATACGTTGTCCGCCAGGCGACCAGCCCTCGCCAGCTATGGCATGCTTACGCAGAATTGCCCGACCAGTTTCCGGAGGCGCGAGAATACTGGCTCGTGTTTCGATTCGAGCGGCAAGGCGTGCCGGACTTGCCGGCTGCCGCCATCGTCGCCGAGCAAGTGGCCAAACTTCGGAAAACCGCCCTGAAGGAGCACCTCAACGTCGTCGGAGTACAGCTTGATATCGACAGTCCGACAGGCGCTCTGCCGCAATATGTGAGCTTTCTCCGCGAGGTCAGGAAAGGGCTGCCGCAGGGATTCGAAATCTCCATCACCGCGTTACTCGATTGGTTCCGGAACGGCACGGCCATAGCCGAGGTCATCAAGGAAGTGGATGAATTCGTGCCGCAGTTCTATGACGTTGCCGACTTCAACAACTCCGATGGCGGAGGCGCCATCGCGGCGAAAATCGATGCCAAACGATGGGGGCCGGTGTTCAATCGCTTCGGAAAGCGCTTCCGTATTGGCATCTCCACCTTTGGACGCGCGCGGCTGGTCCCGAGAGAGGACCCCTCGCAGCCCAATCGCGTACGATATGTATTCTTTCGCGACCTCACGCCGCTCGACATTGCTGCCAATTCCGCTTTCCACGTTCAGGCGACACGAAGCCCTGCGAACGAGTTGGTGCTGAGCTATCGAGTAGCGCGAAAAACTCGTATCGGCTACAACGACCTTGAAGCCGGAGACACGATTCAGTTCATTCTCTCAACGCCTGAAGCAATCGGAGCGGCGGTGGGAAGCGCGAAGCGAATGAGAGGCCATCTTGCCGGAGTCGTTTTCTTTCGCTGGCCGAGCTTGAACGAGAGCTTGCCAATGCCGCCGGATGAGGCGCTCATTGCCGCCGGGCTCACCGCCCAGGATAGCCCGAAGCGGAGTAGCATCCTCAGGATGGATGGAGGCTGCGCCGCCGTGAAATGCATGGACCTATTCTTAGAGAACGCGAATCCTTTCTCTCCGCAACTGTCTCGCTACCGCATCCGTGGCTCAACCGAGCTGGAGTATTTCTTGCCGGAAAACAATATGCCGATCCGGATGGTTGGCTCTTCTGAACTGGAGTTATCGCTGCCGCCCTACTGCGGGCGAGCCCGTATGTATATCGGCCGTGCGGTCACCGCCAACCCCGCCGAATTCACCGTGGAAGAGCAATGAAGATGCCCCGGCATATTCCCAAATTTTGCGGCTTTGTATTCTTTGGGCTCGGTCTCGTTTGGGCATGCGGCTTTGATAATACGCTTCGGGAATATCTCGATGCGCATTTCTGGTTACCCTTCTCGAAGAAGCCCTGGCATTTTGAGAAGAGCAAAGTCCGGCGGATTTCGACTCCTTATGCGGGAATGGCAGAGGCAGACGGTGAAGGACCGCTGGCGAAATTGCAAGCCGCATACCAGCAGATATCGAAGCCGGAAGACGTCTCATTCGACGTGGCGCCTCTGCGTCAAATCGTCGCCGAGGCGCGCGCTGACATGTCCCTGACACGCCGGCAACGGGAAGAAGTGGACTTGATCGATGCAAAGATCGACATGCGTTCCGGACAGGTCGACGAGCCCGAGCCCTTAGAAAACGCTAAGAAGAAGATCGTGGCGTTCCTGCGCACGGCGCATACTCCAGAATTCCGTAGTGAAGCCCGAGGCTGGCTTGCCCACATCTATTACCTGTTGGGGGACCAAACGGCGGCTGGAAAGATCTACCTCGATGAGTTGAACCGGAATGGCTCAAACCTTAGTCGCGAAACAATACTGAATTCACTGCAAATGACCTACGGCTATGACGGCGGCCCGGAACTCCTAAACCATCTCGAAGAATACTTCGATACGCCGGAACACGCCGCATTCGCCATTCAACTGGTAACCAATCCCCACTGGGATAGATACGTCGGACGGTACGGAAGGAAGACCGCGCGCGCCGAGAATGCTTCGCAACCTTACGCACGGATTAAAGGTCTCCTTGAAAAACACACCGATCTGTTGAGGTCGAACGCAGGAGCCAATACATTGGCGCTCCTTGGTATGCGAACTGCGCTGAGAATGGCTGATCCGCCCGCCGCGCTGAAGATCGCCGAAACGGTTCCCGTCGGCGCTGCAGTCCGCGCGGAGCCGGATTTCCTCTGGATGTTAGCTTCGGCTAATTTCTTGTCCCGCGATTACGCTTCGGCCCAGCAACCTCTCCTTGATCTCTTCCAATCCCCTCGTTCGTCCGCTCGCCAAAAGGCCGCCGCGGCATATGCTCTCTGTGGCGTGTACCAGAAGCAACAGAATGTGATGGAGCAGCTTCGATTCGCGCTGTG
>Ga0210405_10003872_pt1 | contig 14375 bp, 11 predicted proteins | sample IncBWH11MmetaG_FD_155492 | JGI IMG/M metagenome (GOLD analysis project Ga0210405, IMG submission 155492) | Forest soil microbial communities from Barre Woods Harvard Forest LTER site, Petersham, Massachusetts, United States - Inc-BW-H-11-M | ecosystem: Environmental > Terrestrial > Soil >... | reverse complement strand
GCCGTCGCAGGCTTGCTGGTTCGTATCTCATCCAAATCCGCCCTTCGCTTCGCCGAATCGAGGACGCCTGCCGCCGCCGCTCGTTTGGTTCTTGCCTTGCGCCTGTTTCCACTTTTTCTTTCTGCGCTTTTCGTCGTCGGTCTCTGCGTACCCAGCTATCTGTGGCTGGAGCCCGCGGCCACCGCCGAGCGCGTCGGCTTGCTCACTACTCTTCTCTGTCTTCTCGGCGCCGCAATTTGGTCCGTCTCCATCGCACGGACCGCTCACTCACTGGCCGCCTCCCTACGCCACAACCGGCTTTGCCGCCTCGCTGCCCAGGAAATCCGGATTCCAGGTGATTCTCCCTCGCTGGTAGTCGTTGAACATAAAGCTCCTCTTCTCGCCTTGTCCGGCCTGCTTCGTCCGCGGCTTTTGATTTCGCGTAGCGTGCTCCATGTTCTTTCGAGTGAAGAACTCGACGCCGCCCTCGCCCACGAACAAGCGCACCGCCGCTCCCGCGACAACGCCAAGCGTCTTCTCCTTCTCCTCGCACCCGACATTTTTCCTTTTGTGCACCCACTTCGGACCCTCGAATCCACTTGGGCAAAATTCGCGGAATGGGCCGCCGACGACCAAGCCGCTGCCGGAGACGCCAATCGCGCCGTTTCTCTCGCCGCCGCGCTGGTTCAAGTCGCGCGCCTGGGTTCTGGCCCGCGCATGCCCTTTCTCTCTACTTCGCTTCTCGCCTGCGGCCGCGATCTTTCTGCCCGTGTCGATCGCCTCCTCCATGCTTGCCCCAACCGCCGCACCCACCCAAGAGCCACGCACCATCACCTCCGCAACGTCAGCTTTCTCCTAGTGGGTTGCCTAGCCGCCTTGTTTCTTGCACCCTTGGTCCTTTCCTCTGTGCACGAGCTCCTCGAACTTTTCCTCCACTAACACACTTGCATCCTCTGCGCCGCGATCTGCCTGGGTCCGCAGTTTAATGTGTCCTCATCTTCACCTCTTCTCCACTCACCTTCAATCTACGACCCGTGGTAGTAGCCCCCTCGCTCCAGTAGCCTATCGCTGGTCATGCAAATCCCTTCCCGGCCCATGAGACGGCGTCCTCTGCGCACCTTCGCGCTTTTTTCTTTGATATTGTTGCCATTCGAATTGCTTGCCCAGAACCCCCGCGGTACGCTCCGCGGCACGGTTCAGGACGTGAGCGGCGGCAGAATCTCCTCCGCGAAAATTATTGTGCAAGCAGCCGAATCGACTCTCCAGCGCGAAGCCACCAGCGATGCTCGCGGCGAGTTTCGCATCGACGATCTCGTGCCCGGCACGTATCGCGTCGTCGCCACCGCCAACGGATTTGCCGAAGCCAGCTCGCACGTCAAAGTCGTCATCAGTTCCGTCCAGGAAATCACCGTAACGTTGAAGCCACAGACTGTGCAGCAAACCGTAAACGTTCAGGGCCAACCCTCTTCGATCGCTACGCAACCCATCGACGCAGCCAGCGCCGTGCACCAAACCGCGATCACCCGACAAGATTTGGACACCATCCCCCTCGCGGCACGCAGTTTTGCGAATATCGCGTACTTAGCGCCGGGAACCATGCCGGTCGAACCTTCCGATCCCACAAAAGCGCGCATCACCGCCGTCTCCACCGGCGGTAGCTCTGGCTTGAACAACGATCTTTCCGTGGACGGCGCCGACAATTCCGACGACTGGATCGGCGGCTTTCTCCAAAATTTCTCTCCGGAATCCATCCAGGAATTTGCCCTTCGAACGGCACAAGAAGACGCCGACACTGGCCGCACAACCGCCGCCTCTGTCGTGATCACCACCAAGCACGGCACAAATCAATGGCACGGCGATGAAGCTTTCTATGAGCGCGCAGCTTCTCTGAACGCCCGCTTCCCCATTGAAAACCCCGCGCCCAATCCAAAGCAGCCCTTCTCTCGCCAGAACTATGTCGGTACACTCGGCGGACCTATCATCAAAGATAAGCTTTGGTTCTTCTCCTCGTTCGAATACATTCACGAAAACGCCAGCATCGCCTACAGTCCGGCGAGTCAGTCTCAATTCAATGCGCTGGCCCAGCTCGCCGCGCAAGGCTTGCTCACCGTCGGCAACACGACGGTCACTTTCATTCCCGTTCCCAGCAGCGTTCCTATTCCGTTCCGCGATTACCTCGGCTTGGTCCGTCTCGACTGGGATCAAAGCGCGCGCTCGCAGTGGTTCTTTCGCGTCGCAGCCGATAGCTACATCACTCGCAACGCGCTCGTTCAGCAGGCCGCACTTCCGTCCACAGGCGCAACAACTCACAACAATTACGAGAATCTTGTCCTCAGCAACCAGTTCGCGTTCAATTCAGACTGGGTCGGTTCGTTCATTTTGGGTTACAGCGGTTTGCATCTCACGCAATCGCGCAATTCCGATCTTGGTTTTGCGCTCGCCTTTCCTTTCAGTTCCACTTCGGCCACCACGTCGGGATTCGAAACGTTCGGCGACCAGCAATTCGTCACCGCGATCACCTCGTTTCCCGTTCTGCGAAATCAAGAAAAATACCAGCTTCGCTATGACCTGAGTCACGTTTCTGGAAGGCACGCTCCGCGCTTCGGAATTAATTTCATCCACGAACCGGTCCTGAGCGGCGCGCTCACCGCCAACGCCGAAAATCTCGTGGCCCTCGTCCTCAATCCCACGGACTACACTGCGAACGCTGCCAGCGAGCAGCAATTTGCTGACGATCTGACGGTGTGCTCGCCAACACCTTCCCCAAACATCTATCTCGGAACAACATGCACGGCAACTCCTTTGGGCGACGGCAGCTTTTCGCAAAATGTGCAGCGCCTCGGTCTCTACGCTGAAGATTCCTGGCGCGTCGCGCGCAATCTCACCGTTAACTACGGCCTTCGCTACGACACGACATTTGGTTTGTTCATCGCGTCCGGCCACGACCAGAGCTTCAATCCCGCGCTCGCCGGAAACGGCATCGTCACCGGAATTCCTCACGACTATCGCAAAGCGTTCGCTCCGCGGCTCGGAGTCGCTTACGGCATCGGCTCATCGGGAAAGACTGTTCTGCGCGGCGGCGTCGGTCTCTACTACAACGACCTCGCGCAGAACGGATGGGTGGAAGCTTTCAACGCGGTGAACAATTTTAATATTCAGAATGTTTCGGGGCCGCCGTCGTTAATCGATCCGAATTACAACACGCCGTATGCGTCGCACGCAACGGCGGGGATCGAGCATGCGTTCAACGCCAACTGGATTTTGAGCGCGGACTTCACTCTTGAAACCGGGATGCATGGGTACCGGCGCTACGATTATGCGAGCGGAATTTCCGTGTTTCGCAGCGACAATCGCTCCAGCTACAAAGCGCTTTCGCTTCATTTGCAAGGCAACGTCGCGAAGCGGCTGAGTCTTGTCGCCAACTACACGCTTGCTTCCGCAAAAACTTGGGGCTGTGTGCTCGGCGAGCTTTTCGATTACGTCAACGGCGTTTGCAACACTTCAAATCCGTTTGGTCCCGGCGACTACGGACCATCCGGAGAAGATGTCCGCCACCGCGCGGTGCTCGCGGGAACTTTTCACGTGCCCGGCGGCTTCGAGCTTACGACTTTGATTCAGGCGGAAAGCGCGCGGCCCTTTGTTATCACTACCGCGGATAACAGCGCGCGAATTTCCGTGAACGGCGTGCCGACTTCGCTCGATGAATTTCGCGGAACGCCGTACATTCAAGCTGATCTGCGTGTCAGCCGTCCGTTCAAATTTCACGAGGACTGGAACGTTTCGCCGTTCATCGAATTCTTCAACCTCTTCAATCGCAACAATCCGGGCGCGAACTTTGTGACCAACGTTGCGGCGCTGCCCGTTCCGGCGGGGCAAGCGGCGTCCGGCAACGTGACGGATATCTGCACGAACGCGGCGTGCACCACCACGACGCCGGTGACGCGACTGAGCCAGTTGGCGATTCCCGCCGGCGGGCTTGGCGATTTCTTCGGCCCTGGCACTACTGTCGGTATTCCGTTTGCCGCTCAGGTCGGCGTGCGCTTCACGTTTTAGCAACTACCAAAAAAACTGACGACTCCAAAAAGTAGCGACTTCAAATCTAACAACTTCAAAAGCTATCAACTACAAAAAAGGCATCGCGCGTCCCGCGAAGACGCTCATAACGATTCGCGATGGCGGAGGCCGTGGATGCGCAGTTCGATCAGGTCATCGATCGACGGATCTTTGTAGCCATGGGCGCGGACTTCTTTTACGAAATTGGCGTCGACGCCGTGGATGCGCATGGCGACCAACTGGTCGGGCGAGATTTTTGAGTAGCCGGCTTCTTTCATGCTCTTTACAAATTCAGGACTTACGCCGTGGATGCGGAACGCTACCAGGTCATCCGTGGAAATATCTTTTGCAACGAGTTGCTGGATTTGTTCGGTGAATTCCGGGCTGACGCCATGAATGCGGAAGGCGATCAACTGTTGGACGGGAAGATTGCGGCCCATCAGAGAGCTCATGGACTTGACGAATTCGGGGCTGGCGCCGTGGATGCGCATGGCTACGAGATCATCCGCGCTTACATCTTTCGAGACGGACTCGCGTACTTCGCGGACGAAATCGGGAGAGACGCCGTGGATGCGGAACGTGACGAGCTGGTCGACAGAGAATCTTTTGCCGAGGAGCGCGTTGATTTCTTTGGTGAACTCCGGGCTTACACCATGGATGCGCATGGCGACGAGATTGTTGGGAGAGGGTTTTTCTGGGAGAAGCTCGATCATGGCGCGGGCGAATTCGGGGCTCACTCCGTGAATGCGGAAGGCCATGAGTTCGTCGGTGTTGAGGTTGCGATAGCCGGCGTCGCCCATGTCCTTGACGAACTGGCGCGAGACGTCATGAATCGCGAAGGCGAAGAGCTGCTCCTGCGAGAGGTCTGAATAGCCGAGGGATTTCATTCCCTGGACGTATTCGGCGCTGGGGGCAAAGCTGAACTTGCCTTTGCCTTCGCCGTCGTGGAAGCGGCCGTCAAAATTCATAATTCCGGCGTCGCGGCGCAGCTCGAAATGGACGGCGGCGTCTTTGGCGGTGGCGAGGTTTGCGTCGAGGCCGACGAAGTCGCTGATTTTGTGGGTGTTGCCCCACGTATTGTGATGGCCCCAGCTGGAGCGCTCAACATCGAGATCAATGCATGCTGTGTCGCCCCGGGACATGAATTTTGCCGACCAGTCGCCCTGGATCGTGCCGTCAGCGGCACTTCGCGAAACCCGGGTCGTGAGGATGCCGGTCATCAGGATAGCCGCTGCCAGCCACAACGTGAATTTACGCATGGATTTCACCTCTGCACCTGTGAAGACGTGGGAGAAGGACATTTGTTCCATGCGACGAAAAACGAGGTAAGGAAGTAAGGAAGTAAGGAAGTAAGGAGGTAACGACGTAACGACACCTTCCGAAGCGGCAACTGAGGTTCTTGGCTTGGAAGACGGCGCCCCCCTCCCTGGTTTTCCTGTAAGTGTTCATTCTAAAGGGTTTTAAGTCCTGCGTTTTGGAAGTGCGGATTCTGCGGGAGTTACGGGCGCGTTTTTCGGAAGTGCGGATTGTAAAGGAGATAGTGGGTAGTGAGTGGTGGCTAGTGGATGAGGCCATAAAAGAGAGCGGACAGAAGCGGTACCCCCCACCCCGGGTATTTTTCGTAAGAGTGGCAAACAAAGGGGTTAGGCTTGACGCGGCGTCAAGAATGGCAACTGCTGGACCTGAAGTTGTTTTGTTTTCAGGCTGTTGCAGATGGCGCTGGAAAGGAAGAGAGCTTAACGCAGAGACACAGAGTCCACAGAGGGCAGATGAAGAATGGATTCGGACGGACTGGGCAGGTGGAGCGAGGCGCGAGCCAAACATACCAGATGGTAGCACGGTAGTTACCATTTGTCAATAGCGTTGTGTGTTACTGACTGATTCATTCGAACGGAAAGGCGCGGATTCGAATGAGAATGGCGGAAGTCGAGAGGTTTGAGGGAGTTGGAAAGGGAGTAATGGGTTTGTTACGACTGTGGAAATGTGTGGAAAAGTGGGGGAGAGGCAGTGAGTAGTGAACAGTGAGCAGAGCAGGAGTGCCCCACCGTTTGCGAGTAACAAATGCGCAACCGATGGGCCACCCCAGAGGTAAAGGCGCGACCACCCGCCCTCAAGAGTTAAAGCGCTGCCACGCGCCCGCCAGCCGGAACGCTTGCGTAGCCGTGGTGGTGTGGATAGAGTACTGGAAATCGCGGACGGCGGGCGGGGCAAAGATGGACTCAGCAACATCTACATTTGGATTGGTAGAGCGCTTCAAGAGGGGCGATACGGAAGCGTTCAGCTTGATCTTCCGCAAGTACCGGCGGAGGCTGGCGGTGCTGGTGTACTACAAGATGAGCGCGGAACTGCGCGCGGCGGTGGAGGTGGACGATATTCTGCAAGAGGTGTTCCTGGCAGCGGCTCAGGATATGGCGAATTTCACGTATCAGTCGCCCGGAAGCTTGATGGCCTGGCTCTCGCGGATAGCAGATCATGGGCTGGTGGATGCGGCGCGTTACCAGAAGCGCGGGAAGCGGCACGCGGAAGAGATGTTGAGGTTCCGGTCGGAGAGTAACCCGGCGGGGGCTGAGCCTGTGGATGGAGAAACGCCGAGCCAGGTGTTTGCACGGGCCGAGAACATGCAGATCCTGCTGAAGAAACTGGATGCCCTGCCTGCGGAATACCGGGAAATGATCCTGCTGGCAAAGTTCGAGGGGCTGACGACAAAAGAGATTTCCGAACGCGTGAAGAGATCGCGGGAGAGCGTGGCCCTCACGCTGCACCGCGCGCTGAAACGCTTCCGCGAGCTGGAAGCGCCGGCGCAATGACGATGGGCGCGGAAGAATCCCAAAGAAATCCTGAGAATTTGCCGCTTGGCGGAGATGAGTCTTCGGAGCGGGAGCGTGCAGTGGCCGAGGCGCTGGCGGCGTACCTCGAGCAAGTTGCGCGCGAAGAGACGGTGGAGATTGATGCGTTCTGCAAAACTTGCCCCGGACTGGAAAAGGACCTTCGGCCGCTGCTGGAATCGTTGAATGAGATGGATGGTCCGCCCCCTTTCGAGGGATCTGTTGCGGAAGGCGGAGGAGGAGAAGAATTGCCGGAGAGGCTGTCCGGGCACAAGATTCTCGCGGAGATTGGGGCCGGGGGAATGGGGCGAGTACTGCTGGGTTATGACGAGCGGTTGAACCGAAAAGTAGCGATCAAAATACTCGGGAGACTTTACCGGACGGAAGAATCCGTGAAGACGCGCTTTATGCATGAAGCACGGGCGCTGGCGCAGATCAGCCATCCGAATATCGTGCATATTTTCAGCTTGGGCCCTACGGAAGAGCTTCCTCACGTCGTGATGGAATGGGGGGAGGGAACATCGCTCGTGGAAGCGGGGCGGGCGCTGACGGTGAGGCAAAAAGCGGAGCTGATGCGCAAGGTGGCGGTGGCGGCGGATTTTCTGCACGAACACCAGATCGTACATCGCGACCTGAAGCCGACGAACATCTTGGTTAGCGCTGATTTAGAGCCGAAGATTCTAGACTTCGGACTGGCGCAGCGTCTGGAGAGAAATGGCAGACGAGTAACGCGGCCCGGGGAAATTATGGGCACGCCGGACTATTTTTCACCGGAACATACCCTGCCCGGGGCGCGATTCGATCCGCGAAGCGATGTTTTTTCGCTGGGCACAATACTTTACGAATTGCTGACTGGAAGCCCGCCGTTTCACGGGGACACCTTCGGCGAGCAGGTGCGGCTGATCCGCGAACAGGAACCGACGTTGCCGCGGCGAAGGAATCCAGAAATACCTGCGGATTTGCAGGACGTCTGCCTGAAAGCGCTGGAGAAGAAACCGGAGAACCGCTACGCGTCGGCGCGAGAAATGGCGGATGACCTGGAACGATTCCTGGCGGGAGAAAAAGTGCATGCGGTGCCGACCGCGTATTCGAATCTGATGTCGGGAAAGATTGAACAGCACCTGCGCGAGCTGGAGGGCTGGCGCTCGGAGGAGATCGTTTCGGAACCTGAGTTTGAGGCGCTGCGCAAAGACTACGGGAGGCTGGTGGAGAGAGAAGACGCGTGGATATTGAACGCGCGAAGGCTTTCGCTGCCGCAAGTGAGTCTGTACCTGGGGGCATGGATCCTCACGGTGGGCGCGGCGCTGTTGTTTTTGTTTCAGTTTGTGGATCTTTCGAGAACGCTTGGGGTCATCGTGGTGGCAGGAGTCGCGGCACTGATGGCGGACCGCGGGCTGCGGCTTTGGAAATCGGGACAGTTGCGCGTGGGAATCGCCTACCTTTTGGCGTTTTGCTTGTTGCTGCCAATTGCGCTGCTCGTGGCGTTTGGGGCGTATCACCTGTTCGCGAAGGTTGCGGCGAATCCGAAATGGGAGCTGCTGGGGCACATTTCAGAGACGTTCAAGCAAACAACGAACGCGCAGATCTGGTGGGCGGTGACGCTGTCGCTGCCGGCCTACGTGTGGTTGAGGCGATTTTCGAAATCATCGGTGTTCTCGCTGGTGTTTGCGGTCATGGCGGCGTGGTTGTGGATGGTCACGCTGATGCGAATGGGATTGCTGGAATGGATGGACACCGACCCAGGAAAATTGTATTTCCGGCTGATCCCCGCCGCCTTGTTGTTTTTCGCGCTGGCGCTGGCGGTGGAGTGGCGTCATTTGCCGAACGACTCGCGGTACTTCTACCCGATCGCAGTGGTTTTCACATTTGCGGCGATGAGCGGGCTGGCGAGCGATGACAAGCCATATCAGGAATGGCTTGCGGCGTGGTTGCCCTGGACGCGCGGACAGATCGAGTATCTATTTATCATCAATGCGGGGATTTATTTCTTGCTGGAGGTCATCTGCGAGCGGTTCTCCGTGTCACAAATGCGCGCGGTGGGGAAATCGTTCCGATTTGTGATACCGGGACATGTGCTGACATCCCTGTTTTTTTTGGGGCTGGCTGCGACGGATAGATGGAAAGACAAACTTGAGGATCTCTCGCTGAGGAGGGAGGCGCGCATTTTTGAGATGCTGCTTCCGGCGGGGGCGCTGGTTTTTGTGTATGGAAGCATTCGCAAGCAAATGAAGAATTATTTCGTCGCTGGGATGATCTTTCTGGCGATAGGGCTAGTGCGGTTGCAAGAGGATATCTTCGAGCAGAGGTCACGCTGGCCGATCTTGTTATTGATTCTGGGGTCGTTGTTGATGGTGAGCGCTACGCGGTATTCGGCGATCAAAATGGCCGTGGCCCGGATGATCAAGCGCGTGGGCTGAAGGCGCGGGATAGGCTCCGCTTGGACTGCAATTCCCACCTTTTTTTGTCGCTATAACTTAATGAGGGGAAGTCATGACACCGCAGGTCTACGGCAGGGTTGCCGGGAGACCCGGGCGGCCCTCGGAGGAGTGCGACTATGGTTAAAGAAGCGGGGGTTAAAAAAACGAGGAAGAGTTCTGGGCGGTGGAGCTGGCTACTAGGGGCTGCGCTGGCAGCGGGGAGTATCGTGGCTAGCGGGTGCGACAGCGACGGACCACTGTTCGTGATGTCGCTTCAGCCGGTCTACACGCCGCTCGATTTGGAGGCTGATTCGAGATTGAACGGGATGTGGAGCGACAAAGAAGAGGAGGTGACGTTTTCATTCGAACAAGGAACAGAGGAGGGGAAACTGAACGAGTACAAGCTGGTGGTGATAGAAAAGGACGGAGGGAAACAATTGTCGGGTGAATTCGAAGCGCGCGTGGTGCGGCTGGGAACCACTTATTTTCTGGACATTTATCCTGAGAGCAGCAAGGAAGGGAGCGATTTTTACAGATTGCATTTTGCGCGGGCGCATACCATCTCGCGCCTAGAGATCAATCAGGACTCGATCCAGTTGGAATTCATGAGCGCCAGCTGGCTGAAGGCGAAAATAGACGAAAAGAGCGTCGATTCGGCTTCCGTGGAAGTGGATGATGCGCTGCTGCTGACAGGAACCACCGAGGAAGTGCGGGACCTGATGTATTCCCATGCTAACGACGACAAGGCGTTCGCCGATCCGCTGTTACTGGAGAAGCGGCCGGTCGAGGAGAGAGGACAATGAGTGCCGTAGAGACTCGGCGAGCTGACATGCGAACGGCAGTGCGACGAGATTGCGTGGAGAGCGTAGCGTCAAGCGCACCCAAAACGCGCACCCCTTGATAGATCAAACTCCAAAGGGATACAGGACCCAAGAATGTCAGACCGGGTTAAGAGTGCTCCACCGGTGCTCCACCCGCCCGACGGATTAGAGCCGTGGCCTGACGCCAAAGGTGAAAGACGGCTGTCCTAAAACTGCTCGTCGGTACAGATGACAGTGCCCTGTGCGGGGGGTAGCGTGGCAAAGGGGGCTCCAACTAACCTACAGATTCTTGGAAAACATTATGCTTTTCCTTCTGAACGTATTGCTTGTGGCGGCGTCGCTCATTGCGATGCCGCTGGTCAAATCAGCGCAACTACTGGCAGCTCAACAGCCCGCAGCCCAACAACCGGTGGCCCAAGAACCGGCAGTGCAACAACCGCCAGCCCAACCACCGGCAGCGCAAGAACCGGCAGCGCAACAACCGGCAGGCAAACCACCGATTACAGAGAGCCAAGTTGTGGACAAAATTGTGACCCGAGAGCAGGAGGAAATGCGATTGATCCGCCAATTCTCGCCCTTGGTGGAGACGTATGTGCAAAATTTCCGCGAAAATAAGCATCTGGGAGCAGTGCCGGACGGAGACAAGTATCTTCTCGGCCGGGCCGATTTTTCGCGTGGCGTTGAGGTCATCTCTCTGAACGACACGCAGAGTAAGAACAAGAACTTTTTCGGGTCCGTGGGGAGTTTCTTCTCCTTCGGGAAGCAGTATGTACCTGCCGGCTTCTTGCAGATGGTCTTCATTGACTCCGAGGGGTTCAACCTAGGGAACTACAAATTCACCTACGTTCGCCGTGAATTCCTGGGCGAAGTGCGTTGTCTCGTGTTTGACCTGACGCCGTTGCCCAAGACGGGCAAAGGACGGTTCGTTGGGCGTATTTGGGTAGAGGATCAGGATTACTCCATTGTGCGTTTCAACGGCAGCTACGGCCCTGCGTCCTTAACCAGCTACTACTTCAGTTTCGACAGCTGGCGGATGAATACCGGAAAGAAACAATGGCTTCCGGCGTTCATCTACAGCCAGCAAGGCGATTTTCAGGACGCACAGACGAAGAGCATGGCGTTCAAGCCATTCAAGGCGCAGACGCGACTTTGGGGCTACGCCCCTGGCGGCGCTGGGGAAGGGCAAGAGCTGACCAAGGTCCTAGTGGAAACACCGGTGCAGGATCAGGCTGAGAAGGCGGACGACTACTCGCCTCTGCAGGCGGAGCGTTCCTGGAAGCGCCAAGCCGAAGACAACGTCATGGACAGCATAGAGAGGCTAGGGTTGATGGCGCCGCACGGAGAAGTGGATAAGGTGCTGGAGACGGTGGTGAACAATCTCGAGGTCACGAATGATCTCGACATCCAACCGGAGGTCCGCTGCCGCGTGGTGATGACTTCCACGCTTGAGTCATTCACGATCGGGCACACCATTGTGCTGAGCCGCGGACTGATTGATGTGCTGCCCGACGAGGGTAGCCTTGCGGCGATCGTCGCGCACGAGCTCGGTCACGTCTTGCTGGGGCATCACATGGACACGCAGTTCGGGTTCCTCAATCACTTGCGGTTTGACGAGAAGGAAACGTTCAGCCACTTTGGCTTTGGCCGCACACACGAAGAAGAGCAGGCAGCGAACCAGAAGGGGGCCGAACTGCTGAGCAAGTCGCCGTACAAGGATCAGACCGGGACCGCTCGGCTTTTTCTCCAAGCTCTGAAGGACCGCTCTAAGGATATTCCCAACCTGATCAGTCCTCACCTGGGCGACCGCGTGTCGACAAATTTGGCGATTGCCTCAGAGTCCTCCGCGCAGGCCCCGGCCGAAAAGCCGGCGGCGAACGTCATTGCTGCGCTGCCGCTCGGCGGCCGCGTCAAGATCGATCCGTGGAGTGGCCGCTTGCAGATGCTCAAGTCCAAACCGGTGAGCTCGGTAGCTGAGTACGAGAAAATACCGTTCGAGATCACACCGTTCATGCTCTTTCTCACACGCCAGGGGGACTCTTCCTCCACGGAAGTTGTTGGCGCAGCGTCTGCCAAACCAGAGGCAAGTACGAGACCGTAGTCGGGACTGAGTCCTACGCTAGCTGTTTCCTGCTGTGAGATTCCTGCTAATAGATGGGCCTCCTGCCGCGTGCGGCAAGAGTGAAGCGCTCCGAATTGTGCCGCGTCCGAGGTATAGTTGGCGGGCGGAGAGCTGGAAATGGGTGTCACAAATTTTCAGGGATTGACCGTGTTGACGCTGGAAAGCCGGCGTGGGCAGGAAATGAGCCGGTTGATAGAGACGTATGGCGGCAAGGCGGTTCATGCGGCGGCGATGCGAGAGGTGCCGCTATCTTCCAATGTTGATGCGTTGAAATTTGCTGACGCGTTATTCGAGGGGAAATTCGACGCGGTGGTGTTTCTGACAGGTGTCGGAGCTCGCGCGCTTTCGAAAGTTGTGGAGGGTGTGCATCCAACTGAGAAGTTTTTCGAGGCATTGAGAAAGGTTTCGGTTGTAGCGCGAGGACCGAAGCCGGTGGCTGTGCTGCGCGAGTGGAAAGTGCCGATAGCGATTGCCGCGCCGGAACCAAATACGTGGCGCGAAGTGCTCGGGGCGATTGACGACAACAAGCTGGATTTGCGCGGCAAACAGGTTGCGGTTCAAGAATATGGGGTTTCCAACCCGGAACTGTTGGACGGTTTGCGGGAGAGAGGCGCGCACGTAACACCGGTGCCGGTGTACCAATGGGATTTGCCGGAGGATACGGCTCCGCTGCGCGCGGCGGTGAACGAAGTGATCGCGCGGCGGATCGACGTGGCGTTGTTTACGACCAGCGTGCAGGTCCATCATCTTTTCCAGATTGCTGAAGGAGAGGGTAAGAAAAGCGGATTGAAAGCGGGTTTGGAACGCGTGGTGAAGGCTTCGATTGGGCCGACGACTTCGGAAACGCTTCGCAGTTATGGATTGTTGGCCGATCTTGAGGCTTCGCATCCCAAGATGGGATTTTTGGTGAAGGAAGCAGCGGAACGCGCGGAGGTACTGCGCGAGCGGATTCAATCGCGGTCGAAATGATTTAGCTCAAAATTGATTTAGGTGGAAAAAGCGAATCGTCGCGGCGACGAGGTCGCCGGGGCTTAACTGTTCAATCGTGAAGACCGAAGCGGGTCAGCAATTCGCTGCGGCCGAGTTTGGTGATGGTCAGAGCGCGGCTGTCGAGATCTTGGGTCAGCCATTTTCGTTTCAGGGCGACGTTCAACAGGGCGGCAGCGACCGCGCCGCCGACATGCGGCCGCCGCTCACTCCAGTCAACGCAGGCGTAGGCGAAGCGGCGGCGTAGCGCGCGAGTTGCTTCGACGTCAATTCCAAGAGCTTCGAAGGATTTAGCACCGCGAGGCGTGAGGTTGTAGGCGTTGTCGCCGCCTGAGCTGCAGGAGAGCCATCCCAGTGACTTGAAGCGGTCATGCAGCGAGACGCCGAGGCTGCCTGCGATGTGATCGTAGCAGGTCCGCGCGGCGCGCAGGCGATTTGGCGTGTTGGGCACGAATACGTCGCGAGAGCCGCCGGCGAGGACGCTCAAGGCTTCGAGAGCGGCGGCCACGTTGGCGCCTTCCAAACTGTAGTAGCGATGTTTTCCCTGCGCGAGCACTTTTACCAAGCGCTGCGTATGGAGCCGGTGGAGGTGGACGCTGGCGGTGGACGGGGTTATCTCGGCGAGCATCGCAAGCTCTGTGCTCGTTCGCGCGCGGCCGTCCACGAGGGAGTAGAGCATGCGGGCGCGAGCGGGTTCGCCGATGGCAGCGGCGATTTTGGAGACGGCAGCGTCGGCGTGGTCTTCGGCATTCACAGGGACATCCATAGTTTGATGGTAGACGAAGTGTTCCTGTAAGGCAACCAGCATACTCCTACGCATGCGGCCAACGAAATCTGCGACGGGACGCGCAACTCAGCCTGCGGGCAAGCACATCAGCCGGCGCGAAGTCATCGAAGGAACGGTGGCGACGGTCGCGGCGTTGAGTATTGAATGCGATGCAAGGGCCAGACCGGCCACAGAGGGGACACCGACGATGATCATGTGCGTCATACGCTACCAAATCGATCCATTCCAACGGGATGCGTTCAAGAAGTACGCCGAGAATTGGGGGCGGATTATTCCTCGATGTGGAGGGCACCTTGTGGGCTATTTTCTGCCTTATGAAGGGACGAACGATGTGGCATGGGGGTTGATCGCATTCGACAGCCTGGCTTCGTATGAGACATATAGAAC
>Ga0210405_10003871_pt1 | contig 14380 bp, 12 predicted proteins | sample IncBWH11MmetaG_FD_155492 | JGI IMG/M metagenome (GOLD analysis project Ga0210405, IMG submission 155492) | Forest soil microbial communities from Barre Woods Harvard Forest LTER site, Petersham, Massachusetts, United States - Inc-BW-H-11-M | ecosystem: Environmental > Terrestrial > Soil >... | reverse complement strand
GCCGTCACGTTTCTTAGAGTTGTTTAGAAGGATTCTTTTCGACTGAAGACATGCCGCTTCATCGTCTTAATGAATTGAGGCTCGTGCAGCCGCCGAAGCAGAAAGTACTCGTTGATGGGGCGATCATCGGTCAAAGCAGGAACCTCAGGGTCTTCCTGGATGAGGGTGTCCAATGGTATCTCGCCGTCAAGAACCGCTTGGAACTGCTGCTCCGCAGACGATGCAGGGTTCCACTCCACCAGGTCTTTTGCGGCGTTCGCAGGCATGTGCTGCGCCAATTCCGCAGCCGACGCTTGTGGGATTGTGCTCGCGCTCGCGAGAAAATGGACACCGGACCCGCCGGGCGTTCGAAAAGTCCGCACGGTGGCAAACGATTCTTGCAGAGCCTTTGCCACCGAGGCCCAGGTCGCAGGGTCTCCGTCGGGCATCCACTGCTGCAGGATGCCCCCCGCCCTCAAGTGCGCCTTCGCAATCGAGTAAAACTCCTTGGAGTAAAGCAGGCTGGAGCCCGCGGCTGGCACCGGCGGGGGCGGATCGATCACGATCACATCGTACTGCTCAGGCGACCGCTCCAGAAACGATCGGCCGTCGTCGATCACAATGCGTGACTGCGACGTATCCAGGGTTGGTGCATCCGCGTGAAAGTAGGAAAACAGCGGCGGCACGCTGGGAACCAACTCCGCTGCGGTCGTGGGAATGTGCCAGGAGAGGGCCGAGCGGTACGTCGTCCCCATTCCGAAGCAGATGACCAGTGCATTCGTCGGAGGCCGCTGCATGAATGCGAGCGGCAGATGAACCATCATCTTTGTAATCGGGGTTAGGTTGGTGATGCCAACTCCATTGATCAAAAGCCGCCTGCCGAAACCCCTACCAGTCGCGACCACCGTGGCAGTGCTGTCCCGCCGAACCTGGCGGGGATAGTATTGCTGCTCGTAGCCAACCGTGAAAAACGCCATGGCCACGGCGCCCAGCACTAGCATCGACGCGGTCACAAGCCTAGGCGAAGACTTTCGAATCGAGCGGGGAACAAGAAACAGCCCCACCGCAAACCACGGAATCGCAAATATACAAAGGGCAACGCGCTCACCCACCCATGGAAGCAGCACAAAGCCTGAAATCAACGGCCCTACCACGCAACCCGCAATGTTGATTGCATAGGCGCTGCCAGCTCGGTCAGGGTCACCTGCGGAGTAGAGATCGACAATCATTGGAGTAAGGAATCCAACGAGCGCCGAAAATGGCGCCACTCCCAACACCATGCGTAGCACCGCTGCCAGCCGCAGACGAGGGTCAGCCGCAAGAAATGGCACCAGAACTGAAAATCCTAGAAGAGTCCAAAGTAGATAGTCATCTAGGCTGACTCTGTTCCTTTTTTGCTGGTAGGCCCGCGAGCCTAGATAGGTGGCGCCCAGGTATGTGGCCAGAATGGACGCAAATGCATAGACCACCGTACCGAGCGGCGGCGTATAGATCCGTATCCAAGCGATCTCGACACCCATGCTCGTGATGCCTGTTCCAGCCAGCAGCCACAACAACTTCTTGTCCGTCGCTTTCCGGTTTGGAGCAGTTCCGAGCCGAGCCGTCTCGACATTCGCAACTCCGCTTTGCGTAATCTCGACCTTTGATTTCCCTTGCTGACCGATCTGGTCCTTTCGCCTCGATCGACCGAGTGACAGCCCAAACGCGCATGTGGCGAGTAGGAAATTCAAGGTCGCTCCCACATACAAAGTGTGATGAAACCCAAGCAGTTCAATCAGGAATAGTGGAATAAACGCGCCTGATACCGCTCCCAGTACATTGGCGACGTAAAGGTAGCTGAAAGACCGACCGCTATGGGACGAGGAATTGCTCTTGATGGCGAGCATGGCAAACGGAAATGTCGCGCCCATGCACGCGCACCACGGGATCAAAGTAATAGCAATCCATACACCCGCCCACAAGTAATATCCCGAAGATGACAGAGCCATCGGGCTGATGCCTCGCTGAATCAGGGCTCGCCCCACTGACAACTCGTATGGCACGATGACGGCCGAGACGCCGATGAGCAACTCCGTGATGGCATAGAGACGCAGTGCAGGAAAAGGAATCCGATCCTGATATCTTCGCGCCAGAATCCCGGAGCCCCATGAACCCAGGCCAAGTCCAACCATGAATGCGGAAAGGACAATCGAGACTAGCGCGGCCGTAACTCCGAACTGGGCCATGGCCAGGCGAACCCACACGATCTCATACAGGATGCTGCAGAAACCCGAAACGAAGAAAAATCCGAAATACCACCGCATTGGGGAATCGGCTCCAGAAAAGTTTTTTGACTAGGAGCACATTTAAGCAGGATGTTCTACACAACGCAATGCGGTGGAGGAACGTGTCGGGACGTTTGCTGGAATCTGTTGTGTCGTGAACGGGTGTTCTGGTGCAACGCTCGACTCACGCGCCCGCCGCTCCCTGGTTATGGAACTTCACCTCCACCAGTTTGCGGTCCTCGTCCGACACCTGGAACATAGCGCGTGGCTTCAGGTTCATGAAGCTCGCTACAAAAACCTCAGGGATTTGGCCGATGCGCGTGTTGTAGGTGTTGACGTCATCGTTGAAGAACTCGCGCCGGTCGGCGATGCGCTCTTCTAATTCGCTGATGCGCATCTGTAGTTTAAGAAAATTCTCGTTTGCCTTGAGTTGCGGATAATTTTCGGCCACCGCGAACAGCCCGCGCAGCGCCCCCGTCATCAGCACATCGGCTTGCGCTTTCTGCCCAATGCTGGCCGCATTCATCGAGGCTGCCCGCGCCTGCGTCACCGCCAGCAACGTCTGCTGCTCATGCTGCATGTATCCCTTGACGGTTTCGACCAGATTAGGGATCTCGTCGTGGCGCTGCTTGAGCAGTACGTCGATGTTGGCCCAGGCGCGGTCGTTATCGTTGCGCAGGCGCACCAGTTCGTTGTAGAGGATGACTACATAGACCAGCACTCCCACCACGAACAGCAGGAACGCCGTCCCTTCGATCACAGTGCCGCCCATTTCGCTCCTCGGCTCCAGCCTTGTGTATCCAGTGAAACAGCACACCGTACATGCCTGCAAGTGACTGACGGGGCATCGTCCAAGGTCATCGAACCAGCGATGGATGGCAGAAACACAAAGGGCTGAGACCTCAGTCTCAGCCCTTCAATCCATCGCGGATCAACTACCCTTCACCCTTGTTACGGCTTATGCGGAGTCAGATCGCAAGCGTGCCTTACCTCGTCCAGGTTCAAACCTGCTGGCGAAAACTCCGCGATCGCGTAGCCGGTTCTGGTTCTGACTTCCACGTTGAACACCTCTGCCCCAATCGCGCCTCGCACCGTCCCCTTATCCATCGACAAGAAGTGTCCCCGAACCCAGTTCCAGCCTTTGTGATCGTGACTTCCGTCGATCCGCACCATGACTTCCATCTTTGGCTGGCCCCAGAAGCCCGGATAGTCCGGTCTTCCAAGCCTGGCGCCCGGATTGAAGTCCGCATAAGCATATTTGCCATTCGTGCAAACCAATTCGACCCGCGGCTTGTAGTCCGGGTCTTCTTTGAGATAGTTGTTGGCAAGCAACTCGAACCTGACTTTTTTCGCAGCAGTCATCTTGTCTTCCGACTGAAACTCCATCCACTTGCCGCCGGCGCTAACGCCGTCTCTCTCGTCCTGATACGGGCTCATGGCCCCTTGCTGGGCAAAAGCCGCCAAACCCATCAACAGAAAGCTGGCCAAAGCGATCCCAGCTACGAATGTATGGTTCTTATCTTGAAACAAGCGCAGTCCTTTCAAGGTCTCCTCCCACTCAAGAACATCCTACATATTGAACCCAAATCAGCGGCAAAAGTTGCATGACTTTGCACCCTCTCGCCGACAATCAGCCAACACGGATGGATTTTTGCACGCTAGGCCAATCGGCATCGATTATTCTCGAGTCGTGAGATTTAGTGGTTACTTAATTTTCAGATCGATATAGACCTGGGAGCGGTCGTCGAACTGGCTGACGGACTTCGTGTCGCTCTTGCTGCCATTGTGTTGGGCGTAGACTTCGTAGTCGGCTGCTGCCGAGAGGCCGGGAAAACGATACGTTCCGTCCTCGCCGACGATGTAGGTCTTCACTGCATGGTTGCGGGTGTTGGTGAGGTACACGACGGCGTCTTTCACCGGATTATCCTGCTGGTCAAGAACTTTGCCACTGAGCAGCCGGCCTTGCGTCTTGTCCTTCTTGTCGGGCGTGGCATGAGCGCCTACAACGACCAACAGCAGGAGCGCGCTGCCAATGAGGCGGGTATTCCGGATAGACAGTCTGCAGCTCATGCGGTCACTTTCCTTTTCCTCTCACTAGTGCGTGAGGTGCAAGCTCATATCCACGCGCTCGTCATACTGTACGTGGATGTTGACCTCTTGCGCCAGACGCAACGTCTGGCCATCCGTGGTTTTCACTCCCTTTAGGTCGGCCCAGATAACATAGTCAGCTTCGCCGGCCGGAACGCGTTGCGCAAACTCGCCGGCATGGTCGGAATAAAGTTCCCATTTGGCTTTCTTGTCGGATGCGCGGCGTATCTTCACCTTCACCCCGTATACCGGGCGATCATCTGGGCCCCAGACGGTTCCAAAGATCAGCGCATAGGGATCCGTCGGCTTCAACTTAGACGGAGGCGCGGCAAGGGCCGTGGATGAAAAATGAACAGAGAAGAATAAAAGCAGCAGGCAGAGCGGTAGACCGCGGAATAGACCACGAAAAGATGAGCGCGCAGACAGAACCCGTGGGTGCGTTCGACTACTCGTCGCCGTCTTCGGTCTCAACTTCTTCTTCCTCTTCGACGTAGCCGGCTTCGATTGCCTTCAGTTCCAGCGGACTGGTGGTCACGACTTCGAAATCCGTGCCACACTCGGGACAGGAGACAATCTCGCCTTCATCAACTTCTTCTTCTTCCACGTCGAGATTGGTTTCGCATTCAGGACACAACACCATGATTCCTCCGCTACCGTTTGGGTACCACGCTTAGACACCCTTCTTAGATACCCTTGATAATATTTAGATTCTTCCCCGCCGTAGGTCAAGGGGCGGGGGCTGTAGAGTGTGAGATTATATTTCACCGACTGGCCTTGACATTTCTTATGGCGGAGCCTACATGATTTTTCTTCTCAGGAAAAGAGTGCGGCTTTTGTTGCTCACGCTGTTTCTCGCTGCGATTGCACTGGCGCAAGCGCCGAACAAACAAGAACCCAACTCGGCCAGCCCAATGGTTGTAGATGCCCGCATCTCGGCTGCGCTGCAACAAGTTTCCGCCGACCGCATCCGGGCGAATATCGAAAAGCTGGTCAGCTTTGGAACGCGATCCACTATTTCGGCCCAGGATCCCGCTTCGATCACGGCAGGCCACGGAATTGGCGCGGCGCGCGAGTGGATCAAATCTGAGTTCGAGCGCTATTCAAAAGACTGCGGCGGATGTTGGGAAGTTAAGACCGACAGCTTTACCCAACCGGCTGCCGACCGTATTCCCCAACCCACGGAAATCACCAATGTTTATGCAGTGCTGAAAGGCACCGATGCAGAGGGCGCAAAGCGCATTGTCCTGGTAACCGGACACTACGATTCCCGCAATAGTGACACTTTCGACGTAAAGGCCGACGCTCCGGGCGCGAATGACGACGGCAGCGGAACCGCCGTCAGCCTGGAATGCGCGCGAGTCTTGAGCAAACTGAAGTTTCCCGCGACAATTATTTTTCTGACAGTAGCGGGCGAAGAGCAGGGACTCAATGGCAGCCACCACTTCGCCAAGATGGCCAAGGATAAGGATAAAGAGCAGGGCTGGAACGTCGAGGCCGTCCTGAACAATGACATCGTTGGCGGCGACAAAAGCGCGCAGCAAGATCACTCCGTCGTGCGCGTATTTTCTGAGGGAGTACCTGCTGCGGCCACGGACCAGGAAATCAAGCGAATTCGGGGCTTAGGCGGGGAAAACGATTCTGCTTCCCGGCAGTTGGCCCGCTATGTCGCCGATGTGGGCCGGGCATATCATGCAGGCGTGAAGCCGATGCTGGTGTTCCGGCTCGACCGCTATTTGCGCGGCGGAGATCACTCTTCCTTCAACCAGCAAGGATTCACTGCAGTGCGCTTCACTGAATTTCGTGAAGATTTTCATCATCAGCATCAGAATGTGCGCACCGAAAACGACGTCGAATATGGCGACACCGCCAAGTTCGTTGACTTCGATTATGTATCGCACGTAGCCCGGCTGAATGCTGCGACCCTGGCGTCCCTCGCATCGGCGCCCGCCCCTCCTGCGAATGTGCACCTGCTTACCAAAGATCTGGAGAACGAATCCACTCTCACGTGGGAAGCGCCCGCCGGTGGTCGCGCCGCAGCCTACGAAGTGTTGTGGCGCGCCACAACCAGCCCGGAATGGGAGCACGCGCAAAATGTCGGCAACATTACCCGCACAACTCTGAACCTTTCGAAGGATAATGTCATCTTTGCAGTACGAGCCCTTGACGCCGAAGGACACCTTAGTTTGCCGGTCGTGCCCTTGCCGGAACGCTGAGTTCGGTATCTACTGCTTACAGGAGCGAATTCCTTTGCGCGGTCGAGAAATGACGTTGAGTTTCCCGCCCTTCACCAAGGCAGTGATCTGGCTGCTGGGCATTAACACTGCCGTGTTTCTGGCGTTGTCCGCGTTCGGTTCAATCGCGGTGATCCGGTGGGTGTATGTGACGCTCGGCCTCGTGCCCAGCATGACGGTGTTCCATTTCGCGATCTGGCAAATCGTGACCTACAGCTTTATCCACGTGGGTTTCTGGCACTGGTTTGGAAACATGCTGGGGATTTGGATGTTCGGCTCTATGTTCGAAAGCGCGTGGGGCACGCGCCGGTTTCTGGAATTGTTTTTCACGGGCGTGATCGGAGCCGCACTCACCACCATCGTTCTTTCGTTTGCGCACATTCTGATCAACCCCGATACGCCAACGGTCGGCGCCTCCGGCGGCGTTTTCGCAATTTTGATGGCGTTCGGAATGGTGTTTGGGGAGAACGAAATCATGATGATTCCGTTCCCCTTCCTGATCAAGGCCAAGTATTTCGTGCTGATTCTGATCGTAGTAACCGTGGCCTTCGCGATCAGCGGCGGCGGCGGCACAGCTTACCTGGCTCACCTTGGCGGCTTGTTCTTTGGATATCTCTACGTGAAGTTTTCACCGGCGAAAGGCATGTCCGGTCGATTCTCGTTTTCGGAGTGGTGGTACGGACTGAATAATTCTTATTACCGCTGGAAGCGGCGGCGGGCTGCCAGGAAATTTGAAGTGTACATGAGCAAGCACGACCGCAAAGTCCATTTCGACGAACACGGAAATTACATCCCGCCGGACGATGGTCCGCGCAAGGGCAACGGCGGATCGAAGTCGGGGTGGGTGAATTAAATCCTCACTCCGCGAAAAACGATTGGAATTCCGGCAGCACTTCGGCCGTTAACTCGCCCCGCACAGCCCTTCCTTTGAACCCTAAATCGTGACCAGCGCCCTCCACGGTCAGCAACTTCGTCTTCGCCGGAATCAGCTTTAAGGATTGCTCAATCTCCGCAATCGAGCCGAAAGGATCCCGTGTGCCTTCGACGAACAGCGCCGGAGTATGCAGGTGGAAAAAATGTTGCGTGCGGAGTTGTTCCGGTTTGCGCGGCGGATGGAGCGGGTAAGAGAGCAGCAGCAGACCAGCAGGCTCCGCCGGTGCCGTGTCCGCTGCCTTTTCAGCAAGCTCGGCGCAGAGCATGCTGGCTTGTCGTCCTCCATACGAGTGACCCCCGAGAAAAAGATGTCGGCTTATCTGAGCTTTCATCGCCGCCAGCGCATTGCTAAGTCCCGCGCGGTCGCGCTTGGCGTCACCCGGTCCCGGCGGACCGTAGGGGCGATCCTGCCGATATGGAAGATCGCACCGCAAGACGAGAAACCCAGCCTCCGAAAAAGAATTTGCCAACGCAACCAGTAAAGGAGCCTGACAGTTTGATCCGGCACCGTGAGTCAGAACTAGTCCGTTGCCATTAGGCTTCGCGGGACGATGTAAAAGTCCACGTACGAACGGCTCAACCGAAACATCGGTAAAAACCTGCGGACTGGATTCAGCCGCAAGAAACCCAATCGGCTTTTCTTTCTCTTTTTTCGAGCGAGATTTGAATAGTCCTGAAACCTTCATATGCCCACTTCTTCCAGCTTCTCGTAAATTTTCAGGATATGAATTTCGTTCCCCAACCTGGCCCAGCAGCGCAGCACCTCAGGATCTTCCTGCGCCGTGGCGCGCGCCTGTTCCGAATTCCAGTAGCGAAGCAGCACGTACTGTGAGTCGCCGCTTTGGTAGAGGAGATCGCGGCCGTACCCTTTGGCCGAAACGATGGCGTTGAGTTCGTGCATCGTAGAAAGCGATGCGGCTTCCAAGCCGGGGAGAGGCTCCCAGATCGCGATGGATAGATACTCCTGCGACATACCCCGCGATTATAGCTTTTTGCGTGCGGCAGCGCGCTTGCTGGTCGGGTGCGAAACGGCGCTGGCTTCTTCGGCGGTAACTACGTGCAGCCGCATGAAGTTCGTCGACCCGGAAGCTTGGCGCGTGCCCGCGACCACCCCGAGGACGTCATCGGGTTTGAGCAAACCGCGACGCAGCAGTTCATACTCGGCCACGTCGACCATGCTATCGCTCGTAAGCCCCTGGTCGCATTTCATGGGATGCACCCCCCAGTACATGTGGGTACGCTGCGCGATCATGACGTTGTGAGTAAACGCGTAGATGGCGGCATGGGGGCGATACTTCGAAATCATGCGTGCCGTGTTGCCAGTCTCAGTAAAGATGGCGATCGCTCCCATGGGAAGATCTTCGGCGGCATGGGCGATGGATTCACAAATGGTTTCGGCAACAGAGAGGCCATGCCGGTCGCGGCGCCGCCGCTGCGTAAACTCGCCCATGTTGCTCTCGGCCTCGATCACGATGCGTGCCATCATCGCGACCGCCTCGCGAGGATAATTCCCGCTGGCGGTTTCCGCGGACAGCATGACTGCGTCGCTGCCATCGAAGATCGCATTGGCGACGTCGCTCGCTTCAGCCCGCGTGGGACGCGGGTTTTCGATCATCGATTCCAGCATCTGCGTAGCCGTGATCACCGGTTTGCGCCATTGAGCCGCGCGGTGAATCACGTGCTTCTGAATGACTGGAACTTTTTCCGGCGCCATTTCAACGCCCAGATCTCCTCGCGCCACCATCACGCCATCGGAAGCCTCGAGAATTTCTTCCAGATGGTCGATCGCCTGCGGCTTCTCCAACTTCGCGATCAAAGGCGTGTTGCAACCATGGCCGGAAACAATCTGCCGGACCATGTTTACGTCAGCCGCAGAACGAACGAAAGAAAGCGCAACTGCATCCACACCGTGCTTCAATCCAAACTCAAGATCTTTGTGATCTTTTTCGGTGAGGGCGGGTATCGACAACGCCGTCCCCGGCAAATTGATGCCCTTGTGCTCGCCCACCGGACCGCCATTCAACACATCGCAGACCACATCTTTGCCGCGCACAGTGCGCACTCGCAGCTCGATCAGCCCGTCGCACAAAAGAATGCGGGTTCCGGGCCCAACCTCGCGCGCGAGATCAGGAAACGTGGTGGAAAGTCGCGTGGCGGTTCCGGCGATGTCGCGCGGGGTGATAATCACAGTCGAGCCGCTCTTCAGCAAAACTGGTTCGTGCCCTTCAAGCCGTCCCGTGCGGATCTTGGGCCCTTGCAAGTCCTGCAGGATACAGATCGTGCGCCCTTCTTTCTCGGCGGCACGGCGCAGGCGTTCGATGTTGCGGGCATGATCCTCGTGTGTGCCGTGAGAGAAGTTCAGACGGGCGACATCCATGCCCAAGCGAAGCAAATCTCGCATCCCCGCCTCGGAATGGCAAGCCGGACCGATGGTACAGATGATCTTGGCTCGGCGTGCGGCGGGCTTTCCGCCGACCACTGCCGGCAGAACACTCTCCGGGGCGGGGGAATTTTCTGCTGCGAGTTGCGACTTGCGTGCTTTCATCGGTTTCCAGAGGAGCGGTGCCTGATTTGGAAAAGGTCTTCGCTCAGAGAAAGCTTATTGTAATTGTTTAATGCTTCTTAATCTGTGAAGCACCAAAGAACAATTCAATCGCCTTCATTTGAAATTTCTGTTTTAGAGTTCCGTTCTACAGTGAAGATCGGCAGTTCTGGAGTTTTCCGCAGCAGGGTCCAGCGTTGTGCCTACACTTTCGGGGAATTGATCGCAATCAGCTCTTTTCCCAGCATAGCGCGGGGGAAAAGCATGGCATTGAACTCCGCGCCGACCAGGATCACCAGCGAAACCATATACATCCACACCAACAAAGCGATGGCTGCGCCGAGCGATCCGTAAATAATGCTGTAGTCGGCGTAGTGCTGCAGATAAAAGCCAAACAGCAGGGTCGATGAGAACCACATTCCGGTAGCGAGCGTGGCGCCGGGTATTACGCTGTGCCACGGCTGGGTGCGCGGTACCGCATTGTGGTAGATCAACGCGATCACGGCAATGCTGGTGAGCGTGGCGATGATCCAGCGGATCGAGGTCCACATCAGCAGAATGTACGGGCTGAATTCATGCGCGGTATAGAACAGGATGCGAGTTTCTATCTTGCTGCCGAATGCGATGAGCAAGGTCGAGAACGTCATGGGCAGACCGGCCAGAACCACCAGCGCAAACGAGATCATCCGCTCTTTCACCAATCCCCAGATTTTCGGCAACTCGTAGCAGCGGCGGAAGCCTTCCATCCACGAAATCATCACACCGGAAGCGGTCCATAAGGTTAGCAGCGAAGCCGTAACCAGAAGCCCGACCGGCCGTTGCGACGCTCCTCGAAGGAAGTTCATCGCCGTGTTGCTTCCCGCCGGCAAAATACGGGAGAGCGCGTAGGAGATTTCGCGCAGGTAAGGCGCGCCCTTGCGAGACGTTGCCAGCAGGGATCCCAAAACCAGCAGCGCCGGAAAGAAAGTAAGAATCGAGGAATAGGCGGAGGCTTTAGCGATGGAAAAGGCGTCGTGCTGGAAAGCACGCCATAAGGCTAGCCGCAGAAGGCGCAGAAAACGAAGCATCCCTGCCCATAGAGTAGGGCCGGAAACAGCTGGACGCAATGAAGGAAGCGAGCCAGGTTCCTCGATTGGCAATCGTTTTAGGTTTGCGTGCATGAACTGTTAGTAGCCAAAAAGAGCCTCGGGGGCGAACAAATTCGCCCCCGAGTTTACCCTAGTTTGATCTACTCCGCCGCCAGTTCTTCGGTTTCACCCTCGTGGCGCATCATCTCGAGAGCGCGCTCGGCCTCTTCGTAGGCTGCCGAGACTTCCGCCTGCACCTTGGCCGCGGCCTCTTCCATCTCTGGCGAGAGGCGCACGTTGCGGTAGTACTCCATGCCGGTTCCGGCAGGGATGAGGCGGCCGACGATGACGTTCTCCTTGAGCCCGCGCAGGTGATCGACTGCGCCCTGGATCGAGGCTTCGGTCAACACACGCGTGGTCTCCTGGAACGACGCCGCCGAGATGAACGAGTCGGTCGAGAGCGACGCCTTCGTGATGCCGAGGAGCAGCGGGCGTCCGGTAGCCGGTTTGCCGCCTTCCTTGATCACGCGCTCGTTCTCTTCGCGGAAGCGGAACTTATCCAGTTGCTGCTCCAGCAGGAACGTGGTGTCGCCCACATCCTCGACCTTCACCCAACGCATCATCTGCCGGACAATCACTTCGATGTGCTTGTCCGAGATGTTGACGCCCTGCAAGCGGTAGACTTCCTGGATTTCGTTCACCAGGTAAGACTGCAGCTCTTTTTCTCCGAGCACGGCCAGAATGTCGTGCGGGTTGAGCGGGCCGTCCATCAAGGGTTCGCCAGCTTTAACACGCTCGCCTTCCTGCACGTTGATGTGAACGCCGCGCGGCACCGAGTATTCCTTCTCGGTACCGTTGTCGGCCTGCACATACAGTTTGCGTTGGCCCTTCGAAACCTCACCGAATTTCACCGTGCCATCGATTTCGCTGATGACCGCGGTTTCATGCGGCTTGCGGGCTTCGAAGAGTTCGACCACACGCGGCAGACCGCCCGTGATGTCCTTGGTCTTCGTTGTCTCGCGCGGGATCTTGGCCAGCACGTCGCCCGGGAAAACCGTGTCGCCATCCTGCACCATGAGGTGAGCGCGGGAAGGCATGAGGTAGCGCTTGCTGCCCTTGCCTTTCACCACGATCGCGGGCTGGCGCTTCTCGTCTGGCGAATCGCCCACGACATGACGCGACAATCCGGTAACCTCGTCCACTTCTTCGTGTAGCGTGACGCCCTCCTGCAAGTCCTTGAACTGCGCCGCGCCGCCGATTTCGGTCAGGATGGCGAATGTGTAAGGATCCCACTCGACCATCACCTTGCCCTGCTCCACCTGATCGCCGTCGTTGACCTTGAGCTTTGCGCCATAGATCACAGAGTAGCGCTCGCGCTCGCGGTTCTTTTCGTCGACCACGGCGATCGAGCCCTGGCGATTCATCACCACCAAGTCGCCGGACTTCGACTTGACCGTCTGCAACCCGACGAAGCGCACGGTGCCTTTGTTCTTGGCATCGAGCCGCGACTGCTCGGAGACTCGCGATGCGGTACCGCCGATGTGGAAGGTACGCATCGTAAGCTGGGTTCCGGGCTCGCCGATCGACTGTGCGGCGATGACGCCGGTAGCTTCGCCGAGTTCGACCAGCCGTCCCGAGGAGAGGTTGCGGCCATAGCACATCACGCAGACGCCGCGCTTCGATTCGCAGGTCAGCACCGAGCGGATTTTCACCCGCTCAATTCCAGCCGCTTGAATCGAAACCGCGAGATCTTCTGTGATCTCGTTGTTGATGTCGACGATCACGTTGCCGTCGTAGTCCTTGATTTTCTCGAGCGATACACGGCCGACAATGCGGTCGCGTAAGGGCTCGATAATTTCGCCGGCTTCGACGATACCCTGGACGTAGATGCCATCCACCGTGCCGCAGTCGTACTCGCTGATGATTACATCCTGCGCCACGTCAACCAGACGCCGTGTGAGGTAGCCGGAATCCGCCGTCTTGAGCGCCGTATCGGCCAGTCCCTTGCGGGCGCCGTGGGTCGAGACGAAATATTCGAGCACGGTCAACCCTTCGCGGAAATTCGCCGTGATGGGTGACTCGATGATTTCGCCGGAGGGCTTGGCCATCAATCCGCGCATACCGGAGAGCTGGCGAATCTGCTGTTTCGATCCGCGAGCGCCGGAATCGGCCATGACGTAAATCGGATTGATGAAACCTTCCTTATCGGCGCGCTGCATCTGCCCGAACATCTCGTCGGCAACTTTTTCCGTGATCGCCGACCAGATTTCGATGACCTTGTTGTAGCGCTCGCCGTTGGTGATGGCGCCGTCGAGATATTGCTGTTGCACCGCGACCACTTGCTTTTCGGCGTCCTTGACCAAAGTCTTCTTGCTGTCAGGGATGACCATGTCGTCGATGCCGATGGAAAGACCGGCTTTGGTTGCATACTTGAAGCCGAACTCCTTCACTTCATCGAGCATCTTCACCGTGGTCTCAAGCCCAAAGCGCAGGTAGCCGTAGTTGACCAGTGCGCCGATGCCCTTTTTCTTGAGCAGGCCGTTGATGTACGGCATGCCTTCGGGCAAATGGTCGTTGAGGATGGCGCGGCCCACAGTCGTGTTGATGAAGGTGCGATCCACCTGAATCGGCTCGGTGTGAATGATGTCCTGATCGTCGTACGCGGTGGTCAGGTCAATCAGTTCACCGGTATAGCGCAGGCGGATGGGAGAGAGCGTTTCCACTTCACCCATTTCGAGCGCCAGCAAAACTTCCTCGATGTTAGCGAACACTCGGCCTTCACCCTTCGCGCCCGGCTTGGCTTTGGTCAGGTAATAAAGACCCAAAACCATATCCTGCGTAGGAACGGTGATCGGCTGGCCTGACGCCGGCGAAAGGATGTTGTGCGAAGCCAGCATCAGCACGCTGGCTTCAACTTGCGCCTCCGGAGACAGCGGAATGTGTACCGCCATCTGGTCGCCGTCGAAATCGGCGTTGAACGCCGTGCAGACCAGCGGGTGAATACGGATCGCCTTGCCTTCCACCAGCACCGGCTCAAACGCCTGGATGCCCAAGCGGTGCAGCGTAGGAGCGCGGTTCAGCAGCACAGGATGATCCTTGATGACTTCTTCAAGGATGTCCCACACGATGGGCTCCTGCTGTTCCACCATTTCTTTTGCCTGCTTGATGGTGGTGACGTTGCCGGTCTGCTCCAGCCGGTGATAAATGAACGGCTTGAACAGTTCGAGCGCCATCTTCTTCGGCAGCCCGCACTGGTGCAGCTTGAGTTCGGGGCCA
>Ga0210405_10003869_pt1 | contig 14381 bp, 10 predicted proteins | sample IncBWH11MmetaG_FD_155492 | JGI IMG/M metagenome (GOLD analysis project Ga0210405, IMG submission 155492) | Forest soil microbial communities from Barre Woods Harvard Forest LTER site, Petersham, Massachusetts, United States - Inc-BW-H-11-M | ecosystem: Environmental > Terrestrial > Soil >... | reverse complement strand
ACCGATGCTTCGTTGCAGCGACGCCAGGCGGACGTGGTGATGCGTGTGGGTGGCCCCGCACTAGACAACACGCACGGGCAAAGCCGCTCGACAGGAATGACCTCCGGAACCTTGCCGGTCGGCGACGATCAGGACGCCCTAGGCCGCGTGTTGTGGGAACTGACGGACCGCGAGTACAAGCGCGCCGCACCCGCTTTCTTAAACGTCAGAACAAACACCGCCGTGCGCGCGGAAGAAGAGGACAAGTCGCCCGACTTCTCGAATGTACCTCCGGAAACGCATTTGGTCAACGTCACTCCCCCGCCCGCTTTCGATCGCTCCGCGTGGGGTGGCGAAGTGCGCAGGCTATCCGGGGCGTTCCGCAAATATTCCGATGTCTATTTCGCGACGGTGGTTCTACAGGTAACGGATTCCAACTCGCGCATGGTTTCCAGCGAAGGCAGCGCGATTGAAACTCCCAGCGCCACCACGCGGCTGATTATGGAAGCGCAAACGCGCGCCGATGACGGGATGGAGCTGTTGCGCGTCGAAACTTTCCAGGCGCCTTCCGCCGGAGGCCTTCCGAGCGAAGCGAATCTGACAGCCAAAATCGCCAAGATGGCCGACGACCTGAAGGCGCTCAAAAATGCGCCGGTGGCCGAGCCTTACGACGGGCCAGCGCTTTTGAGCGGCCGCGCGGCGGCAGTTTTCTTTCATGAAGTGCTCGGGCACCGCCTGGAAGGACATCGCCAGCGGGACGAGGAAGAAGGACAGACTTTCACAAAAAAGGTGGGCCAGGAAGTTCTCCCGAAATTCCTGAGCGTCACGGACGATCCCACCGTTCACGAAATGGCGGGCATGAAGTTGGCTGGTTCCTATGATTTCGATAACGAGGGTGTTCCCGCAAAGCGCGTCGAAGTGATCAAGGACGGCATCCTGAAAAATTTTCTGTTGTCGCGCATGCCCATCAAGGATTTTAGCCAGTCCAACGGGCACGGCCGCAACCAGCCCGGACTAATGCCGACGGGCCGCCAGGGAAACTTGATCGTGAGTTCCACGCAAAATGTTCCGGAATCGGAGATGCGCCAAAAGCTGATCGACGAAGTTAAAAAGCAGAACAAACCGTACGGCTTGTATTTCGACGATATCCAGGGAGGGTTCACTTTGACCACGCGCTCGCTTCCGCAAGCGTTCCAGGTTCTTCCCGTGATCGTCTACAAAGTGTACGCAGACGGCCGCCCGGATGAGCTGGTTCGTGGTGTGGACATCGTGGGAACGCCGCTTGCAGCGCTCACGCGCATTTTGATGACCGGCGACCAGCAGCACGTGTTCAACGGCGTTTGCGGCGCGGAAAGCGGCCAGGTACCCGTCTCCGCGGTTGCTCCAGCGATGCTTTTCTCAGAGATGGAAGTGCAGAAGCGCCAGCATTCCCACGACCGGCCGCCGATTTTACCTGCACCCGGTTTTGAAGGCGTAGCGGCTGCAAAAGACGCGCAAGCCAAGCCGGCGGTGAAACCATGAAAATCCTTCGCACCTTGACGTGTTCTCTGCTGGCGGCTTTACTGCTCATTGGTGCCGCTCAGCTTCGCGCTGCTACGCACAATGCCACTCCAAAAACCTTGCCGGGATCGCTCGGCGTATGGGACACCGTTACGCCGGACGCGGCCGCACCGCATCCAAGCGCAGCTGGCGATGCCCTGCTCGAAGCTCTTCTCACCGAGCTGGACCGCTCGAAAGCGCAACTCAAGATCGAGCAAGTACAATCACCTTATTACATCGAATACCGCGTAAACGACGTGGACGACTACGACGCGGAAGCCGCGTTCGGGGCTCTCCGCGAAAGCCAGCGCGTTCATCTGCGCATTCTTCGCGTCGTCGTGCGCGTCGGCGATTACAAGCAAGACAGCTACTTCGGCCAGGGCATGGGCGAAACCAACATTCTTCCGCTAGAGAACGATCCCATCGCGCTGCGCCACCAGATCTGGCTAACCACCGATGAAGCCTACAAAGCCGCCGGCCAGGCGCTCGCCGACAAACAAGCCGAAATGAAGCGGTTTAGCGCGGACCCCAACCCCATCAACGATTTTTCCAAAGAAGCCGTGATCACCGCTCTTGATCCCATCGTTTCGCTCAAGGTCGATGAATCGGCGTGGAACAAAACTCTCGAGGAGATCACCAATCTTTATCGCCAGTATCCGGAAATTCAATCGGTCAGCGCCTCGGCGCGCTTTTCCGCCATCAATGAATATTTCGTGGATTCCGAAGGGACCGTGACGCGCAACGGTAAGACGACATATAACCTTCAATTGAACAGCTCCGCGCAAGCGGAAGACGGCATGCGGCTGAGCCGCAATCCGTACTGGATGGTTGGCCGCGCGGAAGAACTTCCCTCGCGCGATAAATTGCTTGGCGACGTGAAGCAGGCGCTAGAGACGGTTGTTGCTCTGCGCAAAGCACCCATCGTCGAGGAAGAATACCGCGGGCCGGTGCTTTTCGCTCCAGATGCGTCGGATGACGTGATCGCTTCGCTGGTGGGTTCGAATGTGGTGGGACGCAAGCCGCAACCTGGCAGGCCGAACCGCACAGTCGGCGCTTTTGCCACAAGTTACAAGACTCGCGTGCTGCCCAGCTTTCTCAGCATCATCGACGATCCGACACTGAAAGATTTTCAAGGCCATAGTCTTGTGGGCAGCTACGACGTCGACAATGAAGGCGTGAAAGCGAAGACCGTCAACATCATCGAAAACGGGATGCTCAACAACTATTTGCTCGGGCGGCAACCGGTCCGCGATTTTCCCGCCTCGAACGGACATGGCCGCGCCGCGCCGGGTTCCGGACCTTCGCCGAGCCTCGGCGTGCTGCTCTTAAAGAGCGTCGAAGCGCAACCTCCCGAGGAGCTGAAGAAGAAAATTCTGCAGATGGTCACCGAGCAAGGCAAGCCGTACGCCTATCGCGTGGACACGCTTGGCCCGGGCAATTCTCCGCGTCTCTTGTATCGAGTTTACGCGGACGGCCACGAGGAATTAGTCCGCGGAGCGGTGTTCAGTGAACTGGACGTACGCGCCTTGAGGAGCAATCTCATAGCCGTGGGAAACGATCCGCTGGTCAGCAATCGGAGCGGCGGGGTGCCCACCACTATCATTTGCCCATCGCTGCTGTTCGACGAACTGGAAGTGAAGCGTGCGGATACCAGCAAGGACAAGTTGCCGGAGTATCCTGCTCCGCCACTGAAAAAGTAAAAACGCTTTCCGATACCGTGTTTGCGCTTTTACACTTACCATAGCGGCTGAAAACCTGAGAACGGCCAATTTTTATGACCCTCAGAGAGCGACTCGAATGGGTAACCCGGATGGCGCTGCTGGTGTTTATCCTGGCGGCGGCTGCGTTTCTGAGCGCCATTACCGCGATGCGTATCGCCATTCACGGGCGCGAAGTCAATATGCCAAATCTGGTGGGCAAAAACGTCAGCGAAGCCAACGGATTGCTTCGCTCGCGCGGCCTCGTCCTGCGAGTCGCTGACCGCATCTACAGCGAGCTTCCTATTAATGTCGTGGTGCGCCAAAGCCCGCCGCCCGGCATGCTAATGAAAGTGTCGCAGCAAGCGCACGTGGTGCTGAGTCTCGGGCAGCGGCAGTTGCAGATTCCGCTGCTTGAAGGGAATTCCCTGCGCGTCTCGCGGATCGAGCTGCTGCGCGGCGGTCTCCAAGTCGGAGAGGTTTCCGGGATCACCACGACCGAGCAGCCGGCCGACACGGTCATGCTCCAGACGCCCCGTCCGGGCGGCGGAGCCGCCACTCCTCGCGTCGACGTGCTCGTCTCCGCGGGCCCGCGCGACACGGCCTACGTCATGCCGCATCTGGTCGGACTGAACGAAGCCGACGCTCAACATCGCCTCGATGTCGCGGGGCTCCGCCGCAAAGTGAACTACGTCTCAGCGCCGCAATGGCCGCACGGCGCCGTCGTCGACCAAAGCCCGTTGTCCGGGCAGCGCATCCCCGGCTCGATCACTATCGAACTCACGGTCGCAAACTGACCTGCCGTTAGTTCTTTGGTGCTTCGGGCTTCCGAGGTAAATTCGGCTTAATTCCAAACTGTTTAGATCCCCAATCGCAAAGCTCTTCAAGCATCGGAATTAATTTCTCGCCCGAAGAGCTAAGCGAATAAGTAACCTTTGGGGGAGACGAGGGCCAAGCCGTCCGGCTAACAACACCATCCCGTTCCAATTCACGCAACTGCGCCGTAAGCACCTTCTCGCTTACGCCCCGCAGCAAATTGCGAAGTTCCGCAAACCTCAACGGCTTAAAAGAAAGCCGCCACACCGCTTGGACTTTCCACTTCCCACTCAGTGCGTTGATAGCGGCCTGGACCGGACACCCGTGGTGAGGCTTCATCGAGGACTCCGCGTGAGGACCTCCTCATCGGAGGCTCCGAGCTTACAAATTTGTGCGTACTTCACCGCTTAGCATCGCCGTTATATCATGCCCTGGAAGCATGGCGCACGTGTAGGAGATACAGCATCAGGCGTTCTTCGGCATGCGTGCGCATCACAAAACGGGAGCAACCAATGATTCTCATCACCGGTGCCAGCGGAAGCGTTGGCAAGGCAGTTCTCCAGGAAGCCGTCCGCACGCAATCGCAATCCAAAATTCGCGCTATGTATCGATCAAAGGAGGAAGCCGCAAAAGCCCCAGCGGGTTGCGAGCCCGTCCTAGCTGACTACGCAGACAAATCCAGTCTCCGCAGTGCGCTGAAAGGAGTAACTGCCGTCTACGTTGTCTGTTCGCCGATTCCCCAGCTCGTGGAGCTGGAAAGCAACATGCTGGAGGCCTGCAAAGAATCTGGCGTGAAGCACGTCGTGCTGAATTCTGCCTTGGGCGCCGGCGACTACGGAAAATCTTTCCCCAGTTGGCACCGCAAAGTAGAAGACAAGCTTAAGACCACGGGCCTGCTCTACACGATCCTTCGCCCCAACGGATTTCTCCAAAACATTGTAGCCTTCAACGCCGCCAGCATTCGCGCGCAAGGCGCATTCTACGCCGCCATGGAGGAAGCGAAGGTCAGCTACATCGACATTGCGGACATCGCTGTTGTAGCCGTGAGGGCGCTTAACGGTGGCGCGCACGCCGGCAAGACCTACGAACTAAACGGGCCCGAAGCTATCTCGAATCAAGAACTCGCGAAGCGCATTTCGAAAGTAGCGGGCCGCACCGTGAATTTCGTGGACATTCCCGAATCAGCCCAACGCGACGCCATGCTCGGGCTTAGCATCCCCGACTGGCAAGTAACTGCCCTACTCGAACTGCAGCAATACTACAAGCAGGGTGGAGGCGGAAAGACCGACACTTTGCTGAAGTCGCTGATCGAACGCGAGCCCATCACGCTCGATCACTATCTCACCGCAAACGCCCGCGAATTTAAGCCAGAAGCCGCGACAGCCTGAACCAGAGACCGACGATGAGCACTTCCGCAGAATTGTCCGAAGCGAGGAATCCGAAGACAGGCATGACCCTGACCGAGGTGAAAGACTTCATCCGCAATCATTTCGAGGATTTTGTGAACCGCAAGAACTTGCACGTCGGCGAAACAAACTTCGCCCCCAACTTCGTCGATCACGGCGCCGACGTGCCACCCGGCTTACCGCCAGGCCCCGCAGGCGCCATCCAGTATGTCGGCGCGGCCCTAAAACAAGTTCCCGACCTGCGGGTAGTCATCGAAGACCTCATCGCAGAAGACGACAAGGTAGTCGTTCGCAACCACTGGACCGGCACGGACGCCGCATCTAACCAACGCCTGGAATTCTCCGGAATTGTTATCTGGCGCATCGCCAACCGGCAGATTGTCGACCGCTGGGCTTATCTCGAGACGCCTCACCCCGCACGAACCTGAATTCGCACGGGGTCGAGCGCTCTCAACTCATCGGCCGTAAACCAACACGTGAAACGTTCCTTGAATCGGCGAGCGATTGGGATGCGGCCGGTCAGCGGTGGGCGCTGGGGCTGGACCAAAGTCCGCCGTGTCCAGGAATATATTGTGCGTTTTGGTGTCCAGGCCCATGGTCTTGGCCCCGAACTCGGTTTTGATGGTTTCCGCTTCGCCGAACTTGTCCGGCGAATCTTCGTGGAACACGTGGACCATTCCTTCGCGGGTCGAAACAAAAACCATGCCAGTCTCGGCATCGTAAGCAGCGGCATCCACTCCCGCGGAAATTGGGAATGACTGGATCACTTTTCCGCTGTCCGAATCCAGCACCACTAACATTTGCGGATTGCGTCCCGCGCTAAACAACCGGTGATGCTGAACATCCATCGCCAGCGCCGTTGGCGCGCCGGCTGGAGCCAGTGGCCATCGCGACTTGATCTTCAGCGTCGCGGAATCGATGGCCACAAGTTCGCTCTTATCTTCCAAATTGACATAGACCGTGCCCTTGCCATCAGCCACGGCAAACTCCGGGCCGCCGCCAAGCTCAATCGTCCCCACGACGCTTCCGCTCTTGGCATCGATCACCGTCGAGCTGTGCGGATCGCCGTTCATCACGAAGACGTGCTTCGAGGAAGGATCGTAAATGATGGAATCGGCATCGTTGTCGGCCTTGGCCTCGCCGGTTACTTTCAGCGTCTTCAAATCAAAAATGATCACTTTGCCCTGGCCGCCATCGCTAATGAATCCGCGCCCAAATTCGGTGGCCACGGCAACGCCGTGGTCTTGCTTTAAACCGGTGATGTTTGCGATGAGCGTGCCACTGTCGGCGTCAATCACCTTGATTTCCGTGCCGTGCGAAAGGTAGACGCGCCGCGCGGCTGAATCCACGCTGACATAGTCGAAGTACTCGCGAGTGCTCCCCTCGGCTGCGCCAAAGCTGTATTTCTTCAACAGGTGATAGCCGCCGGCTGCCGCCATGACCAGCGACGCCGCACCCATCAGGACCAAAAGCAAGCGACTTGTAAAACGTCCAAAATTACTAGACTTCATGCGAAACCTCCCTTGCGATGAAACGCATTCCTTGAGATTTATTGTTGCAGCGAATCTTGTTCAGCTAGCTGGGTCCCATGTCCGAATGAAGCTATCGCGTGGAGTATAAATAGAGGATAAACGGATGCGATCCTCGTGTGGCTTCTTTATTTCTCCACCGCTAGGGCTCTAAGGAGCTACGCCATCCAGCAAAATGCGGAACACATACGCGTACTTTCCCGGAGGCTGGGGAGGAAGTTGAATACGCAAGCCATCCGGCTGTTGCTGAAATGCAATCTTGGCGTCAGAACCAAGCAAAACAACGGACGCAATTTTCAGCCCGCTCATCGCGCCGCTCGCAAACGAGCGTATGAGCGCCTCGCCTCTCGATGGCCAGCCAAGCTCAATCGCGTACAGAGTTTTCCCTTTAGCAGTGAATCGAAAATCCTCGGCGGTGTAGCCGGCGGTGTCGGTGTCGTGAAACGATCCGGCCGTAACTTTTGTTGGCCCTTCTCCGTAAGTCTTCCACGGCCGCGTCCCGTAAATGGCCTCTCCATTCAACTTCAGCCACGCGCCCACATCACGCAAAACCGCCTGTACTTCCTCCGGCATCGTGCCATCAGAGCGAGGCCCGATATTCAAAAGCAAATTTCCATTCTTGCTCACGATATCGATCAATTGCTGCACCACGAACTCCGGCGTCTTAAACGTATCGTCCTTGATGTATCCCCAGGACTTGTTGCTAATGGAAGTGTCCGTCTGCCAATACAACGTACGTATGTCACCCAACTGCCCGCGCTCTAAATCGAGCACAGCGCTATGTTCCTGCATCGCGTAATCCTTGTAGTTGATCACGCCGACGTGGCCGCCGTACTTCAGCGAAGTGTTGTAATAAAACGCCGCGAATCGGGTCAAAGCCGCGCGCACGGCGGCCTGCCCGATCCACCAATCAAAATACATAATGTCGGGATGATATTTCTCGACGATCTCCGACGAGCGCGCCAGCCAATCCGCCGTCCACGCCGAAGACACGAACGTAAAATCATTCGACAGAGGCGTCCCCTGCTTGGCTTCCAGCCAGTTGTGTGCGGGCCCGTAAAACGCCGCGTACTTCGGATCATTGATGTCGGACGTTATGCGCCTTCCGACACCTAAAAAGAAATTGTGTTCCACGCGATGCGAAGAAGCGCCGAAGTGCAAGCCCTCGGCCCTCACCGCCTTCGCCAATTCCCCAATCACATCGCGGTGCGGCCCCATCCTGGCCGCCGTCCAGTCGCTCAGGCCACTGTCGTACATCGCGAACCCGTCATGATGCTCCGCCACCGGGACGACATATTTCGCACCCGCTTCTTTGAACAGCCGCGCCCACGCCGCCGGATCAAAATGCTCGGCTTTGAACATTGGCACAAAATCTTTATACCCAAACTTGTCCACCGCACCGTAAGTAGCGATGTGATGCTTGTATTCGTCCGATTCCTCTCGATACATGTTTCGCGGGTACCACTCGTTGCCGAACGCCGGAACTGAATACACTCCCCAATGAATGAAAATTCCAAACTTCGCGTCTTTATACCAGTCGGGCGCCTCGTATTTCTGCAGAGATTCCCAATCCGGACGGAACGGCCCCTCGTGACCCGCGCGATCCACTTCTTTCAAGAGAGCCGCTCGCGGCTCATCATATTTTGAGCTGGCCTTCTGCCAGGCTTGGTCGATCTCCTCTGGATCTTGAGCAGCGCTGGGAGCGCTCGACGCTGCGGCCTGCGCATCCACGTGCGAAGGAATGGCGGCAAAGACTCCACACCAGCACAGCGCAGCCATAACCCAACGCATTGAGCATGCAGCTGTGAGTGAGGTCACGTATCTCCGTCCTTTCGCGAGCAGGTCAATGCCAATCTTCGAACTCGCCATACCCTTCGCGAGTACAGCCGAACTACTTACTTAGAATTTCCAACGCCGTCAACGCATAAATCGTGCCGCATTCCGCCACCCGCCTCATATCCACATATTCGTTCGGACCATGCGCGACGGAAAGCAAACCCGGCCCATAGGCATACGCCGGCATTCCTTGCGCCGCATAAAATCGTGTCTCCAAGAGTCCCGGACACATCTCAAATCGCGGCGCCTGGCCGGCGACGGCGGTAACACTTGCCGCGAGCGCCTGCCCCAATTCTTCATCGCTGCCACTTGCCCCCGAGCGCCCTTGCTGGAAGATCTCCCACTCGAGGGGAATTCCATCGCTCTTGCACGCCTCCAAAACCCCGATCAGGCGCGCCTTTTCTACCTCCAGGTTTTCCTCAGGATTAATTCGCCGGTCGACCGTGAACCAGGACGTGTCCGGCACCACGTTGAAGTTCGTCCCGCCGCCGCTTTGTCCGCCTATCATTAAGATGGAATTCCGCGCGCGCGAAGCTCTGCTTTCGCCAGGCACCTCTAATTCATTTTCCGCGCCAACGTTGTGCTCCGTAGTGCGCAACTCGACCTCTCGCTTCAACGCCAGCAGTCGCTCGACGGCGCGATGCATCCGCTCGAAGGCGTTTTGTCCCCGGTGCTGCAAACCCACGTGCGCGGCTTTTCCCCGAACCTCGACCCGCAGCGAAATCGCTCCACGATTCGCATTCCACACCACTCCGCTGGTCGGCTCCGCAGTAAGCATTCCGACTCCCTCGCGCCCCAGCAACCCCTCCCTCGCTAACCAGGCCGCGCCGCGCGCTCCTCCCGTTTCCTCATCCGGGACCAGCATCAATCCAATTTTCCCTTCGAGCTGTGCTCCACACTCCTTCAAGGCGCGCATCGCATAAAGCATCGCTACCATCCCGCCCTTCATGTCGCATGTCCCGCGTCCAAACAAAAAATGTTTCTTTCGCGCCGGATGGAACTGCTCGGAACTCTGCGCAGGCACTACATCGTAATGTCCGTGAAAATAAAGCGTCCTTTCTCCTCGCCCATACTTCGCAAGCAGACATGCCGGACTCTCCTTCAAATTTTGTCGCTTGGTTTTGGGTTGGAGCCGTTCGACATCAAAGCCAAACTTGCGGATATCCTTCTCGAGGATGGTGGCCATCGCGCGATAGTTTCTGCCCGGCGGATTTTCCGAAGCAATCGCAACAAGCTCCGCCAGAACGCGCGCCATCTCCTCCTGATGCGCGCGCATCCACTTCAAAATCGCCGCCGCTGTCGCCGCCTTATCGCTTTTTCCAACGCCCATAAGCGCTGATGTTATAACTGGGCAACTCCCGCGCACAGCGCCATTTTGGTTTCGATCTGGAATTGAGAATGGGTCTTCATCTCTTTTCTAACGTCCTAGCAGAGCACCTGCCGATTCGATTTCTCAGCAGGGATGAACCAGCGTCTACTCTCCTACACTGGCGGACAGGGATACCGAACTCCGTGCCACTTGGCCTCTTTTGCGTCGCAAGTCCAGTTATGTGGGTGGACGACGCTCTGTAGAGTGGAGCATCCACCAGTCCAATATATCTTCATGCGGGGGCATCCATGAATCCCAGGAATAAAGTTCAGTCGATTTTCGTCATTACGACAATGGTGCTGGGTATTGGAATAGCGCAAGCGAACGACAAACGCGGAGCGGTTCCTTCGCGCGTGCTTTCCGCTAAAACAATCTACGTCGACAATCAAACCACCGACGCCGAACTTCAGCACGACGCCTACATGGGTCTCAGCAAATGGGGACGATACGAAATTGTGGATTCAGCGCAGAAAGCCGATCTCGTGCTGCGCCTCTCCGGGAGCAGCGTCGTGAAATTCGTTCCGGGCGGCGATCCGGCCGCTAGCTACAATCCAAAGCCCGTCAGCGAGACCTCCGCGGGAGGAGAACAGCTCGCCCCGCCAGGATGCACGCGGCTGACTCTGATCGAACCGAAAAGCGGAGCCGCATTGTGGTCAGACGTGAGAAAGACGTCCAACGCGCAAGAAAAGAGCAAGCTCCTCGAGGGATTGCACGAGGCCGTCGATCAACAAGAAAAAAGCCGTAGCAAATAAGGGGAAGAAGCTGAGTGAGAGGCCGCGCAAAGAAAGATGGAGCGCGGAAGTTCAGCAAATCAACCGACGCGGTTTTGCTGCCACTTGCCGGCTTCGTCGAGCCAGCGCTCCAGCACCGGCTGATATTCCGCTTCCGTCTCGAGGAAAGCAACGCCGGCGCCCATGTTTGGCTGGGAATAGACGATCTTTGATTTAGCCTGAAAGAAAGCGTCCCCCGCCGAAACCTTCACCAGCACTAGCGTCCCCACCGGGAACGGATTCATCATGTCCAGATAGCAGCCGTAGAGGCTCAACTCGCTGACGCGCGTGGCAATGCGCACATCGGACGCCTCCTCAATAAGCTCGGCGCTGGCAATAAACGTATATCTAGGTGTGCGACGGCGTTCTGATCCCAATGCATGGCCTCCGAAACGATGCCCACTGTCCCTTTCCTACGATGTTACGACGGATCAGGAAAATGTTGTTTGCCATTCGCTCAAATCATAACTAGCGCAGGCCAGTTAGGTTTCGATTTTGAGCCAAACGTTCTCGCGATTTCGCAGCGAGTAATATCCGGCAGGTTCGGCCGGAGTGGTAGGATACGTGCCTTCAGAAACGGAATGCGGCTGGCACAGGCAATGCCGGTGTGCATTTTTAGTGCTGTGGGATCGAAAACGACAGGGTTGGGTGAGAAATCACAGACGAAGGTGGGTGAGTTCAAAATGAAAAAACTGGTTTTGCTGCTCCTGATTTCACAGACGATGGTTGCCCATCGAGTATTTGCACAAGAGGCGGAGAGCAAAGTTGAAAAAGGGGAACGGCATGAGTTTCTGATTGCGAATTTTAAGACGGAGAGCGGGGTGGTCTTGCCGCAGGCGCGCTTGGTGTATGGGACGTATGGAAAGTTGAACGCGGCGAAAGACAATGCGGTTTTGCTGCCGTCGCATTACATGGCGAATTTTCACGGCTATGAGTGGTTGATTGGAACTGATAAGGCGCTCGACTCGACAAAACTGTTTCTTGTGGCGACGGAATTGTTTGGGAATGGAAATTCTTCTTCGCCGAGCAACACGCCGGAGCCGTTTCACGGGCCGCGCTTTCCGGTGACCACCATTCGCGACAATATCGATGCGGTGCACCGGCTGCTGACGGAGGAGCTGAAGATCACGCATTTGCGGGCGATCGTCGGATTTTCGATGGGGGCGCAGCAGGCGTTTCAGTGGGCAGTGACTTACCCCACTTTTGCCGATCGAATCGTAGCGACTTGCGGAACGGCAAAGACCTATGGACATGGGATTGTGCGCCTGGAAAGCGAGATAACTGCGCTGACAACGGATTCTGCATTCGCAAACGGCGATTACAAAGAACAGCCGAAGAAAGGAATCGAGGCGTTTGCGATTGTGTGGACGGCGTGGCTTTTTTCGCAAGCGTGGTGGCGGAAGGAATTATGGCGCGAGGGAGCGAAGCCGGGCACAACTTTCGAGAGTTTTGTGAACGAGTTAAAGACGAATTTCATTCCGGGAGCCGATGCCAACAATTTGATTTTGCAGATGCGAACTTGGGAGCAGCACGACGTAGGAACGACGCCGCGGTTTAACGGTGATGTGGAGAAGGCGCTCGGGTCGATCAAGGTTCCGTTCTTGTACATGCCGTCGGAGACCGATTTATATTTTCCGGTGAGCGATGCGAAATATGAGGCCGGTTTTATGAAGACCGTAACGCTCATGCCGATTCCATCGTTGTGGGGGCATCCAGCCGGGGCCGCGGCTGATCCAGTGGATGCGAAATTTTTGAATGAGAATATAGGGCGATTTCTTTCGGCAAGCAAATAGCGCGGCGATCTGCACGCTCGGCGCGCCGAGTTCCTTCGAGCACCAATGACTATCCCTCCTCGCGAAGAGCTGCGGTTGGGTCGAGACTGGCGGCGCGCCAGGCGGGCAACCAAGACGCCATGGCGGCGATCGCGAAGAAGACCACGGCCATCGTAGCAAAAGTTACGGGATCGGTAGCTTTGACGCCGACGAGCATGGTGGTCATCCCGCGCGTGAGGATGAACGCAGCGATCAGGCCGGCAGCGACGCCGATGGCGGTGAGACGCAGCCCCTGGCCCACGACGAGCTGGAAAATGTTACCGGGCTGAGCACCCAGAGTCATGCGAACGCCGATCTCGGCAGTGCGCTGGCGGACGACGGTCGCAAGCACGCCGTAAAGTCCAACGCCCGCGAGCAACGCCGCGATGACCGCGAACGATCCGATGAGCAGCAATGAAAATCGCGTGCCGCTTTGCGCCTTTTCGACTATAGCGTCCATGGGCCGCATGTCGGTGATCAAGAGGTGCGAGTCGAAGGCCTTGATCGTAGCGCGAACGTTGTCCGCGTATTTCGATGGATCAGCGCCAAATCGGAGAGCCCAGTGATCGGTGGCGCCGAAGCCGATGTACGCGTCGGCGAAATAAACTTGCTCGCGGCCAGGTTCACTGAGCGATACGCCGCGCTCGTGGGCAACGACGCCAATGATTTCGACCCACACAGGTTCGGGCGTTTGAATGCGGATAAGAATGCGCTTGCCGATCACGGACTGACCTGGATACGCGCGATCGGCCAGAATTTTATCGACGACGGCATAAGTGCGGCCCGGCTGGTTGTCTTCGTCGGTGAAGGTGCGGCCCTCGAGTAGCGTTGTTCCCATAGTTTCGAAGTAGCCGGGGAGCACGATGAGAGGATCGACTGCCTTATATTTGCTTGCGTCGGCGAGCGCCTCTTCCGTGCCCCAGCGAATCGGGCTGAAACCGCCCGTAAGCGGAAATGGATTTGAAGCGGTCGCGCTCTGAACGCCAGGGATAGCGCGCAGGCGATCTTCGAGCTGGCGAGTAGCGACGGCGCGTTCTTCCGGCTTCTGCAGAAATCGATCGGACTGAGCTTGAAAGGTGAGCAAGCCATGAGGATTGAACCCGGGATCGATGCGCTGCAATTCCAGAAAGCTGCGAACCATAAGTCCCGAGCCGATGAGGAGTACATAAGCAAGAGCGACTTCGAGGCCAACGACGATCTTGCGCGAAAGGCCGCCGCTCGCGAGGCCTTCGCTGCGGCTGGTGCCGCGCAGAACGATCATCACGTCTGGCCGAGCCGCGCGCCAGGCCGGCGCCAGGCCGAAGATTGCGGCAGCCAAGAGGCTTGAGACTACAGTGAAGATCAGGACGGTCGAATCAATTCGGATCGTATCGAGGCGCGGGAGATGCGCCGGAGCGATGGCGAGCAGTTCGTGAATTCCGAGCCAGGCAATGCCGAGGCCGCCCAGAGCGCCTATGGCCGCGAGCAGTAATGCCTCGGTGAGGATCTGGCGGGCGAGATCCCACCTGCTAGCGCCGATAGCGGTGCGAATGGCAAGTTCGCGTTCGCGCAAAGAAGCTCGCACCAACAATAGGTTGGCCACGTTGGCGCACGCAATGAGCAGGAGAAAAATGACGGCGCCCATCAGCT